>Ga0209987_10000330_pt1 | contig 24726 bp, 16 predicted proteins | sample N074metaG_FD_182134 | JGI IMG/M metagenome (GOLD analysis project Ga0209987, IMG submission 182134) | Deep subsurface microbial communities from Kermadec Trench to uncover new lineages of life (NeLLi) - N074 metaG (SPAdes) (version 2) | ecosystem: Environmental > Aquatic > Marine > Ocean trench...
AGTTCTAATTTGCAACTGTAGGAGCCCGCCCAGCGGGCGAGCAGACCACGTTCGGCGCAACTGAACGGACGAATTTTATTCCGAATCTTCTTTTTTCTTCGCCGGCCAAAGCGTGTCGAATATGAACACAGCGCCGATGGCGTACAGGGTCGCCAGAATAAACATATTCAACCTTGACCAGAACGCCGCATCTGCGCTCGCTCCCGTCTGGCCGTCGAGGACCGCGGGGGCCAGGACAACCATCATGGTCAGGAAACCATAGGACCATGTAGCACCTTGCGGATGCATGCCCGGGCCTTTGAATATCTTCGGACCCATAATAAGCCCACCGAGACCTATTAATAGGGTGTACATGACCAGCGATGGCCACACGCTCAGCACCTGCCAACCAATAATTGCACCAACTCCACCGATGAAAGTCGAAAACAGCAATGACTTGCCTGCCTGGCGCGTTTGATCTAGACCGGCCTGCTGACCCATCGATGAAACTTTTATCATCACAGCAGCATAGCTCGCACTGGTGCTGGACAGCAGAAACCAGATGATTATCGGCATGACAATCGATAACGATCGCCATGCGCTGCGCCGTGCCGCAGGCAAGTCTGGCTCTTGCGGTTCCGGTTTGGCCGCAGGTGTTTGTGCTTTTTCCATTCGCGCACAGGAATCCGGCAGTATGGCGTGCCCTATCCAGACGAACGAGATGCCAAAAATCGCACCCATGGTCAGTCCTTGCAGAACGCCCAGTACTGCATCGATCGAAACCGTGCCTACTGACGTCGTAATCGCAAGACCGATGGTTGCAAATGCACCAATAATGGGTGAGCCACCGCGCGCGGTGAAATAGAAACTATGAAACAAGGCTAGCGTAAGCAAACCAATGCCAACCATTCGCTGGTTCAGAATAAACGGTAATATCGCCAGGCCGGCGTATGAACAAACGACGAGCACCAGTGTGAACTTTACGCCGTTTATGACAGACAGGGCTGGCAGCGGCAATGCCAGGATGGACATCGTGAATATCGGTGCAATGAAAGACATCGGCCAGTTAACAACCTGCGAAAACCACATCGACAGGGCCGTTGCCAGCGCCATTCGCAGGATACGGACACTTGCGATATCCATGCCGCTATCTGTCGTTGCTTTTACGTCAGAAGGCATAAGTCAGAATGCTCACGATTCTGATATAGATCTTGCCTACGGTATTGAATAGCCAGTGGTCGCCAGTGTAGGCTATTACAGATGCCTGCGCGCCGACACGCACTGCAAGCCGATCCTGATCGTCGCGAAGCTGAAACTCGACCTGAACCGGAAATCGCTGTGCATCCCGCAACCACTGGCGATTATTACTTATTGTTGGCAGGCTACCGAGCGGTGCCGCTGCAACGTCGACGCCGAATCCGGTACTGCTGATCCGGCCAGAGACGATTCTGCCCGGCATGGCATCAAAAACGATCTCGACGGGATCACCCGGGGTGATGTGGCCAAGATTGTTTTCCGTGAAGTCGGCCTGTATCCAGATATTGTGCACACCGATAAACGTCATTTGTGGTGCGCCGGCTGAGGCGAAGTTGCCACGATCCACACGCACATCGGTTAGCAAACCATCGCTAAGCGCACGAACAGTCGTTCTGGATAAGTCGAGTTCGGCCTGATCGAGTGCCGCTTGTGCTTGCAATATTCTGGAGTTCTGGTCGCCAGTTTTACCGAGATCCTGTCTTGCCTTTTCCAGGTTTGCTTCCGTGGCAGCGAACTGTGCCCTCGCTACGGAGACAGAGGCCTCGGCCTGTTCAAGTCTTCGATCAGAGATTGCGCCGGGATCCTCTTCCTTAATTCGTCGTAGCCGAACAGCATCCTGATCGGCACGCACGAGACCTGCTCTGGCCGATTCGACGGATGCGAGCGCAGCATCGACGTTCGCACCTGATGCCCCGGTGGCCTGCCTGGCTGACTGCATATTCGCTTGCGCCGTCTCGACAGCTAACTGGTAGGTGTCCGGATCGATGCGGAATAACTCCTGACCAGTTTCGACGTATTGGTTGTTGGTGACAAATACGTCAACAACTATTCCCGATACTTGTGGCGCAATGGGTACTACCAGTGCATGCACCCGTGCCTGCGTTGTATAAGGAGTAACCCGGTCCGCAACCAGGTACCAGAACATCAGCACCACACAAGCGCCCAGCACGATAAGGGTCCACTTTCGCACCGGATCCATCGGCGTGTTGCCGGGTGCCGCGTCTTCCGTTACCTCGGTCTCTTTATTCTCTGTTTCTTTCGACATTGTCTTCAATGATGCTGGCGCGATCTGTTTCTAACATCTCGCCCCAGTCAATTCTCTGCTCCATTTCAATACGGGTTGCCTCATCAACAAATCCACCACTGTGATTTTGCCAGCCGCCACCAAGTGCACGATATACCTGGGCAATACTGCGTACAGCGGCGCCTTTGTTGGCAACGAACCGCTGTTGTTGGCCAAATAATCTCTGCTGCGAGTCCAGCACACGCTGGTAATCCGCGAAACCCTCCTTGTAGCGCAGCATTGACAGGTCGGCCGAGCGTTTGGCCGAGATCACGCTTGCCGTCAGTATTTCATCCTGTTGCTGGCTGCCGATATACGAGACCATGGCGTCTTCTACTTCACGCGCAGCCTGAATGACGGACTCGCGATACTGAATCAACGCCTGCTGCAGGCGCGCATCCTGTACCCGTACGTTATTCTTGATCCGGCCATAGTTAAGGAAAGGCCAAACGAAAGATGGCCCTATCGAATAAGTAAGACTCTCGGAGCGAAACAATTCGCCGATTCCACTGTCTCCGGTTCTGGTGGTGTCCGTGCCGCCAGCCGCGGCAAGGCCCAGTGATCCGCTTATGCTGAAGCTGGGATACAAATTGGCCGTGGCAACACCGACCTGGGCGTTTTGTGCTATCGCAAACATCTCCGCACGACGCACATCCGGTCGTTGACGTATCAGGTCAGCAGGCACGCCGACCACTATTTTCTCCGGTACGACCGGAATACCACCCGCACCTAGAAGAGCAGACATATCGGCTGGCGGCATGCCCAACAACGTACTTAATGCGTGATGACCCCGACGTAATGTAACCTCAAAATCGGGAATCGTTGCCTTGGTACTTAAGAGCAGCGTCTCTGCCTGCTGCACGTCGAGCTCATTGCTTTGTCCATAGCGATACAGAACTTCGACAATGTCGTAGCTGCGCTGTTGCAACGCCAGGTTCTCCCTGCCTATGCGCAGTTGCTCTTCCGCCGTTCTTATAACCGCGTAGGTGTCGACCACCTGGGCCGTAAGCAATACCAACGTGTCGTCATAGCTCGCCAGCGTTGCGAGCAGGTTTGCGTCTGCCGATTCGATGCCACGTCGAAATCGACCCCAGAAATCGATCTCCCAGGATGCACCGACGCCGAGATTGTATTGCGTGTAATTTAAATCGCCAGCCGCCGTGTTTGCGTTGCTCTCGCTGGCGGATATCTGCGTCGCGTTTCCCGAAACAACCTGCGATTGCGGATACTGATTGCCAACCGCAATCCCCAATGCTGCGCGAGCTTCAAGCACGCGCAGCCCGGCCACTTTGATGTTGTTGTTTTGCTGCCGAGTCAGTTCGACAAGCTGATTAAGAACCGGGTCATCGAGCACCTGCCACCAGGCCACTGAATCCTGCGGCTCGAATTGAAACTCATCACGAACATTTTGCGACCACTGATCGTTGACTGCAATGTCAGGTCGCACGTAGTCCGGCCCAACCGGAGCACAGGCGGCAAGTAGCACGAACAAAGCTGACAATGGCAGCGCAAGCAGATTGCGGCAGCGCTGTTTCAAATTATTACCCATGGGCAAAACAGATGCTTTCGTAGCGACCGGTTCAGCTTGTTTCTTCTGCCGACGCTGCATCCGGTTGTTTAGGATTGTTCAACTCATCCGTTTCCATCCAGGATTTCAGGATTTCATAACCAAGCGCCAGTATTACTGAACCGAGGAACAGACCTATGATGCCCAATAGAATGGCACCGCCGATGGCGCCGAGCAGAATAACCAGCATGGGAATTTCCATACCGCGACCGAGAAACATTGGTTTGAGAAACGAATCGCTGATGCTGACAATAAATGCATACACGGCGAAGATGGTCGCCGGAACCGGTTCGGCTACTGAAAATATCCAAACCGCGATCGGGCCAAGCACCAGCAATGGCGGCAACTGTATGATCGCCAGGATCAGAACAGCACCAGCCCATAGTCCGGCTGCCGGAACCCCCATCACCGCGAGGCCGATACCCGACAACAGGGCCTGAATAACTGCAACCCCCAATACTCCCTTGGCAACACTGCGAATGGTCGCAACGGATAAATCGACCAGCGCGTTACCGCGCTCGCCAAGCAGGCTCGACGAGAGCATCATTGCTGTCTTATAGCCGCCCTCCGCGCTGACCAGAAACACGCCCGCTATGATTATCGAAATTACAAACTGCAGGACACCAAGGAACATGGAGCCGGCAAACTTTAGTACCCCCTCGCTGAATGCTGCCAGTTGCGGCTGAAATTTTTGCAGAGTTGCCTCCAGATTCTCTGCCGCATCAGTCCAGCCGGCATAAACACGCTTACCAATAATGGGCCAGTCGGCAACTGATTCGTCCGGCGGAGAAACAGATACCGTACCCTCTTGGAGACCACTACCAAGGCTGCTCAGTGCCGAGATGCTCGAGCCGGCCGTCAGATAGGTAGGCACGATAAGTATCGCGAGCCCAACAAGCACGAACACAGCAGCCGACGTTTTTTCACGCCCACCCAGCTTATTGGTTAGAGCCAGGTGCGCCGGATATAAGGCTACTGCAATAATCATTGCCCAGACCACAATGGTTAAAAACGGCGAAATGATTTTGAAGCACAAGATCAGCAATAACAGCAATGCCCCGATCTGGACAAAAGAGGCCATCGCGTTTTTTTGGAAACTTCTATCATCAGCTACGGTGTTCATGGCATTCCTCGTTTTTCTTGTTTTCGCCCGCAACTGAGTGAGCATTGCAGGCAGGGAAACGTATTATTTATGGGGTGGTAACACTTATTTATTAGTGTCGTCTCGTTGCCGTACCTCTAGCTTATAGATTTCCGAGAAAGTTGACCAGACATCCGGGCGTGTGAATGCTGAATTTTGCCTGTCGGGACCCCCGCAGTCCTGTCGTGCCTTGACTTGCGTGGCTAACCGGTGAGAATAGTGCGGGCCGTAATAATAATTCTAAAGCAGGCTACCAATGAATCATCGAATTGTCTCAAAAGCCGACAATCGCCCGCTGGGCGGGCTCCTACAGTTGCTATTTGGAATTGTAGGAGCCCGCCCAGCGGGCGATATCCCAAATCAGCAGAAAACGCCAGGGCGTTCCACCCTGCGAATCCTGGCCGCACTGTGTCTCAGCGCCACATTGCTTGCAGCGTGCGAAAAGGCACCGGTCGAGAAACCGGAAGTTGTCCGACCGGTTAGAATTATCACGATTTCCGCTTTGGGCGCGGGTGACACACTAAGTTACCCCGGTGAAATCCAGGGTATTCAAAACGCCGAACTCGCCTTTGAAGTGCCGGGCCGCATGGTGGAGATGCCGATCCGCGAGGGCGTCAATGTAGAGCAGGGTCAGCTACTTGTGAAGCTGGACCCCAGCGACTTTCAGGCATCGCTGGATGCAGCCGAAGCACGTTATCGGCAATCCAAAGATACTTTCGAGCGTTTTTCCGAAGTATTTGAGAAAGGTGCGATCTCCCGACAGGAACTCGATCTGCGGCAGCGACAGTCCGAAGTGGAGCAGGCGCAACTGTCTTCAGCAAGAAAGGCGCTTGCTGATACCGAGTTGCGGGCGCCATTTGCGGGGCGCATTGGCCGCACCTATGTAGATAACTTTAATAATGTGCGGGCGAAACAGCCTATCTTGTTGCTGCAGGATGTGACGCAACTTGAAATCGTAGTCAACGTTCCTGAACAGGACTGGCTAAGGGCGAAGCCGGGCCTGAGCCTCGCGCAACGATCTGAGAGCGTGCAGCCACGTGTTAGTTTGTCGTCGTTTCCGGGCAGGAGTTTTCCGGCAACCATCACGGAACTTGCGGCATCGGCTGACCCGATCACGCGAACATTTGAGGCGCGATCGCGCTTTGATCCACCGGATGACATCACAATATTGCCCGGCATGTCCGCAACCGTCACAGTGAGCATTCCGAACGACCTCGCGGACAACGAAATAAGAATCGTTATCCCGGCTAACGCAGTTGGGGCGGATGATGATGGCAACAGTTATGTCTGGAAACTGAACACTGTTGGCATGACCGTCGGCCGTGCAAACGTCACACTCGGGCAATTGTCCGGCGCTGAAGTCGAGATTCTCGTGGGACTTGAAAGTGGCGACCGCATCGCTGTTTCGGGCGTACAGAACCTGCGTGAAGGGATGCAGGTCAGTGAACTATCAAAATAGATATAGATAGCGGCCCGTGAAAATTACCGAGTTCTGCCTTGATAACCAGACGACGACGCTCGTTCTGACGTTTGTAATGATCGTCGCGGGCCTTTCCGCCTATCAGAATATGGGTCGCCTTGAAGACCCCGAATTCACGATCAAGGATGCGGTGATTACGACACAGTACCCAGGTGCCTCCGCTCAAGCGGTGGAGGAGGAAGTCACCGACGAAATAGAAACGGCGATACAGCAGCTAGCGCAATTGAAAGAGGTTAAGTCGCAATCGTATCGCGGCCTGTCGATTGTTACCGCGACCATAAAGGACAAATACGACAAAGAAACACTGCCGCAAGTCTGGGACGAACTGCGCCGTAAAGTATCGGACGCACAAATGCGCCTGCCGCCCGGTGCCGGCCCGTCTATGGTTAACGATGACTTCGGTGATGTTTACGGGATCTTTTTTGCTCTATACGGCTCCGAGTACTCGTTCGCCGAGCTATGGGACGTCGCCAAGTTGTTGCGCCGTGAATTATTGTTAATAGATGGCGTCGCGAAAATTGACGTTTTCGGCGAGCAATCCGAAGTAATCTACATTGAACTGGATCGTGACCGGATGTCGCAACTTGGCATTTCGCCAACGACTATAGCCAACGAACTGCAGCGGCAAAACCTGGTATCTAACGCGGGCAGCGTTTCTATCGGTGATGACTTCGTTACGATTGATCCGACAGAACTGGTCGCAGCGGAAACAGACCTGGCGAACATTTTGCTTTCTGAAAATACGACAGAGGCGCAGATTTACTTACGCGACATCGCCAATATCCGCCGTGGCTACAAGGAGCCGCCCACGCAGTTATTGAGGTTTGATGGCAATCCCGCGATCGGGATTGGTATTTCAACAGTGTCCGGTGGCAATGTCGTTGTCATGGGCGAGTTGTTGAAGGCCCGGTTGAGGGAGTTGGCACCAAATATTCCACTTGGCATGGATATCGGTGTTATCGCGATGCAGTCCGATGCTGTTCAGACGTCGGTTCAGGGATTCGTCATCAGCCTGTTGCAGGCCATTGCAATAGTCGTCGTCGTGCTGTTGTTTTTTATGGGATTACGCAGCGGATTGCTGATTGGCTTCGTGCTGTTCCTGACGATATGTGGAAGCTTTGTATTCATGAGTGCGATGAATGTCACACTCGAGCGTATCTCCCTTGGCGCACTCATCATTGCGCTGGGCATGCTGGTCGACAATGCGATTGTTGTCGTGGACGGCATGTTGATACGTTTTCAACGCGGAATGGACAAACGCAAGGCCGCGATCGAGGTTGTCAAGCAAACGGCGATACCGCTGCTTGGCGCAACAATCATCGCGGTGCTGGCTTTTGCGGCGATCGGTACATCCCAGGACAAAACCGGCGAGTTCACACGTTCTCTATACACCGTCATCATGATCTCGTTACTGCTGAGCTGGGTGACCGCCGTTACAGTTACACCATTGCTGTGCACGAAATTTCTGAAGACTGCCGGCGCCGAAGGTGCAAGCGATCCATATGGTAGTGCCTTTTATCGCCGTTTTAGTGCATTTTTACACAGTTGCATAAGGGCGCGTTACGTGACACTCGCGTTGGTCATCGCTGTATTCGCCGTTGCCGTCTATGGTTTTGGCCAGGTATCACAGAGTTTTTTCCCAAACTCCACACGCCCGCAATTCATGGTCGACTACTGGCTGCCACAGGGTACGTCGATCAAGCGTAGCAACGCGGATGCGCAGAAAATCGAGCAATACATATTGGGTCTGGAGGGCGTAACTCATGTCACTGCAGTTATTGGTCAGGGTGCGCCGCGGTTCCTTCTTACCTACACACCCGAAAAACTGAACAGCGCGTATACGCAGTTTCTCGTGGATGTGGTTGATGCGAGCAGGATTGATGCGCTGTACGACGAAATTCAGGATACGCTGACCGCAAACTTTGAAGATGCTCAAGTGCAATCCCGAAAATTCATTCTCGGCCCCGGCGAGCCCGGCAAGATCCAGGCAAAGTTTTTCGGCCCGGACCCGAACGTACTCAGACGGTTGGCATCAAAGGCAGAAAATATTTTGCTCAGCCACCATGATGCATTCGGAGTGCGCAACGACTGGCGTGATCGGGTAATGGTGTTGCGTCCCGTCATCGCGGAACAACAAGCCAATCTGAATAATATTTCGCGACAGAATATTAATAACGTGCTGTTGCAAGCCTTCGAAGGTCTGACTGTAGGATTGTTTCGTGACGGTGATGAAATTCTTCCCATTATTCTGCGTGCACCAGAGCCCGATCGCTCGAATGTTGCCAGTATCAGGAACCTGCAGATATGGAGCCCGGTGGCGAGAAGGATGATTCCGTTGCGCCAGGTCGTAAATGGATTCGAAACTGTCTTCGAAGACGAAATCATTCAACGCATCAATCGTGAACGGGTCATCACGGCGCTGGCAGACCCACGCCATGGCGAGGCGCCGCCACTGCTGGACGATGTGCGGGCCAGTATCGAGGCAATAGAGATGCCGGAGGGCTATCGCCTTGAGTGGTGGGGGGAATACAAGTCCAGTGGAGAGGCTCAGGAAGCGCTTGCCGGAAACATTCCCATGTTCGTGGTTTTGATGATTCTGATAACGATCGCGCTGTTTAATGATCTACGTCAGGCGGCCGTGATCTGGCTGGTCGTACCACTCGCCGTAATCGGTGTCACGGTCGGCCTGCTGACCACCAAACAACCGTTCGGTTTCATGGCTATGCTTGGCTTCCTCAGCCTGTCCGGAATGCTGATAAAAAACGCGATTGTTCTCGTCGACGAAATTAATACCCAAAGAGCCGAAGACAAACCGGCAATCGATGCGGTCGTTGGCTCGGCCGTGAGTAGATTGCGACCTGTCGCAATGGCAGCGGCAACAACAGTGCTCGGCATGGCGCCATTGTTCGCCGATGCATTCTTTGTTTCGATGGCCGTGACGATTGCCTTTGGACTTAGCTTTGCCACCGTTTTGACGATGGTGGTGGTACCGGTTTTGTATGCGACGATGTTTGGGATCAGGGCAGATAACGCCGACGTCAATGCGAGCGCGAAGGGTGCGGCAATCTCTTGATGGTATTGCGGGTACCGTTCCGGGTTGCTACAAACTGGTAGAGGTTGCCGCGTCGCTACGCTCCTCGCAATGACGTCGGTTTTCTTGCCTTTTTTGGATAATCGTACACCCCAATCAACCAACACAATCATCAATAATTCTTTTCTGCAGTTTCTTCGGATCATTGATGATTTCGAAAAACTCGTCGATGTACTTTGCTGCGGTTTTGCGCGGCTTGGCCTCAAGCGCTGCCGGCAATAACTCCGCTTCAATAGCAGCTCGCCGTTCATTGAATATTGCGATCGTGTCCGCCAATTGACCGATGTTACTGCAACGTCCGCGGAATACCCTTTGTCGAACCGAGCGAATACCAAGCATCTCCGATGGTTCCGAGTAGCGCGTCTTGATCAGTCCGGACTGATCAAAATCGTAGGGCAACAAGATCCAGCCACTCTCTGATCCCGGAGTGACGATCAATTTGTTGTTATGACAGCAACCTGCACCAGGTGGCCCCGACACCATTGACCAGTCAGTATTACCGATCAGGTATTGAAATAACGAAAGCTTACTCGCGTGGGCCGGATCAAGTTTCGAGAACTGGATTTTTTCCATATCCCGCTGCTCCATTCCGTAGCGTGCTGCAACCTCTTTGTCAGTTTCAATGAAATACGAAGAATGTGTCTCATCCTTACGCTTGCCGCTGGTGTCACGATAGGTGACATTGAGCATACGCACCCGGAATGAGCGATCGGTCAGCACACTGAATGCACCATAGATACTGAATTCCTGCAACAAATAGCGCTCAAATGCATTACCTGCACGACAACGGGTTACAACTTTCAGTTTGTTTTGGCCGGCAAAAAGTGTCCCCTTGGTTTCGCTTTTCTTGAGATTAATCTTCAGCGGCGGAAACCGACAATACTTCAACCTGGACTTGCCGCGCGTGGTCATTTTCAGGTTGAGCGTCACTGCCCGGCCATCATCTTCGGTGTAGCGCATGATGCCCTCGACTTCCGGGCGCTTCTCGGCATCTTTGACGATAATGCCCATAGGCGCTTCGAACGTGATGTCGATGACATCAGCTGCGGCGAACAATGGAAGATCGTCGGCGCAGGTATTTGCCGCTACAAAACTACAAAGGGCTATACTTGAAAAGAACGTCCTTAGTGAATACATAAAGTGGTTCCTTGCTGATTGAGTCGCTAAACATTCTGACCAACGCCGGACTGATCCCGCATTGGGATGGTCTAATAATTTGCCCTAATTACTTCTAATCCTAGTACAACGACTTACAATCGCAACTCGTCTCAGTACTTGACCATGTAGTCCTTGACCTCAAGGCATACACCAAAGGCCTTCTTGAAGTCTTCGAGGTCCTCTGCAATCGCCTCCTGCCTGGATTCTCTTGCTGCGCTGCCTGTTGCTCCGCTGCACCACCAGCCTGTCGAGCCTGCCGCCGCCCTCTCACGCCAACAACGGCTGCACCAATCGCGGCGCTTTCACCAGCATCACCACCGGTAACTTCACCAATTATCGCTCCGCCTGCAGCACCGCGCCCCGGGCGCCGGCACCCTGTCCGGTACTTTGAGCAGCGTCCATCTCAGCCTGTGCCTGCTGCTCATTGCGTTGTTCCTGCGCTGTCAGATCGAACGGATCCCCGCCTGAATTGGCTACCGCCCAGTCATAACATTCTACTTCATCCATTGATTGCTGGTCGGCTTCCTGCCTTTCGGTCGGAAAGACGTATACGTCGATCGTCGATGCCAGCGTCTTGCCCATTGGTTCAACTTGCCCATACGCCGCAACATGAAATGTCAGCGCCGTTATCATTATTAAAATAGTTTTCATGTTCGGCTCTCCACGATATTTTTTCTTATCAGGCAGCATTACTTTCTAACTGCCCGGAATTCTGTTTGGCAACACTCATGAGCGGATTGCTAAAAGATAACACACCGTCGTCAAGCGCCTCTCCACGGATCATCTTTCTATCGAGGTCGTAGTTCTGAGTGTTGAGCCAGGGATCCCGATCGCCCTGTTTGGGCAACATGTGCATAGCCCGTTGCATATAGCCGGACGAAAAGGCCGTTATCCAGTCACGCGCCGGCATATCTTTTTCTTCATCGCGCAGACGCGGCGTAAACTGGCGCAGTCCCGTCTCATCCATGTGGTTTACCAGGCGGCAAAAATACTCTGCCGTCAGATCGGCGCGCAACGTCCAGGAGGCGTTGATGTAACCGAAGGTTGAGACGAGATTTGGCACATCCGAGAACATCATTGCCTTGTAACTGAAAGTATCGGAAATATCGACGGGCTCTCCATCGACAATAATTTCCATACCGCCGAGGACCAGCAGATCGAGACCGGTTGCAGTGATGATGATATCGGCGTCGAGCTCTTCGCCAGATTTGAGCAAAATTCCTTTTTCGGTAAAGGTGTCTATGTGTTCCGTGACGATTGAGGCTTTACCGGAGTTTACGGCCTCGAAAAAGTCGCTGTTTGGCACGAGGCAGAGACGCTGGTCCCAGGGGTCATAGCGAGGTGTAAGATGCTTCTCGATATCGTAGTCGGGTCCAAGTTCCTTGCGCAGCATCTTGAGCAGCTTCTTTTTGACCTTGTCGGGCGCTGTTCGTGTGCGCCGGTACACCATCTGCTGAAACCTGATGTTCTTCCATCGCGTGATTGCATAGGCAATCTTTGCCGGCAGGATCTTGCGCAGGAAATTGGCGATCCAGTCTTCGTCCGGAGCCGCGACCATGTAGGTTGGTGAGCGCTGCAGCATAAGGACATGACGTGCATCGCTGGCTAATTTGGGTATCAACGTTACCGCCGTTGCGCCTGAGCCAATAACGACCACATTTTTGTCACCATAGTCGAGGCTCTCCGGCCAGTCCTGCGGATGGATAATCTCTCCGCTGAAACGCTCGCGACCTTTGAACTCCGGTGTGTAGCCACTCTCGTAACTGTAATAGCCGGAGCACATAAGGATTGAGTTGCAACGGATAAGGACGGTCTCGCCACTTTCCTTATTTTGCGCCTCTATCGTCCAGGCAGCTTCGCGACTCGACCAGGTCGCCTTCCTGGCCTGGTGGCTATAACGGATGTTCTTGTCAATTCCATTCTCTGCTGCTGTCTCTCTTACATATTTGAGAATCGATGGCCCATCCGCAATGGCCTTCGATTCAACCCAGGGCTTGAAGTTATAGCCGAGTGTGTACATGTCGCTGTCCGAACGGATGCCCGGGTAACGGAAGATGTCCCAGGTTCCGCCGATCGAATCCCGGCCTTCCAGGATGATATAGTTCTTGGCCGGGCACAACTCCTGCAGATGATACGCGGCGCCGATTCCGGACAGGCCGGCACCTACAACGACGACGTCAAAATATTCGGTGTTCGTGGATAGCGCCATGGCTCTGCTGTGTGGTTCGGGAGGCTACCTGCAGAATAACAAAAATTAGGGGAAGGTCCGGGTTATGAGCGTCGAAAAAGGGGGCTGAATTCGGCGACCTGATTGCCGGAAACCACCGCCTTTTACTGTGCCGTTCTTGCTATTCTTTCATCGAAGCGGAAATTGTGGGGACTATATGTCTGGCTCATTCATTCAGGAACTAAAGCGGCGCAACGTATTTCGGGTTGCAGCGATCTACTTGATCGTCAGCTGGCTGTTAATGCAGATCGGCGACGTGATGTTTCCAGCACTATTGTTGCCCGAATGGACGGCAAGAATGCTGGTTGCTTTCCTTATCCTGGGCCTCCCGGTTGCACTGATATTTGCCTGGGCCTACGAGGTTACGCCGGAGGGCGTCAAACGCACCAGTGACGTTGCCCCCGGCGAGTCGGTCACTGATATCACCGGGCGCAAGATCAATTTTTCCATTATTGCCGTGCTGACAGTAGCAGTCATATTTCTCGTCGGCAAGATCTGGCTTACGGATGATCACGCGCCCTATAAAGGTACGCCCGCGATTGAAAAGTCGATCGCTGTCCTGCCCTTCGAGAACCGCAGCGCCGCTGCGGAGGATGCTGAGTTCTTCGCGGCAGGAGTGCATGACGAATTGCTGACGCTGTTATCCAATCTCGGTGATCTGAGGGTAATCTCGCGAACTTCGGTCGAACGCCTTGATCGTGATCTGAGCATTCCCGAAATAGGTGCATTGCTGGACGTCGCGACGGTATTGGAAGGTCAGGTACAGCGAGCAGGTGATCGCCTGCGAATAAATATGCAGTTGATTGACACAATGCGGGAAGATCACATCTGGGCGACTACTTACGATCGAGAACTTACAGCCGAAAATGTATTCGATGTCCAGAGCGACATTGCAAGAACGATTGCCAGAGAACTGCATGTTCAGTTATCCGCAAGTGATGAGTCAATTTTGGATTCTGTTCCTACTGACAACACGGAGGCGCTGAACCGATACATGCTTGGTCAGCAATTGATGAAACTGGGATCGTTTGTATCACTTACCCAGGCGGGCCGCTTTTTCAATGAGGCATCTGAGCTGGATCCGGAATATGCGGAGGCCTGGCTAGGGATTGCCGAAAACCAATACCAACTGCTATCGACGGGGCTAATCGATAACCGGGAATACCTGAAAACTGCGGAGCCGGCAATAATGCGGGCCATGGAGCTCGATGACCGGATTCCGGCAATTCACGCAGAATTGGCCAATCTGCGCTGGCGTGCGGGAGATATAAATGCCGCAGACGCAACTTTCAGGAAAGCATTGCAACTTGGCCCGGACGACCCCAGGAGTTTGCAAGCGTATGGCGCATATCTGCGCGTGACCGGGCAACCAATAGATGCAATCCGTGTTTTTGAACGGGCGTTGCGGAATGATCCCTTGTCGACACAAATTCTTTTTCAGCTCGGCAGAGCGGAAATGTATATTGGCAACGCCGAAAAAAATGTGCAATACGCGCAGCGTATTCTGGAGATAGATGCGACCAGCGTGGAAGGATATGCAGGCCACGTGCAGTCGTACTTATGGATTGGGCGATTCGATTTGATGTGGCCCTGGTACATAAAGTTTTTCGCCATCGATCCTGAGGATTTCGAAAACTGGGCACACTTAGGTCTGTACGCCAACCAACTAGGCGCTGCTGATCTGTCTGATCGCTACATGGAAGGAGCCAGGAAGAGGGGCGCAGAAGAACCTACCGTGCTCAAGTGTTATGCACAAGTGCTGGTGCAGCGTGGCAAGCATGACGAGGCGCTTGTTATCGCACGCCGGGCACTCAAAGCCGGATTGGATGATCGCTGGTTCTCCCACCGGGTTTTCCTGCGCCTGGTTCGTGACGATGCATTACTGACTGGTGACTTCGATGATGCACGCGGCTGGTATCAGGACCTCCACCCGGAGCTTTTTCAGTCATCACCGCAAATCACGGTCGACAATGTCAATGCCGCCGCAGATCTGGCGCTGCTGTTACAGCGTGCCGGTGAAGCTGACAACGCAGATACACTTATTGAGGCCGGTCTGGCCTGGCACCAGCGCACGCAACCGGTCGGATCGCATGGCTATGTAGTCGACATTGTCGACATTCAGTTTCTGGCGTTGCAAGGCGAAGATGAAGCCGCATTGCAAGCTCTGCAACAAGCTGCCGATGTTGGTTGGGGATTTAGCTGGCATTGGAACACCAGCAACCAGAATCTCGCATCGATCAGAGACGATCCTCAATTCCAGGCAATCATCGCCAGGCTTGAAGATGGCATGGTGACGCAACTTGAGGCCATACGAGACCTCCCGGACATGGGAGAATTCGACTTGCGGTTGAAACGGAGCGACCGCTGACGTAATTCCCGTATACTGTGCCGCAATTAGAATAAGTCTCAACAGTGCTGGCCAGCACAAAATCAAGCAAAGGATGTCCCTCATGAAAATCTTTTACCGGTGGATCACTACTTCTTTGTTGGTGCTTGGTTTGCTGACAGCATCATGGACCGCGAATGCACAGATTCCTCCGCCGCAAAATCCAGAGGAGGCGCTTTCTGAAGCGTATACCGGCAAGAGTTATTCCCCTTATGCCGGGCGTGATTTTCCGACCTTTCCGCTCTGGGGTGACTCTCACCTGCATACCGGCAACTCATTTGACGCCGGCGCATTTGGTGCCACGTTACGCCCGGAGGATGCGCTGCAATTTGCGCGCGGCGACGAAATCATCTCGTCAACCGGGATACCGGTAAAACTATCGCGGCCGCTGGATTGGCTGGTTGTTACCGATCACTCGGATAACATGGGGTTTTTTCCTGATCTCAAGGCTGGTAATCAAGCCATCTTGTCCGATCCAAAGGGCCGTGAATGGTACGACAAAATTCAAAATGGTGAGGGCGTCAGTGTCGCTTATGAAATGATCGGTCTTTTCGCGAACGGTAATTTTCCAGAATCCTTAATGTACTGGCCAAATAAAACGGCCTTTAAATCAGTCTGGGAGCGGACGATTCATGCGGCGGAGGAGTACAACGACCCAGGTCACTTCACCGCATTCATTGGTTACGAATGGACCTCCCTGATAACCGGCAACAACATGCATCGCGTGGTGATCTATCGCGACGGCGCCGACAAAGGATCACAGATGGTTCCGTATACGACCTATCCGCCTTATGGCAGTCCGAATCCGCGTGACCTGTGGACGTGGCTCGCTTCATACGAGGACAAAACCGGTGGTGATGTTCTTGCGATCGCACACAACGGCAACCTCGCCAACGGCATCATGTTCCCGCTTCGGGCGCAATTCGACGGTAAGCGACTCGACAAGGAGTACGTTGCTGAGCGCGCAAAATGGGAGCCTCTCTACGAAGCAACACAGATCAAGGGTGACGGTGAGGCCCATCCATACTTGTCTCCGGACGATGAATTCGCGGACTATGAAACCTGGGACATCGGCAATCTTGACGAAGTCCCAACGATAAAAACAGATGACATGCTGGCGGGGGAATACGCCCGGGAAGCGTTGAAAAATGGCCTCGCGCTTGAAGCGAAACTCGGTACGAATCCCTACAAATTTGGAATGATCGGTTCCACGGACAGCCATACCGGTTTGGCGACCGCACAGGAAGACAACTTCTTCGGCAAACATACCGGCGCAGAACCAAAGCCGGATCGCATGATGCACCCATTTTTGAAGAACGAGAAAGGTACGATCATGGGCTGGGGCATGGTCGCGTCCGGCCTCGCCGCCGTCTATGCGAAAGACAATACGCGCGCGTCTATCTTCGATGCAATGACGCGCAAGGAGACCTATGCGACGACGGGTAGCCGCATGATGGTCAGATTCTTCGGCGGCTGGGAGTACACGGATGCAGACGTAGCAAGCCGCAGCCCGGCTTTCGCCGGCTATCAGAAAGGTGTGCCGATGGGCGGCGATTTACGTGCTCGCCCCGAAGGCGGGTCGCCTACATTCATGGTCTACGCGTTGCGCGACCCTATTGGCGGTAACCTTGACCGAATCCAGATCGTTAAAGGATGGCTGGATGGTCGCGGCGATACACACGAAAAAGTGTATGACGTAGCGTGGTCAGGTAACCGTGTACCGGGGAGTGATGGCAAGTTGCCTTCGGTCGGCAATACCGTCGATGCGGCAACCGCCAACTTCACCAATACTATCGGCGCTTCCGAGCTGGCTACAGTCTGGGCCGATCCCGATTTCGATCCTGAGCAGAGCGCTTTTTATTACGCTCGTGTAATCGAGATTCCGACACCTCGCTGGTCCACCTATGAGGCGTTACGTTTCGCTGTGCCAATTCCGGACGGCGCGCCGGTGTCGACTCAGGAGCGAGCGTACACTTCGCCGATCTGGTACACGCCATAGTCAGCACATTGCAAATGCCAGGCTAAGAATAACCGAGGGGTAGCATCACCGTGTTGGACTCCATTCGCGCGCTGATGCGCGAGCCGTTATTGCATTTTTCATTAGCCGGTGCCGGGCTGTTCCTGCTTTTCAATTATGTCTCCGATTCGGACACCGGGAGCGATGATCAGATTGTCGTCACTACCGGACAGATAGAACATTTCGTAACGCTCTTTGTGAAAACGCGCCAGCGCTTACCGATCGATTCGGAGTTAAGCGGACTCATCGACAATCATGTTCTCGAAGAAGTGCTCTATCGCGAGGCGCTGGCCATCGGGCTCGATAAGGACGATACGATTGTTCGCAGACGGCTGCGACAGAAGATGGAGTTTCTATTGGACGACTTCACGCTGGTCGAACCCGCGGACGAAGATTTACAAAAGCTTCTGGATAGCGAACCTGATCGTTTTCGTCTTGACGCGCGGATTTCTTTCGCCCAGGTTTATTTGCAGGAGGACTCACGCGCTGCGGCGGGCTCTACATTGGCAACTTTACAAAGCGGAGTTAGCGATCCGAGTCAGTTAAGCGAATCGCACTTGATTGCCTACCAATTCGACGACATTTCGCAAGCAGTGATTGGCGCACAGTTCGGCAATCAATTTACGACAGCTTTATTCGAGCTGCAGACCGGCGAGTGGACTGGCCCCATCGATTCCCCTTTTGGCTTGCACCTGGTCCTAATTACGCAAATCGTCCCTGGCACGGTGCCGGCGCTTGCCGATATTCGAGCGGTAGTTGAGCGAGAGTGGCTGGTCGATTTTCGCGCGTCAACACAGCAAATAATCATTGACCAGATGAAGTCAAATTACACCATTACAATCGAGCCGTACGAAGCGAATTAATGATCCCTGCTACACGCACATTTCGTTTCCTGCTTCTTTTCTGTTTTCTCACTGCGACAGCGGGCGCAGACGAGTCTCGTCCTGCTCACTTGCAACTGACGTTGACCGAATCGGGTGGTGTCACTATGGTTTTCAAAGTTCCAGCGCGTGGCGACCGGCGCCTGGGCTTGTATCCGAAATTACCAGCCAATTGCGAAGCTGTCTTCCCGCCATCTGCCCACATTGTCGACAACGCCTATACGGAAAGAGCGACTTTCCAGTGCGCCGGTGGAATAGTTGGTGAGACAGTTGCCATTGACGGTCTCTCCGGCACTTTCACCGACGTACTCGCACGTGTTATCCGGCCGGACGGCGCCACTCAGGTTGCGCGGCTGACACCATCGGCACCGTCATTTGTCGTAGAAGCAACGCCAGACGCGTTCGCTGTGGTGAAGAGTTACCTGCTGTTTGGTTTTTCACACATTTTGGCCGGATTTGATCACCTGTTATTCGTACTTGCATTACTTATTCTTGTGCCAGGTACGCGAAATCTCATTTGGACGATTACCGCGTTCACCGTTGCACACAGTTTTACGCTCGCAGCGGCAACACTCGGTCTCGTGAATTTTCCGCAGCCGCCGGTCGAAGCAGTAATCGCTTTATCCATCGTCTTCGTTGCCAGTGAGATCATTCATGTCAGCCGTGGTCGACCGGGGCTGACGCAGCGCAAACCCTGGATCGTCGCATTTACGTTTGGGTTGTTGCACGGACTTGGCTTCGCGGGCGCCCTGACCGAGGCCGGTCTGCCGGAAAATTCGATACCGCTTGCTCTGCTGTTTTTTAATGTGGGTGTCGAACTTGGCCAGCTTACTTTTGTCGCCGTTATCCTTCTGTCGATAGCGCTGGCGAAACGCGTACTGCGTGAGACGCCAACGTGGATGCCCACAGCTACCGCCTATGCGATAGGGACTATGGCATCTTACTGGACGATCGAGCGAGTACTGGGTTTCTGGTAGTTGCGAATCGCTGTAGAGCAGATCTGGCACACTCTATCGGCAATCGCCCGCTGGGCGGGCTCCTACATTACTGATAAGAATTGGAGCCCGTTGGGCGGGCGATTGTTATCAGCCAGGAATGGGTAAAACCAATGCCTGACCCTGACGTCCATATCGTGGCATCATTAAAATCTCGTCTACCCAGGGACCGCAGCGTGGCCAAATCAACATACAGACCGTTTGTGCCAAAACCGGACCAGCTTGCGCTGATGCCTGCGCTTTCCGGGAACGCGATTAATGGTATTGGGGAATCGAAATTTCGTCGTGCCGAACCAATTTACTGGCACGACCCCGAAACGCTACATCATGGTGAACTGCAGAAGTGGTTTTACACGCAGAACGCCGATAGCGAAGCCGTCAACAAAGCTCGGGAGGAGCGTGCCAAAATTCTGGACATTGAGGTACCTCCCATACAGGGCGAACCCTTGCAACAGTCTGCTAAGGAATGGTCAGACGGTTTGGCGAAGTTCGCCAATACTCTCGACATGGAATTGTTCGGTATCACAGCACTCAACCCCGACTGGACCTTTGCAGGAGTCAATCTCAAACAAAAATGGGTCATCATGATTGGCGTTGCGCATGACTACGAGCAGATAAAGACGGCCCCGGCAATGACTGCCGGCGCTGAGGTGATCAAACAATACGGGCGCGGGGCGAAAGCAGTGAAAGACATCACAGCGTGGATTCGCAAGCGGGGTTGGGACGCCGAGTACCATGCCGGCCCAATGGCAGGCCCGCTATTACTCATTCCGCATGCCATTGAATGTGGCTTTGGGGAACTCGGCAAGCATGGATCCATCATCAACAAGCAATACGGGTCTTCTTTTCGGCTGGCAGCGGTGGTGACTGATATACCGCTGCTACCAACACCAAAAAGGACTTACAACGTTGACGACTTCTGCGAACGTTGCCAGGTTTGCGCAAATGCCTGCCCACCGGAAGCCATATTGCCGGAGAAAGCGATGATCCGGGGCGGCGAGAAATGGTACGTCGACTTCGATAAATGCATACCGTTCTTCAACGAAAACTCCGGCTGCGCGATCTGCATTGCAGTTTGCCCGTGGAGCATTCCGGATCGCGGCCCCAAGATTGTGCAACAATTGTTGCGCAGGGCCGCGCGGAAAAATGAGAAATTTCAATGACCGCATTCGCCAGAATTTCATGATCGGTACTTGATCAGATCGAGTCGAGATTGAATGACCGCATCCGGCAGGTAAAAGCAGTTTCTCAGAATTTGAAATCTTGATTTTTGGCTGGTGAGCGGCTGGAAAGCTCCGGAAGCAGCCGCCCGAGAAATATGCGGTCATCTTCTGCTTTTGACTCGCAGCGGACGATTCTTTAACCAAAGCTGACTCGACATCGCCATCAGTACAACAGCCCATGAAATCAGCTTTTGGCGATTTTGTTAGCTCTGGAACGATCTTAACGGACTGGGAACTATGGGCCATCACAATTCACTGCTTATCCTGATATTAGGTTTCATACTCTGGGGAGATTGCGCGGCGCAAGACCGTGAAGCCCCTGCAGATTCGCTGGAGGCTAATGGCGCCCGGATCAGCCCGTTCCTCTACGTCTGGGCCAGAGATGAGGATCGGTCGCACGGCGGTACGGATTTCCTCGCCACGATCAACGCGGATCCTTCCAGCGCCGGATACGGAGAAATTCTGGCCACAACACCCATCCACCGAATGGGTAGCGGTGCTCATCACGCGGAACCAGTCGCGCCAACTGAGGGACCTCTTTTGGCGAGCGGATTCAGTATCGATCGCACTTATATGTTTGATTTGACCAGTCCTGGCGCACCGAAACTCATCGGTGAACTGGAGACGATTCCAGGCCTGTCGTATACACATGATTACCGGCGCCTTGCGGACGGCAAGATCCTGATGACAATGCAGCGCGGTGACGGATCCCAGGAAGGCGATCCCGGTGGCCTCGCGCTACTCGAAAGCGACGGTACATTGCTGCTTACTGCGAGTGCTGCCGATCCGGCCTTTCCCGGCGCGATTATTCGCCCGTATTCGCTTGATGTCGACGCCGGGCATGATCGCATCCTTACGACCGGACGCTCGATGTTCTATGCGCAGGAGAGGGCTGCAGACGTAGTACAGGTCTGGCGACTATCCGACCTTAAACTATTGAAGACGTTGTCCGTGTTACCAATCGAAGAACCTGTGGCGCCTGCCTGTGTGCTGGGACCCGACGAGCTGTGCGAAGCGAAGCATTACTCGTCCGAACAGGAGCCGTTCGAAATACGGACGATGAACGATGGTTCCGCCTTGTTGAGCACCTTCACATGCGGGATCTATCGTATACCTGACATTACCGCTGATGAGCCCACGCTCGAGCCTGTGCTGAACTATCCAGACCTTCTTGGCTGTTCGGTGCCATCCTTAATCGGTGACTTTCTCTTGCTGCCTGTCATGTTCAGCAGAACTATCTTGACATTGGATATCTCAAATCCTGCCGTGCCACGCGAGGTCAGTCGTTACGACACGCCCGACGATTTTCTGCCACATTGGTCTGCCGCTGATCCCAAAGGCAATCGCATCGTTGTTACTCCGGATGCCAGCGAATCGACCTTTGCTGTAGCAATATTCCACGTTGACCCGGAAACCGGGTCACTGGAATTGGACCGTCGGTTTGGCAGCGAACAGCCACCGCTGGGCCTTTCGTTTGAGCGCACGGACTGGCCTCACGGATCGACCGGCCCTGCAGACCCTCATGCAGCGCTTTTTGGGCAATGAGCTGCGACTGGGTGTGTTGGTGCCGGTGGGTAGTTCTTGCCGAAAGCAGACGTTCGATGAAGCGATGTGTCTACCGTCATTGACTAGCAAAAGTCACAGGAGAAATTGAAATGCCAAAAGCGAACCAATTCAGATCAATCTTCGTCACATTGTTCGCAGTGCTGGCGTTGATTGCAGCGGCAGAATCAAGTGCGCAGCACAGCAATCCGTATCGCGCTTACTACGGCTGGGCAAAGCTCCCTGAAGGGAGAGCTCTGGGTGTGGTGGCCGGAATCTACCTGGATCCTGATGGCCAGCACATGTGGTTGATGGACCGGTGTGGCGGCAACAATTGTGCCGGAGTTGATATAGATCCGATCCTCAAATTTGACTTGCAGGGAAATCTGGTAAAGAGCTTTGGTAGGGGGTTGTTTGGCTGGCCTCACGGGTTTTTCGTAGATCACGAAGGCAATCTATGGGTGACGGAAGGGTCGCCTGCGGGAGAACCGCGAGGGGAAGAGGGCTTCAAGATCGGTAGGGGGCACCAAGTGTTCAAGTTAAGCCCTGAGGGCGAGGTTTTGATGACCTTGGGCGAGGCTGCAGTCCCCGGAGACGACAAGATGCATTTCAACGGACCTGCCCACGCGCTGGTTGCCCCTAATGGCGAGATCTGGGTTGCGGATGGTCATCGCGGTGGCAACAATCGCCTCGTAAAGTTTTCAAAGGACGGTGAATACTTAATGCAGATCGGCGGCGGAGTAGAATCAGCGACCGCCGAGCGCGGATTGTTCAACGATCCTCATCACATCGCGATGGATTCACGGGGTCTGCTCTATATTTCTGACCGGGGCAACAATCGGATTCAGATCTTCGAGCAGGACGGGACGTTCGTCGGTCTGTGGACGCATTTCGGCAGGCCGAGCTCGATTGCAATTGACGACGACGACAGGATTTACGTGGTGGATGGCACGACTTCATTAACCGGCGTCCGACGCAAGGGTTTTTCGGGCGGTGGAAGCTATGGCTATGATCGGGGCATCTGGATTGGTAATGTCAGAACCGGCGCCGTTGAAACATTTATTCCGGAGCTGCAACTCACCGGCTTTACCGAAAGTGGCCAACCTCTCGGCGTCGATCAAGAGTTCATCGGGTTACATCCGGATGGCAGCATCCTCGTGGGGGAAGTTGAAATAGGCGAACGTGCGGGCCGGCGTCTGGTGCAATGGATCCGAGTCCGGGAGTAGCCAACTCAAGGTCCGCTATTGGGTGTGCAGACGTTCGAATCCGGCCATTTCGGACACTGTTGGTACGGTCGGTTCCGGACATTTTGCACCGAATCGTAGGAGCGACATCTTGTCACGATGATTTGCTGAGCTTCATCGCGGCGTCCTTGCTCTCGCGCTCTTCTGTGCACTGCAACGAGACACAATAATCTGGACTGTAGTTCCTTCGCAGTAACGCGATACGGCAGGCCTGATTGACCCGGACGCTGTCAGAGATCTTGCGATACCTCTTTTTGCCGGCCGCGATCCGGTACCGCGATAACGTCGTGCTTGCGGAAATAATCAATCATGACGTCAGACACCTTGCCTACACTCTTTACTACTGCCGATTCGGCAAAGGAATCGTACAAGTCACCACCTTCGGCGAGAAACGCCGGTGCAGCAACGCTAAACCGATCAGCTGCAGTGACCGCCTTTCCATTTCGCTGCAGCGAGACAATACGCTGTTGCTCGGGCCGATCAAGATCGTATGTCAACTCGAGGCCCGACAGTTGTAACAGTCCGCGCTCCAACGTCAACGATTGCTCAATTGCGCGCCGTATCTGCTCGCCATTCATTTCTTTGACGATTACATCGTCAACAAACGGGTAAGTATCCAGCAGATCGACCAGGCGAACATCACCACCCGGCAAGTCCTTGCGCAGGCTGCCGCTGTGAACGAATCCGATGTCGGCACCACTCGCTTCCACAAATGCGTCTGCAAACAAATTGCCAACATCGGATTCTTCAATGTACAGGCGGTTCATTCGGGTGCTCGTCTCACCAATAATTTTTAAGAGTTCAGGATAGGCGGAACGATACTTCTGCAATTTGGCTGCGACGTCCGGATCAGGTTGCAAGCTGTTGGAATCCACCGGAATAAGTTTGCTGTCATATTCGGTGATCTCGCCAGTTTTCCCGTCCAGTGTCAATTGAAGGAATCCGAGATGGGTCGCCTGACCATAGGTCTGCATGATGAGGGTTCCGGTTTTCTCATTAACCACTGCCTGAGGTGTTCCCGCATCCGCGTGGCCTGCCAATAGCACATCAATGCCTTCCACAGCGCCAGCGAGCGCTATATCGACATCAATATCTCTTTGCAGTCGTGGATCACTCTCAGCATCAGTCTGCATTGGCGCAGTTTTACCCTGGTGCGTCAGAACGACGATCAGATCGACCTGGTCGCGAAGTTCGGTAACAGATTTTTGCACGAATTCCGCCGGACTACGCACATCCAAAGGCGCGATGAATGACGGAATGATTGCAGATACAGCATCCTGTCCCATGATGCCGATTACGCCAATACGGATTCCGTCTCGCTCAATTATCGCGTGTGCCTGTGCGAACGGGTGATCAGTATCCTTGTAGAAGAAATTCGCACCAAGCACAGGGAAAGGTGACCGGTTTTTCGCCCAGGCGAGTACTTCATAACCATACTCAAATTCGTGATTGCCGATAGCCATGGCGTCGTAACC
>Ga0209987_10000331_pt1 | contig 24651 bp, 23 predicted proteins | sample N074metaG_FD_182134 | JGI IMG/M metagenome (GOLD analysis project Ga0209987, IMG submission 182134) | Deep subsurface microbial communities from Kermadec Trench to uncover new lineages of life (NeLLi) - N074 metaG (SPAdes) (version 2) | ecosystem: Environmental > Aquatic > Marine > Ocean trench...
GGGATAGATCTGCCCCTTATAGCGATTGACAATGATGCTCTTGAGCAAGACGTGACCGGATTTCTCCGGATTCGACGAAGCTCCGATCACCGCCACCGACTGGGGTTCCAATAAGGAGGAAAGATCGTTCAAGTTACTTTATGATTGTCCAAGTAAATGTCTATGGATAAGCCGAATTATCCTTAGCCCTGACTCAATACATAATCTGACCGCCATCGATGTTCAGAACCTGACCGGTGATGAACCCGGCCTGATCGGAGGCCAGGAACATCACGGCTCCCACCAAATCATCGGGCTGCTGTATGCGCTGAATGGATCGAGCGGTGACTCGCGATTGTAACATTTCTTCTGAATAGTGGGCCTTAACCCCTTCCGTCGAAGTCAAACCGGGGGTGATGGCATTGACCGTGATCCCGTCGCTGCCGACCTCGCGAGCCAGGGCCCGGGTGAATCCTAAAGCAGCTCCCTTCGAGGTCACATAGTGCAATATGCCGGGGACGCCGCTCAGGGCGGTATTGGAAGACAGGTTGATAATGCGTCCCCATCCTCGCTCTTTCATGTAGGGGAACACCGCTCGTGCCGCCAGTAAGTAGCCCTTGACGTTCACCGCCATTACCCGGTCCCATTCCTCAACGGGAATCTCGGTCCAGGGCTTCATGGGGAGAAGGGCAGTCCACAGGGAGGCGTTATTGATCAAAACGTCGATGCGTCCATACTTGTCATGGGCGGCCTTGGCCATGGCTTCGGTATCGGACTCACTCGAGACATCGACACGGACCGCCAATCCATCGATTTCCTTGGCAATCGTTTTGGCCTCCTCTTCCGCAATGTCGGCAACCACTACCTGGGCGCCGCCGGCAGCAAAACCACGCGAGAAGGCCTTACCCAGTCCGATTCCCCCTCCCGTAACCACGACAACACGTCCGTCAAACTCTCCCATCACATACTCCTGTCCATGGATTGTCCGAAACTTTGATGATTGCAAACCCCAACCGAAACCACTCGGTTACCGGGCTCGTGAAGTGCTCGAAGTTAGTAAACATTTTCAGGCCTGTCAAGGGAGAGATTAGGGACAGGCTGAAGCCTGTCCCTAATCTCTCCCCCTCCTTTGCTTCTTCCCCCAGCCTGAGATATATGTGGGAGAGAACTGTTGTATTTTAGGGAGTAAGATACTTTCGGATATCAGGGAGGAATGGAATGGATGTTCAAGGAAAAGCGGCTCTGATCATGGGCGGAGGCAGCGGAATCGGACGTGCGGTTGCTCTGACACTGGCAAGGCATGGTGCTTCAGTGGCCATTGGTGATCTTGTTGCGGAACGGGCGGAGCAGGTGGCGGGTGAGATCAAGGAGACAGGACAGCAGGGACTGGGAAGTGCTGTGGACGTTACCCGACAGGAACAGGTCAAGGATCTGGTCGAAAAGACACTGGAAGCCTTTGGTCGCATAGACATCCTGGTCAACTCGGCAGGGATCTTTCCCCAGTCGACGGTACGGGACATGGCCGAGGAGGAGTGGGATCAAGTGATCGCGGTCAACTTGAAGGGGACTTTCTTACCCTGTAAAGCGGTGCTGGACCACATGATTGAAAACAAGCGGGGGAGGATCATCAATATCTCGGCCGGGCATGCGATGCGGGGGATTCCAGCCGGATCGCACTATTGCGCCTCCAAAGCCGGGGTGAATGCGCTGACCAAAACCCTGGCCCTGGAACTTGCTCCCCATGGGATCGTGGTCAACGCCGTGGCTCCCGGCCCCGTAGATACGCCCTTGCCCCGAGGGGGAAGGCTCTACACCGAGGAAGACAAACAGAGGATTGGTTCCACACTTCCTCTGGGCCGAATGGGAACCCCCGAAGAGCTTGCCCATACGGTCCTCTTTCTGGCTTCCGATGCCTGCAGCTGGTTTACCGGGCAGATCGTGTATCACAACGGTGGCGATATGATGTTGGGATAAGGAACAAAAAAGTACATTTTTAAGATCAGACCGCCTATGATGTGAAGACTTTACTTCAGAGTACGAGATGATCGTTGGAGTTCCTGTTGAGACTTATCCGGCCGAGCGGCGAGTGGCTTTGGTGCCTTCGGTCGCGGCCGATTTGGCCAAGGCCGGTCTGGAAGTTGTTGTGCAATCGGGAGCGGGTGAGAAGGCCGGCTTTCCCGATGACGCCTACCAGAAAGTAAAAGTGCGTCTGGTATCCGATCGCACTCAGCTCTTTTCCTTGGCCGACGTCCTCCTGCAGGTGAATCCCTTAGACGCCCACCCGGGAGCCGGTGACGATCTGGAGTTGCTGCGCCAGGGTCAGATCGTGCTGGGGCTCCTGAATCCTTTTGGAGCTCCCCAAACCGCGCAAAAACTTGCCCAGCGAGGAGTCACCGCTTTCGCGTTGGAACTGCTGCCGCGCATTGGCCGGGCACAACCCATGGATGCTCTGACCTCGATGGCCACCATAGCCGGCTATAAAGCTGTTCTCGTGGCCGCCGGAAAGCTCAATAAGATGTACCCCTTGATGATGACCGCTGCCGGGACCATCCGGCCGTCCCGGGTTTTTGTTATCGGAGCAGGTGTGGCCGGGTTGCAGGCGATTGCCACCGCCCGCCGGCTGGGCGCCCTGGTACAGGCCTACGACGTGCGGCCTGCGGTCAAGGAACAAGTGGAGAGCCTGGGGGCCAAGTTCGTGGAACTGGAATTGAAGACAGAGGGAAGTGAGGGATCGGGAGGGTATGCCGAGGCCATGGACGAGGACTTCTACCGGCGCCAGCGAGAAATGATGGCTCGAGTGGTTGCTGAAAGCGACGTTGTCATTACAACAGCAGCGGTTGCCGGAAGAAAGGCTCCCATGCTCATCACCGAGGAAGCGGTTCAGGGAATGCATCCAGGATCGGTCATTGTGGATCTGGCCGCAGAAGGGGGCGGGAACTGTGCGTTGACTCGGCCCGGGGAGATGGTGGAATACAACGGCGTCACCATCCTGGGGCCCACCGACTTACCTTCGACCGTGGCTTACCACGCCAGCCAGATGTATGCTAGAAACGTCGCCGCTTTTCTCCACAATCTGGTGAAAGACGGCCAGCTGGACCTCAACCTGGAAGACGAAATCATTCGCGATACTCTTTTGACCCACCAGGGAGAGGTGGTCCATCCCCAGGTGCGAGAGCTTCTGGACCAGCCGGCCGCCGATTCTGCTAACGAGGAAAGGAAAAATACCTAATGGAGGTCTTTGTAGCCGCCCTGACCATCTTCGTGTTGGCTCTTTTTGTGGGTTTCGAAGTGATCACCAAAGTACCCCCTCTTCTGCACACCCCTCTCATGTCGGGGACCAACGCCATTTCAGGCATCACGCTGGTGGGGACCTTGGTCACCTCGGGTGTCCAATTGACCACCTTTACCACGATCTTGGGCTTCCTGGCAGTGGCCATGGCAACTGCCAACGTGGTGGGAGGATTTCTGGTCACCCACCGCATGCTGGAGATGTTTCGACGGAAGGACTAGGGAGTACTAAGTGTCACCAGAACTGATTGACCTGTTTTACCTGATTGCTGCAGTCCTTTTCATTTTCGGTCTGAAAGGACTCTCTCATCCCCGCACGGCGGTGCGAGGGAACCTGCTGGGATCGGCAGGCATGCTCCTGGCCATCGTGGTGACGCTCCTGGACAGACGGATTGTCAGCTTTGAGGTCATTGTGGCCGGGATCGTGGTGGGTGCTCTGGTGGGTGTGATTCTTGCCTACAAAGTTTCCATGACCTCCATGCCCCAGGTGGTGGCCGTCTTTAATGGCTTCGGGGGCGGGGCCTCGGCCCTGGCGGTTGGAGCCGCCTTGGAGGAGGCCCTCAGGGGAGGATTTGTAGAAGAGATTTCGGTCCAGTTCACGGTAGCAGCCGCTTTGTCTGCTCTGATCGGCGGAGTCTCCTTCACCGGCAGTGCCGTCGCCTTTGGCAAACTGCAGGGACTCATCAATGATAAACCTATCCTGATTGCAGGCCGGCACGTCCTCAATGTGGTACTGGTGATGATTTGTCTGGGCCTCAGTATTTGGCTGGTTTTAGACGGCACCTCTTCACTGTCGTTCTGGATCCTGGCCGGGGTTGCCTCTCTTCTTGGGATCATGCTGGTCATACCCATCGGAGGGGCCGACATGCCCGTGGTCATCGCCTTGCTCAACTCTTATTCGGGAGTGGCAGCTGCGGGCCACGGATGGGTCCTGAACAACAGCGTACTGATCATTGCCGGCTCGCTGGTGGGAGCTGCCGGTTTCATCCTCACCGCATTGATGTGCAGGGCCATGAACCGTTCCCTGGTCAATGTCATGTTCGCCGGCGTGGGGGCGACCGTCGCTACCATCGAGGAGAGCGAGGACATTTATGCCGGTCGCGTCAAGGCGGCCTCGGCGGAGGAAGTGGCGATGTTGTTGCAGGATGCCCGGCGGGTCATCATTGTACCGGGCTATGGTATGGCCGTGGCTCAGGCCCAATTTGTGGTGCAGGATCTGGCTGAACTGCTTGAATCCAAGGGCGTCGAAGTGGACTTTGCCATCCATCCCGTGGCCGGGCGTATGCCGGGGCACATGAATGTCCTGCTGGCGGAGGCCAATATACCCTACCAGAAGCTGAAGGATATGGACGAGATCAACCCTGCCTTTCGACAGACCGATGTGGTCCTGGTCATCGGGGCCAACGATGTGGTCAATCCGCTGGCCCGAGAGTCGGACCCTTCCATTCCCATCGCCGGCATGCCCATCCTCGACGTGGACCAGGCCCGTTCGGTGGTGATCGTCAAGCGCAGCCTCAGTCCAGGATTCTCAGGGATCGCCAACCCTCTCTTTGCTGCAGACAACGCTCTTATGCTCTTTGGTGATGCCAAGCAGGTGGCCATGGATCTCATGACCGCAGTCAAAGAGGTGGCCTAGCAACCCGGCCCGCAGGCTAAAAAGGGCGGCTCTGTTGGTGCCAATGAGCGCAGTCAGAGCCGTGGGCTTTAGCCCACGGGCCATCCTTTCAGCTGGCTCTTGAGAACGGTGTGGTGCATAATGGTGGAAATCTACACTTGGCGCAGTGGGTCGCCCAAGCCTACAACCCGCCAGCAGAGGATGAGGCCATGAAAACCGTACGGCAGCTTTTGGAAAACAAAGGCCACGAGATCGTTTCGGCCACATCGGATACCTCTGTCTATGAAGCCCTGGAGATTATGGCCGAGCACAACATCGGGGCCTTACTGGTGCTGGACGCGGGTGATCTGGTGGGCATTTTCTCGGAAAGGGACTATGCCAGGAAGGTTGTTTTGAAAGGAAAATCCTCCCGGGGCACCTCTCTTGGGGAAACCATGAGCCGAAAGGTGGCTTGCGTCCGAGCCGACCAGACCATTGAGGAGTGTATGGCGCTGATGACGGATAAGCACATCCGTCATCTGCCTGTCCTTGAAGATGAGAAGTTGGTCGGCGTGATTTCCATCGGGGATGTGGTCAAAGCCGTCATCTCCGAGCAGGAATTTCTCATATCGCAGCTCGAGAATTACATCACCGGCATTCGCTAGTCTCTCCCTGTCCCCTATTTTTGCCGGGGATCGAGGATGTCGCGGAAGGCATCGCCCAACAAATTCCAACCCAGGACGAAGAGGAAGATAGCGCCGCCGGGTATGACTGCGGTATACCAGAACTGCAGAGGGTTTTGAGGCGTTCCCAGGATCCAGTTGCGGGACAGGGAGATCAGCTGTCCCCAGTCGGCGTAGCCCATAGGGGCTCCCAGTCCCAGGAAGCTCAAGGCGGCCGCCATGATCACCACCGAACCGATGTCCAAGGAAGCCACCACCAAAACGGGAAAAATGGCGTTGGGGATCACGCGGCGAGTCAGGATCCAAAAGTCAGTGGCTCCCAGCGCCCGGCTGGCCGTGACAAATTCCCTTTGCTTGACCGAGAGTATGTCGGCGCGCAGAAGGCGGGCGTAGGAAGGCCAGGCTACCAGGGCAATGGCCAGGACCACCATGGAGAGGCTGGGGCCCAGCACGGCCACGATCACCACCGCCAGCACGATGGCGGGAAAGGCCAGAATAATATCGGTAAAACGCATCAGGACTTCATCCAGCCATCCCCCGTAGTAACCGGCCAGGGATCCCAAAGTGATGCCCACCAGAAGGGCCATGGAGATGATGGTGAGTCCAATTTTGAAGGCGGTCCGGGTTCCCCAGATGATGCCGTAATAGAGGTCATACTGCTGTTCGGTGGTCCCGAACCAGTGTTCCGAGCTGGGAGGGGTGGGATCAGAAGTGTAGCCATCCTGGGGAATGAGATAGGGGTCACGGGCGTTGGGTGCCATGGGAGCCAGCAACGGGGCCAGAAGTGCTACCAGCGCGAAAAAGACAATCAGTCCCAGACCGACGAGGGAAAGTGGTTTTTTCCTGAGCCTGTTCAGCATCACTTCAACCTGACCCTGGGGTCCACAAAGGCATAGAGAAGATCGGCCGCCAGGTTGCCCAGCACGAACAGGGTGGCCGAGACCAGGGCAAACCCCATGATGCCGGCAATATCCAGCTGCTGGGCCGCGTTGACCCCCCATCTTCCGATTCCCGGGTAATTGAATATGGTTTCCGTGATCACCACCCCCCCCAAAAGTCCCACCAGGAGCAGGCTGGATGAAGTGATCACGGGGATCAGGGCATTTTTGCGGGCGTGTTTGTTGATGACGTCAGATTCCTCCACTCCCTTGGCGCGGGCTGTGCGTACGTAGTCCTTGTGGATTTCCTCCAGCATGGAAGAGCGGGTGATGCGGGTCAGCAGGGCGACGCTGTTGTAGAAGAGCGTCGCGGCGGGCAGGATCAAATGTTTTAGCGCATCCCAAAAGATCCAGAGTTTGCCGTTTAAAAGGGAGTCGAGCAGAAGGAAGCCGGTGAAGGGAGTGAAGTTGGCGGAGTGGATGAACAGATCCGCCTCCAGGGAAAAGCGGCCGGGGGGAAGAATATTGAATCTCCCGTAAAAGATCATGAGCAGGAGAAGCCCCAGCACAAAAGAGGGGAGGGAATACCCTGTGATGGCGATAAAGCGTGAGAAGTGATCCAGAGGCCGATCCTGATAGACGGCCGCTTTGGTTCCCAGCCAGATTCCCACCAGGAGAGTGGGGACAAAGGCGGTCAGGGCCAGTTCAAAGGTGGCCGGAAAGAAGGCCTTGATGGCCTCCGCCACCGGCATTCTGGCCGTCTCGGAGTAGCCCAGGTCTCCGACTAATATCTGTTTGAGCCAGGTCCAATACTGAACCGGGAAGGGATCTCTCAGATGGTAGGTCTCGATAACGGATTCCAAGGCGGACAGCTGGCGGGGATCTTTCACGTACAGAGATGCCCTCATCTCTGGAGAGAGCAACTGCAGAAGGGCAAAGAGAAGGAGCGTCACCCCCAAAGCCACAAAGGGGAGCATGGCCAGTCTTCGGATCAGGTATGAGGCCATGATCGCTACATCTCAGTGGCTTCTTTGTAGATGGGGTAGAAGTCGCCGCCTCCGGCAGAGTCAGGTAGTACGGGATTGTGATACCAGCCCTTGACCCAATCTCTCTGGACGCGTAGGTCGACTGTGTCCAACACCACCAGGTGGGGTACGTCCTGGTAGGCCAAGGCCAGAATCGTGGAGTAAAGTTCCTTCCTTTTTCCCGGGTCTGTTTCTGCAATTGCCTGCTCGACGAGCCGGTCAATTTCCGGATTCTTGTAGCCCTGCTGGGCGGGATAATTTCCCCGGGAATGGAGCATGGGAAAGACAAAGTTGTGAGCATCGGGAAAATCGGCAGCCCAGCCGAGTGTGAACATCGGCAGCATCTTCTTCTGAGAAGCACTCAGATAGGTGGACCACTGAACCGGTCTGAGGTCAATCTTGAATCTGGGATTCAGTTTTTCCACGTTGACTTTTAGAATCTGGCACAAGGTTTGCCGGGTTGTGTTTCCCTCGTTGTAGGTGAGAGTGAAGTGAAACCCTTTCTCCCAGACCTGTCCTCCCCAGGCCTGTTTGAAATGTTCTTCCGCTCTCTTTAAGTCATGGTTGTAGTGGGGAGCATTGGGATCGTGGCCCGGTAGAGTCTTGGGAATGCAGCCGGTGGCCTGGGTGCCCTTTCCCTGGTAGACGTCCTGAATAAAGGCCTCATAATCCAGAGCATAGGCAAAGCCTTTTCTCACATCGACATCGGAGAAAAAGTCAGGGGGGACGCCTTTTCCATCCAGTTTGCCGGAACCAATATGGGGATTTCCTACAGGGTTGATGTGGAAGGTAAAGAAGACCACGGGAGACATTGTGATGGTGGGCAAGTCATCAATGATGGCCACCCCGGGAATACCTCGTAGCTGTGACAACTGTGATCGCTCCACGGATATGGTATCTGCGTCGCCCGCACTCAGCATCAGCTTTCGCGTGGTAAATTCGTTCACGCCTTTGATCATCACCCGCCTCAGTAGGGCAGGCTCCTGCCAGTAGTTCTCGTTCCGGAGTAGAACGATCTCCTTGTTCTTCTTGTCCCATCTTTCCAGCATGAAAGGCCCGGTGCCGTTCATGTGTTCAAAGAGGTAGGAGGATTCCTTTTGGGGGTTGTTGTATTCCTTCCAGGTGGATTCTGTCCCGTCCCAGTCTCCGTGACTGATCGCCCACTGTTTGGAGATGGAAGGCGCCCAGGTTGCCAGTATGCTCAGAAGCGGAGCGTAGGGTTCTGGAATTTCAATAACCAGGTTATCCCCCTGGACTTGTAGCCGACTATTGGCTTCCTGAAAGGCTTTTTCCATGACTCGTCCCCTATCGTCCCGGGTCGAGGAGTATCCTAAAATGGGCTCCAAAAGCAGGGATGAGGGACCTCCGGCTCGATCTTGAAGCAGGAAGCGCATCAGGGAATATTTCACATCTTCGGGAGTCAAAGGCGTACCGTCCTGGAACGCCACGCCTGGGCGAATGGGGAAGGTATAGGTCAAACCGTCTGGGGAGATGAGGCCGTTGGTTGTGCTGGGAACCTGGGAGGCGATCACGGGAACCAGTTCCTCGGTACTGGAGCCTTTGTATCCCAGAAGAGGCTCATAGACATTGAAAATGACCAGATGGCTGGCCGTGTCATAGGACCAGGCAGGGTCCAGACTATCCAGATCGGAAATGGTCAGGTAAGTATAGGTATCCGGGTTTTTTATGGCCGTGGGCTCACCGGGTTGGGGGTTACCGCAGCTTGATAACAAAAAGAGCGCGGCGGTGAGGGTGAGTTTCTTCATGAGTTGGATGATTCTCCCTGTGCCACCTGGCGGTTGAGAATTCGCCGCAGCTGTTTTTCGTCGGCTCGGTGTTTGAGGATGGTTCTCCCGTTCAAAGTGGCAACCGGGATGCTGTCTTGGTAGCGTGTCGTGAACTCGGATGATTCAGAGATATTGACAGTCCGTATCTCAAAGTCAAAGTCTTTCTGCAGCTTCTTCAGGACGTCCAGGGCTTCATGACAAAGGTGGCAACCGGGCTTGGTATAAAAGTCAATTTGAACCGCACTCATGGTCCCATTCTGGATGTGTCGGCTGAACCTGGGCAGTATAACATGCGGAGGGGAGACCCTGACCGTAGACCGTAGACAACAGACAACAGACCTCTGACAGCTGACAGCTGACATAAGAAGAAGACAGGAGTCAGGCTTGGAACCTGGAACTTGGAACCTGGAACGCGCGCGATGCGCGCTCTTTTCTCTTTTCTCTACACACGAAGCGCGCTACCCTCAACCTTGATGCCATCTTTTATCGAACTGAGAAACGTCACCAAGTCGTATCGGACCATGCAGGAGGAAGATCTCCTGGCCCTCCAGGATGTCTCTTTTGAGGTGGGCAAGAGCGAATTTGTCTCTGTGGTGGGAGCCAGTGGATGTGGCAAGACCACGCTGCTGAAAATTATAGCGGGCCTCATTCCCCACAGCAGCGGTGAGGTCAGAATCGGCGGCTCTTCGGTGAAGGGTCCTCGAAAGGACATCGGGTTTGTTTTCCAGCAGCCGGTGCTTCTTCCCTGGAGAACCGTTCTGGAAAACACTTTGCTTCCCATCGAGGTGATGGGTTTGCCGCGTGAGGAGTATGGAAAGCGCGCTCTGGATATCCTGGATCGGGTAGGCCTCTCGGGGTTTTCTGATAAATACCCCTTTGAGCTTTCCGGCGGCATGCAGCAGCGGGTCGCCATCACCCGGGCGCTGGTCTATGACCCCGATGTTCTGTTGTTGGATGAACCCTTTGGGGCCCTGGACGCCATGACTCGAGAGTCCCTGAATCTGGAACTGCTGCGCATTTGGAGCGATCATCGCAAGACCGTTCTGTTTGTCACCCACAGCATCTCGGAAGCGATCTTTCTTTCCGACCGGGTGGTGGCGCTAACGCCACGGCCGGGTCGGCTGGCCGATGTTGTTGAGGTCGATCTGCCCCGGCCTCGCCGCCTGGACGTGATACAGACCGAAGCCTTCGGGATGCTGGCCAAGCGGATTCGTTCTTTGCTGGGCATCGGAGAGGAATTGGGAGGAATAGAATGAGTAAACTGTTCCAGAAAGAGTGGATTTGCAGCCTCTGTCTGTTCGCCGTGCTGCTGGTGATTTGGGAAGTGACCGTAAAGTATTTTGAAGTCCCTTTCTTTCTGTTGCCGGCGCCCAGCGGCGTTCTAACTTCTCTTCGAGACGGTCTTTCCGAGGGCCTGACCAGCCGTGTGGGTTTTTATCTTCACACCTACTACACGGTCAGTGAGGCCCTTTTGGGATTTCTCATCGGGAGTGGTTTGGGACTTATTCTGGGCACCCTGATAGCCCAGAGCCAGTTCCTGGGAAAGGTCTTCCTTCCCTACATCGTGGCCTTTCAGAGCCTCCCCAAAGTTGCCCTGGCACCTCTTCTGATTGTCTGGTTCGGCGTGGGAATGATGTCCAAGGTGGTGATTGTGGCCATGCTCACCTTCTTTCCTCTCCTGGTCAACTCTATAGCAGGCTTTGAGTCTGTGGACCGAGATCTTCTGGAGATGATGCGCTCCTTTAAGGCCACCCGTTGGCAAATCTTTTGCAAAGTGCGATTTCCCTCTGCCCTACCCTTTATCTTCGCAGGCCTGAGCATGGCCATCGTCTACAGCCTCATCGGGGCCATCGTGGGTGAGTTCATCGGGGGGAGGCATGGTCTCGGAATCTTGATTCTGCAAATGAACTTCAACATGGACATGCAGGGAGTGTTTTCCGTGTTTGTGGTTCTTTCCATCATTGGGATCGCTTTTTATTTGGCCATGCGCTTTATCGAGCGCCGAGTTGTTTTCTGGACCTCCCGAAACAGGGAGGTGATCGGACTTTGAAAGAGACAGGAGGTAGAACCGATGATTAAACGAGTTCATTTTCCCAAGTTCAGTGATCAGGAAGTTCAGAGCCGCTGGCAGAAGATTCGTGATGCCATGGAGGAGCGGCAGTTTGATTGTCTTCTGATCTACGGTGCCTACTGCTCCTTCGGCAGTGATCCGGGAGAGGCCAACCTGCGCTACGTGACCAATTTTGTGGATCAGTTCCAGGCCTACTGCGTTTTTCCCAAGGCGGGTGAAGCGACGCTGGTCACCAGCTTCAATGGCCACATTGCCACGGGCAAGGAAGTTTCGGCGGTTGGGGATTTTCGGTTCGGCGGGCTGAAAATCGATGAAAAGGTCGTGGAGATGGTGCGCGAAAAGGGAATGGAGAAGGGGAGAATTGGAATCGTGGGAGTGAATTCCTCGAGACGGGTTTCCATTCCTCACGAGCAATATGTTCAGATCACAGAATCCCTGCCCGAGGCCGAGTTTGAAATCGCCACCGACTTGATTGAGAATTTACGCCGGATCAAATCCGACGAGGAAATCGAGTTTCTTCGGCGGGGCGCACAGATCACGGACCAGGCTCTGGACGCCTATGTGAAGGCGATCAAGAAGGGTGCCCGCAACATCGACCTCTATGATGAGGTTCTGGCCCGTACCCATCGAGAGGGAGGTACGCTGTGCTTTACCCTGTTGGGGTCGACTCCCATGGAGGATCCCAACATGGCCTTTCCGGACGCCTACATGTCGGATCGACCCATTGCCCGGGGCGATGTCATTATCAGCGAGCACAGCTCTGCCTATGGGGGTTATTCCGGACAGATCCTGAGAACCGTGTTTGTCGGTCCACCCAACAAACACTACGAGAAGCTGTTTCAGATTGGCCGGGAAGTTTTCGACAAAGTGCTTTCATCCCTTCGGCCAGGAAGCACGGAAAAGGAAGTTCAGGAGGGTGCCCAACCCATTCTGGACGCGGGTTTGACCGTTAAGGCTCCCCTGTTGCACGGGTGGGGGAACTTTATCGAGCCTCCCATCATGGGGGTCAAGGGTTCAGCCCATCCCATACAGAGCTATACTTTCCAGAAAGGGCACACCATAGTGATTGAACCCAATCCCAGCACGCTGGACGGAAAGAGCGGCATCTTTCTTGGAGATCTGTGTGTAGTGACCGAAAATGGAGCCGAAAGCCTCCACGGTTATCCTATGGACCCGATTGTGGTGGAAGGGTTTTGAGGACCGAGTGATGAGGACTGAGGACTTAGGGCTGAAACTTGGGACGAGGAAGGAAACCATTGTGAAGACTCATCTGCTTTCGAATCGATCGGGGTTGATTGTGTGGGTGCTGCTGTTGTTAGCAGCCCCGGCCATGATGGGCCAGGATGCCAAGTCGTTGACCATCCTGCGCTGGGCACTGGGCGCTCCTCAAATCGATCCTCTTCTTGCCCAGACCAGCGTTGCCAAGGAAATGGGCTATTTCGCCGAAGGGGGTATTGATGTGGAGGTCACACCCTTAGGTGGCGGGGGCCGCTCGGTTCCCCTGGTTGCCTCGGGACGGTCGGAAATCGGCTACATCGGCGCCGAGACACTGATACTGAACGCCTCCCGGGGCAGGGATCCAGGCATCATCCTGATCTTCAACCAGAATCGGGACCCCATGTTCCTGTGGGTGGTCAACCCCGACAGCCCCATCAAGAACATCCAGGACGTCAAGGGAGAAACGATTGGCACCCTCAGTCTTGCCGCCGCCGGTACCTCTTATGCCAAAGGTGTGTTGATGAGTCTGGGGATTGACCCTGAAAATGATGTGGAGTTTGTGGCGGTGGGCACAGGTCCCAGTTCCACGGCGCTGCTGCAGCGGGGTCAGATTGCGGTACTGGTTCAGTCCGACACCATCCTTGCCGCCATGGAGCAGGTGGGGGCAGAGTACCGGTACCTTCCCGAAACCGAGTACGCCGAATCTTATTTTCAGGGAGGGCTGTTCGTCCGCAGGGATTATTTGAAGACGAACCGAACAGAGGTCTGTGCTTTCGTTCGGGGAATCGCCAAAGGAGTCGAGTTCACCTTTGAAAATCCTGAGGCTGCCATCCGCATCCATTGGAAGATCTATCCCGAGTCCAAACCCAAGGGGATGAGTGAAGCGGAGGCCTTGAAATTTTCACTGGCGGTGCTCCGCTCAAGAATGTACAAGTGGGATCCTAGTGACGAACTGGTGAAGAAACATGGGGCCTACAGTCATGAAGAGTGGATGAAAATTGTTGAGCTGATGGGTTTAGGAGACCAGGTGACCGACCAGATGGTGCATTCGCTGTACACCAATGAAGTGGTGGATTGCGCCAATGATTTCGATCTCCAAGAGGTTCGAGAACAGGCCAGAAACTACCGGCTGAAATAACAGCCGGAAATCCTAAATCACCGCCGGCCTTCGGCCGACGGAAATCATAAATCCTAAATCCTAAATTCCAAACAACTTTTAAATCCCAAATTCCAAATCTCAAACCTAAGATTCAAATTCCAAAACCGCTCAGTTGGGGTAACTAGTCCTGGTTGAAATCCTGTGGTTTCAGTGTTGAATTTTGTTTGGGATTTGGGATTTAGAATTTGGAATTTCCGCGGAGCGGAGTGTTTGTCCGGGCAGAAAGGGTGGCATTGGACAATCGAGAGCATCGGCGATGGCCCGCAGCAGTTCCCCTTCCCGCAGGGTGACCTGATCATCATGACTCACGCACACACCGCAGGCTCGCAGGAGCCGTCGCTTCAGCAAAGGGGTCACTCGATTGAGGCGGTCCAGAGCCTTGCTCAGTGCTTCGAAGCCGTCCTCCTGCTCGAGCCAGGAGAGTTTCAGCCGGCTCCCCTTCAACTCCTTGACTCCCTGGGCAAACGCTTGCTGGGCTTGTTCCTCACCGTCCTGTCCGGCACGGGCCAGCCTGGACAGCAACAGAGAAATTTCGTGGGTCAGGGGTGTCAGGGACCCATAGCGGGCAGCTGAAGGCCGGGTCTGGTTGAAGTGGGGATCGAGATGGCGGCGCAAGATGTGCTGCAGAGTAAACTCAAACAGGTCGATCTTCTGATCGGCCTTCATCAACTCTTCGACCAGTCCGGTAAAGTCCTGGTACTGGGAAAGGGAGAGAGTCCGCAAGGCCGGTAAGGCTAAATCGATCAGGGGAAGGCGTGCTTCGGGCGGGCAGCGGTCAATGAGCGTCGAGGCCTCCAGGGTCGCCTCAGAAGACACCAGCGGATCCTTCGACTCATTGAGCAGCTGAAACTGGGCCCGGCGGGTTTTAGAGTCGTGGCTCAGGAGTAGGGCGAAAATGATGATTCGGGCCGAGGCCGGCTCACGGACCCGAGCGGTCAACCTGGAGGGCAGCCCCGCAAGGAGAAGGGTGGCATAGGCCAGATGGGCCTCCGTCAGCTTGCCGAAGAGCTGGGTCATCTGTTGCGGAATCATGGGAATGAGGGGGACGGCTGGAGCTCCCCCGGATGGAGCGGATGCGGCTGATTTGGCGGCGGTCTGCGCCGCGGAGGCAGCCAGCTCCTTTGGGTCGCGGGTTTCAAGTGCCTTTTTGGAAGGAAAGTGAACCGCGGGAAATGTTCCGTCAAATGAAGGATCGATGCGTTGGATGCGCATCTCCAGCGGGGGATGAGTGGCCATGAAGCTGAAGGCACTATGGGTCTGGACAGGGGGTTTGCGATTTCTCATGGAAAGGAAAGGAGATGCTTTTCCATGCTTTCCATCGGAGAAGAAGAGGTGGCTCATTTCCTCAGCCTTTGGGTTTTGTATGCGTGAGCCGTGAGCCAGCCCGCCAATCTTCTTGAGTGCTCCGGCGATACCGTCTGGATCTCGCGTGAACTGGACGGCCGAAGCGTCGGCCAGGAATTCTCGCTGCCGGGACACGGCGCTCTTGATGAGCTTGCCGAAAAAGACCCCCACGTAACCGATGACAAGAAGCGCCGCCCCGAAGGCCAGAATGGCAGCAGCACCGCCTCCATTCTTTCTACTGCTGGAAGTTCGGGTGCCGCTCAGGATCACATACCCAATCATGGCGATCACCAGGATGCCGTTCAAGACGCCGATCAGCCGAATGTTCAGGCGCATGTCGCCGTTGAGGATGTGAGAGAACTCATGGGCAATGACTCCCTGCAGTTCGTCGCGCGACAGGATCTGCAGGGTTCCTCGGGTCACCCCGATGACGGCGTCGGCCGGAGTGAAACCGGCGGCAAAAGCGTTAATACTCTTTTCCTCTTCCAGGAGGAAGACCGAGGGAACGGGTGTTCCGGAGGCAATAGCCATCTCTTCCACCACATTGAGAAGCCGGCGTTCCTGAGGGTCGGAGGTGCTGGAATCGATGAGTCGACCTCCCAGCCAGCGGGCCACCACCTCTCCGCCCTTTGAGAGGGCGAAGATCTTGTAAAGGCTCCCGATCACCACCACACACAGGGTCGCCCCCGTGATCCACAGGAACAGATCGGGGTTCCACCATTGAAAGGGAAGCTCCGGGTCGGCATTGACGTTGAAGCCGAAAAAGATGGTGATGCCAGCGATGTAGATGGAAAGGATGATCAGGATCACCGCCAGCATGAAGTAAGCGATCAAGCGCCGGGTACTTCGGCGAGCCTGGTCCTGACGCTCAAAGAAATCCATCGTATGGGTTGACGGTGCCGCCATATTTCCTCAGAGTTCCGAAGAACAGTGGAGTCCGTTGGGACTACGAGAAGGAGACCTTGGGAGCCTCGCGTTCCGCGGGAGCTTCGATTTCGAACAGCTCTGCCTGATTGAAGCCCATGGAGTTGGCAATAATGACGCTGGGAAACACCGAACACCGCGTGTTGTAGCCCATGACCGAATCGTTGTAGGCCTGTCGTGAGAAAGCGATCTTGTTCTCGGTTGTGGTCAGCTCTTCCATGAGTTGGGCCATGTTCTGATTGGCCTTCAAGTCCGGGTATGATTCCATCAGGGCAAACATGCGTCCCAGGGTACCGGTCAAGGCTGTCTCGGCGCCCATCAGGCCTTTCATGGAATCGGGATCTCCGGGGTTCTCGGCCGCTTGCTTGCTGGCCGCCGCGGCTTGATTGCGCGCATTCACCACCGCCTCCAGGGTTTCCCTCTCGTGTTTCATATAACCCTTGGCGGTCTCGACCAGATTGGGAATCAAGTCGTAGCGCCTTTTGAGCTGGACATCGATCTGGGCAAAGGCGTTCTTGAAACGATTACGAAGGCTGACCAGCTTGTTGTACATGCTGGCCACCCAGGCGATGAAGACCACCACCACGACCAGGAAAATGAGTGCTGAAGTCATAGATTATCCCCCTTAAGTTTAGGATATCGAAAACTGCTGGTTTCATGTGCGAAAAGAAGCCCACGGGCCAGCGACTGCTGGGACCTAGGATGTTCCGCCGAACCAGGCCTCGGCCAGCAGGCCCACCAGCAGCGGAAAGGGTAACAGCAGCGTCCAGCGAATCAGGGTAAAGCGCCAGCCGATAAAATGAGCTTCCCAAAGGGCATTCAAGAGGCTCAGGGAGGACCAACTGGTCACCAGTGTGATGGTTGCTCCCAGTCCGGTGCCCAGTTGGTAAAGTGTGCTGATGAGGGGTAAAACGACGTAGGGACCTCCGGGCATCAACATCCCCATTCCCTGGGCTCGCAACAACCCTCTCCACCCGGAATCAGGACCCATCAAATTCTGCAGCCCCTCCTGGGGCAGGAGGACGCTGACGTAACCGATCGTGGTGAATGCCAGAAGCAGCAGAGGCAGGACGCTGAGCAGGGTGCGCCCCCCTTTGGCGAGACCGCGCCGGTGGCTGCCATCGCCGCGACGCCAGGCGTAAGCGAAAAGGATTCCTGCCGGGATGAGGAGGGTGAAGGTTGCCAGGTTCATGATTTGAGGTTCTCACGGATGGCTTCTACTTGACGCCCAGCCAGCGCCTGGGCGAGAAAACCCAACAGCGGAGGTATGAGAAAGGTGGTCAGGAGTCGGGCCACGGTCAGGCGTGGGCCCAGCAGGGCGAACTCCAGCGGCAAGCGTACCACCGGCCACACGTTCTTGGCTGAGACAAAGGCCACCAGTACCCCCAGGCTGGCACCGGCTCTTAAAAGGGCTGCCGCGATGGGATAATAAACGTAGGGTCCGCCAGGAATCAGCGCCCCGCCGATGCAGGCCAGGAAAATACCCCTCCAGCCCGATCCTTCTCCCAGCCAATAAGCGACTTTTTCCTGGGTCAGCAGGACCTGAATCAAACCGGCGATTAGAAAAGCACACAGCAATAAGGGGGCTACCAGGAGAAGCGTTTTTACGCCACCCACTGCTCCGGCCAGAACTAATTCCCATCCACCGCTCCTCCAGGCTGCTCCGGCCAGCAGCAAAACTACCCCGCCCAGTATCAGTATCGTGTAATCGCGCATGTTCTTTGTGCTGTCGTGCTGTTGTGCGGTCGTGCAGTTGTGCTTTCGTGGGGTCGTTGTTTCATGATGTGAGCCTACGGATCTTTCGAGCCGGCCGTGTTCCTCTCATAGACCAGAAAGCTGTAGGGATAGGGGTTTTTTTCATCGGGCTCCTGATTTTCTTCGGAGATCAGCTGCCAGTCGGATTCCTCAAATTCGGGAAAATCCGCATCCCCCTCAAATTCCTCATGGATGGAGGTCAGATACAGCCGGTCCGCTCGAGGGAGCATCTGTTGGTAAATCTGGGCTCCACCGGCCACAAACACTTCATCGTCTCCGGCAACCACTTGTAATGCCTGGTCGATGGAGTGGGCCACCAGCACTCCCGCCGGAGCGAAACCGGTTTGGTGAGTGATCACCACGGTGGTTCGACCGGGGAGGGGTTGGCCGATCGATTCAAAGGTCTTACGCCCCATGATCAGGTGGTGTCCCAGGGTCAGGCTCTTGAAGCGCTTTAAATCTGCCGGCAGCCTCCAGGGCAGGTTGTTGTTATTCCCGATCACCCGGTTGGCGGACATGGCGGCGATGATGGAGAGCTTCATACGGCGACCGGAGCCGGAATGTGGGGATGGGGACTGTAGTTCTCTAAACTGAAGTCCTCGTATTCGAATTCGAAGATGGACTTGACTTCCGGGTTCAGTCTCATTTGAGGAAGAGCGCTCGGCTCCCGGGTGAGCTGAAGCCTGGCTTGCTCGAGGTGGTTTGAGTAAAGGTGTACATCGCCAAAACTATGGACAAATTCATTCGCCTCCAGTCCGCACACCTGGGCCATCATCAGGGTCAGCAAGGCATAGGAGGCGATGTTGAAAGGAACGCCTAAAAAGACGTCGGCACTGCGTTGATAGAGTTGGCAGGAAAGAGCGCCGTTGGCGACGTAAAACTGGAAAAGAGTGTGACAGGGAGGAAGTTTCATTTTGTCGGTATCGGCAACGTTCCAGGCACTCACAATGTGACGGCGAGAATCCGGATCGGTCCGGATCTGTTCGATGACCCTGGAAATCTGATCAATGTGTTCTCCCCCGGGAGCCGGCCAAAAGCGCCACTGGTATCCATAGATAGGACCTAGACTGCCCTCTTCGTCGGCCCAGTCGTCCCAGATGGTGACCCCATGTTTGTTCAAGTCACGAACGTTGGTACTTCCTGAGAGAAACCACAGGAGTTCGTGAATCACCGAGCGGAGGTGAAGCTTCTTGGTGGTGAGCATGGGAAAACCCTCCCTCAGATTGAAGCGCATCTGATAACCGAAGATACTGAGGGTGCCGGTGCCGGTGCGGTCTTCCTTTTTCAGACCCTTGTGGAGAATATGCTCCAGGAGGTCCAGATACGGTTGCATGAACCAATTAAATCACACCTACACGACATGGGTCAGGTCCGCAAAAATGCCCACGCGGTATACTGAGACGATCGTAGAAGGAGTCCATAGATGACAGAGTCTTCCGGAGAGACAAGAGAGTCCGATGTTGTGGTGATCGGCGCAGGTCCTGGCGGTTACGCAGCTGCTTTTCATGCCGCCGACCTGGGTTTGCAAGTCACCCTGGTGGACAGTCGAGAGGAACTTGGAGGAGTTTGTCTCCATGCCGGCTGTATTCCCTCAAAGGCACTTTTGTTCGTCTCCCAACTGTTGGGAGAGGCTCGCCGAGCCCAGGAGTTCGGGATTCATTTTGGTGATCCCGAAATTGATGTGCAAACATTACGCAAGTGGAAGGAAGGGGTGGTGAGTCAACTCGCGGGAGGACTCTCTGACCTGGCCAAGCGTCGTGGTGTCCGATTCGTTCGAGGCAGCGCCCGTTTTGAAAACTCCCAGTCGCTTGGTTTGGAGGAGAGTGAGATCTCCCGCATCATCTTCAAGCACGCCGTTATCGCCACAGGATCTCGACCCATGGGAATACCCGGGATTGAGATTGAGAGTGATCGAGTCATGGATTCCACGGCAGCGCTGAATCTGGAGGAGGTGCCCAAGACATTGCTGGTGGTGGGGGGTGGATATATCGGGTTGGAACTGGGGACGGTTTATGCCACTTTGGGAAGCCAGGTGACGTTGGTGGAGCTGACCGATGGTCTCTTGCCTGGAGTCGATCGAGATCTGGTTAGACCGCTGGGAAGACGGATTCAGGATTTGTTTGCCCAGGTTCACCTCAATACCCGGGTGGTGGCTATGAAAGAGACCGAACGGGGTATTGAGGTGAAGTTTGAGGGTGAGATCACCCAGCAACAGATGTTTGACAAGGTTCTGGTCTCTGTGGGACGTCAAAGCAATTCGGATCAATTGGGCCTGGAGAACACCAAGGTCGAAAGGGACGCAAAGGGGGCCATCCAGGTCGATGAGCAGTGCCGTACAGCCGATCGCGAGATCTTTGCCATCGGTGACGTGGCTGCGCCACCGATGCTGGCCCACAAGGCCACCCGGGAAGGGAAGGTGGTTGCCCAGGTCATCGCCGGTCAAGAGGTGGCCTTTGACAATGTAGCCGTCCCCGCCGTGGTCTTCACCGACCCGGAGGTGGCCTGGTGTGGATTGACGGAAACACAAGCCAAAAGTGAAGGTCGAAAGATCAAGGTCACACGCTTTCCCTGGGCAGCTTCAGGTCGAGCGGTAGCGGTGGGCAGAACGGAAGGATTGACCAAGATCATTTTCGATCCCGAGAGCGGTCAGGTATTAGGAGTTGGGTTGGTGGGGATTCACGCCGGGGAACTCATTGGGGAGGGCGTTCTGGCGGTGGAAATGGAAGCCCTTGCGGAAGACCTGGCCAGTATCATTCACACCCACCCCACCTTCTCGGAGACCCTGGGCGAAGCGGCCGAAGCCTTCCTGGGACAGTCCATGAATCTGTATCGAAAATAGAGGGGAAGTTCATGGTTTTGTGGATCCGTGCTTGCGTGAGTTCGTGCTTTTGGCTCAATCCAATTGCTGAATCACCGCCTCGGTGAATTCGGTGGTTGACGCATTTCCTCCCAGATCTGGAGTCAGCACCGCGCCCGTGCTCGTCACCCTGTCAATGGCATCGCCTATTCTTTTTGCCGTGTCCTCCATGTGCAGATACTGGAGCATGAGAAGACTGCTGAAGAAGATTGCCAGTGGATTGGCTTTGTTTTTGCCGGCAATGTCCGGAGCACTCCCGTGAACGGCTTCGAAGACCGCGTATTTCTTTCCGATATTGGCACCGGGGACGAGTCCCAATCCGCCCACCAGTCCCGCACACAGATCGGAAACGATATCGCCATAGAGATTGGTTGTCAGTAAGACATCGAATTGTTGAGGATTGATGACGAGCTGCAGGGCCAGGTTGTCCACGATGATTTCTTCATGAAGAATATCCGGGTATTTCCTGGCGACTTCTTGGCAGGTCTTCAAGAAAAGACCGTCGCTAACCTTCAGGATATTAGCCTTGTGCGCCGTGGTCACCGTTTTTCGATTCCATTTGCGTGCATACTCGAAGGCAAAGTGGGCGATGCGGGAAGAGGCCTTCCGGGTGATAATTTTCAAGCTCTGTGTGACACCTGCAGTGATGGTTTGTTCCAGGCCGGAGTAGAGACCCTCCGTATTTTCCCGGACAATGATGATGTCCACTTCCCCGAAGCGGCTCTCAATACCGGGAACATTGGTGACTGGACGCAAGCTGGCGTAGAGTTTCAGTCTCTGTCTCAGTTCCACGTTAGCACTGGAAAAGCCTGTGGCCACAGCAGTGGTCAGGGGGCCTTTCAGGGCCACCTTGTTCTTTTGAATAGATTCCAGAACTCGATCGGGAAGGGGTTTACCGTATTTGGAGACAGCCTCCAGGCCGGCTTCCACTTCCTCCCACTCCAGGTCGGCTCCGGCCGCGTCCAGAAGCTGAACCGCAGCAGCCGTCACCTCAGGACCGATACCGTCTCCCGGAATAAGAGTAATCCTCTTGGGCATTAGAAAATTGTACTAAATTAGGAAGGGGGGAAGATTGACCACAGACCGCAGACGTGAATGTCGGGGTTCTCGTTGCGAAGCGGGGTGGGGGAGTTCGGTGCCAGCCTCAAAAATTCTCCTTTGAATTCAGGGACTTCCGCCAGAGTTTTGGGCCTGTCCCAGAATTAATCAAAATCAGGACCGATACCGTCTCCCGGAATAAGAGTCATCCTCTTGGGCATTAGAAAATTGTACTAAATGGAGACGGGTTGCAGTTGTTCAATGACGGCAGTATTGTTCTTACCAGAGACTTTATTATGGCTAGAAAAAGTTTGGATAGTTTCGGGGTTCGCTCCACTTTGGAAGTTCAAGGGCGGGAAGTGGATTACTTTAGTCTCACCGCCGGGGTGAAAGGGATCGGAGATATCAGCCGATTGCCCTTCTCGCTGAAAATCCTGTTGGAAAACCTGCTTCGCCACGAGGATGGAGAAACGGTCACGGGTGAAGATATCGAGGCCATGGCCCATTGGGACCCCAAAAAGCAACCCGATCGGGAAATCGCTTTCACACCGGCGCGAGTTCTCCTTCAGGACTTTACCGGGGTTCCTGTCCTGGTGGACTTGGCCGTGATGCGTGATGCCATGGCCGCAATGGGAGAAGATCCGGACAGAATTAATCCGCTGGTCCCTGTGGAACTGGTCATCGATCATTCGGTCCAGGTGGATTCCTTTGGTCAGTCCAACTCCTTTCAACTCAACGTGGAGAGAGAGTTTGAGCGGAATCGGGAACGGTACGCCTTTCTGCGCTGGGGACAATCTGCCTTCCGTAATTTCCGCGTTGTTCCCCCGGCCACCGGCATTGTGCATCAAGTCAATCTGGAGTATCTGGCTCGAGTGGTGTTTGAATCCGAGATTGAGGGCCGGCCGGTTGCCTATCCCGACACGCTGGTTGGAACGGACAGCCACACCACGATGATCAATGGACTTGGAGTATTGGGTTGGGGTGTTGGCGGGATCGAGGCGGAAGCGGCCATGCTTGGCCAGCCCATCAGTCTTCTCATTCCGCAGGTGGTCGGGTTCAGGTTGGTTGGAACTCTTTCGGAAGGGACGACCGCCACTGACCTGGTGCTCACCATTACCCAGATGCTGCGTAAGAAAGGTGTGGTGGGGAAACTGGTTGAGTTTTATGGAACCGGAATGACGAAGCTCTCCCTGGCCGATCGGGCCACCATTGGGAACATGTCCCCTGAATATGGGGCAACCTGTGCCATTTTCCCCATTGACGCTGAAACTCTCGAGTATTTGGATTTGACCGCCCGCAGTGCCGAGCAGATTGCGCTTGTGGAAGCCTACGCAAAGGCACAGGGTCTTTTTCATACCGAGGAAAGTCCTGAAGCGGAATACAGTGACACCCTGGAACTGGACCTGGCAACGGTAGAGCCGTGTCTGGCCGGACCCAAGCGCCCTCAGGACCGCATCCCTCTGCGACGGTCTAAAGAGGCCTTTGCCGAGAGTTTGAAGGCCATGACGGGTGAGTCACCCAATGGTGAGGGGAAGGAGCCTCGCCATGGATCCGTGGTCATTGCCGCCATTACCAGCTGCACCAATACCTCGAATCCTTCGGTCATGTTGGGAGCAGGGTTGCTGGCAAAGAATGCGGTGGAGCGAGGTCTTCAGCGCCGGCCCTGGGTCAAAACCAGTCTGGCCCCCGGATCCAAGGTTGTGACCGAGTATCTTGAGGAAGCGGGCTTGCTCTCCTTTCTCAATCAACTTGGATTTCAGCTGGTGGGTTATGGCTGCACCACTTGCATAGGAAACAGCGGCCCACTCCCGGAATCGATCTCTCGCTCGGTCCAGGAGCAGGACCTGGTGGTGTGTGCCGTGCTCTCCGGGAATCGCAATTTTGAAGGGCGCATCAACTCCCTTGTTCGTGCTAGCTATCTGGCCTCCCCACCCCTGGTTGTAGCCTATGCTCTAGCCGGGCGAATGGACATCGACCTTTACAACCAGCCTCTGGGCCAGGACAGCGATGAAAAGGACGTTTATTTGAGTGACATCTGGCCTACTCAGGAACAGATTCGATCCGCTCTTCGTGGTTCGGTAAAGAGCGAGATGTTTTCCCGTAAGTATGCCGATGTCTTTAGCGGAGATGAAACATGGCGCGCCCTGCCCATTCCCGAAGGGGATCGGTATGCCTGGGACGACCGTTCGACCTATATCAAACAGCCCACTTTCTTTGAGGACATGCCTCGGGAACCCCAACCTCTGAAGGACATCCGGGGTATGCGGGTCCTGGCAGTGCTGGGAGATTCGGTGACCACCGACCATATCTCTCCTGCCGGTTCCATTCCTGAGCAGGGCCCTGCCGGAGCCTATCTAATGGCTCACGGTGTGCAACCAAAAGACTTCAACTCCTTTGGATCTCGTCGGGGTAATCATGAGGTCATGACCAGGGGAACCTTCGGCAATATCCGATTGCGTAACCTGCTGGTGCCGGGAACGGAAGGGGGATACACCCTCCACCCTTCTTCTCCTGAGCCCATCTCTATCTACGACGCAGCCATGAAATACCGAGAGGAAGGAGATCCGCTGTTGGTCATTGCCGGTAAGGAGTATGGAGCCGGATCATCGCGGGACTGGGCTGCTAAGGGCACCCGTTTGCTTGGGGTGGAAGCGGTGCTCGCCGAAAGCTTCGAGCGCATCCACCGCAGCAATCTCATCGGCATGGGCGTCTTGCCTTTGCAATTCGAAGAAGGCCAGAGCAGGGAGACCCTGGGTCTCACCGGGTTGGAAAGCTATGATCTGCTGGGTTTGGAAGAAGGTCTGGAGCCGGTCAAAAAGCTCAAGGTCCGAGCGGTTGATCAAGAGGGCACAGAAAAAACCTTTCATGTGATCACCCGTATCGACACCCCCAATGAAGTGATTTACTATCAAAACGGCGGAATCCTCCACTACGTCCTCAGATCGCTGAGAAGCTAGCGCCAGCGCGCTCCGCAGGCAGAAAATAGAAAATTAAAAATAGAGAAAAAGGATCCGGTCAGTTGTCAGCTTCTTCTCCCTTGCTTTTCCGCCT
>Ga0209987_10000335_pt1 | contig 24522 bp, 23 predicted proteins | sample N074metaG_FD_182134 | JGI IMG/M metagenome (GOLD analysis project Ga0209987, IMG submission 182134) | Deep subsurface microbial communities from Kermadec Trench to uncover new lineages of life (NeLLi) - N074 metaG (SPAdes) (version 2) | ecosystem: Environmental > Aquatic > Marine > Ocean trench...
ACCGTAATCTTATCCTGGCTGCCGAATACTCCGGGCGATGTCGCCGAGCGCGTCCTGCCGTTCTTGCTTGCTTTAGGTTTGGCAACCTGGTTCCGGGAATCTCGCCACGAAATCTCTGACCCGTCCCGGGCGAAGTAGATTGTGAGTCACCATATTCAGATTCAAGACGCGGATCGAAGCGAATAGACGGGAATCCTCTGCTCAGGGGTGGCCTAAATAGATCCACCAGCCTGTCATATGCATCTATCTCATACGCTACCAATGATTCGGGAGGTCGCATGAGGGAAGATGATGCGCTCGATAACAATCCACTGGTATCCATGCAGGCGCTGGAAGCCCTGCACGAGCAACTCTACGGCTGGAGTCTGTCGCGTTGCGGCTACGACCCGAGTACGGCGGAGGATCTGATGCAGGAAGCCTACGTTGAATTATTGAGCGGCCGCGCACGTTTCGAAGGGAAATCGTCGTTGAAGACATTCCTGTTCTCCGTAGTACAGATGCTTGCGCGCAGCCGATTCCGGAAACTGGCCTCGACACTGCGGCTCGTCGGCAAAGTTGCCAGGCAGCCTGAGATTGAGACGACTGTGACCCCCGATGCAGACCACGAGCGATCCCGAATTGTATGGCAGGCTGTGCAGGCCCTGCCAGCAAGACAGCGGGACATCACGGAACTCGTGTTCTGTCGTGAATTGACCATCGAGGAAGCGGCGCTGGTGATGGGCGTGTCGACGGGTACCGGCCGCACGCATTATGACCGTGCCAAAAAAGCCCTCGCGATAACATTGGCGAGCCTGCATCCGGACGTTAATGAATTGAGTGATCGTTATGCATGAAGACTGGGTAGAAAAAGAACTGCAAAGATCGTTGCCTGGAAAGACGAACGATCCGACGCCTGCTTTTGCGGCGGTTATGCAGGCGGCTGAAAAGCGTCATGCGGTTGGCGGAAATCGTCTTCGACTTGCCGTTGCAGCAGCGGTGGTTGCGACGGTCGCGATCATGGTGGTTGGGCGATGGTCGGCGGCGCCCGAAGCGATTGACGATGAATTTCTCATAGCCGCATCGATGCTTGGGAGCACCAGTTGGACTGCACCGAGCGATGCCCTGCTGCCGCAGTACCGAATTGATATTTATAGCGATATGCCGACTTTTTCAGGTCAACCGAATTAGAGGAAGGAACGTTACTATGATTAGAGACACTAAACTGCACTGGCTGGCTTTCTTCGGCTTGTGGCTGGCGATGGCGGCTAGCCCCGCGCAAGCACAGGGTGGCAAAGGCGACGTTTTCAAAGGCAAGCTGTTTCCACCCAATATTGTTCTCGAGCACCAGGATGAGCTTGGCTTGACGAAAGAGCAGTTCACGGCAATTCGAGCCGCCGTGGTTGAGGCTCAGTCCAGTGTTGCAGAACATGAATGGGATTTGCGCATAGCGTATCAAGAGGTCTTGGCTGAACTCGATAATTCGCCGGTAGAAAGTGCCAGGGTGCTTGAGCTGGTCGATGCGGTACTGATGGCCGAAAACAAGGTAAAAAAATTGCAGGTTGCCATGCTGATAAAACTCAGGAACCTGCTCACGGATGAGCAGATGGACTACCTGCGCGAAGTAAACGGTTATTGATAGCGAAGACTGAGTAATGGTTCGCAGTGGCCCCGGGGTTGCATGCAATACCCTATTGTAAGGTAGGACTTAAGAGGCACTAAATGACAAGAATAAGGCTGATCTCAATGGCTTTGTCGCTGCTCATGGCCCTGGCGGGTTGCGGTGGTTCGTCAGGTGGTGGGAGTTCCCAGCCGCCACCACCCCCTCCGCCATCCCCTGTTGTAACTACTGCAGAGGCGTTCCAGTTCCTCAACCAGGCGAGCTTCGGCGCGACGCTGAGTGAGGCGCAGGTTGTGGTCGATCTCGGGATTGAGGGCTGGATCGACCAGCAAATGCAGCAAGCACCGTCTTTGCAATTGCCGCACCTGCGCAGCGTCGCCCCACCGCAATTCCCGTTCCAGCTGCACCCCGATCGGGTCGATATCTGGTTTCGCAATGTCGTCAACGGTCCCGACCAGTTACGTCAACGAGTCGCATTCGCGCTTTCCGAGATTCTGGTTGTTTCACAGCTTGGCGCGCTCACGGATTTGCCGTTTGCGGTCGCCGACTACCATGACTTGCTGGTAAGAAATGCATTCGGAAATTATCGCCAGCTTCTCAACGAGGTAACGTTGCATCCGGCCATGGGTGTCTACCTGAGCATGCTGGGCAATGAAAAGCCGGATGCCGCACTTAATATTCGCCCTGACGAAAACTACGCGCGCGAGTTGATGCAGTTGTTTTCGATTGGCTTGGTTGAATTGAATCTGGATGGCACGACCGTTCGGGATGCTCAAAACATTCCAGTACCGACTTACAACCAGCAAATTATTGAGGGTTTTGCGCACGTTTATACGGGTTGGCATTTTGCCGGTGCGCCGAGTTTCGATCAGGCCCGTCCCAACAATTTCAACCAGACGACGCCGATGCAAATTTACCCGTCACACCATGACCTGGGTGAGAAATCGTTGTTGAACGGGGTGATCCTGCCACCCGGCCAGACCGGTGATCAGGACCTTGCCGGCGCGCTCGATAATATTTTCAATCATCCAAATGTTGGCCCGTTCGTGTCAATCAGATTGATCCAGAGACTGGTCACGAGCAACCCTTCGCCATCCTATGTTGCGCGTGTGGCTGGTGTGTTCAATGACAACGGGCAGGGTGTACGTGGCGATCTCGCGGCGGTCGTGAGTGCGATTCTTGTCGATGAAGAAGCTCGACCCGGGATGGCGATGGATCCTGATGGGAAAATCAAGGAGCCACTGCTGCGCCTGGCACAATTGTGGCGAGCGTACGACGCGACATCGGCCAGCGGTCGTTATCAGCTGTTGTTACAGATTCCCCCCTTCATTTTTCTCGGCCAGGGGCCGCTGCAATCACCCTCGGTTTTCAATTTCTTCAGCCCGTTTTATGCGCCGCCCGGTGAATTCAGAGACAGCAATTTCGTGGCTCCCGAGCTTGAAATCGCAACCGAGTATCAAAACACATTGTTGAGCAATTACATGTTTGCGCAGACGTTCAACAATAACTCCGCCAATGATTCGCTGGGTGAGGATGACGTATTCATCAATATCGACAGCGAAATGGCCATTGCCGCCGATGCGGATGCGTTGATTGATCAGGTGGCCGGGAAATTGCTCGCCGGAGAAATTTCCCAAACACTCCGGGACGAAATCAGCGGCATGCTTGCATTGATCAATGGACCGAATTCGGAGGCACTGCGAGCCGCGGAAACCATTTACCTCGTCGTAACGTCACCCGAATACGCGTTTCAGCGATAGGGCGGGAGAAGCACATGGCAGCTATAAACAGGCGACAATTTCTCAAAGCCAGCGGTGTGGGAGCGGCGGCTGCATTCGCCGCCTGTCCGGGCGCCGCATTTGCACAAGGCATCGGTACGAGCGCGCCATTCGACGATTACAAAGCCCTGGTCTGTGTGTTCCTGTTTGGCGGTAATGACTCCTTCAACTTGCTGGTGCCACGGAGTAATGCCGAATACAACGTCTATGCCGCGTCGCGGCAGAACCTGGCAATCCCGCAAGCGGATTTGCTGCCGATCACACCGGCGACACCCGATGGCGCGCAATACGGTCTGCATCCCTCAATGTCGGGATTGAAGCGGCTTTTTGACGAAAACCGGGTGGCTCTTGTCAGCAATCTGGGGCCGCTCATTGAGCCAACGACCAGGGATCAATATTTCAACCAGTCGGTGGCACTTCCGCCGCAGCTTTTCTCACACAACGATCAGCAGGATCAGTGGCATTCACTCAAAGGCACCGGCGTCAGCAAGACCGGTTGGGCGGGCCGAATCGGGGATATGATTCAGCTCAACGTTGCCAATCAACTGATGGCGACAAATGCATCGCTGTTCGGCAGCTCCCTGTTCCAGTCCGCCGACGATTCGATCGCGTACGTTATGGGGCCGGGTGGGCCGATTACCTTCGACGGATTCGGTGACACTTCTCCGTTTATTGAACAGCGGCAAGCGTTCGAAAATATCATCGGGGCGAATTACGCGTCGATTTACGAGCGAGGCTTTGCGGAGGTGCAGCAACGTGCAGTGGCAGCAGCAGATCTTGTCAGCGACGCAATCGCCAATGCGCCGGTTCGTAACACCGTGTTTCCGGCCTCGCAGCTGGGACAGCAGTTGCAAACTATCTCGCGTTTGATCGATGTACGTGCGGACTTGCAGATGGAACGGCAAATTTTCTTCGTAGCCGCCGGTGGCTTCGATTCCCATGACGACCAGAATCAGAACCAGCCGGGCCTTCTGGGGGGCATCGCTGATGCGATTACAGCGTTTTACGATGCGACGGTTGAAATGGGTGTCAGTGATTCCGTCACGACGTTTACACAGTCTGACTTCGGCAGGACCTTGTCCTCAAACGGCGATGGCACGGATCACGCCTGGGGTGGCAACCAATTCGTTGTCGGTGGCGCGGTGCGCGGCGACATGTACGGAACCTATCCGCTGTTGCAGATTGGCGGCAACGACGATGTTGGCGGTGGTCGCATGATTCCTACAACGTCAGCGGATCAATATGCCGCGACGCTTGCCCGGTGGTTTGGCATACCTGATGTTGATCTGGATGCAGTGGCACCGAATATTGGTAATTTCATTGATCGTGATCTCGGGTTTTTCGTATAACTGAACTGATCGCTTGATCGCGGCTGAAGCCGTGAATGCAACACACCAAAACAGCCATCAATCCGCCGAATAGACGACCCGGCCACCGACGACAGTTCGCAACACCTGTGTATCGCGAATTTGCTCTGGCGGAATTTCGGTGAGCACCCGGTCAAGCAACACAAAATCCGCCAGCATGCCGGGCTTCAGAGTGCCTTTGATGTCTTCTTCAAAAGATGCATACGCAGCGTCATAGGTATATGCGCGCAGTGCCTGTTCGACCGAAACTTTCTGTTCCGGCACCCAGCCCTCGGGATTCGCGTCGTCCAGCGTACGTCTTGTCACTGCTGCATAGATTCCATCTAGCGGTGTCGCTGGCGCTACAAACCAGTCGCTGCCGAACGCAACGTGCGCACCACTGTCAAGCAGCGATCGAAAAGCATATGTCGTCCTGGCCCGCTCAGGGCCAATGACTTTATCGGCCCATCGACCATCGTCGATGGCATGGTATGGCTGCATGCTCGCGATGACACCCTGAATTGCAAATCGGGGCAGATCCTGTGGATGAATATGCTGCGCGTGCTCGATGCGAAAGCGCCGGTCACGTTCACCGTTTTGATCTTGCGCGTCGAGGTAGATGTCCAGCAAATCGCGGATTGCGCTGTCACCAATCGCATGCACCATGACATGCAGACCTGCCGCGTCCGCTTTGAGTATCCATTCGCTCATGTCACTCAATTCGTTGATCAGGAAGCCGCGATCCTCCGGTGCGTCCGTGAATGGTTCCAGGAATGCGGCAGTATGCGATCCCAGTGAGCCGTCCATGAAACCCTTGAGACCGCCTATTCTTATCCACTCATCGCCGGTGCCGAATTTTGCGACTTCTTCACCAAGCTTTTGCCACTCGGACAGTGGTACTACCGAATAAATACGTGTGATGAGTTCGTTCTTGCGCTTGGCACGACGGTAGGCAGCCATACTCCGCCAGTCGGCCATGTCGTGTACTGACGTAACTCCGTTGCCGGCAACATGATGCATGGCGGCCAATACTTCGCGGTCGATCCGGTCATCACTTGCGGCTGGAATGGCCTGGTCCATCAGCATCATTGCATTGTCCTTGAGAACTCCGGTCGGACTGCCATCGTTGTCACGCACGATTTCACCACCGCTAATATCGCTTGTATCGGCATCCACGCCAGCCAGTTTGAGTGCGAGCGAATTGGCGACGGCCATATGACCGTCCAGGCGATGAATCCACACCGGGTTGTCCGGGGTGACCGCATCGATCCAGTCACGCTTTGGCAGTTCGCCGCCCCAGTTTTCGTGATCCCAAGTGCCGTTCAGAATCCACTCACCCGGTTCGATCGACTTCGCGAATTCTCCGACCCGCGATGTGAATTCCTCCGGAGTTGCAGCATTCCGTAACTGCACTGACGCGAGTCCACTCCCGCCGGTAACGAAATGTACATGCGCATCAATAAAGCCGGGGACGAGCATGCTGCCGGGAATCGAAATAACTTCGGTGTCTTCACCGATGAAATTTGTTATCTGCGCGGTGTCGCCAAGCGCCAGGATCCTGTCACCGTCAGTTGCTATCGCCTCCGCCCATGGGTTTTCTGCATCACCGGTCCAGATACGGGCGTCGATAACAACCAGCGACGCAATTGCCTGGGAATCTTGCGGGCTACAGGCTGCCATCAATTGCAGTGCCGCGAAGATAAGGGGCAGCCGATAGCAGCGCAGCGTAAATTCCTGGTGAAACATCGATTTTCCTTGCAGAGGCATTTGGCGGATTGTAAACGATCCCCGAAAAATCCAGTCGACTTTCTATCGACCACAAATTCGGGCAGTCTTGCACGCTATGAAACTGGACCGTTTTATCCGCTGGACCATCGGTTTTGTGGTGCTGCTCGTGTTCGTAATCGCGATAGCAGCACTGCTATTCGTGACCGAATCCGCGCTCAATGTCTGGGACAGATTGCTTACCGGACCGCGTATTTTTCTGTACGGCTATGCGTCAGTTATGGTTGCACTGGTCGTGGCAGCGATCTGGCTCGTATTCCGGCTCGTGGTGAGAAGAAAACCAGCCAGGGCGGGTGACAAACCAAAACCGTTGTCCAAAAAAGAAATTGCGGAACGCTTGCGCGATGCCGACAGAGATGGCGTGGATACTGCACTCGCTCAAGCCGAGCTTGTGGAGCTGGCCGCACGGCAGGAGGCGGGATCCGTCCACCTGTGTTTCTTCGGCGAAATCAGCGCCGGCAAAAGTTCTCTGATCAAGGCGCTGGTACCCGATGCCGACGTCCGGATTGATGCTGTCGGTGGGTCGACCATCGATATTCGACATTATCGCTGGCGTAACGATGCGGGGACAGAAGTTCTCCTGACCGATGTTCCGGGTACGGCAGGTCTCGACGCTGCATTGGACAAGCTGGCAGAGGAGGAGGCGCGCCGATCGCAGCTGGTACTTTTCATTTGCAACGGCGACCTTACTCGCGGCGAAAAAAATTCAATCAAGTGGCTGCTCAATATCGGCAAACCAATGGTACTTGTCATGAACAAATCAGACAGGTACAGCCCCGAGGAGCAGGCGGTATTGATGCAACGTCTGTTCGACCACTTGAGCGATCTGGGTAGTGAGATCAGCGATGATCGTGTTGTGGCGGTATCCGCAGGCGGTGAAACAGACGTTATCGAACGGAGCAGTGAAGGCAGCGAATCCCTGGCACGTCGTTCTCGCCCGGCAGATATCGGTGTGCTGGTAGTCGCGATCAATTCACTGCTGGAGAAGGACCGGGATTCGCTTGATGCGCGGCGAGATCGTGCCGTATTTCAACTGGCCGCTGAAAAGCTTGCCGCAGCGGAGGCAATATTCAGGGAACAAAGATCGGAGCAGATCGTCCGCAATGCGACCCGCAAGGCGGTTATTGGTGCGATGGCGGCGGTCAGTCCCGGAACCGACATCATCATCCAGGGCTACATCGGCACAATCATGACGCAGGAACTCTGCAAACTTTATGGCGTTGCGCCTCGCGATCTGGATATTGAGGAATTCCTCAATTTGAGCCAAAGTCGGGCGGGTAAGGCATTGCCGCTCACCCTGGCGGTGGCGGGTAATGGTCTCAAAGCCTTTCCGGGGCTCGGTACCGTTGTTGGCGGACTGGTCCACGCGGTCGCCTACGGACTGATTTTCGATGCGCTGGGACGCAGCCTGACCCACACACTCAAGCAACACGGCGAACTGCTTCCCAAAGCCGCCGCGCAGGAATTCGAGGAAACGATAGGTGAGCATATTGACGCGGGTGTTCGCAAAGTTGCCAAAATGGCCGTGGAGCAAGCGCCCGATAGCGATTGATGCCGGCGAGGACGGCGGATCTGCTCATCTGGCCCTGGCACGCGAAAGCTTGCGCGAGCTGATAGAAGATTCTCGTTTGCCACAGGGCGTACGCGAGTCGCTGGTTCACGACTACGAAGCGGTTGAGTCCATGCTCGGCAAACTCAAGCACGGGCATCTGCACATCGCTGTTCTTGGCCGTGTCAGCACCGGCAAGTCATCGTTGCTCAATGCTTTGATCGGTGAGACCAGATTTGCCGTGAGTCCGTTGCACGGCGAGACGCGCAAATCGTCAATGGAGCGCTGGTCGGAGGTTGAAGCCGACGGTGTCTTTTTGATCGATACGCCAGGCCTGGATGAGGCAGGTGGGGACGACCGGGAAATGCTGGCGAAGGAGGTCGCCCAACGTGCGGACCTGGTTATTTTCGTGCTGGACAGTGACATCACCGAATCTGAGCGCAATTCACTGCGGACCTTGCTTGCCCAGGGTCGCCCGGTTGTGGTCGCTCTTAACAAGTGCGATCTGTACACACACGATGATGTCGAGGCGCTGCTGACATCAATACGCGAGAAGACCGAGGGCATGGTGCAACCACGGGACGTTATTGCAGTAGCAGCCGAGCCACGGCCAGCAACTCTCATCGAAATCAACGCAGCAGGAGAGGAGACATCCTCGACGCGCCCGCGCAGTCCGGACATTGCAAATCTAAAACTTCGCCTTTGGGATATTTTCGAAGCAGAAGGAAAAACGCTTGCCGCATTGAACGCGAGCCTGTTTGCATCGGATCTGAGTGACCAGGTTGGCCTTCGCATACTCAAGGCGAGGCGCGAACTTGGCGATAAACTCGTGCGGACTTATTGCGTGGCAAAGGGCATTGCCGTCGCTTTCAATCCGGTTCCGATTGCGGATCTGTTTGCTGCCGCATTCATTGATGTTGGCATGGTGATACACCTGTCACGCGTTTATGGTCTGCCTTTGGGTAACAAGGAAGCAGGCTCGCTCGTAAAAGTGATCGCCGTCGAGGCAGCGGCATTGATGGGCACCGTCTGGGCGCTGCATTTCGTGTCCAGCGCATTGAAAGTAGGTACGCTGGGTCTGTCTACGGTGCTCACGGCCGGCGCCCAGGGCGCGATCGCTTATTACAGTACTTACGTTGTCGGTCGTATTGCAGCCGAATATTTGTCCAAAGGCAAGTCATGGGGCCCGGGAGGTCCAAAGCAGGTCGTAGAGGAAATCCTTGCAAGCCTGGACAAGGAAACGGTGCTGCAGGAAGCACGTCGCGAAATTCGTGCGCGTCTCGGCCTTGCTTGAAACGGTGGTGATTTGAGTCAGATACAGGCACAGCGCTTCGACAGAATCTGGGCAACCATCCGCGATATTCCGGAGGGCCTGGTTGCGAGTTACGGTCAAATAGCAGAAATTGCCGGAATTGTGCGCGGTGCACGACAGGTCGGAACCGCTTTGCGGTGCTTGCCATCCGGTCACAACGTTCCCTGGCACCGTGTGTTGCAGGCATCCGGAACAATTGCGTTTCAGAATGGGAGTGATAAGTTCGACGAACAGAGCGAACGTCTGTCGAAAGAAGGCGTCGCGATACTGGAAGGCAAAGTAAACATGCGCAAATATCGCTGGCAGCCGGACCTCGATGAATTGCTGTGGAAGCCACGGGACGCCTGGGACGAAGAATGAGTATCAAATCAAAAATCCAGTCGCATGCAATGAACCTGCTGCTCGCCGAGCGATCGCGTTCCGTGAAGCGCATGAAGGCAGAGCTTGGGCGGCGCATATCCGGAAAGTCACACGAGATTTCTGCGTTTCTGCAACTTGATGATCCTTATTCGTATCTGCTCAGTCACTACCTGAAGAATGTCGCCGAGAGCTACGACGTCTCATGCAAAACGTATCTGTCGCAGGCGCTGGGAGAGGGATACTCGCAGATGCCCGCGATGTTGGCGGAATACGCGATGGCGGATTGCCGCATGCTCGCGAAGGAGCTCGGTGTACCGTTTCTCGACAAGGGTGACACACCTGTGATCGAACACCGTCGCGCACTACTCGACATTCTTGCGCACGAGCACGACAGCGACGCCTTTCCCCTGGTGTTTGCCGAGGCATTGTCCCTGTACTGGCGCGGCGACACCGAAGGGGTCGGGCGCCTGGTGGCCGGGTTTGAAGCAGATGGCAGTGCTCGTGCCGTTATCGAGGGGAGTCAGGCGCTGCTGGAAAAACTAGGTCATTACAACAGCGCCATGTTGCACTACGGTGGTGAGTGGTATTGGGGCGTTGACCGTATTCACTATCTTGTCGCCCGGCTGGATAAACTCGGTTTGAATACAGCAGGGAAGGCAGACAGCGCCCTGGTATCGATACAACAGGCAGCACAATTTAACTTGCCAGCGACCGTGCCTGCCCGCGCCGGCGGGTTGCCAGCTCTTGAGATGTTCTACTCGTTTCGCAGTCCTTATGCCTACCTCGCCCTGAAACGGGCGAATGATATCGCCGACAGCTTCGGCCTGAAGCTTGAGATTCGACCCGTATTGCCAATGGTGATGCGTGGAATGCAAGTGCCGAAAGCCAAACTCTTGTACATCGTCACCGACGCAAAGCGCGAGGCGGCAAGACTGAACATACCGTTCGCCAGATTCAGCGATCCGGCTGGGGCTGGCGCGAAAAGGTGTATCGCCGTTTTCGAGTACGCGAAAAAAGCGGGCAGGGAACTCGATTTCGCGGCGGCAGCCGGCAACGCGATATGGAACGAAGCTGTCGATGTGGCCACGGACAAGGGCATGCGCGCCGTTACCGAACAGGTCGGATTATTTTGGCCGGAAGTAATGGAGGCGCTGGCCGATGAGGGCTGGCGCGAAATGGCGGAGACAAATCGGGTGGCGCTGACGGATGCGGGCATGTGGGGCGTGCCAGTATTCAAGCTCGGCGATTTGGTGCTGTGGGGTCAGGATCGGGCCTGGTTGCTGGCGCGACAGATAGAAGATCTTTGTCAGGACGGGCAGGGGATACTTGAATGACGATGCCCATTGTTGTTTTTTCGCACGGCCAGGAAAGTGGGCCCTGGGGCACCAAAATAAACGCGATGGCAGATCGCGTTCGCAGTCTGGGCTGCCGTGCACAAAGCATCGATTACCAGGGCATGGAGGACCCTGCAGACCGGGTGGAGAAATTGATCAGCACGTGCGCAGACCTTGATGAAGACCTGATTCTCGTCGGCTCAAGTATGGGCGGGCACGTTGCAACGGCTGCTGCGACGGCGACCGGCGCGATCGGCCTTTTCGTACTGGCCCCTGCCTATTACATGCCGGGCCATGAATCACTGACACCGAACGCACCCGACATCCCGACGGTCATTGTGCACGGTTGGCACGACGACATAGTGCCCGTGGACAACAGCATACGATTTGCGCGCGAGTGTGCGGCGACGTTGCACATAGTTGACGGAGATCACAGACTGACGGCGAACATTGATGAGATAAACGACCACCTTGAGCATTTCGTGCGCAAACTGGTGTCTGACTGAGAGAGGAACGAACGATGAAATTCACAGCAATTATATTGTGCCTGGTTCTTGCCGGCTGCGGCTCGTCAGAGGACGCGGCGACGGAAGCGGAAGACATTGAGACGATTTTCGACCCGATGGTTGAGACCATCGACAAAGCGGCAGAAGTGGAAGATCTCGTTTTTCAGCAGAAGCAGGATATGGATGACGCGCTCAAGCGGATGGAAGGCGAAACGGACGATACGGATCAATAGACATCCAAAAGCGCAAATCGTCCGGTACCTGAGCTGTCAAGATGCGGGAGCCGTGATTTTCTGGTTCTTCCTGCCTTCTGTTTCCGCAAATGTCAACGGTTAGTGTGGCCGTCTTTTCTGTAATATTGGCCTGCCATGAATGTCGCCAGCCTACTTTTCCGGCCGCTCTACTGGCTCGCCGGTAAGATTTTCGCCTTGTGGGCGAGGCCTTCGGTACAACCCGAGAACACGGAAAAACTCCTGCCCGATCCCACTGTCCCCGTTTGCTACGTGCTGGAGACGGGTGGTCTTGCTGATACGCTTGCTCTCGAACGGGTATGCCGCATCAACGGTTTGCCTTCACCGACCGGGGCACTGTCTTTCGCTGGCATCCGTGAGCAGCACTGCACCGTGGTGTTGCGTCGCATGAAAGGATTCCTGTTCAGACGGCGGCGAGCGCAAGGGTCGACCCGTCTTAATCGCATTGTCCATGCAGGGTGTGCAAACGGCAATGAGGATTTGATGCTCGTCCCGGTTGCAATTTACTGGGGGCGATCGCGCGACAAAGAGAGTTCCTGGCTGAAACTGATGTTCTCTGAGAACTGGGAAGTCGCCGGGCGGACGCGGAAATTGTTTGCCACTGTTCTTCAAGGGCGAAATACGCTGCTGCGTTTCAGTGACCCGCTACCGCTACGTTCCGTCATTCAGGAAGGGTTGGAGCCGGAGATTGCATTCCGCAAGGTATCTCGAATTCTTCGCGTGCATTTTCGCCAGCGGCGCGTTGCTACCGTCGGGCCGGACCTGTCACACCGGCGCACTCTGACCAACGCCATACTGCAAAATCCGAGCGTACGGCGAATCATTGAGCAGGAAGACAGCGACAACCCTGCGCAGATCGAGGAAAGGACCCGCGAAGCTCGTCGTTACACACGCGAAATTGCCGCGCATATTTCATACCCTACCGTTCGTGTTGTCGAACGAATTCTCGGCTGGGTATGGAACCGGATTTACGACGGCATAGTCCTGAATCATGTGGAGCGCCTGCACGAAGTCGCGAGGGACCGGGAGATCGTCTATGTCCCGTGTCACCGAAGCCATTTCGATTATCTGCTGTTGAGTTACATCGTTATGCAACAGGGCCTGAGTCTGCCGCACGTTGCTGCGGGCATCAATCTCGACATACCGCTCGTCGGTCCGATTCTGCGCCGCGGCGGCGCGTTTTTCCTGCGCCGAAGTTTCAAAGGCAATCGATTGTATGCCGCTGTCTTCAACGCGTATCTGCACGAAATACTCGTGCGAGGCCATTCGATCGAGTACTTCGTCGAGGGAGGACGCAGCAGAACCGGTCGATTGCTGGCCCCCAAAGCCGGCATGCTGGCTATGACAGTGAATTCATACCTGCGTGATCCGCGACGACCGATCGTATTTGTACCCGTCTATTTCGGTTATGAGAAATTGATTGAGGGCGATTCGTTTATCAGCGAACTTGCGGGCGCTGAAAAAAGCAAAGAATCCCTGTTCGGCCTGATTCGGTCCGTAAAAGCGCTGCGCAGTAATTTTGGCAAGGTCTATGTCAATATCGGTGAACCGATCGATATTGAAGAAGTGCTCGGCCAGTGCAAGCCCGACTGGCGTGAAATTGACGTCCGGGGCGAGGAGCGCCTGCCGTGGGTGAATCAGGTTATTGACCAGCTCGGCAATCGCATTATGAGCGGCATCAATTCGGCGGCGGCGGTTACCCCGATCAGTTTGTTGGCGATGGCACTTCTGTCGACACCAAAGCAGACAATGGGTGCCATCGAACTGCATCGACAACTGAAACTTTATCTGGAGCTTCTTCGTCGCTTCCGCTATTCGGAATCAGTGACATTGCCTGACTGGTCAGCGGAAGAAATCATTCAACACGGTGTCAAACTGGGAGTGATCAGTATCACGGAGCACCCGCTTGGCGCTGTCGTCAGTATGTCGGAACACGACGCTGTCCTGATGACTTATTTTCGCAACAACGTTCTGCATCTTTTCGCTATTCCCGCCTCCATTGCATGTTGTTTTATTCAGGGCCGTCGATTGGAGCACAGTGAATTGCAGCGCCTCATTCGCCTGATATATCGGTTTATGAAAAATGAGTTTTGCCTGAAGTGGGATTATGAAGACATCGATGATGTAACTACTGAGTCGATAGAGGCGCTGATCGATCTAGACATACTCTCGCGTGCCAGCAACGACAAGAAGATTCTCGTCCGACCATCCGCCGGATCCGCCAAAGCGTTCCAGCTGCTTATGCTGGGTCAGTCAATGGTGTCAATGCTGCAGCGATTCTATCTCGTGATTTCACTTCTTGTGAAAAACGGATCGGGAAGTCTGTCTCGCCCTGTTCTGGAGAAGCTTTGCCAGAAGAGCGCGGAACGTTTGTCCATGATCTACGGGCTGCACTCTCCGGATTTCTTCGATCGTGCTCTGTTCCAGGACTTTATTGCTGAACTTCGAACACAAAACATATTGCGGCGAAATGAAGAGGGGCTGCTGGAATTCGACGAGGACATCACGCGAATCGGCGAGGATGCGCGACTCGTGCTCGGCGAGGAGATTCGACACAGTATCCTGTCGCTGACATTTTCCGATCCGGCGGAAAGCGCCGAAGATTGAGGGGCACCTGACTTGCTACACGTCGTTTCGTTTTACCGCTTTGTTGATATCGAGGATCCCGCTGCAATCCAGCAGAGCTTGCAGGAGCGGTGCGATGAGCGCGGCCTGCTCGGTACTGTCCTGGTCGCAAAAGAGGGCATAAACGGCACCCTGGCGGGTGAAGGCGACGATATTCGCTCGATATTCGCGTGGATTTTGACGGCACTCCGGCTGGCGGAGGATGAGCCCATTGACGGCCGCTGGACCCAGGCTGCCGGCGCGCCGTTTCGCCGCATGCGCGTGCGCGTAAAGAAAGAAATTGTCACGCTCGGCCGGCCGGATATCCTGCCACACCGGCTCACCGGCACGCATGTGTCGCCCGCAGAATGGAATGCGCTCATCAGTGATCCGGAAACGTTGATCATTGATACGCGTAATCATTATGAAATCGAAGTAGGAACGTTTCCCAAGGCCCTCGATCCGGGAACCGACAGTTTCCGCAATTTTCCCCGCTTTGCAGCAGAGCTTGCGCAGGCCGATAAAAACCGGCCGCTGGCCATGTTTTGTACCGGCGGCATTCGCTGCGAAAAAGCCAGCGCATTGATGCTTGATCTCGGCTTCAAAGACGTCAGCCAATTGCACGGTGGCATATTGAATTATCTGGATCAGGTCGAAGACAAAGACAACCGCTGGGCAGGGGAATGTTTCGTGTTCGACACGCGGGTGGCCGTTGATCGCGACCTCGCAGAAGGCGGCTATGTTCAATGCCATGCCTGTCGTCGCCCCCTTGGCAGCGCGGATCTCGAATCGCCCGATTACCGGGAAGGTGTCTCCTGCCCCAAATGCATCGACGACCTGGATGCCGAAAGAGCACTGGGGCTAGAGGAACGCCGGCGACAGGTCCGCATTGCGCGCGAGCGAGGCGCTTCGCATATCGGGCCCAAGCGCTCCAAGACTGCCTGAAGCCGAAGCGGCTACTGTGTGCATTTCAGGGTGTGAACCAATCGTTGTTAACGTGGATGCGAATGGTTATCATTTACCGCTTCTCTCACTGCACAGCCCCAAGCGCGCACATGACCCTGGAATCCCTGCAATATGGCACCCGCTATGTGATTGACTCTGTCAATTGCTCTGACCCTGTCGTGCAACGACTGATGGTGCTGGGACTGGTTGAAGGGGCGGAATTGGAACTCATCAGCATCGCCATCGGCGGGGACCCACTGGAATATCGCATTTACGGCGTTTCCATCTCGCTGCGCCGCGAGCAGGCACGATTTTTCTCGGTAACCCCGGCAGCCAATGTCAGCTAAGCCCATAACGACCCTGATTGCGGCGGATGGGATCAAAGTTCGCCAGCATCCGTCAGGAACGGTGGCGGTTGTTGGCAATCCGAACAGCGGCAAGAGCACGCTGTTTAATCGCCTGACGGGAATGCGCCAGAAAACAGGTAACTATCCCGGTGTGACGGTTGAGAAACACAGCGGCGTCGCGCGAATAAAGGGCGCCGCTATCGAGTTGGTCGATTTGCCCGGCATGTATGCCCTGAGCGCACATTCTCTTGAAGAACGTATCGCCGTGGATGTAGTGCTCGGTCGATTAGCCGGCATCGAAAGGCCGTCGGGCATCGTTGCCGTCGTCGATGCCACACACCTTTACCAGGGGCTGTATCTGCTGCAGCAATTGATGGAACTCGACTTGCCTGTTCTCGTTGCGTTGACGATGACTGACGCTGCAGAAGCCGCAGGACTGGCAATCGACATCGACGCGCTTGAGCAGCATCTCGGTGGCGTGCCGGTTTGCCCGGTCGTAGCGACGACGGGGCAGGGCATGGATGCGTTGCGCGCTGCGTTGGTGAAACTCCCGGAACAGGAACTAACCAACAGGACTGAATCGTGGCCGCAACTGTCTGCGGAGGTTCGAGAGTTGTCAGCCGACCTGCCTGCCTCAATAACTCCCACCGAGATCGAGCGAGCATTGATTGATGTATCGGGTGAATTGGAGGCGCATGTTCTGACTGAGCTCGGTGAAGGAGGGGCTGAACGGCTTGAGCTAACCAGAAAACGGCTCTTTGACGATACGCCGCCGCTTGCCGCGGAAGCACGACATCGCTATCACTGGGTTCGCAACGTCTTGTCGGAAGTGCAGCAACAGGCACCCATTCTGGCGACCTGGAAAACACGCCTGATCGCGTGGGTGAACCGACCGATACCGGGTACGGCCGGCCTGTTCATCGTTATGGCTATCGTGTTCCAGGCAGTGTTTGCCTGGGCAACACCGGTCATGGATCTGATCGATTCGGCGACCGCGGCGCTCGGCTCATTCGTGATCCAGAACATGCCGCCAGGTGCGTTTGCCAGCCTGATTGGTGACGGTATCATCGCCGGTGTTGGCAGCGTCATCATATTCCTTCCACAAATTCTGATTCTGTTTCTGTTCATCATTGTTCTCGAGGACTCTGGCTATTTGGCGCGAGCGGCCTATCTTCTCGATCGCACGATGCGCTCGGTCGGTTTGTCGGGCCAGTCGATCATCCCAATGATCTCGAGTTTCGCCTGTGCAGTGCCGGGCATCATGGCCACCCGTGTCATTCCCAACCGGCGTGACAGGATTGCCACGATAATGGCGGCACCGTTCATGACGTGTTCTGCGCGACTGCCGATTTATGCGTTGCTGATTGCGGCTTTTGTTCCGGCACAACAACTGGGGTTTCTCAATTTGCAGGGGCTGGTTTTATTCGGGCTCTACATGCTGGGTATCGTCGGCGGTCTCCTGACGACACTCCTGTTGCGCAAAACAGCGCTGCACGGACCAAAACCAACCTTTGCTCTGATGCTGCCCGAATTTCGTATGCCGAATACGCGGACCGTTCTCATTCAATTGCAGGGTCGGGTGATGGTCTTCCTGCGCCGTGCTGGAACAGTAATTTTCGCGGTTGCCGTTTGTGTGTGGGCACTTGCTTATTACCCGCGGTCGGATGACGTTGCATCGCGCCTGGTCGCGGACAAGACGGTTGCCGCAGAAACGCTGGTGGGAGAGGCGCTGGCAGATACTTTTGCGCGCCTGGACAATGAAGCTGCAGCAGCACAACTTGAGCAAAGCTGGCTCGGCCGGGCAGGCAAGTCCGTGGAGCCCATGTTTACTCCGTTGGGCTGGGATTGGAAAGTATCGGCCGCGGTCATCGCGGGATTTCCGGCGCGAGAGGTGGTAATCGCCGTGATGGGGACGGTGTATGCCGTCGGGGATGCTGCAGATGAGGCGACGTTGTCGGAGCGTTTGAAATCAGCAACCCGACCCGATGGGTCACCGGTTTTTACACTGCCGATGGTCCTGGGCTTGCTGGTTTTCTATGCATTTTGTCTGCAGTGTGCTGCCACGCTTGCCGTGATTCGGCGGGAAACGAACAGTTTGCGCTGGCCTGTGTTCGCGTGGTTTTACATGACGTCTCTCGGTTACGTCGGTGCGCTGCTCATCTATCAACTCGCTTCCTAGCCCGGGCTAGCAGACAGTCGCGTTTTCACACCGCGTTCAATCGCGAAATCACGGTTTGGTGGTAGAATCTTCGGCCCGTCACGCGTGCCAATTTATCCGGGTGTACACCATCATTGACCCGGTCGCAGCACATTAATAATCAGGAATTGAGCTGATATGCAAGATGTTATCGAGTTTTGGTTTCAAACCCTCGAGCCAGCCGATTGGTATACGAAGTCGAATGACCTGGATGCACGGATTAAGGAGCGATTTGAGCGGACTTATCATCAAATCGTTGCCGGAGAAAAATCAAACTGGAGAAGCACTGCAGAGGGCCGGTTGGCGGAAATTATTGTGCTGGATCAATTTTCCAGGAACATGTTTCGTGGCTTGCCCGAGTCGTTCGCGGCAGACCCACTCGCCCTTGCATTCGCTCAGGAGGCTGTGCGCAATGGCGCTGATAAAGAACTTGATGACCAGAAACGGGCTTTTCTTTATATGCCCTTTATGCACAGTGAGTCGGTGAAAATTCATGAGCAGGCAATGGAATTGTTCAAGGACCTGTCAAATCTGGCGTTCGAAATAGAACACAAGGCGATCATCGATCGATTTGGCCGTTATCCGCATCGGAATGACGTCCTTGGCCGCGCATCTACCGCTGAAGAGATCGAATGGCTGGCTGAAAACACGGGCTTTTGAGTCATTGCCGTGCTTTGGTCGCGCGTCAGAATGCGCGACACCTGCTTCTTGTCAAGCGCGATCTTTCCGGCTCAATAATGCTGCAGCCGTTACACTCGCCGTCACATTCGCTGCCGTCAAAAACATATCCACTATCAAATCGATCGCGATGAGTATCCCGATGCCCTCTACCGGCAACCCCAGCGATATGAAAACCGGCGCCATAATCAATAAGCCACCGCTCGGAATGCCCGGCGAATAGAAGCTAAACAGCCCGATCGCCATGGCGACGACCGTCAATTCGGCAGGACCGAGCTCAATTCCGTACAGTCGCGCAATAAAATACGTGCCTGCAATTCGGCCGATCGGCGAGCCGAATTTGAACAGCGACGCAGCTATTGGCAATACCAGCCCGGACACTCTCGCGGAGATGCCAAGTTCCTCGGTCGCCGTAAAAATTGCTGGTAGAGATGCCAGCGATGAGCGCGTGCTGAATCCGATGACCTGAACAGGCGCAACGGCGTGAGCGAATTCATGAATAGTCCGGGCTATGAGGCGCCGTGTTCGAAGCCGAGAAGTGCCGCCGCCACGGGTTTGTTTTGTTTGATTTCTTCCTTTGACAAACCGCTCAATTCGTACGGCAATACAAGCCAGTCGTCCGTTTCATGCAGAACAAAGTCCGGGCTGCGCCCGCTCTTGTTGCTATTTGGTTTGTTCCATATTACTGCGAGCCGCGTATCTGTCGGCATATTTCGTTTGAGTCGTTTCGACAGACGGTGCAAGACGACACTCAGCGTCAACCCTGAACTGTACACATCGTCCACCAGCAGCAGACGATCCTCGGCATTGAGAGTCTCAAGCAGATACTGCGTACCATGAACTCGAATATTCGCTTCCGGATCGTTGACCATTTTTTGATAGTCCGGCTGGCCGGTATACGACGTTCGCACGGCGATGTGATTGGTCTCAACCCCCAGGTACTGAAGACATTCCTGAACATAGATGCCCACAGAGCTGCCACCGCGCCAGAGCCCTACAACAAATGTGGGTCTGAAACCGCTATTGTAAATTTGCACGCCCAGGCGGAATGCGTCGCTGATTAGTTCTGCTTCATTTATGAACTGCTTTCCCGGCATGCCAGAAAGTCTAGCACCGCTTGTCGAATGACGCTTGAGCACACTTGCATCCATGATCTCTACAGAGGACAGTTCAGTCGTGGTCGAAAAACACTACATCAGCCCGCAATCACTGCTCGACGATTCCTTTCGTCTGGGTTCGATGGTCTACGACAGTGGTTTCAGGCCGAGCTTCATACTGGCGCTGTGGCGCGGTGCAGCGCCGATCGGGATCGCCGTGCAGGAATTTCTTGCCTATCGGGGCGTGGAAACCGATCACATCGCAATCAGGACGGCATCTTATAGTGGCATTGATGATCAAACGCCCGACGTGAAAATATACGGCATGAATTACCTGATCAAGAATGTCACTCACGAAGACCGCCTGCTGATCGTTGACGATGTATTCGATACCGGCCACACGATCAATGCGTTGATAAATCACCTGTTGGAAAAGACGCGGCGCAATTCGCCCCGGGATATTCGCGTCGCTGTTCCGTATTACAAACCATCTCGAAACCAGACGGGGAAAATTCCTGACTATTATTTGCATGAGACGGAGCAATGGCTGAAGTATCCGCACTCACTGGAGGGGCTGACGGATGAAGAGGTGAAAGAGCACCGGCCTGAGTTGCATGAAATTTTGCAAACGGCGCGGCGCTTCGAGACGGATGACAACGAATAATAAAGTGGTGTACCCATTCGGGCCTTATCCGGCGCAGACTCCTAGCCCGGGCTAGGCGTCCAGATCGGGAATCAGCTCACTCTCAAGTCGTGCAATCATGTCTTTGAGAAGCAGCCGCTTTTTCTTCAGCCGCCGCATCCTCAGCTGGTCAACCAGCGGGTCGTGTGAAATGCGATCGATCAGGTCATTGAGATCACGATGATTGATCCGCGCTTCCCGCAGGAGGACGAGTCCTTTGAAGGATTCAGTGTCAATTTTATCGCTCATGGGGCAACGTAAAAAACTCAAACGGATTGCGGCAATCGGTTGTTGAGATAGTACCACCTCAAACGCTATTCGCGGCCCGGTACCAAATCGAGCCAATCGTGGTCCTGAGGGCCAATCACCAGGAAGTGTGGATTCAGGATGTCTGCTTTTTTATTATAGGACAGTGGCGTTCCGTCCAGTTCGACCACCTGACCGCCTGCCTGTTCGACCACGGCCTGCGCGGCAGCCGTATCCCACTCAGATGTCGGCCCTAGCCGCGGATAAACGTCTGCAGCGCCTTCGGCGATGCGGCAGAACTTGAGCGAACTTCCCATCGGATGGATCTCAAAATCTCCGAGACGCTCAAGAAAACTATTCAGGCTGTCGCCCCGGTGGGAACGACTGCCGACCACTCGTACGGGACTCTCACTTTCAATCGCCACGTTGATGCGGCGCGGGGCCTTGCCTGGCTCCCGCAGTTCTGCGCCAAAGCCTTCGCAGCCGATGTAGGTCGTCTGCTGCACGGGCACATGGACCACACCGAGAACCGGAGCGTGGTCTTGAATCAACGCAATGTTGACTGTGAATTCACCGTTTCTGTTGACGAATTCTTTCGTGCCATCCAGTGGATCGATGAGCCAGTAGCAATCCCACTGACGACGCTCCTCAAATCCGGGTAAGCCGTCTTCCTCGGTGATGACAGGGATTGCCGGCGTCAGTTCCTTCAGACCGGCGATTATGTGCGCATTGGATGCGAGGTCCGCCTTGGTCAGCGGTGATTGGTCGTCTTTCTGCACGACATCAAATTCCGTGTCGTAAACGGCAAGAATTTCCTGGCCTGCCTCCTCAGCCAGAATGACTAACGGGTTAATCCACTGCAATAAATCCATTTTTCGGCTCGTTTCCCGCGAAGAATCCTGGCTTAACTTAACGGCGGGCCCTGTTGCCTGGTGGCCTTGATGAACGTCCGCCTGATCGACGCGGTGGTTTGCCGCCATGCGATTTGTTTCTGCGGAACTGGGGTCGTTTCAGTTTCGGCAATAGCGCCGGATCATGTGTTGCGACCGGGATCTTGTGGCCGATATAGCTCTCAATATCCGGCAATGACATGACATAGGTTTCACAGCCAAAGCTGATCGCATCCCCGGACGCCCCGGCTCGCGCCGTACGGCCAATGCGATGCACGTAGTCTTCCTTGTCATTGGGCAAATCATAATTGATGACGCATTGCACATCAGGAATGTGCAGCCCACGCGAGGCCACATCCGTGCCAATCAGAACCGGTAACTCGCCATTTTTAAACTGGTTCAGCATCCTGAGCCGTTTGTTTTGCGGTACGTCACCCGAGATGGCGCCCGCTTTGATTTCATTTGCCGACAAATAGGCCTCAATCCGCTCCACTTCGCGTTTGGTGTTGACGAAAACCATGATGCGGCCTTCGCCCAATTCGCGAATTATGCCAACCAGCAACGGCAATTTTTCTTCGTTAGACGGGAAGAAAATCGCCTGCCGTACGCGATCTGCGGTGATCTTTTCGGGCGTAATCCGTATTAACTCGGGCTCATTCATATGCTCGTAAGCGAGTTCCAGGACCCGCTGTGACAGAGTTGCTGAAAACAACATGTTGAGACGCTCACTGGGTTCTGGCAGGCGTCTTAGCAAATAGCGAATATCTTTGATGAAGCCCAGATCGAACATGCGATCCGCTTCGTCAAGAATGACGACCTCGATCTGGTCGAGCCTGAAGACGCCCTGTTTGAAGTAATCAATAATCCGACCGGGAGTGCCAACAAGAACGTCGATGCCGCTTTCAATGTGGCGTCTCTGTTTCTCATAGTCAGTGCCACCAAATGCGAGAGCAACGGTAAGACCCGTATGTTTTCCCAGTGCTTCGGCATCCTTGGCAATCTGCACCGCCAACTCACGGGTTGGCGCAAGAATGAAGATGCGCGGTTGTTTTCGCCCATCTTTGGTCGTGTCGGTGCCGAGCGTAAGAATGCGTTGGTAAGCAGCTATGAGAAAGGCTGCAGTCTTGCCGGTGCCCGTCTGGGCCTGACCAGCGACATCGTTGTTTGCCAGCGCGATTGGCAAGGCAGTGGCCTGAATCGGGGTACAGTATTCGAAACCGAGGTCTCGAATACCGCTGTGAAGAGTGTCGTCCAGTTCGAGTGAATCGAACCGCAGGTCGCTTAAATGGTTATCATTCATGGGTTAGGTCAGAAATAGTGGGTTAGGGGCTTGCAAATTGCTGCCCGAAGGGGTCAAATTGACCCATACCGACGCGACTTTCGTCGCACCTGCCAGTTACGCTATCTACGAATTCCAAGAGAAGCCGCAACAAAGCTGCGACATATTGCCTGAATGATCAGGCAGCGTCATCCATTTTGCACATCTCGACCCGCCGGGGAACGGTGGCGAGTGGCGCCAACATCAAAACAAAACTCAATCAATGCGGAGGAGGGACACTGTGAGCGATCAGATCGTGCACATTAGCGACGACAATTTTGAGACAGATGTATTGCAGTCTGACAAGCCGGTATTGCTCGATTTCTGGGCCGAATGGTGTGGTCCCTGCAAGATGATTGCGCCTTTGCTCCACGAAGTGGCGGATGAATATGCGGGTCGCCTGACGGTTGCCAAGCTGAATATTGATGAAAATCCGACCACGCCGGCGAAATTTGCCATACGCAGCATTCCATCGTTGTTGTTTTTCAAGGACGGCGCCGTTCAAGACCAAAAATTAGGGACGATGTCGAAGGCGCAATTGACAGAGTTCCTGGAACACAATCTGTGAGAGGGTACTTGGGTAATCAAACTAGAAGCCGACCGAAGCAGTCGGTAAGATCGAAAAATTCCGGTGGACACGGTAACAAGCGTCGGCGTCGCCGACCGAGTGAATTTCCGGATGATGACGGCGGCCTTGAGGTAATTTCAGCGGATCAGCTGGAACTCAGCAAGAATGCGATGAACCTGACGGACCTGAAAAACAGGACGCCGCCGGCACTCGTGGCACTGGCTGAAGAGCTGGAATTGGACGACCTGGCCCGCGCCCGTAAACAAGACATCATTTTTGCCATATTGAAGGCGCATGCCAAAAAGGGCGAAGATATATACGGCGATGGTGTACTGGAAATTCTGCAGGACGGTTTCGGATTTCTGCGCGCCTCCGACAGCTCCTATCTTGCCGGCCCGGACGATATATACGTTTCACCGAGTCAAATTCGACGCTTCAGTCTGAGAACCGGCGATTCAGTCTCTGGCCTTATCCGGCCACCGAAAGACGGCGAGCGTTATTTTGCGTTGCTGAAAGTAGGTGAGATTAATTTCGATGCTCCGGAGAGCACCCGCAGCAAGGTCTTGTTCGAGAACCTGACGCCATTACACCCGACCGAACGCTTGGTGCTTGAACAGGGCAATGGCAGCACGGAGGACCTCACCGCACGAATCATTGACATGATCGCGCCAATTGGTAAGGGCCAGCGCGGGTTGATCGTCTCGCCGCCGAAAGCCGGTAAGACAATGCTGCTGCAAAATATTGCATCGGCGATCTCAGTCAATAATCCGGATGTGGCGCTCATCGTTCTACTGATAGACGAGAGACCCGAGGAAGTGACCGAGATGTCGCGCAGCGTGCGCGGCGAGGTTGTGTCGTCAACATTTGACGAGCCTGCCAGTCGTCACGTACAGGTGGCCGAAATGGTCATTGAGAAGGCAAAAAGACTGGTCGAGCACAAGAAGGATGTGGTCATTCTCCTGGACTCAATTACTCGTCTTGCTCGTGCCTACAACACAGTCGTGCCCTCATCCGGAAAAGTTCTTACGGGTGGCGTTGATGCGAATGCATTGCACCGGCCCAAGCGATTTTTCGGCGCGGCGCGCAACATTGAAGAGGGCGGCAGCCTGACAATTCTCGCGACTGCGCTGGT
>Ga0209987_10000336_pt1 | contig 24447 bp, 23 predicted proteins | sample N074metaG_FD_182134 | JGI IMG/M metagenome (GOLD analysis project Ga0209987, IMG submission 182134) | Deep subsurface microbial communities from Kermadec Trench to uncover new lineages of life (NeLLi) - N074 metaG (SPAdes) (version 2) | ecosystem: Environmental > Aquatic > Marine > Ocean trench...
TATCTAGGTTTTAGGTCAATCAAGATAGATGGTGGTGATGGGTGGAATTGAACCACCGACCTACGGGTTATGAGTCCGTCGCTCTGACCATCTGAGCTACATCACCATTGCCAGGAAAGCGGCGCTCGCCAGCGGCCAGCGGCGCAAATTGTCCGTTGGACGTATATCCCTGTCAAGGACATCTGGGTTACATCTGCCGGCATCCACAAATCTCTGACCTTCTGTTCTCGATCCTTAATGCAGAATCAGGTTCCAAAATGGTGGATGTCCTCAATTAGACTTTTCGAACAGCGCATCGATAATCGGGCACTCAGGAACCAGGCCGCCATCACACTTGGAGACCATGGCGTCGAGCGTGCGTTTCATTTTCTGAAGATCGCGAAGTTTTTGCTCAACATCCCGTAAATGGACAATGGTCCGGTCCCGTACATCGGCACAGGTGTATTCCTCGCTATCCACGAGATCCAGCAGATCGTGAACCTCTCTTATGGTGAAGCCCAGTGCACGGGTTCTGCGGATGAAAGACAGTCTTTTCAGGTGCGACTGATCATAGATCCGGTGACCTCCGGCGCTTCGTTGGGGGTCCGGCATCAACCCCTTTTTTTCGTAGTATCGAATGGTTTCGCTGTTGACACCGCTATGCCTGGCCAAAGTGCCTCGAGAAAGGGATGTTTCGCCGGAATTCATGATTATTATCCTTGAACCTGTAGTAACTACAGGTTTTATAATATGGGACTGAATTCTAATGTCAATTGGAGTTAATCTCGGTTTGAAGGACATTGCTCAAAGTCAGGATCGAATGCGAAACGTTGCGGCAGCTGGTGGTGTGCTTGGTGCGGTGCTTGCTTCGTCGTGCTGTATTGGCCCGCTGCTGCTCATTATGCTGGGTGCAAGCGGTGCCTGGATCGGCAACCTGACCGCTTTAAAGGCCTATCAACCTGTGTTCGTGCCAGTCACACTGGCGTTTCTTGGCTTCGGTTTTTGGCAAGTCTATGGAAATTCGAAACGGAATTGTGATGACGATTCCAGCTGTGCAAGCCCGGCATCCGATCGATTGATCAAGATCGTGTTATGGGTTGCTACCGTTTTGGTCGGAATCGCTTTAAGCACCGATCTGTGGGCGCCTTTCTTTTATTGAGGAGAAAATCATGTGGAAATTCTCAAAAGTTTTGCTTGTGTTAGCGATAGCCGTACTTGCTGGTGGCAGCCTGCATGCGGCAATTGATGGTGAGGAAACAGTCAGTTTCTCAGTCGAGAAAATGACCTGTGCAACATGTCCTATTGCTGTCCGGAAAGCGATGGAACGCGTCGAAGGTGTCAAGGAAGTGACCGTCGACTTCGATTCCAAAACAGCAGTGGTTACTTATGATGCCGGCATGACAGACGCAACCGCGATAGGTTCTGCATCTACCGATGTCGGGTTTCCCGCTACTGTTCGGGATGGCCACGACGAATGAGCGTAGTGGAGCAGGCGTTTGAGGAATATTCGACATTGACGTGTCCGGAATGCGGGCATCAATCAAAAGACAAGATGCCAACCAATGCCTGTCAGTATTATTACGATTGCAAGAATTGTGAAGTGTTGCTCAAACCAAAAGCCGGTGATTGCTGCGTGTATTGTTCGTATGGCGATGTGAAGTGTCCGCCGATCCAGCAGGGTGATTCGTGTTGCGCATAGCCGATCAATCACTGGTGACGTTTGCAATAAAAGGATGGCAACCACAGATCTAAAACTCGACGAGCCCGGTTCATTGCCGCGACCCGGCCCGGTAGGGCGGCTCGTAAGACTTGCATTCGGCGTTATGTGTGCCTGGTATGTTCACGGCCTGATTGATGGCGCCAGCCAGCTCATGGATTCAAGTGGTCATATCAGATCATTCATCTGGAACGGTACCGCCATCGGTTTATTCCTGGTCAGCTACGTTATCAATATCGGCTATTCGCGTTCCTGGAAAAAATGGCCGGCCATTGTCAGCGCAGTATCGTTTCTGATCGTATTGGGAATCGGTTATTTCACGGCCGGAGTTCTTGAGACAGATTTATTGGCACGCGCAATGTGGGTATGGATCCTCTATCTCTACACGCACCTGGGCGTGGCTTTCATCATCGCGGGATTGATCGCAACGCCCGGTTGTGAAATGCGTGCGTTTCATGACCTGTATTCACGGATCACCGGCATACCCACCAGGGAACACTATTGTCCGGTCGGGCCATTACATCCCATTGATCAATGGGAAGCGGCCAGGAAATAGGGGACAGAAAACACTATTCGTCCGTCGTGTCTGCGATCATCAGCCGATCATCGTTCGTTTTGATTTCACGACTTTCAGGACGATGGAAGAAGACGCGTCCTTGACTGCCGGCATGCTGAGGAGTTCGCCATCGATAAATTTTCCGAATGCATCGAGGTCTGACGCGACGATCTCGAGCATGAAATCAATCGATCCCGAAATCATGTGACAGGCCTGAACCTGCGGATGTTCGCGGATCCGGCGCCGAAATTCCTCGGCCAGTTCGGTGTTCTGCCGCTCGACATTGACCGTGACAAATGCCTTGACGGCATGCCCCAGTGCGGCTTCGTTCAGATTGACGGTGAAATTCTCGATAACGCCGCGGTTGACCAGTGATTCGACGCGCCGCTGGACGGCACTTGCAGACAGGCTGACCCGCGTCGCCAGCTGCGACCAGGTCATGCGTCCGTCCTTCTGCAACGCTGACAGGATTTCGGTGTCGTATCTGTCCATAAGTTATAATTCCTGCACAGAAATTAATAGAAAGTCTAATTCCCTGCGAATTATAGTCAAATTAGTGCGGAAAACGCCAGCACCCTGCTGCCTTTATTGACTAGACTGGCGTCCTGAAAATAACTCGCGCCAAGTGGAGGCCGCTATGTCATACCTCAAGAAGATCGATCATGTTTCCTATGCTGTTGAAAATGGCAACATTCAAAAATGGGCGTGGTTCCACATCGAAGTGGAAGGCGGCACGCTGATCAAGCGCATCGACGATGCCCGTCCCGGCGATCCGAACAGCAGCATGAAAATCTGGTGCATCGATTTCGGTGATTTTGGTATCGCATTGATCGAAGGCATCGACCGTGCGGAGAAATCCCAAGTGACCAGTTTCGTCGAAAAACATGGCGATCACTCCTGCCAGCACGTGGCCTACGATTGTCACAATCTCGAAAAATTCATCAGTCACATGAAATCACTCGGCGGACATCCGCGCGGCAACGTGCTCGTGCAGGATGACGGCTTCGGTATCCTCAAACAGATGTTTGCCAAGGGTTATGCGTCAGGCCACGCCGGTGAAGCGACATTCCCCGAGTATTGCGAAAGGCCCGAGACTGCCGATGCGGCGAAAGAAGTGGAGATCACCTTCTCGAAAAAAGCCGGTGGCGAATTTTACAAACAGGTGCAGAATGCCATCGACGACGGCGATGAGCAGCCATTCTTCGATTTCAGTCAAATGGCAGAAAACTGGGAAGTTCCTGCTGAGCAGCCTAAAGGAAAGGCCGATCCGGTAGCGAAGCTCGTCGCGGCCTGATTTTTTCCACCGGGAGCCCCCGGCAGGTAGTCGCGGGCTCGACGTAACAAGGTCAAAGTGTTAGAAGCTGCTGATGAGGTTTAAAGGACTCTCAGCAGCTTTTCTTTATTTGCCACTCGTCTGGAGCACAGCCGTTGCAGGGCCCGATTTGTCGGGCATCTGGGTGCTCAAGGGCCGCGCCGTGGAACGCGAACTTGTGATGACAGCAGAGGCCCTGAAAATCCAGGGAGAATACGATCTATTAAACGATGATCCCAGCCTGCAATGCGAACCGGCGAGCTTGTCGCGTGTGTGGGCTAATCCCAACTCAAGATTCAAAATTGAGCAGACGGAAACGCAGGTGCTGATTCTTTATGAGCTGTTCGACTTGCGCCGGACAATTCCGATTGGTGACGCAAATGTACTAACCGATACGCCAAGCACCAAAAACCTCGACGGCCTTAATTTCCGGAAAATGGGTTCGTCATTTGCGTGGTATGAGGGCGAACAGTTGCTAGTAGAAACACGCAAGCATTCTCCCGGGTATATACGAACATCGCGTGGCATTCCGCAATCTGAATTTACCGTAGTGACCGAGGAATTCTGGCTGCAAGGCGACACGTTGCATTTGAAACTGACCTACGATGACGACACGCTTTTTGAATTCCCTTTCATCATCGACCATACATTCAACAGGATTGAGGGCTCGGAAATCTCGCTTTACGATTGTGAGGGGGCTGATTACGACTGGTTCGAAAAACTGAACGCGCCCGAACCAGGGTCAGAGCCAGGGTCAGAGCCCGGGTCAGAGCCCGGGTCAGAGCCCTCTTTCCGGATGAACAAGTAATGAATCAGAATCGCAAAAGGGCTCTGACCCGATTTCTGGCTTCTTGCGCGCTGGCATTCGCATCTTCGGTAGCCGTTGCGCATCATGCGACCGTTGCAAATTTTACCCAGGAAATCATTTCCGTCGATGGCGTCGTCGAGCAGGTGCGTTACCAGAATCCCCACACCGCATTGCTGATCAGTCAAATATCAGACGACGGCAAGAAGTCGTACTGGTTACTCGAGGCCGTGGGCAGTACGACGCTTGCACGGCATGGTGTTGCCCGCGACCGCTTGGTGGTTGGAGAAAAAATACACGCGACCGGTCGCAAGGGCCGCCGCCAAAACACAATGTATTTGCATGAGGTCGAGTACGAGGACGGCCGGAAGATCAATTTTTTCAGTGTGGCGAGACCGGCATCTGACGAGCAGATAAGGGCCGAACTCGTGCAGATGGCGGATGATTTTGTAAATTTACGCGAAATGCAGGGCTTTCATCACGAAATGTCTCTGGAAGAAGCCTATCGCTGGCAGGACGAAATGGTGAAGATCATGGAGCCGGCGATGGGTGGCGTGGTCGGCTACAAAACCGGTGGGCACTCTGCCGGGGGCGGGTTCTCAACATTTCCGCCGGAAGGCATCAGGGCCTATTTGCTGGCAGGCATGATGCGACCGAGCGGTACTGCCGTCAGGGTCGAGGAATTTCGCAGGGGATTTCTCGAAGCCGATTTCGCATTCCGCGTTGGCGACAGCTCGATTAACGACGCCCAGACCGACCTTGAAATCCTGGCCGGGCTGGACGCCATTATTCCGTTCGCGGAAATACCGGACCCTTATTACGACCCCGATACAAGGACGATCGCCGGCACCATTGTTGCCGATATGGGCACGCGCATGTCGTTTACCGGTGAGCCGGTGCTACTGGAAGCCACCGAAGAATGGATCGAAAAGATCAACAATTTTAGCTTCGCGGTCTACGATGAGAACGATGTCGAGATTCAGTCAGGACAAATGACCGGTTGGTATGAGCCGCTCAAGGTCGTTCGCTGGATCCGCGATCAAATTGGCGAATCCGGCAAGGAACTTCAGCCCGGACAACTGCTCTCACTAGGGAACGTCGGCATCATGCGCCAGCTCCATGAAGGTTCGTCAAGGGGGCCGGCGTATACCAGCAATCAATTCAGGCTGGAATATCATGGCCTGACTGACGAACCGGCGGTCGTGATCATCAACATCGAAAGGTAGAGATGCAGTTGCAACGAATAGTTTCGGTAATTGCCGGAGTATTGTTTTTAGCCGCAGCGTCAACCGTACTCGCGCATCACGGTTGGAGCGGCTACAAAGAAGTCATCGAGATGTCGGCGACGGTGATCGAACTGAAGCTCGGCAATCCGCATGATCGCCTGATCGCGACCGACGAATCGGGTCAGGAATGGAATCTCCTGCTAGCGCCACCGGCGCGCAATCGCCGCTTCGGATTCAACGAGGAATCTGTCAGTGTCGGCGACGAGCTTATTTTGTTCGGGCAAAAACACCCGCAGCGCTTCGAAATCAAGGTGCACTGCCTCTATCGTGATGGCGAAATGCTATACACCTATCGCTACGATAATGGCCGCAGCAGCCTTTCAAGAAGCCGCCGCACCAGCAAAGAAAGCTGCTAGCAACCTAAAAAACAATCGCCCGCTGGGGCGGGCTCCTACGAACAAATTGCACGAGCTCGCCTGTAGGAGCCCGCCCCAGCGGGCGATCGATGTATTCTGGCTAAAGTTTGTCGACGACCGTTTTGCCGCCCACTACTGACAGCAATACCCGGGTCTCCCCGACATCGCTTATTGGCACCTCGAAAACATTTCTGTCCAGAACGATAAAGTCTGCATCCTTGCCAATCTCCAGAGAACCGGATGAGTTTCCGACCTTGTTGGCGATCGCACCATTCATCGTGAAGATCTGCAGTACCGTGGCAAGATCCACCGCCTGCTCCGGCCATAGCGTTTCGTCGCTGGTGCCGGCAGGGTCGCTGCGTGTCACCATCGATTCGATGCCGGGCCACGGATTCGGGGTTGGCACGACCGGCCAGTCCGAGCCGTAGATGACGAGGGCACCGGCTTCGGTCAGTGATTTCACGGGCCAGTTTCTCGAGCCGCCCGGGCCTAGCAAAGATTCCCAGTCGAGGCCCGGGATCGGATACCAGAGAATCGGGCACATCTCCGCCGCGACCTTCAGTTCCGCGAATCTCGGGATGTCGTCTGCATGAATCCGTGCGGCATGCGACACCTCGTGAATCAGGCCGCTGTCGCCATTCGCTTTCCTGGCCGACGCAAACGCATCCAGTGCGACACGAACGGAACGGTCACCGGTTGCATGAATCTTGATTGTCAACCCCTTCGCATCCAGCGTGGTGACGTCGGCGGCCAGATCCTCGGGTGTGTGCATCAACTTGCCGCGCCAATCGTCACCGAAAGCCTTACTTGACGCATAAGGTTCGAGCACAGCCGCGGTATAGGTTGGCGGAATTCCATCCAGCATGATCTTGGCGAAATCTGTATCAATGTTATCGGTGGCGTAATCGGCCCGTGAGTCGATTAACGCAACCTCCTCATCGTGCGAATTTGCCCACGCGCTTTTCCACGTCAGGCTCGTTTTGACGTTCAGCGGCAGCTCGCCTTTTTGGTCAAGGATGGAATAAGCCTCCATGTTGGCAGTGGTCACAAGTGCCTCCTTGAACGTTGTGATGCCATAGCCTGCCATTTGCCCGATGCTCCACGCCAGCGCGTCCGATCGCTGCTGCAGCGTATATTCGGGCAACAATCTGCGATAGCCGTATGCGGCGTTGTCCAGCAATATGCCAGTTGCTTCGCCGCTATCGAGATCCCTGACGATGACACCACCGCTCGGGTCCGGTGTGGCGTCATCAATCCCAAACAATTCCAGCGCTTTTGAATTTACCCAGGCGTTGTGCACCGTCCAGTCCATCAGGAAGACCGGATGATTCGGTGCAATTTCATCAAGAATAGTCTTCGGCGTTTTGTCCGTTCTGGCGAAGAGACTGTCGTTCCACTGACCACCCCGCAGCCAATCCCCTTCGCGTATGTCGGCAAGACACTCTAGCAGCGCGGCTAGCGCATCAACGAGATCGTAGGTCAGGAAACTGCATTCGATCGTCTTGCCGATACCGGCTTCGGAGGGATGGTTATGGGTGTCATGGATACCCGGCATTACCATGCGACCGTGCAGATCATAAACTGTTGTGGCGTCGCTGGTATGTGTCGCGATGTCTGCATCGCTTCCAATCGCGACAATCTTGCCATCGGTGATCGCCATCGCACTGGCCCAGGTTCCAGCGGCATCTACCGTGTAAATCTTTGCATTCAAGTAAACCGCATCGGCGGTTGCCGATTGCTGGTCCTGGTCCGACGCGCCACAAGCAGTGAGAACTGCCGCTGTGACCGGTAGCATAAATCCGATTTTCATGTGCCCCATTGAATTCATAGCGAAAACCACGCGGTCTTGAGATTGGTGAACTTATCCAGTGCATGCAGAGACCGGTCGTAGCCGTTGCCGGATTGCTTCATGCCACCCAACGGCAGGGAGATAGCCGCACCGCCGTAACAATTGACGTGGACGATTCCTGATCTTATTGCGCGCACCATCTGGTGTGCCGTGGTCAGGTTTGATGTCCAGACACCGGCCGCAAGTCCATATGCCGTCGAGTTGGCAATGCGAACCGCATCGTCGGCATCGTCGAATTCGATCACACTGAGCACCGGCCCGAAAACTTCTTCCTGTGCAATCGTCATTTGTGATTCGACGCCAGTAAATACGGTTGGCTGCATGTAATAGCCGCCGGTATCCTCGAGAATTCGTCGGCCGCCGGCCGCGAGCGTCGCACCTTCTTTTTGTGCTACATCGACAAACTCGAGGTCCTTCAGTAACTGTTCTTCATTCGAGATCGCGCCAACATCGGAATCGAGATCAAGTGGGTCGCCAACCTTGAGCGCGTTGGCAGTCGTCAACAGTTTGTCCGTGAATTCCTCGGCGATCGACTTCTGCAGAAGCAGCCGGCTGCCGGCAACACAGACCTGGCCGGAGTTTCTGAACATGCCGTTGACACTGCCTTCGACCGCTGCATCAATATCAGGCACGTCGGCGAATACGATGTTCGGCGATTTGCCGCCGAGCTCCAGGTACACTCTTTTTATATTGGAGCGGGCCGAGTATTCGAGCAGGCGCCGGCCGATCGTTCCCGAACCCGTAAACACCAGTACGTCAACATCCATATGCAGCGCCAGCACTTCGCCGGTTACGGAGCCGCGGCCGGTTACGACGTTCAATACGCCTTCTGGTAAACCAGCCTCCAGTGCGAGTTCGGCGAGACGTAACAGAGACAGGGATGCACTTTCTGCGGGTTTGATCACGACGGAATTGCCGACCGCAAGGGCAGGGGCCAGTTTCCATGCGCCGATCATCAGCGGGAAATTCCAAGGCACGATCGCGCCGACGACACCGACCGGTTCGCGCTGTGCCATGCCGAAATAGTTGTGTGCAGTGTTTGCGACTTCGCCGGCAACCTTGTCGATTGCCTCGGCATAGAAACGAAAGGTCGCCGCCGCACTTCCGGGTTCCCCGCGCATTGCCATCCTGATCTCGGTGCCATTGTCGCGGACGCCCAGGACGGCGAGTTCCAATGCATGTTTCTCTATTAGATCGGCAACGCGAAACAAGACCTTCTTGCGCTCGGCCGGTGACGCCTGGGACCAGATGCCGCTCTCAAACGAATTGCGCGCCGCGGCGACGGCTTCATCGACGTCTTCCTTGCCACCACTGGCGATTGTTGTCAGCTCGCTACCGTCGATGGGGCTAATGATCGTGAGTACCTCGCCACTTTTTGACGGTTTGAAAGACCCGTTGATCAATAGCTCACGCGCCTGAAGCGGTGTTCCGCGAATGGCGTCGATGTCGGCTTGCTGGAGCATTGTCTGGGAATCCTGTGGTCAAGAGTGGTTCATATAATGAACCGATGAGTCAAATAATGCTTGCAAATATGCCGATCCAGGTCAAGAATGATTCGCCAAAGATCCTCGCCACCATGGCAACAAGCGGACGGGCGATGCAAACAGTAGACAAAGCGCTGGGCTTGCTGGGCTTCTTCTCGGAAGGAAGGCCGGCGATCGGATTGAGTGAGATTGCCCGATTGTCAGGTTTCAACAAGGCCACGACACGGCGTTTCCTGTTGGCCCTCGAAAAACACGGCTTCGTCGAACAGGATGCAAAAACCAGGGCCTATCGCCTGGGTCCGGGGCTGCTACGTCTTGCGCGGGTACGCGAAGCGGTTAGCCCGGTGCAGACAGTCGTCCAGCCAATTCTTGAAGACCTCGTTTCGCGAATTGGCGAGACCGCCCATTTTTCCCTGTATGCAGGTGGCTCGCTCGCGACCATCGGTCTGGTCGAGTCCACGAAATCAAACCGCGTCATGCTTGAACGCGGCGAGACCATACCACTGCATGCGACGGCATCAGGTATGGCCTTCATGGCATTTGCACAGCCGAAGATCGTGGACGCCGCACTGGGCAAGACACTAACCGGGCACACGGCACAGACGACGACGGATGCAGCAGAACTACGCAAGCAATTGCAATCGGTGAGGAAAGCAGGCGTGGCTGTCGCGAACGGCAGTTACGAAGATGGAGTTTGTGGTATCGCGGCACCGGTTTTGGGACAGGATGGGTTTGCCCGTGGCGCGGTCGCTGTTGCTGCACCGGCGTCACGTGCAAAACGTAACGTTATTTCCGCAATTCATCCCGAAGTGCGCCGCGCCGCCGCCGAGATAGCTAGCGCCATGGGTGTGGATTTCACCCGGGCTGCGACACACCCTCAGGGTGCTGCAGCCGCATGATTTCCGGGACTGCGCTCATCCTTGATTTCGGCGGCGTCGTTACGCGCACGCTTTTTGAAACCCATGAACTGACGGAACGTGCGCTGGGCTTGTCGCCCGGGTCGCTGACCTGGCAAGGACCATTTGCGCCGGAATCCGACGACCTCTGGATGGCGATGCAGAATGACGAGATTTCGGAGCGAGAGTACTGGGCGCAACGAACCAGCGAGGTCGGCGTCCTGCTTGGCGAGCACTGGACCGAGATGTCACAGTTCGTGATGGCCGCGCGTGGCGCAGACCCGGAATCCGTAATCCGTCCGGAGGCATTACCAGCAATCGATATCGCGAAGGCTGGAGGCGCAAAGCTCGCGATTCTGTCAAATGAGCTTGATTTGTTCTACGGCCGGCAATTTCGCCGCAAGTTGCCGTTCCTGGAGAAGTTCGACGTAATCGCAGATGCGACACACACGAAGGTTCTCAAGCCTAATGCCCGCGCCTACCTGGATTGTGCGAACGAACTCGGCGTCAAACCGCGCCATTGTATTTTTGTCGACGATCAAACAAGAAATGTTCAGGGTGCGCACGCAGTTGGCATGAACGCCGTGCACTTCGACGTTCGACGACCAGGCAAAAGTTTCGAACACGCTTTGTCATTACTCGGGGCATTGCCTGAGGTGCTGAAACATGCGTGATCCGCAGTTCTTCGAAGAGCACAATGCCAGGCATTTGTGGCACCCGATGGCGCATCCTGCGGAGATGCTCAAAAACCCGCCAATCGTGGTGGCAGCCGCCGCAGGCGTGGAGATCACGGACGTCAACGGCCACACAACACTCGATGCGGCCGGCGGGCTGTGGAACGTCAACCTGGGTTATTCCTGCCAGCCGATCAAGGATGCGATTACTGAACAACTGGCAATATTGCCTTATTACACGTCTTTCCGCGGGACCTCTAATACAGCAGCGGTTGAGCTGTCGCATGCACTCAGCGAATGGTTCAGCGAGGACGGTCTGACGCGTGCGTTCTTTACCTCCGGCGGTTCCGACTCGGTTGAGACCGCGCTGCGTCTGTCGCGCCAATATCACAGGATTCGCGGTGAGTTGGATCGCACCAAGTTCATCAGTATCCGCCAGGGTTACCACGGCACGCATTTCGGTGGTGCCTCCGTCAACGGCAACGCCAAATTTCGCCGCAATTACGAACCGATGCTACCGGGCTGCTTTCATATACCGGCGCCCTGGACCTACCGCAATCCGTTTGACGAGACTGATCCGGCGCGTCTTGCGGAAATTTGTCTCTCGCTGCTGGAGGAGGAAATCAAATTTCAAAGCCCGGACACGGTGGCGGCTTTCATCATGGAGCCGGTGCTCGGTTCCGGCGGCGTTATCGTGCCGCACGAGCGCTTCATGCCGGGCGTTCGGGAAATTTGTGACCGCTATGGCGTGCTTCTGATCGCGGACGAGGTAATCACCGCCTTCGGCCGCACCGGCGCCTGGACGGGTTCAAGGTTGTGGGGCGTCAAACCGGACCTCGCCTGCATTGCCAAGGGCATCAGCAACGGCTACTTCCCGTTTGGTGCCACGATGATCTCGGAAAAAATCGCAGACGCTTTCGAAAACAACAAAGACGCTTTCGGGTCGATCGGTCATGGCTATACCTACTCCGGGCACCCGGTGGGTGCGGCGGCAGCGCTGGCGACACTTGTCGAAACCCAGCGACTGAATGTTGCTGACAATGCGGCGGCTCGCGGTGATGAATTGCTTGCGGGTTGCCGCGGTTTGCAGGACCAGCACGAGATCGTCGGCGATGTTCGCGGCAAGGGTCTGATGGTTTGCCTCGAGCTGGTGGCTGACCGGGAATCCAAACAGCCCATCGACAAAGCGGCAATAGAAACGGCGCTGGCGGCCGCATACCAGGAAGGCGTCATGATCCGCATCTCCGGCAACAACATCATCATATCGCCTGCGCTCGTAATAACCGCCGATCACGTTGCAACCATTGTGGCGGCGCTCGATGTTGGACTGACTGCGGCGGCAAAAGCATAACGCGATGGGCAACGAAGCCAGAATCCTTCTGATCGGTACGGCAGATACCAAAGCCGATGAACTTCTGTATTTGAAGTCATGCATCGGAAAAGCGGGTGGCGCCGCGTTGATCATGGATGTCGGTGTGCTTGGAGAGCCGTCGTTTATGCCCGACTATTCGAAACACGACGTTGCAGCTGCGATCGGTATCACCAATGACGACATCATCGCGCTGGGTGATGAACACAAAGCGATGATGAAGCAGGCTGAAGCAGCGACCGCACTGGCAGTTCAACTGAAACGAGATGGCAAAATCGATGGCATGCTGGCCATCGGCGGCTCGATGGCGACGGACCTCGCGCTCGATGTCGCAGACGCGCTGCCGCTCGGGACGCCGAAAATCATCGTGTCCACGATTGCGTTCTCGCCAGTCATCCCGCCGCAACGAATTCCGCCGGACGCGATGATGTTGCTGTGGGCCGGCGGCTTATACGGACTCAACTCCGTCTGCCGCGCCGTATTGAGCCAGGCGGCGGGCGCCGCTGTTGGCGCCGTACAAAGCGTGGAGCTGCCGAAATCGGACAAGCCGTTGGTCGGCATGACATCGCTCGGCAGTTCCTCATTGAAATACATGCTGCATCTCAAACCGGAGATCGAGGCTCGCGGCTTCGAACTTGCCGTGTTTCACACGACCGGCATGGGCGGCAGGGCACTCGAATCGCTGTCGAAAAAAGGTCAGCTCGCAGCCGTCATGGATTTTTCGCTGATCGAAGTCAGCAACGAAGTTCAGGGCTCGGTGGTATCCGCCGGCGCGGATCGGCTGGAGGCTGCGGGGCAGGCCGGCGTACCACAGATTGTCGCACCGGGTGGCGTTACGCTTGTCGATCTGCAGGCCTGGAAGGAGGTACCCGAGCAATTCGCGGACCGGGAATTTCACATTCACAATCGATTGATCGCCTGCGCGAAACTGAATGCGGACGAACGCGTTCAGGCGGCAGAGACCATTGCCGCGAAACTGATGAAAGCGAAAGGACCAACCGCTTTCATCATGCCGAATAAAGGCATCGACGAATGGGACAAGGAGGGTGGCCCGTTCCAGGATGATGCAGGCCTTGCCGCATTTGCAGACACGATTCGCGAATCAGTGGGCCCGCCGGTCGACCTGCTTGAACTTGATGCGCATATAAACGACAAGGAATTTTCGACAGCAGTTCTCGGGATTTTTGATGGCTGGATCGAGGCCGGGAAAATCAGCAGAGAGGTGGCAGCGTGCTAGCCGCAATAACCGGCGATCGGCAGCAACGTGTTGACGTTAACAGCCGACCGAGCCTTATCGCCATCGTCTACCTGGCGGTCGTGGGGCCCTGCGTCTTCATTTTGCAGCCGGGTTTCGTCCAGGGTCTCGTTGAATACCTTGGTTTGACCGAACAACAGGCCGGGTTCATCGCTTCCGCGGAAATGTTCGGCCTGGCGACAACGACAGTCCTGCTCAGTTTTGTCTCATCGAGAGTAACCTGGCGCAATGTCGTCACCATATGCATCATCATCTGCGTGCTCGGCAACCTGGCTTCGCTGGGTCAGTCGGATTTCAATACGCTCGCGGCGATTCGATATGTCACCGGGCTGGGTTCCGGCGGCATCATATCGCTGACATTCACGATGATGAGCCTGACGGAGCGCTCCGATAGAAATTTTGGTTATATCATCGTCTGGGTCCTGACTTACGGGGCATTCGGCTTGCTGTTGATGCCAAAGGCTTACGCAATAGTCGGCATGAACGGTGTGTTCATATTTTTCGCGGCGTTCTGCGCGTTTGGACTGGCTTTCGTGCGGCACCTGCCGGATTCCGGGGATCATGTCGAGACCGGTGAGGAAGCCAGGGGATTTTCGGCCGCGCTCAAAGGATCAACGCTCGCGGCCATACTGAGTTATAACATCGCCATCGGCATCGTCTGGGCATATTTGTTCCTGGTCGGTCTGGATGCCGGCATGCCCGTGCAAGCGGTAGCCAACGCGTTGACCGTCTCGCAATTCCTCGGGATCGCCGGCGCGTTTCTGGCGGTACTGTTCGAGGTACGCCTTGGCAGGCTGCTGCCGCTGGCCATCGGCATTATCGGCGGGGCTGCCAGCGTCTACTACCTGGTCGGGGACATTGGCGGCGCAGAATACTGGATTGGCGTGTGCGGATTCAATTTTCTCTGGAATCTGAGCATGCCGTACCTGCTGGCGACCCTGGCGGACTTCGACCTCAAGGGTCGGATGGTGGTCCACGGCGTGTCCATGCAGTTCATAGGTTATGCGGTCGGGCCTGCAATTGCGGCCCGGCTGCTCGGTTTCGGGTACGATGCGATCAATACGACGGCGGCAATTCTGTTTGTCGCCGCCGCATTATTGCTGCTTCCCGGAGTAATGGCGCAGCGCGAAGGGCTGCGCAGATGAATTCGAGGGAAGGTTCTTCGATATTTGAATATTTCAAACTAAACTTTGTATATGAAGCAGTATTCCTGAAATGGGGGAATTTGAAAATGAAAATGATAGCTAGGATCAATGCCTGGAAAACTCTGCCGGGCATCCTTTTTGCCGCACTAGCCGTTACGCTGGTTGGCGTACCATCCTTGTCGTACTCACAGATCCTTGAGGAGATCATCGTTACGGCACAAAAGCGTGACGAGAATCTGCAGGATGTGCCAATTGCCGTAACCGCCTTCACCGGCGATCAGATCAAGGCGCTCGGCTTCACAGATTACGTGGAAATCACGCAACAGATGCCGGGTCTGCAGCTCAATGCATGGTCGCCGAATCTCACGATCTTCAACATCAGGGGCGTCTCACAGAATAACTTTCAGGATCACCTTGAAGCTCCCGTCGCCGTGTATATGGACGACGCCTATATGGGAACGATGAACGGCATCAGCGGACAGATGTTCGATATGAAACGCATTGAAGTATTGCGTGGTCCGCAAGGCACCCTGTTCGGGCGCAACGCCACCGGTGGACTGATTCATTACCTTAGTCAGGATGCGTCTGCCGAAGAAACGAACGGCTATATCGAAGCGGAAGCCGGCGATTACGGCAGGGGCGGTCTCGAATTTGCACTTGGTGGCAGCTTCAGCGACACAGTACGCGCCAGGATTGCCGGTCGCTGGACGGAAATGGATGGTTATATAGAGTCAGTTGACACGGTCTTTCCAGATGGCAGCGGTGTTCTCTTCGAGGGTAGTGGTCAGGATATTGGCGGGCTCGACGGCTTTGCCCTGCGTGCCACCATGCAGGTGGATTTCTCCGATGCATTACAGGGAAACTTCTGGTTGAAGTATTCGGAGGATAACGATGTACCCACGGGTGGCTATGTCTTCGAAGATTGTAGCCCCTTCGACGCGGATGGGCTTTGCCCTGTCGATAGTTTTGGGCGGGCCGCCACCCGTCCGGGTGTAATCGATTTATTCGAACAGCCGACGGACGAACATCTTAACTACGGCGAATATCCAGGCACTTTAGATAGGGAATCTACGAGTTTTACCGCCCGCTTCGATTATTCGATGCAAAACGGAATGGAGTTCGTGTCTATTACCAATTACATGGAACTCGACAAATTCTATGACGAAGACGGTGATGCGCTGGCAGTTCCGATCCTGACGTTCAATACGTCTGTAGACTGGACACAGTTTTCGCAGGAGTTCCGGCTCTCCGGCGACACCGATAGCTCACGCTGGCAGGTCGGCGTTTTCTACCTCGACATGGAGAATGACGGCAGCACCGGGGTAACGGGTGCGCCGGGATTCGGCAACATTGTCGCTTCCGGCCGAATACTGGACGCGGGTGGTGTCGATACATCACTGGCGACTGCTGATCCATTCAATGGATTCGAAGGGGCGAACGGCGTGCAATTCTATCTGCTCGAATCGCGAAACTGGTCGATCTTCGGTCAGTCAGATTTTGACTTGAATGACCAGTGGACCTTAACAGCCGGCTTGCGCTGGTCCCAGGACGACAAGGAAATCGACTGGAGACTGGTGTTCGGAGACAACTTCAACACGCCGCCGGTACTGATCACGACCGAAGCCGATCTCGCGGCGGTTAATCCTGGCGTTGACGAAATTGATTACGGAGACTGGGCGGGACGTCTTGCCCTGAGTTACTTGGTCTCGGATTCAACGATGCTTTTCGGATCGATCAACCGCGGCATCAAGGGCGGCAACTGGTCTTTGGGCGTGGGCGCGAACATCACACCGGACAGCTTCCAGCATAATGAGGAGGTACTCTGGTCCTACGAAGTGGGCTTCAAGACCGAGGCAGATACTTACCGGTTGAATGGAACGATTTACTTCTACGACTACGAAGATTACCAGGCGTTTTCACTGGCTGGCGGTGCGCCGCTGGTTGCAAACTCCGATGCATCTTCCTTCGGCGGGGAGCTTGAGTTCTTCTGGTATCCAAACGAAAACTGGGACATCATTCTGGGCGCCGCATTTATCGATTCGGAAGTGGACGAAGTAATTGGTGTTTCATCGGTTATCGATCCCGGCGGTAGTGCAACCAACACGATTCAGGATGCAGAGTTTCCCAATGCGCCGGGTCTGAGCTTCAATTATCTCTTCCGGTACAATTGGGACATTGGCAGTGGCAACATTGCCGCGCAGATTGATGGCGTGTGGAACGACGACCAGTTTCTGGAAGTCACCAACGGTACGGGCACGGTACAAAAAGCCTACAACGTGTCGAATGCGAGGCTGACCTGGGCGACTCGGGAAAATAAATTCAATCTGATTGGCTGGGTCAGGAACTTCACGGATGAAACGTATAAACAGTACTCGCTTGATCTGGGCGTACTCGGTGCAACGACCTACTATGCACCGCCGATTACGTATGGAGTGACAGCCCGGATAAACTTTTAAGCTGAAATGACCTGTGCCAGGGCGGGCGTTCGCAATGAGCGGGCCGCCCTGCGTACGTCGCTAAAACGATGAACACGAAGCGTGTCGTCTCAATCGCCGCATTTTTTCTTCTGGCAGGGTGCTCGCAAGACATTGCGGTCCCGCCGGAGCAGCCTGACGCGCCCGCAAGGCCGAATATTCTGTTAATTGTCGTTGACGACATGGCTTTCTCGGATCTTGGCAGTTTCGGTGGCGAGATTCCGACCCCTAATCTCGATCGGCTGGCCTATGCAGGCATCCGCTTTACAAATTTCCACGGTGCGCCGATGTGCTCGCCGAGCCGCGCCATGTTGCTAACTGGTGTCGATTCGCACCCCGCAGGTTTCGGCAACATGCTGGAGGAGTTGTCGCCGAATCAAAAAGGGCAACCTGGCTACGATGGTTACCTGCACGAGCGCGTTGTAACTTTCCCGGAGTTGCTCAGGGACGCGGGTTACCGCAATTACCTGAGTGGAAAGTGGCACCTTGGATCTGGTGACATCGCCGGTCCCGCGGCGCGTGGCTTCGAGCGGTCTTTTGGTCTCAATTCCGGCGGTGCGAGCCATTTTTCCGACATGCGTCCTGCTTATGCACCGTCACCCGAGATCAAAGCCAACTACTGGGAAGACGGTGTCAAATTGACCGAGCTGCCGCCCGAGTTCGGATATTCCTCGCAATTCTACGTCGACAAGATGATTGAATACCTTGGCGAACATGAATCGGATCAGCCATTTTTTGCTTACCTGTCATTCACGGCGCCGCACTGGCCGATACAGGCGCCCGATGAGGCGATTGCCAGGCATGCCGGGAAATACGATGACGGCTACGACGTACTGGCGATGGAGCGACTCGTGCGGGCAAAGGATATGGGCCTGCTGCCGCAATACGCGGAACGCAGTGAACGCTCGCCGAAAGAAGCGCCCTTCGCCGATCTTGACGACGAACAGATGAAAATCGAAATTCGTGCCATGGAAGTCTATGCCGCGATGATTGACGAGGTCGATGGTCACACCGGCCGCCTCATCGATTTCATGAGGTCGCGTGGCCTGCTGGATAATACGGTCATTTTCTTTATGTCTGACAATGGCGCCGAAGGACATGATCTGGACGAAACATGGCCGATGGAGGCATTCCCCGATATTCGCAAGACCATCGATGCGACACACGATTTCAGTTACGAGAATATCGGGCGGGTCGCGTCCTATACGCTGCTTGGTCCGAACTGGGCAAATGCGGGCGCTCCATCGTTCAAGCTGCACAAGGGATTTCCGACCGAGGGCGGCACGCATGTTGCGGCTTTTGTGCACTACCCGGAAATGATTACCGCACCGGCGATCTCGAATGAATTCATATTCATCAAGGACGTGGCGCCAACGATTCTCGAGCTCGCGGGTATCGAGCATCCGGGTCACGAGTACGATGGCAGGCCGGTCGAGCGGATGACTGGCATCTCGTTCCTGTCACTTCTGCAAGGGGCGGGACATTCAGCGCCAAATCGTGTGACCGGTATCGAGCTGCTGGGAAAACGGGCGATTCGATCCGGGGACTGGAAGCTGGTGCACATGCCGGAGCCTTACGGTATCGATGACTGGCAGCTTTTCAACATAGAAAACGACATCACAGAGTCGCGCGATCTGTCGGTCGAATATCCGGAAAAAGTCGAAGAACTAAGAGCGCACTGGGATGACTACGCTGAAAAGAACAAGGTCATTATTCCCGACTGGGTGAGCGGCTATTGAGGTGCCGGAATAGGTGACTTCCGCTAACAACAATCATTCGAACGTCCACCTGGTCGGCAGTATTGCGATGGACGACTGCGATGAAGTATTTACTCGCGTTAGCAACGAACTGGGCGAACACCTGTGTCGCATTCCCGACGGAGAGACTGGCGAAAGATCGCGCTGGATATTTTTCCAGCGCCAGATGTTGCTGGATCACCCGGCAACGGAAATTGATCCGACGGTGCCTGAGCTCGAGCTCAAACAATGGGATGGCAAACCAATGCGATCTTTGCCGCTCTTGCGCTTCCGTGAGGATGCGGACCTCAATGATGTTCATTTCGAAACCGGATACGACAAGGCCGCGATATATTCCTACGAAAAATTCAATGCAAAGAGGGACGAGGGCATCATTCCACAACATGCACGTTTCCAGGTGTGCCTGCCGACGCCGATGGCCAATGCCTACATGTACGCCAGTCACAAAGCGCGCGACGATTTTCTCCGTGTGTACGAACGTTCATTGCTCGAGGCGCTGGACGTAATACTGGCGAGCATTGCGCACGATGATCTTGCTATCCAGTTCGACGTTTGCATTGAGGTGTTGCTATTCGAGAACTATTACGAACATCAACCCGATGATTACAAGGTGCAAGTGTTCTCGATGCTTACCCGTCTCGCTTCCAGTGTGCCAGACGATGTGGAGCTGGGTTTTCACCTCTGTTACGGGTCGCCATACGACGAACCGCTGGTACGGCCAAAAGACATGTCCACACTGGTCGAACTTGCAAACGGTATTGCCTCAAACGTTGACCGAACCGTTGACTTCATACACGTGCCGGTGCCGCAGGGTCGGACCGAACCCGAATTTTTTGAGCCATTGCGTTCACTGAAGCTATCGCCTGACACCCGAATTTTCCTGGGTCTCGTTTTCCAGGGTGACCCGGACGGCGATCAGGCCCGCATCGCTGTTGCAAAGCATTACCTTGACGATTTTGGCATTGCGACAGAGTGCGGGTGGGGACGAACGGATCCGGAAAACGTCCCGGGCTTGCTTGCAAGCCATCGGAAGGCCGCGGAATCATTGCGATGATAAGAAACATCGTGTCACACGACGGTGCCATCGACATCAATTCGAAGCAGACCTTATGGTCTGTCTTCCTGGTCGGCGTTATCGCCCCTGAGGTGTTTATTGTCCAGCCGGGATTCGTCCAGGGCCTGGTGGAGTATGTTGGATTCGACGACCAGGGTGCAGGCTATACGGCCTCGGCGGAAATGTTCGGACTCGCTGCCACAACAATTTTGATGACCTTCATCGCGCACCGCGTAAATTGGCGTACGGTCATTCTTGGTTCGCTGATCGTTATGTTCCTGGCCAATGTTCTATGCACGCTAACCACCGACCTGAATACCTTCGTAGCGCTCCGATTTATTGCGGGGCTCGGCGCCGGAAGCCTGGTATCACTAAGTTTCGCAATCGTTGGACTGACCAGTAACCCTGATCGCAATTTTGGCCTGCTAATAATGTGGGTGCTGACTTACGGTGCAATCGTAATGTGGGCAATGCCAACCGCATATGCATTCACTGGCATGAGTGGCGCGTTGTGGTTTTTCGCAATTTTCCCGTTGCTCGCAGTGCCGGTAATCAAGTTCCTGCCGGCGAACGGCGAAAGCGTGGCACAAGTTGAGGAAGACGCCGTCAATCTCACGCCTGTCATGAAGACGCTGGCGCTCATCGCAATGCTTGCGTACTTCATCGCGCAAGGTGTCGTCTGGGCCTACTTGTTCCTGATCGGCCTGTCCGGCGGTTTGAGCGAACAGGCGGTCGCGAACGGACTCACGTTGTCGCAATTTGCGGGTATCGCCGGGGCATTGCTTGCCGCGATGATGTCGAACCGCTTCGGCCGCTCGTTACCGCTGACCGTTGGCATCCTTGGCGGAGCGCTGTGCCTGTATTTCCTGGTTGGGCGATACGAGTTCCTCGTGTTTGCGCTGGCGGTGGGCATTTATAACTTTGCGTGGAACATGACGCATCCAATCCTTTTGGCGGCGATGGCCAGTTTCGACCGGCGCGGGCGGGTCGTCGTGTACGCGGTCGCGATGCAGATGGTTGGCCTGGCGATTGGGCCAGGGCTCGCCGCTTCAGTAATTACCGAGGGTGACTACATAAACGTCAACTGGCTGGCGGCCGGTTTATTCGTCGTGAGTCTTGCACTCATATTGCCGCCCGTGCTCGCGCAAAAACAATTAAGGGGACAGTTTACTTAATTCGTCACCTGCAACTTTTACTCAGTCCTGGCGCGAGGAGAATTAAGTAAACTGTCCCCTTAATTGTTCATTGCACAGACAAAAATCTTCGATTCGGGGAGCAGAAATTAATGTTTGGAAAGCTTGAAGACAAAGTTGCGATCATCACGGGCGCCGGACAGGGCATCGGTGCCGGTATCGCGAGAGTATTTGCTGCAGCTGGCGCGAAAATAATGATCGCCACCCGTACTGCCAGTCATGGCGAGGCAACGGTCGAGTCCATTGAGAACGTGGGCGGGACCGCGGCGCTTTGCGCCGTCGATATCGGCGAGCTTGAGAATGTCGAACGCGCCATTGCAGAAACGGCGGATCTTTGGGGTGGCATCGACATCATGGTGCATAACGCCGCCTCCTTCCTCGGCGGCCCCGTCGAGGCCTATTCGGAAGACGATCTCGAAACCGTCCTGTCCGTGAATTTGAAAGCGTGTTTCCGCTTGTCGAAGGCGGTCATCCCTTTTTTCAAAAATCGCGGTGGCGGACGTTTGTTGTTCACGTCCTCGGTCACGGGTCCACGCGTGGTTATGCCAGGCACCTCTTATTATGCCGCGTCCAAAGGTGGCATGAACGCATTCATCCGAACGGCAGCCATCGAGCTCGCAAGAGACAACATCACGGTAAACGGTGTCGAGCCGGGTTTCATCCGAACCGCGGCCATGGAATTGCTCGCCGATGAGGAAGGGCTTAAGCAAATGGCGAAGTACATTCCGGTTGGCTACATGGGTGATCCCGAAGACATCGCATATTGCATGCTTTATCTTGCGAGCGACGAGGCGCGTTACCTCACGGGCCAGACGATTTGCATAGATGGCGGCTCAACGCTGCCGGAAAGCCCGGTATTCCTGGAAGAACTCGAGGGCATCAAGGAGCTTGCCGGATCATCGTAATCCGGCTACGGCAATGACCAGCACAGAAGAATTGCTTGCACGAAGAGAACGATTGCTCGGACCGGGCAACCCGTTATTTTACGACGAGCCGGTGCATCTCGTGCGCGGCGAGGGCGTGTGGTTGACCGGCAAAGACGGTAGCCGCTACCTGGATTGCTACAACAACGTGCCCTGTGTTGGTCACTGTCATCCCAGGGTGGTCGACGCCCTGTGCAAACAGGCAGCATTGCTGAACACGCACACGCGGTATCTGCACGAAAATATTCTCGATTATGCGGAGCGCCTGCTCGGCAAATTCGATGACAGCCTCGATCGTCTGGCGCTCGCTTGTACGGGCAGCGAAGCAAATGAACTGGCGCTGCGCATCGCACGATTAAATACAAACGGCGTTGGGTTTATCTGTACCAACGCGACCTACCACGGTAATACGGCAGCAGTCTCACAACTAAATTCGATATTTGAACCCTTCGAAGGCTACGGCGATGCGATCCGCATGGTCTCATGGCCTGATTCGTATCGTGCACGTTATGACCTGGAGGGGGATGCATTAGCGGATGCATACGCCAACGAGGTGCAGCAGGCAATCGAGTCATTCGACGAGGGTGGCATCAAGTTCGCCGGGATCATCGTGTGTCCGATTTTTGCAAACGAGGGCTTGCCGAATGTGCCTGAGGGATACATGGACAAGGCGATCGGCTACGTGCGCGACGCTGGCGGACTGTATATCGCGGACGAGGTGCAGGCGGGATTCGGTCGCACCGGCGAGTGGTGGGGCCACTCCTCCAGCGGTGTCATTCCGGATATCCTGACCCTGGGTAAACCGATGGGGGCGGGGCATCCGATCTCCGGCGTGATCGCACGCGGCGAATTGCTCGACAATTACCGGCGGCGCGAGATGTACTTCAATACCTACGGTGGCAATCCGGTTTCCTGCGCGGTCGGCCTGGCGGTACTCGACGTCATCGAGGACGAAGGCCTGGTCGAAAACGCGGCGAAGGTTGGCAACTATGTGTTGCAAGGATTCCAGGAATTGCAGACCAGGCACGAGATCATCGGCGATGTTCGCGGCCGCGGCCTGTTCTTCGGCATCGACCTGGTCAGCGACCGGGAGACAAAGGAGCCGGATGCAGCATCCGCAAAAAGAATCGTCAATGAATTGCGCAACAGGGGAATTCTGATGAGCAAGATCGGTGAGCACGACAATGTACTCAAGTTGCGGCCGCCGCTGTGTTTCTCGAAAGAAAACGCGGACTTGCTGGTTTCGACGCTGGACGAAGTGCTGAGTAGCTAACAGGCATGAGTGAATGACAGATTTCTTCGAACTGGATGTTCCAAGCCAGGCGCAACGGCTCGAGGCCGCGGGTCACGAGGCACTGCAGCGCTGGAATATGACGGACTGCGATTTACACCTTATTAAATATCGCGAGAATGCTGTATTTCGCGTCGACTGCGCTGGGCTTCGCCGGGCCCTGCGGCTGCATCGCTGCGGTTATCACTCTGACGCCGAGTTACTCTCGGAGTTGCAATGGATGCAGGCACTGGGCGATGCGGGTATCACCGTTCCAACGATCGTGCCGGCCGCATCAGGTGAGCTGTTCGTGACGCACGCCGGCAAAGGTCTGCCGGGCGACATCCAGGTGGATCTTTTCGAATGGATCGATGGTGAACAGCTCGGATCCGTCGAAGAAGGCATTGCCGATGAGGCGAGCGTAGTCACGACTTACCGGATAATCGGCGAGCTCGCCGCAAAAGTGCATAACCAGGCGGTGTCCTGGCAATTGCCGCCGGGCTTTGTGCGCCATGCCTGGGATGCGGACGGCCTCGCCGGTGAGCGGCCGTTCTGGGGGAAGTTCTGGGAAATAGAGGCAGCTTCAGATGCCGAGCGTGACCTCCTGCTACGGGGCCGGGACGTCGTTTTTAGTGAACTCAGCCAAATTGCAAAGTCTCCCGGCACCTATAGCATGATCCATGCCGATTTTGCACTGGAAAATATAATGGTCGAGGGCGATCAATTGCGCCTGATCGACTTCGACGATGCCGGGTTTGGCTGGCATCTATTCGAACTGGTGACATCGCTTTACTTCATACTGGGGGAATCGTACTTTGAACAGGCCAAAGACGCGTTAATCGAAGGATATCGGGCACACCGGCAACTTCCAGATGAGCAGCTCGAGTTGCTGCCATTATTTTTCCTGGCACGCGGTTTTACCTACATCGGTTGGGTGCACACGCGGCATGAAACAGAAACGGCAAAAGAATTGACGCCCGTGCTGCTGGAGGCAGCATGCGAGCTGGCAGAAAACTACTTATCGAAATAATGAGGGGGCAGGATAATGACTCAAAAATACGAAATGACGATCGGCGGGGAAAAAATAACAGCG
>Ga0209987_10000337_pt1 | contig 24425 bp, 19 predicted proteins | sample N074metaG_FD_182134 | JGI IMG/M metagenome (GOLD analysis project Ga0209987, IMG submission 182134) | Deep subsurface microbial communities from Kermadec Trench to uncover new lineages of life (NeLLi) - N074 metaG (SPAdes) (version 2) | ecosystem: Environmental > Aquatic > Marine > Ocean trench...
TCGAATTATTCACACCCAGCGGACCTATACTGCCACCGAGCTCCACGATGCCGCACGCATGGTTAACCAGCGCTTTGCCGGCCATCCCCTGGATGTTGTGCAGGCACAGTTACTGCGTGAAATGCGCGAGGCGCGCAGCCAGATAGACAGCTATATGCAGGGCGCACTGGATCTGGCCAGCAAAGCGCTGAGCCAGGATGAGGGTGGGGAAGAGTGTCTGGTGGCCGGTGAGGCGCGGCTTCTGGGTAACGCCACCGCCGAGGAAATGGGCCGTCTGCGGGGCCTGTTCGAGGCCTTCGAACAAAAAATCGATTTACTGCACCTGCTGGAGCGCTGTTCCGCCGCCAAGGGTATCCAGATATTCATTGGCGAGGAGTCTGGTTACGAGACCTTCGATGATTACAGTGTGGTGACGGCGCCCTACACCGATGGGGTAAAAACCCTGGGGGTGTTGGGGGTTATCGGGCCCACTCGCATGTCCTATGAACGGGTGATTCCCATTGTGGACATCACCGCCAAAATGCTCAGTTCGGCACTCACGCGATAGGCCCTGGCAGCGTTGTCCCGCCCCGCGGTAATTTTCTCACTAAAATTCAAATAATCCCTGCTAAATCCTTGATTTAGCTCGCTGTCGACCCCATATCCGCTGCTCGTATAGAATTTATTTTAGCCGGATGATGGAGTGCTGTTGTGGCCGAGCAAGACCAGAAACAAACTGAAATTGAAGAAAATGACGTGCTGAAGGCAGTGGATGCCGAGCCCAAGCCAGAAGCCAGCGACAGTGCCCCCGATGAGGACGAGCCCACGCTGGAGGAAGTGATCGCACAACTTCAGGTCGACACCGCCGCCGCGGAAGACGCTAGTTTGCGCGCCCAGGCCGATGCCCAGAACATCAAGCGCCGGGCAGAACAGGACGTGGAAAAAGCACGCAAGTTCGCCCTGGAGCAGTTTTGCAAAGAGCTGTTGCCCGTTATAGACAACCTGGAGCGTGCCCTGGAAGCGGCGCCCGCCGATGAAGACGTGGTCAAGCCCATTGCCGAGGGTGTAGAGCTCACGCTCAAGAGTTTTGCGGATGTCCTGAAGAAGTTCAAGATTGAAGTGGTAAACCCCCTGGGTGAGCCCTTTGACCCCCAGCTCCACCAGGCCGTGAGCACGGTGGAGAACCCCGACGTCGAGCCCAATACAGTCACCCTGGTCATGCAAAAGGGCTACACCCTGAATGCGCGGCTGGTGCGGCCCGCCATGGTTATGGTGAGTAAGGCACCGGCACCGGCCCCAGGGTAAATCGCAGAATTTAACCGTCTCGGCCTTGAAAACAGTCAAATCGGGCCAATATAGATAGCAAGCAAATTAAAAATTGGAGAAATGAAATGGGTAAGATTATAGGAATAGATTTGGGTACTACCAACTCTTGTGTTTCCGTACTGGATGGCGGCAAGCCCAAGATAATCGAAAATGCCGAGGGCGACCGCACTACCCCTTCCATCGTTGGCTACACCGACGATGCGGAAATTCTGGTCGGCCAGAGCGCCAAGCGCCAGGCCGTCACCAACCCGCAAAATACCCTGTACGCGGTGAAGCGTCTGGTGGGCAGGAAGTTTAAGGACGATGTGGTGCAGAAAGACATCAGTATGGTTCCCTACAAAATTATTGCAGCCGATAACGGCGATGCCTGGGTGCAGGTAAGAGACCAAAAAATGGCCCCGCCACAGGTGGCAGCTGAAATTCTCATGAAAATGAAGAAAACCGCTGAGGAATACCTGGGCGAGCCTGTTACCGAGGCTGTCATTACAGTTCCGGCTTACTTCAACGACTCCCAGCGTCAGGCAACCAAGGACGCGGGTAAAATCGCCGGCCTGAATGTCAAACGCATCATCAATGAGCCCACAGCGGCAGCGCTGGCCTACGGTATGGACAAGGGCAAGGGCGACCAAACCATCGCGGTTTATGACCTGGGCGGCGGCACCTTCGACATCTCTATCATCGAGATTGCCGAAGTGGACGGCGAGCACCAGTTTGAAGTGCTTTCCACCAACGGTGACACCTTTCTGGGTGGTGAAGATTTCGACATGCGCCTCATCGAGTATCTGGCGGATGCCTTCAAGAAAGAGAGCGGTATCGATCTGCACAACGACCCCCTGGCCCTGCAGCGCCTGAAAGAAGCGGCAGAAAAAGCCAAGATTGAGTTGTCTACCACACAGCAAACCGAGGTGAACCTGCCCTATATTACCGCTGATGCCTCAGGCCCCAAGCATTTGGTGGTGAAGCTGACACGCGCCAAGCTGGAGTCACTGGTAGAAGACCTGGTGGGTCGCACCATGGCACCGGTGAAGCAGGCAATGAAAGATGCCGGCCTCGGCGTTAGCGAAATTGACCATATCATTCTGGTGGGCGGTCAGACCCGCATGCCCATGGTGCAAAAAGTTGTGGCCGATTACTTTGGCAAAGAGGCCCGCAAGGACGTGAACCCGGATGAAGCGGTTGCCATGGGCGCCTCTATTCAAGGTGGCGTACTGGCCGGCGATGTCAAAGACGTGCTGTTGCTGGACGTGACACCCCTGACCCTGGGTATTGAGACCATGGGGTCGGTTGCCACGGCCCTGATCGAGAAGAACACCACGATTCCTACCAAGAAATCGCAGATCTTCTCCACCGCAGAAGACAATCAGTCCGCCGTGACCATTCACGTGGTACAGGGTGAGCGCAAGCAAGCGGCACAAAACAAGTCGCTGGGGCGTTTTGACCTGACCGACATCCCCCCTTCACCGCGCGGCATGCCGCAGATTGAAGTGACCTTTGACCTGGATGCCAACGGTATTCTGCATGTGTCAGCCAAGGACAAGGCCACCGGTAAAGAGCAGACCATTCGTATCACGGCCTCCGGCGGCTTGAGCGATGACGATATCGAGAGCATGATTGCCGATGCCGAAGTGAATGCCGAAGCCGATGCCAAATTCGAGGAGCTGGTCGCGGCGCGCAACACCTGTGAAGGTTTGATGCACGCATCGAAGAAAACGTTGGAAGAGGCGGCTGAGCACGCCACCGATGACGAGAAAGCAGCAATAGAAGCGGCAGTCTCCGCAGCAGAGGAAGCGCTTAAGGGTGATGACAAGGAAGCCATTGACGCGGCAGCTACCAAGCTGACCGAAGCGACCAGCCCGGTAGCGGAAAAGATGTATGCTGCCCAGGCAGCCTCTGCAGAGGCTGCGAACGCGGCGAGTGACCAGCAGGGCGAATCTCCCATCGAAGGCGATGTTGTCGATGCGGAGTTTGAGGAAGTAAAAGACGAAGAGAAGTAAGCCTCTCTTCACGGGGTGGCTTCGGCCGCCCCCATATTTTTTGACCACGCGGGACTCAGTGCCCGCGTAGTCGTTTCAGAAACAAGGGATAAAAGCACCAGAACTGCCTATGTCAAAACGCGATTATTACGAAACACTGGGTGTCGAAAAGGGCGCTGATGCCAAGGCTATCAAGAAGGCTTACCGCCGGGTTGCGATGAAGTATCACCCCGACCGTAACCCCGACGCCCCCGATGCCGAGGACAAATTCAAGGAGGCCTCAGAGGCCTACGAGATTCTCTCGAACGAAGAAAAACGCGCCGCCTACGACCGTTACGGCCACGCCGGGGTTGACCCCAGCATGGGCGGCGGCGCAGGCGGTTTCGGCGGTGGCAACTTCAGCGATATTTTTGGTGACGTATTCGGCGATATTTTTGGTGGCGGTGGCGGTGGCCGCGGCAGAGGCGGCCCACAGCGTGGCTCTGACCTGCGCTACACTCTGGATATCTCCCTGCAAAACGCGGTTAAGGGCACTACCATAGAAATTCGTGTGCCCACCCTGGTGGGCTGTCAAGAGTGTGACGGCTCCGGCGCCCGCAGGGGCAGCTCGCCAACTACTTGCGGCACCTGTGGCGGTGCCGGCCAGGTGCGTATGCAGCAGGGCCTGTTCCAGGTGCAGCAAACCTGTCCCACTTGCCGCGGGCGCGGTAAGAGCATCGGCGACCCCTGCGGTAAATGCCACGGCCAGGGCCGTATGGAGAAAACCAAAACCCTGTCGGTTAAAGTACCCCCGGGTGTGGACACCGGCGACCGTATTCGCCTGTCGGGCGAGGGCGAGGCCGGGCCAGACGGTGGCCCATCTGGTGATCTGTTTGTGCAGATGTCGGTACAGCCGCATGCCATCTTTGAGCGGGACGGCAAGCACCTGTATTGCGAAATTCCCATTACCTTTGCCGAGGCCGCCCTGGGCGGTGAACTGGAAGTGCCCACCCTGGATGGCCGGGTAAAACTGAAGATTCCGGCCGAAACGCAAACGGGCAAGTTGTTCCGGCTGCGGGGCAAGGGTGTCAAACCGGTTCGCGGTGGCGCCGTGGGCGATTTGATGTGCCGCGCGGTGGTGGAGACACCGGTCAAGCTCAACAAGACGCAAAAGAAGTTATTTGAAGAATTACAGGCGAGTCTGGGCGAGAGTGGTAAGTCTCACTCCCCCCGGCAGCACAGTTGGTTCGAGGGCGTAAAAACCTTTTTTGATGATATGAAAGTATGAGCATAAAAGTGGGTGTAACCGGTGCCGCCGGGCGCATGGGCAGGACGCTTATCGAGGCTGTTGCCGCGGCGGGTAATCTGCAACTGGTGGCCGCTGTTGAGCGCCCGGGCAGTTCCCTGATTGGTACCGATGCCGGCGAGTTGGCGGGGCAGGGCAACAATGGTGTCACCGTGGTCGATAATCTGGCCGACGTTGTCGCGCAACTTGATGTGCTTATCGACTTTACCGTGCCCGCTGCCACCGCGGAGAACGCGCGGTTGTGTGCACAGCACGGCAAGGCCATCGTAATTGGCACCACGGGCTTTACCCCCCAGCAGCAGGACGAATTGCAGGCCCTCAGCCAGTCCACGCCGGTCTGTAAGGCCTCAAATTACAGCGTGGGTGTAAACCTGTGCTTTCAATTGCTGCACACCGCAGCACGGGTATTGGGCGAGGAGTCCGATATCGAAATTTATGAAGCCCATCACCGCGACAAAATAGATGCACCCTCGGGCACGGCCCTGAGCATGGGTGAGGTGGTGGCCAGCGCCCTGGGCCGCAATCTGGCCGATGTGGCAGTTTACGGTCGCCAGGGACAAACGGGCGCCAGAGACCGAAAGACCATTGGTTTTGCAACCGTGCGCGGCGGTGACATCGTAGGAGACCATACGGTTACGTTTGCCGCCGAGGGCGAGCGGGTAGAAATCACCCACAAGGCCTCCAGCCGCATGGCATTTGCCCGGGGAGCAGTGCGAGCCGCTGCCTGGCTGGTGGAGCAACCCAACGGCCTGTTCGACATGCGCGACGTGCTGGGTTTTGAGAGGATGGAATCTTGAGCGACTTTATTGTCAATATCGATGAGAGCAACGCGGCCCAGTTGCTCATCGAAGAGTCACATAATCGTCCGGTAGTGGTCGATTTCTGGGCCGACTGGTGTGAGCCGTGCAAAGTGCTGATGCCGTTGCTGGAAAAAATCGCCAATGAATACCAGGGTGCCTTCCTGCTGGCAAAAGTGAATGCCGATGAGCAGAAGGGCATAACCCAGCAATTTGGTGTGCGCAGCCTGCCCACGGTGATGGTTATTCAAAATGGCCAACCGGTGGACGGTTTTAGCGGTGCCCAGAGCGAAGCGCAGGTGCGCGAAATGCTGGCCAAGTATCTGCCCAAGCCCTGGGATACCCTCTTGTTACAGGCAAATGAAGCCATGGAGGCGGGCGATTTCGCCGCCGCCCTGGCGCCTTTGCGTCAGGCCAGAGACGACTCCAACCGGGAACACGCAATCACCATCACCTATGTGCGTGCACTCATCGAATGCAATCGCCTGGATGAGGCCGAGGCCGTACTGGCGGAGATTCGCCTGGCCGACCAGGATGCGGCCTATGAGCAGCTTCAGGCGCAACTAAAAATCAAGCGCGAGGCCGCCAAATCCCCCGAGGTGGAAGCACTGGAGCAACAACTGCAGGACGACCCGGACAACCTGGAGTTACGCTGCCAGCTCGCCGTGCAGTACACCAGTTCTGGCCACCATAAAGAGGCCATGGAGTATCTGGTTGGCGTACTGGCTATCGATAGAGAGCACGCCGGTGGAGCAACCCGAAAGACACTGCTGGACACCATTGCCAGCCTGGGTAAGGGCGACCCACTGGCGGTCGAGTTTCAGCGAAAATTGTATAGCATGCTGTACTGAGCCCGCACCCGGGTCTGGTCTCCGCAGTCAATAAATATGTCACAGCCAAGCCTTGTCTTGTTCGGCCGGAATCGCTAAGGTACATGCCGCATTAATTAAAAACATACCCAAAAGTCAAACAACCACTCCCGGGGCTCTTGCATGGGGTTTTCAAAACCGCCGTTTTCGTCTTCATTACGCGTTGTGCTGCTTGCCAGCGTGATTTTTTTCGCCGGCTGTGGCGGTGACAAGCAAGCGGTTGTAGGGGCTGCCCCCCAGGCGGGCAGTGCCGAGCTAGAGGCCCATTCAGCGGAGTTCGAGCGCGCTGTGGTGGAGGTGACCGATGGCATTTACGTTGCCATTGGCTACGCACTGGCCAACAGCATCATGATCGTGGGCGACGACGGCGTCATCATCGTCGATACCACCGAGTCCAAGAGTTCGGCACGCCTGGTCAAGGCCGAGTTCGACAAGATTACCGATAAACCGGTAAAAGCCATTATCTATACCCACAATCACACCGACCATATATTTGGTGCACAAGTGTTTGCCCCGGATGGCGGTGTGCCGGTCTACGCCCACCAATCCACCTGGTCCCATATCGTGCGCATTATGAATGTATTGCGCCCGGTGATTGGCGTGCGCTCATACCATATGTTTGGCAGCTACCTGGAGTCCGGTGGCGAGCGCATCGTAAACGATGGTATTGGCCCGGCCCTGGCGCACAGCATTGACGGCGCCGCAGATGAATACGGCCTGATTAAGCCCACGCATACCTTCAGCGATACCCTGGACATCACCATTGCCGGGCGCCATCTGCAGTTAATTCACAGCCCCGGTGAAACCGACGACCAAATTGTTGTGTGGCTGCCCGAGGAGCGTGTGCTGTTGCCTGGCGACAATGTCTACAAGGCTTTCCCCAACCTCTATACCATACGCGGCACGCGCTACCGCGATGTGCTGAAATGGTCTGTAACCGTGGGTGAAATGCGCGAACTGGGCGCAGAGTTTATGGTGCCTAGCCATACACGACCGGTAAGCGGTGCCGCAGAAATTGATGACATACTGGGTGCCTATGGCGATGCCATTGCCTATGTGCATGACCAGACGGTACGCGGGATGAATCGTGGTCTGGATGCCCAGGAACTGGCAGAAACCATTCAACTGCCACCGCACCTGGCTAGCCACCCCTGGCTACAGCCGTTTTACGGTACGGTGCCCTGGTCGGTCAGGTCGGTTTATGACGGCTATCTGGGCTGGTTTGACGGCAACAGCACTTCGCTGTTTCCCACACCAAAAGCACAGCGCGCCCAGCGTATGGTGGCCCTCAGTGGGGGTGCCGAGTCTGTACTGAGCGCGGCACAGGGCAGTCTGGCTGTCGATGACCCGCAGTGGGCGGCGGAGCTTGCCGACCTGTTATTGCAGGCAAAGGCCAGTAACACGGCGCAGGCCAAATTGTTAAAGGCCCAGGCGCTGCGCGCCCTGGCCCGCACCACCCCCAACCCTAACGCCCGCAACTGGTATCTCACCGATGCCCTGGAACTGGAGGGCAAGATCACCATCGACCTGTCCGGGGCCAATGCCGAGGTGAGCGCGGAGCAGGCCGAGTTCGCCAAGGGCTTTCCTATCGAGGGGATATTAAATGCCATGTCGGTCAGCTTGAGCCCGACGGCCAGTGCCGGTATAGACCAGCGGGTGATTTTTGAGTTTCCAGATCAGGACAAGCGATTTCTGGTACACGTTCGCAATCGGGTGGCGGTAGTGCGCAAGCTAGGCCCAGCCGCCGACGTGACCCGGCCGGAAGCCATTGTGGTATCAGTGAATGCCAGTGACTGGGTTGACCTGGTCACCGGGCAGAAGAGTTTTCCATTGGCGCTGGCCAATGGCACCATTTCAGTAGAAGGTGGCCTGTCGGATAAGGGGGAGCTGTTGAGTTTCCTGCAGTTGTTCCGGGCCGAATAAACAGAGGGTAATAAAGTGGATACTTCATTTTCCGAGCAGGACATTGTCTTTCGCGACGAGGTCAGGGCGTTTTTCGCCGAGCACTACGACCCGGAATTACAGGGCCGTATGGCAAATGCAGACACCTTTAAAGAGGCGGTAGTGGAGTGGCAGCGGCGCTTACACAAGCAGGGCTGGATAGCCCCGGGCTGGCCGGTGGAGTACGGCGGTACTGGCTGGAATTCCACGCAAAAGTTTATTTATGAGAGCGAGCGCGCCGCAGCCGGTGTGCGCGACGTCGTTCCCTTTGGCCTCACCATGGTGGCACCGGTCATCTATACCTACGGCACGCAGGAGCAAAAAGAGAAGTTTCTGCCCCGTATCCTGGCCACCGACGACTGGTGGTGCCAGGGTTACTCCGAGCCCGGTTCCGGCTCCGATCTGGCCTCTCTGAAAACAAAGGCCGAGGTAGACGGTGATGATTACATCGTCAACGGTGCCAAGGTGTGGACCACCTACGCACAATACGCCGACTGGATTTTCTGTCTGGTGCGCACCAATTCGGAGGGGCGCAAGCAGCAGGGCATTACCTTCTTGCTGATTGACATGAAAACGCCGGGCATTACGGTGAACCCCATTGTGACCATCGATAACCATCACAGCCTCAACGAAGTGGTATTTGAAAACGTGCGGGTACCCATGACCAACCGCGTTGGTGAGCAGGACAAGGGCTGGACCTACGCCAAGTCGCTGCTGGCCCACGAGCGCACTGGCATTGCCGGGGTGGCGGATTCTATTCGCAATCTGGGTGAGGTGCGCAAATATTCGGAGCAGGAAATTAATGGCGGCAAGTCTCTGGCTGCCGACCCCATGTTCCAGAATCGTCTGTCCAATATTGAGATTGAGTTGATGGCCCTGGAATACACCGAGCTGCGCGTGCTGGCAACCGTCGCCGCCGGTGGTGCACCGGGGGCGGAGTCCTCGATGCTGAAAATAAAAGGTACCGAGCTGCAACAGGCCATACAGGTATTGCGCATGGAAGTGGCGGCTTATTACCAGGGTGTACTGCCCAATGAAATGAGCGATGAGCAGTTGGGCCACAGTTTCGGCAGCAAAGCGCGCCAGGCTTATATGTATGGCCGGGCCGCCACCGTTTATGGTGGGTCCAACGAGATCCAGAAAAACATCATTGCCAAGGCCGTACTGGGTCTGTAGGGCGCAGCTTAGCTGACCGGTATGACACGTGAGAATTGGCTGGAGAAATAACAGATGAACTTTGATTTTACAGAAGAGCAGGTGATGCTGCGCGACAGCGTAGAGCGCTATATGCGAGAAGATTATGACTTTGAGAAGCGCCAGGCCATTGCCGACTCCGAGCAGGGTATGAGCGCGGAGCACTGGCAAACCTTTGCCGAGCTGGGTTGGCTGTCCATTCCCTTTGCAGAACAGCACGGTGGCTTTGGCGGCAGTGCGGTAGACACCATGCTGGTGATGGAGGAGTTTGGCAAGGGTTTGTTACTCGAGCCCTACTTAGCCACAGTTTTGTTGTTTGGTGCAGCCCTGCAAAAATCCGGTAACCAGAGCGCGCAGGAGGCCATTATCCCCGGTATTATCGATGGCAGTTGCCTGGGTGCACTGGCCTATCTGGAGCGGCAGAGCCGTTTTGAATTGGCCGATGTAAAAACTTCGGCGGCGGCCACTGCCGACGGCTTCGTACTGAATGGTGAGAAAGTTGTAGTGTTCAATGGCGCCAATGCCGACCAACTCATTGTGTCCGCCAGAACCAGCGGCGAGCAAAGTGACGAAAATGGAATCAGCCTGTTTTTGGTGTCGGCCGAGGCCGCGGGCGTGCAGCGCAGCAGTTTCCGCCAGATGGATGGGCAGCGGGTTGCCAACATCGTTTTTGACAATGTCGGTGTGGCGCCGGACGCCCTGCTGGGCGAGTTGGATGGCGGTTTTGAAATTTTGACCGCCGTGGCCATGGAGGCTAACCTTGCACTGGCCGCTGAGGCGCTGGGTATTATGGGCCAATTGAATGCCAAGACCCTGGAGTACACCAAGACGCGGGAGCAGTTTGGCGTCCCTATTAGCAGTTTCCAGGCGCTGCAACATAGAATGGTGGATACATTCATGGACTATGAGCAGACCCGGTCGCTGCTGTATCGCGCCGTGTGTGCACTTACCAATGGCGAGGAAGATGCCGTCACTGCTATACACGCATTGAAAGTGATGATTGATAGGGCCGGCAGCAGGATTTATGGTGAGGCCATACAACTGCACGGCGGTATGGGGCTTACCGATGAGCTGGACATTGGCCATTACGCCAAACGCTTGATGATGATTATTACCACGTTTGGCAACGGCGATTTTCACCAGGCCAAATTTAACGCAATACGCTATAACTGACAGTTCTATTTGTTGCTAACAGGAGAAAAAAATGAAACTCGGTATTTTGATGGGCTATTCCGGCAAGAAAATTAACATTCCCATGGACACAATCAAGTTCGCTGAATCGCTGGGCTATGACTCGGTGTGGACAGCGGAGGCCTATGGCAATGACGCGGTTACCACGGCCACCTGGGTGTTGGCACAAACCGAGAAAATTCGTGTGGGCACCGCGATTATGCAGATGCCCGCGCGCACACCGGCCATGTGCGCCATGACCGCTATGTCGTTGTCGCAGTTGTCAGGTGGCCGCTTTATTGCCGGCTTGGGTGCCTCTGGGCCGCAGGTCATCGAGGGCTGGCACGGCGTGCCCTATGGCAAGCCGGTGACGCGCACCAAAGAGTATATCCAGATCATGCGCAAAATTATGGAGCGCGATGGTCCTGTGGAATTCGACGGTAGCATCTACCAAATGCCCAACAAGGGCGAGGGTACAACGGGCCTGGGCAAGCCACTGAAGTCTATTCTGGATGCCGATCCCAATATCCCGATTTATACAGCGTCCATCACGCCCGCCGGCTTGCGCTGCGCTGGCGAAATGGCCGATGGTGTATTCCCGGTGTGGATGGACCCCACTAATTACAATGTTCTGGGGGAGCATATCGCAAAAGGTTTTGCCAAGGCAGGCAACGGTAAGAGCCTGGATAACTTTGACATAGCCCCCTTCGTCTCGGTGGCCATGAACGACGACCTGGATGCGGCTTTTGATTCATTGCGCCCCTGGTTGGCCCTGTACATTGGCGGCATGGGCGCCAAGGGGAAAAACTTCTATCACGACTACGCTAGCCGTATGGGCTTTGGCGAGGTGGCCACCCGAATCCAGGACCTCTACCTGGCCGGCGACAAAGCAGAGGCTACCGCCCTGGTGCCCAACGAATTGCTGGATGCCGTCTCACTGATTGGCCCCAGGGAGCGCATCATCGAGCGCCTGGCCCCCTGGAAAGAAGCCGGCAAGCGCGGAGAAGTGGGCACCATGTTAATCGGTGTACACGATAAGGCCGTGCTGGAACTTCTGGCCCAGGAAATTCTGTAATGGACGTCGCCGGTAAAGTTGTTGTGGTCACCGGTGGCGCCAACGGTATCGGCAAAGCGCTGTGCGAACGTTTCCAAGCCGAGGGTGCGAAAGTGGTCGTGGTCGTCGACCTTGAAGAAGACAACGCCCAGCGTGTCGCCGATGCCATCGGCGGCGAAGCCTTTGGGGTCAATGTTCGCAATGAAGAACAGCTTCTGTCTATGGTGAAGGACGTCGAGTCTCGCCATGGCAGCATCGATATGTTTTGCAGCAATGCCGGCATTATCGCCGGTGATGGCGAGCCCTGGTGGGCAACCTCCGCCAGCAACGACACCTGGCAGGCCATGTGGGACGTTCATGTCATGGCGCATATTTACGCCGGGCGGGCCTGCCTGCCCGGCATGATTGAGCGCGGCTCGGGGTATTTTCTGAACACCGTCTCCGCCGCCGGCCTGCTCAACCAGATTGGCGACGCGGCCTACTCAACCACCAAGCACGCGGCCCTGGGTTTTGCCGAGGCCCTGGCCATTACCCACCGGGACGATGGTATCAAGGTTTCGGCGTTATGCCCGCAAGCGGTCTCCACGCGAATGATAGGCGGCAGCAAAGACGGCGGCAGCGCCGGCGTTGACGGTGTTCTCACCCCAGAGCAGGTTGCCGATGAGGTTATCCTGGGCCTGGCCGCGGAACAGTTTCTTATCCTGCCGCACAAAGAAGTGGTCGAGTACCGGCGCAGGAAAGCTGACGATTACGATCGCTGGCTGGGAGGCATGTCCAAGTTTCGTCGGCTTGTTGGCAATCCCCAGTTGTAGTCGCAAGCACGGTGTTCTAGCCTTACACTATGGAAAAACACGAGCGTTTTGCGCGCACCATCTTAAACGGTTTTGAATCCTACTTTGCGGATTTTCAAAACATTACCCTGGCGGCGAAGTCTCGCTTCGAGAATGGTGACTGGCAGGGCATGCATTTTGCCTCTACCGCGCGCATAGATCTGTACAAAGAAAAAACCAATAAAGTTTTTGAGTTCGTGGAGCTGATAGCGGGGTCTCAGCTGCGCGATTTCAAATTCTGGCGCGAGGCGCGAGGCAGTTATACCGACCTCATAATTGGGCACAACAACTTCGAGATTGCGGAAACGTTTTTCAATTCGGTCTATTGCGCGGTATTCAAGCACAGAAAAATTCGGGATGAGCACGCCTTTGTGTTTTCTCCCCAGGCCGATATCCCCCCCTCTGGTGTAACCACGGTATTTAAATCGTATTCTTTGCGCGGCTCGCTTGAGTCATTGTTGGCTGAGCTTCTGCAGGATTACAGCTTTGACTCCCCCTATGAAGACCTGCAGCGCGATATTGCCAGTATTATTGCTGTCGTGGAAAACTATTTGCAGCCGCGTTTTGATGTGACGGGGGAGGGCGTTGAAATACAAACCCTGGAACATCATTTTTTCAGGAACAAGGGGGCCTATATCGTAGGGCGCATTGTTTCCGGTTCGGACTCCATGCCCTTTGTACTGCCGCTGTTAAAGAATGATGCGGGGGATGTCTACGTTGACACGGTGTTGTTTGGCGCCGATAAGGTGAGTGTGATATTCAGTTTCACGCGCTCTTACTTCATGGTGGATGCCACGGTTCCGTCCCAGTATATTCTGTTTTTGCAGCAGCTAATGCCGGCCAAGCCCATTTCCGAGATATACAGCTCGCTAGGCTACAACAAGCACGGGAAAACCTATTACTACCGCTGCGCCTTCCGCCACATGAAAAACACCACAGACCAATTTATCATCGCCCCCGGCATCAAGGGCATGGTAATGAGCGTGTTTACCCTGCCTTCCTACGACTTTGTGTTCAAGATAATAAAGGACAAGTTCACGCCCCCCAAGGAGATGACGCGGGAACAGGTGAAAGAAAAATATCGTCTGGTCAAGCGCGCAGATCGGGTGGGGCGCATGGCCGACACCCAGGAATTTACCAACCTGGCTTTTGCCAGAAACCGTTTCTCCAGTGAATTGATCAACGAGTTGCACGCCGTGGCCCCCTCTCTGATTGAAGAGCATGGCACGGCGCTGGTGATCAAACATGTGTATGTTGAACGCCGTATGACGCCGCTAAACCTGTATCTCAACGATGCGACGGATGAGCAGGTAGTGGCGGTTATGGATGAGTACGGCAATGCCATCAAGGAATTGGCATCGGCCAATATTTTTCCCGGTGATATGTTGCTGAAAAACTTTGGTGTCACCCGCCACGGTCGGGTGGTGTTTTATGACTATGACGAGATTGTCCCCCTGACCGAGTGTAACTTTCGCCGCATCCCGCAGCCGCGAACCGAGGAGGAAGAGATGGCCAGTAAGCCGTGGTATACCGTGCGGGCCAACGATATTTTCCCGGAGGAATTCCGGCTGTTTTTTACCGGTAATCAGCGAGCGCGCAAAATTTTTGATCAGATTCACAGCGATATTTATAAGGCATCTTTCTGGCAGGGGCTGCAGGACAAGATAAATGTAGGCCATGTGGAGGATTTTTTCCCCTATCGCCGCAAACTGCGTTTTAATCGCGGTCTGGGAAGAACAACACAACGAGGGGCTGCATAGGTGGCGAGTATTTATGTTATTCGCCATGGGCAGGCGTCATTTGGTGAGGCGAACTACGACAAGCTTTCGACGCTGGGTTGCAGGCAGGCCCAGGTGTTGGGCGAATATTTGAGAGACTGCGGTATTCACTTCGATGCAACCTACAGCGGTGACTTACAACGCCAGCGCAAGACGGCGGTGCTGGCAACGGCCAGCCAGCCGGTAAAGGTACCGCACCATATTGATCCGCGCTTCAATGAAATTGACAATGAAGAGCAAATTGACACGCTGCTACCGGTGGTGCTCGCTGGCAACCCGGCTCTGCAAACTCTGGTGGACGGGGGCCTGAGCTCCAGCAAGGATTACCAAAAAGTGCTCAAGCAGGTCTTCAACTACTGGGTTTCACCGCACTGCACCGAGTTGGGCATCCAGAGCTGGGATGACTACCGCGCCAATGTTACGGCGGCGCTGGGGGAGATCATCAGCGCACAGGGCTCAGGGAAAACCATCGGCCTGTTCACCTCGGGCGGCACCATTGCGACCATAACGGCCGCTGTGCTCGGTCTGGCCAGCGAGCATGTGTACAGCTTCTATGAGCCGGTACTTAACTGCTCTGTGACGCAATTATTTTACAGCGGTGACAAACTGTCGTTGTCATATTTCAATGACCATTCATTTCTGGATTTGTTGGGTTTTCAGCGGGGCGAGAGCCTTCTGAGCTATCGTTAGCGGATATTTTCCCGGTCAGGCACGGGACGCAGTAGTGACTCCTGTGCGGTGGAGGCAACCAGAACACCCGCCCGGTTGTAAAAGCTCCCGCGGCTGAAACCACGATTACCGCCGGCACTGGGGCTGTCCATGGCGTACAAGAGGTATTCGTCGGCCCTGAAATCCCGGTGGAACCACAGGGCGTGGTCCAGGCTGGCCATCTGCATGTTGGCGCTGTGCCCGGTGTAGGGGTGGGGGCACAGGGCGGTGCCCAGCAGGGCAAAATCGGACATATAGGCCAGAATGGTCTGGTGCCTGCTGCGGTCATCACCCAGGTCGCCCAGTGCCCGAAACCAGGCAAACTGTTCGGGTTCGGTGGGCTGTGGGTCTATGTAGTCGCGGCGTTCTATGGCAATACGCTCAATTGGCTGCACGCTGGGCGCCTCAAATTTGTCGGGGTGCTTCTCCGCCATCTCACACCAAAATGCGTGGTCGGTCTGCAGCTCTTCCGGCGGGGCCACCGACGGCATATCTATTTGATGGCTGAAGCCGTGCTCCTGGGTTTGAAACGACACCGAGGTGCTGAAGATGGCCCGGCCGTCCTGTTTGGCGACAACTCTGCGTGTGGTAAAACTCCTGCCATCGCGAATGGGGTCAACCTCATAGACAATTTGTTTGGCGGGGTTTCCCGGGCGCAGGAAATAGGCGTGCATGGAGTGCGCATGTCGGTCTTCGTCCACCGTGCGGATGGCGGCGTTTAAGGCCTGGGCCAAAACCTGGCCGCCAAATACTCGCGAGGGGCGCTTGGGGCTGCGCCCGATAAAGAGATATTTGTCGATACGCTCGACTTCCAGAAATTTAAGTAGTTTTTCCAGATCATTCGCCACGGTGGACTCCCAGCTTGGTCCTGCCCGTTGTGCGGGGCATCAGACCATTGATAAATATATCGAAGTAATCTATGGCTGCAGCTTCGATATCGTCAACATTGCGCCATAACTGAATATCCATTGATGCATTTCTCGCCCCGGATATCAGGTTTTCGGCAACAAAGGTATTAATTTTTCGTACGCTGCCATCCGCCATGCCTTTTGTTATCAGGTCGCCAAAACGTTGATTCGACTTTTCGGTCCGGCTAAGAATTTTTTCCCTGCGCTCCAGGGGAAGTGAGGTGATAGTGTTATAACGTATCAACGGGCCCTGGTCAGAATTTTGCACTATGAAGGTGCGGCGGCAGGTCTGGTCTATATTTTGTATTCCGCTTGCCTTCGAGTCGATGGTATCTGTATAGATGGCCGCCATGGTATCCAGCGAATAGGTATAGCAATTAAATAGCAGGTCTTCCTTGTTCTTTATGTGGTAATAAAAGGCGCCCTTGGAGACATTCAAATGCTCGGCAATTTCGTCCAGTGAAGTACCGTTGAAGCCCTTTTTATTGAAAAACCGGGTGCCGGTCTTGTAAAACGCCTCTTGCTTGAGACGGTTCTGCTGCTGCCGGTTGAAGCCTTCCAGATTGGGATTGGGAAGCGTTTTGACGGTAAAAGGCAGGGGCTGGTAAATTCCCTTGCCGGCATAAATACCCTTGGTGAGTATATCTGTGACCTGCTCAACGACGGTTGCAATCTCGTCTCTGGGAATCTTGTGTAGCCAGGAAAATGACCACTCGACAGAGCCTAGTATTGCCCGGGTAGCGCTTGTGGTGTCAAAAGAGCGCATTGTGCCATTGGCTATACCATCTCTCAGGTATTGCCGCAGGCGTTTGAACATGGCGATATATTGGGCTTCCACATCGGTTCGGTGGCTGCCCTGCAGGGAGGCAATTTCCAGGAGAGCGGCAAAATGACTCTCCGTCCCGTCCTGAGCCGCCCGCCAGTTCTCAAAATGCAGCGCGAAGAAAGCCGTTATTCGCGTTACCGGGTCGCTGTGAGTCTCATCGATTTCGTCCAGATTGCTGTGGTGGCGTTGCAGGGTCGCCATATAGCACTGGTAAATGAGCTCTTCCTTGGTCTTCACATAGTAGTACAGGCTGGTCTTGGTCAGCCCCAGGCGCTGTGCAATATCCTTGAGGGTGGTTGCCCTTGAGCCCTTCGAGTTGAATAGATTGGCCGCCTGGGACAGAATGGCAGCGAGCTTGGTATCGTGCTGCGTGGTGCGATTGAAGGGCGAAGCTGGTCTGTTGGGTTCGGTTGTCATTGGCAGATATCGATAAAATCTGAAGTCAGGGGTTGAGAACGTACTGCTTGTTCTAATATTCCAACTTTAAGTATTATTTTTGTAACTGTCTATAGTAGATTTAGCCCAATGTGGGGGTGGCGGTGGTTAAACTGATATTGAGCCACTTTTTTGAGCGAAATCGATAAAATAACAAACTGGCCTTGATGCTGTAATCCAGGATCATGACGGCGAATATCCAGTACACCGAAAACCCCAGGTAGGCGAAGACAGAGGCGGGCAGCAGTCTGCCGAAAAAGATACCGCAGAACGTTGCCATCAGGGGAAACCGCGTGTCTCCTGCGCCGCGCAGGGCGCCCGCCAGGGTGAACTCACAGGCCATTAACGGCTGTAACAGCGCTATCATGTAGATAAATGCCACGGTGAGGTCAATTACCTGTGGGTCATCTATCATAAACTCGGCCAAATCTCTGGCATACCATGCGGACAGTACTGACAAGGTGCTCATGGCGACAACCGCCATACGCAGAGAGCGCCATGCGGCGGCGATGGCGGCATCCGGGTTTCCGGCGCCCAGCTGTTGCCCCACGATAGTTGCCGTGGCGATGCCGAAGCCAAAGCCGATAACGATGGAAAACGAGACCAGCGAAATTCCGATGCCGTAGGCGGCATAGGCCTCCACACCGTAGCGGGCAATGATGGCAAAAAATACCAGAAATGACAGCTGTACAATGGCCTGCTCCGCGATAGCTGGCGCCGCTATGGAGATTAGCTGCCTGGCTACCGTTACATCCAGCCAAAGGCGTTTTACGGCCTTCAGAGCGAACTTACCACGCCACCAGAACGCCACAAACGCGCTGGTGACCATGAGGCCCGCCACACTTCCACCCAGTGCTACCCCGGCAACTCCGAGTTTCGGAAACGGCCCAACCCCGAAGGCCAGAAGATAGGCAAAGCTAACATTCAGCACGGAGCTGAAAAATAAAAACCACAGGGGCGTAATGACGTCGCCAGTAGCGCGCAGGGCCGTGGAAAGCATCATGCTGGTAGTGGAAAAAACCGTGAAAATACCCAGGTAGAAAATAAAACTGGCGGCCAGTTGTGTCGTTTGCGCATCCAGGCCGAACAGGCCGGCAATATGGCTGGGGAACAGCACCACCGGAATACTTAGCAGTGCCGCTAACGCCACCGACAATAATATCGACGCCCACGCCACCTGTTCTGCGTGCCGGGGTTGATTGGCCCCCCAGCTTCGTGCAACCAGCGCAGTCGATGCAACAGACACGCCCATGAATATGGCCTGAACGAGAAAGAAAACCCGATGGCCGGTGGTGACGGCTGCCACCGAGCTTGTGCCTAACTCGGCGACAATTTTTATGTGCATGAAACCCACTGAGGTAAACAGCAGGTTGGAAACAATACTAGGCCAAGCCAGTTTCCATACGTGTTTACTGGGCGACGCCAAGGGCTTTGCACTCCCGATGGCGAAAGCAATCTTCCAGGTGGTCATTCACCATGCCGCTGGCCTGCATATGGGCATAGATGATGGTGGAGCCAACAAAGGTGAAGCCGCGCTTTTTCATGTCTTTGCTGATGCTGTCAGACAGGGCGCTGGTGGCGGGAAGTTCGCTCATAGACTTCCACTTGTTTTGAATTGGGGTGCCATCGACAAAGCCCCAGATATAGTCCGCGAAGCTGCCAAATTCCGCCTGAACTTCCAGAAATGCCCTGGCGTTTTTTCTGGCGCCATAGACTTTGAGGCGATTGCGAATAATTCGAGGGTCCAGCAAGAGTTTATCAAGCTTTTTGTCGGTGTAGCGGGCGATCTTGCGGGGGTCAAAATTGTCGAATAAGGCCCGGTAGCCCTCGCGTTTTCGAAGCACGGTTATCCAGGCCAGCCCCGCCTGGGCGCCTTCCAGGATGATAAATTCAAACAGGCGCTGGTCGTCTTTTACCGGTACACCCCATTCTTCATCGTGGTATTGGACATAGAGGGGGTCGTCTCCACACCAGGAGCAGCGCTTTTTCATGAATTTACCTAAGAACCTAACACGGAGAATGAGCACAGGAGTATGCTTTGCTGTTATCCGGATGTCTACTTTGCCACCGCCGCCAATGGCGCACCAAAGTGGCTTGTGCCACACTTTCTGCAAATTATTGCGCTACCAACAGGAGTTGCGAAATGACGAGTAACATTGAGTACAGCCGCACCGGTCATATTGGCCGCTTGCTGCTAAACAACCCAGCTCGGCACAACTCACTGGGCGCGCAGGAGTTGGAAGCAATCCAGGACTTCCTTGAGGGCGTGGCAACGGACTCACAGGTGCGGGTTCTGGTGGTGACCGGGGCGGGCAATCAAACATTCTGCGCCGGGGCTGATTTAAGTGAACTGGGTGCTGGCGAAATAAGCGGCGAAAGTTTTCAAAAGACAACCAACCAACTGGCATCTTTAGCTATTCCCACAATCTGCGCTCTCAATGGCAGCGTGTTCGGGGGTGGCGTTGAGCTGGCACTCAGTTGTGATTTCAGGATAGGGGTGGAAGGTTCCTGCATGCGCGTGCCCGCCGCTGCGATTGGCCTGTGTTACCCCCTGGAGGGTATCAACCGATTTGTGGAGCGCCTGGGGGTCAATCTGGCCAAACGCATTCTGGTGGCCGCAGAGGAATTCGATGGTGAAGAGATGTTACAGACAGGCTTTCTTGATAGCCTGGTATTGCCCCGACAATTAAACGAAAGTAGTGAAGCCCTGGCCCAGCGCATTGCCAGCCTTGCTCCCCTGGCGGTGCAAGCAATGAAGCAGATTTTGCAGCAATCGGCCGCCGGCTCTGTCGATAAGGAATGGGCGGTGGAGCTTTCCGCACGATGCCTGCGCTCAGAAGATTTGCAGGAGGGCTTTAGCGCCAAACGGGAGAAGCGGGCACCGCGATTTAAAGGTAAATAAGGGCGACTTAGTCGGCGCTCAACAGGCCGTGACTCTTCATATCTCTACCGATGGCTACCCAGGGTAAGCCCAGACCTCGCAGCCAATTCAGTGCAGACTGCTCGGTTTTCGCCCGTGCAACGCTGGCCGCACCACTGGCAGCCAAACAGCTCTCGGCCATCACCCCAACACTCAACAGCCCGGGAATTGGCTGGCCATCTACCGGGCTAAGAGCCGTGCCATAGCGTTCGCCATCGATTGTTATACTCTGCTTGAAATCACCTCGTATGGCGTAGCCGCTGTAGTTGAGTTTCAGCCGGGCAATGGCTACCCCGGATTGTTTTGGATACTTCACACCTACCAGCCAATTTGCACCATCGTGCTGTTTGCCTATTGTGGCAATGTCTTCGTCAAGGCTTACCAGTGCGCTGCTTACTTTGTGCTGCAGAAGAATGCGGCGGATAGAATCGGCAGCATAGGGTCGAACACAGCCGTCCAAATCGACAAGCATACCCCTGTTAAATAGACGCACACCATTATCGTTAAACTCAACCTTGTTCCAGCCTACGTGCGCGAGACGCGCCTTAAGTAGGGCGGCTGAACCCTTCACCGGCAGACCATTACAATAGCAGTCGCGCAGAATTTCTGAACTCGGGTCGAACTGGTGATTGCTTTCGCGCCAGAGGGCGTTGGCAAATTCAAATAAGCTTCGGGACTCTTTGTCCAGGGGTGTGTAGTTCCCACTCCCCGCAGCGCTGTTGATTTTGCTGACAAGACTTGAGGGCTGGTGAGTACTGAATTTTGATTCCAGGCGCAGAAGCTCGTTTTTGGCTAATGCCAGTAATTTCTCTCCCCGTCCGTCAGCGCTTGCTACGCATATATGGCAGGAGGAGCCCAACGCCCGAAATCGAATTTCTGATTTGTGTTGGATCACCGCGAAATCCGTTTTAGGACAATACTCATAGAATATCCACTTCGCTGGAAAACACTATGGAGACAGTTGTGCCGGGTTGTCCGGAAATACTGAGTTTTCCAGACATGCCGTGTACAACCGAGCGAACAATTGCGAAGCCGGTGTTTTCGGGATAGGTGGGTGAGACATTATCGGGAACGCCGACCCCGCTATCTTTTACCGTAAGCTTGTAGTAGAACTGCTTATACTGATTCTCTGCATCCTGCCTATCAAGTGCTATTTGGATATACATTGCTCTGGACGGTTCTTCGAACGCGTGTTGAAAGCAATTATGTAGCAATTCGTAGATAATAATGGACAGCGGAGTAGCCAACTCAACAGGTATGAGACGAGAGGGCATTTCGTTTATCGTGGTAAGCGACTCCGCCAGTTCCGGTGAGTTCAGTAAAAGGCCATCTATGATGGAATTTGTGTAGCTTTCGAGATTGGCAAGTAGCTGGTCGCCTTGATAGAAAAGGCAGCCTTCAAGTTGAGCTAGAGCCGATACCCGCGCGGTATTGTTGAGAATGGCATCTCTGGTAAGCTCATCATCAACAAACATGGCCTGCTGTGTTATAAAGTCGCTGATGAGCTCCAGCGTATTTAAACTGTGGGCATGTACTATTTTTACAAACTCATCCTGATATTCCATTTGCTCTTGCAACTGATCTGTCGCTCTGTCCGCAACATCATGGGCCTCACGCGTCATAATGGCGGCCCTCTTGCTGATGACACTGTTGTCATAGTACTGCTTCACAACAAGAACGAGCCCAATTAGCATCGCAAAGTAAATCAAATATGCCTGCCATGTCCACCACGGCGCTGGGTGTACAACCAGTCTTAAGGATGTACCCTCGCGATTCCAGACGCCCGCAGAATTTGCGCCCTGAACCTGAAAATAGTAAACCCCTGCAGGCAGATTAGTGTAGGTAGCGCTATTGCGTGTACCGTTTTCTATCCATTGCGGATCAAAATTCTTAAGCTTGTATCTAAACTGATTATTCTTTGGGTCGGTGAAATCAAGAACACTGAATTCAAAGCTTACAAAGTAATCCTTGTAGGATAATTCAAGAGCTTCCAGTTTGTGTATAGCCACGGGCAATTTTGGATCACGCCCCGCAATATTTATCCCTGTCAAAACTACAGGAGGAGGCTCAGTGGAAACGGCAGATTTATCAGGGTCGAATCTGTTGTAGCCATTACTGCCGCCGAAGTATAGACGGCCCTGCGAATCTCGAAATGAGGATGAGAAATTGAAGTCGTTTCCCTGCAAGCCATCCGCAGTTGTATAGTTTTTTATAAACTCCCCTTCACTGCTGAGTTTAGAAATGCCACCGGTAGTGGAAAGCCAGGCATTCCCCTCGTCGTCGAATTCTATAGCGTATATTGTGCTACTTGGAATGCTGGCGTTGCCTTTGGCGAATTCGGGGTGGATTGTATCGGAATGTGAGTGCTCGCTGTTAAAAGCCCAAATAAACAAGCCCTGGTTCTGGGTTCCGATCCATATTTTCCCATTCTTATCCTGAGTGAGGGATAGAATGACGGGTTTGGATCCGTCCTTTCTAAAAACGAAATTCAATAGTTGAACTCTTCCAGTGGAGCGATCAACTTCGTATACATTTGTTTCTGTGCCAACAAGAATAGAGCCATTGCTGGTCTCTAATACATGATATACCGTGAGTTCAGGAATTCGGTTTATATCGGGAGCATGGAATAACGATTGTACGTCGGTATCCGATAGGCGAAAAAGGCCTTGGTTGTAGGTGCTTACCCATGCTAGACCATCCCGCGTATGCTTGATGCTCGTTACGGAAAGGTCTGCATTATTCGGTAATCTTGAATCGATTCTAGCACCACTTTTCAGATCTATAATCTGCACCCCACCGCGAAAAAACCCGAGCCAAAGTTCATTCGCATTAATGCTCATTGCCATAATGCGGCGGTCTGCGAGTTTGAGGTCTTGATACAAGTTTTCGAGAGTGAAGTGAAATTTAGATTCGTTGTTCAGATAAAAAACCCCATCGTATGTCCCGACCCATATTGTGTCGTCGACGCCCTCAGCGAAAGAGAGCACATCATTGGATATATGGCTGTTTTTACTTTGGTACTTTTCAAAGGAGTTTGGGAATATGACGTTTAGGCCATTTGTCGTGCCAACGTATATGGTATTTCCTGCGAAGTACAAACAGATTGTATCGTTGATTGATAGGTTAGAGTTGGAATGCGTGAACCGCCTAATGACCAAGCCATCTTTATCCTGGATTGATAACCCGTTATCAGTGGCTATCCATAACCTATTATTAGAGTATGCTAGGTCAGTCACCCACCCTGTGGGGGAGTCATTGTTTTTATCCATTATTGTGTAGGTTAGATTTTTTAAGCTGAAATTTAGTACGTTTCCAGCGTTGGTTCCAACCCAAATTGTTTTCTGGGAGCCGAGTTCAATTGCGGTAACCGTAACCAGAGAGCCTGGTGGTTTTATACTGGCAGGCAGCGGATACAATTGTATGGTTTTTTCTTTGGGGTCAAGGCTGTATATCCCATCCTTCCCTGAGGCCCAGATTTGACCCGATTTATCTTCAAGAATATCGGATGTCTGCCCCATATTCTGGTTAAGACTATTTGACTTAAGCCACGGTGCATATTTTTGTAACTTTGGATCGTACATTCCGACGCCAGCGTCACGTGTTCCAAACCATAATATTCCATTATCTGAAATATGTAATGATTTTAAAAAAGCATAGCCATTTTCGGTGCTGCCACGAGTTTTTTCAAAAAGATTTTTCTTGTCGTTATATTTGGCGAGTCCGCCACCGTAAGTGGCAATCCATAGTTCTCCCTCGGAACTCTCCGCGATTTGGCTAATATCCGAGGCGGGCACCCAATTTTTTGCATTGTCTCCAGAACTAAAGATCGTTATTCGGGAACCGTCGTATCTATTCAGTCCAGACTGAGTTCCTATCCATAGAAACCCATCCCTGTCTTCGTGAATCGCGGTAATAGTGGGTTGGCTTAACTGACCGGAGAAGGGTGCCAGGCTAATATTGTACTGCTGCGCATCTGCTGCTAATGAGTAACAGCAGTAGAAAATACTGTAGAGTCCATATATGCATATCCAGGGCAATTTTTTCATCAAGAGTACTAGTTCTTTGATCAACCTATAGTATGAGTGGAGGTTTTGCTAGACTGCAATCTCTGTTTTAAATAATTCGGCAAATTCGCGATATGCACCCTTCAAAAGAATAATATTGTCCCCAGCATTTTCTAATGAACCCGCTCTCCCCTCTATTTCTATATTGGAACTGATTTGTCTGACCTGTTCAGCGCCAATGTTTGCACTCATCGATTTTATAGCGTGAGCCGTGCGGTAGATTGCGTCAGAGTCTCCAGACTGGAAATTATCGTCAATTTCCTGAAGTTTGTCTGCCATTTGGCTGTTAAAACCCTCAAAGATTGCTGGAAGAATTAAGCGGCCGGTTTGTTTTTCCACTTCCCGGATATTATCGACGGCCTGTTTAT
>Ga0209987_10000338_pt1 | contig 24385 bp, 20 predicted proteins | sample N074metaG_FD_182134 | JGI IMG/M metagenome (GOLD analysis project Ga0209987, IMG submission 182134) | Deep subsurface microbial communities from Kermadec Trench to uncover new lineages of life (NeLLi) - N074 metaG (SPAdes) (version 2) | ecosystem: Environmental > Aquatic > Marine > Ocean trench...
TGTCCGTGCTGCCGTTGTCTTCGAAGGCAAAATCGCCCGAGGTATCGAAATCTTCGCCGTCGGGATCGATGTAACCGAAGAAATCCGCGCCCGGAGCAGGCTGGAACATATTGTTGAAACGGCCGGTATCGGCGACGCCGGGCGTAACGAAATCGTCGGGTACGCCGTCGACGTTCTGATCGGCGCCGCAATCCGTGCCGTCGTCAACGCCACCCGGCGCACAGATACTGTAGCGAGAGTCATTGGGGTCGATGTCGATGACATTGACCAACTCACCGGGAAATTGTCCGGCAGCAGGATCCGGCCCGGTACCGTCATAAACCGCGATCGTCGGCTTGGACTGATACGGTCCGGTTGGCACATCACTGCTGGCCACATTGAACGAGACCGCGAACGACACATCGTCGTTTGCCTCGAACAACAGGCTGGCGCGGGCAGCAAAGGTCTCGCCGCCACCCATGTCGGCGCCTGCACCGGCTCCCGGGGAATTACCACCCGGGCCGCCGAATGTACCGGCGCCAAATTCGTCAAGTGGATAGAGATTGTTGAGATAACCGTCCACATCGTTGTACAAAACCGCCACGCGAGCGGCGGTACGGTTCGACAGCGGGCCGCCGAATGCTGCCTCGAGTTTCAGGGAATTTGCGTCCGCATTCGAGTCAAATTGGCCAAAAGTCAGGTCTGCATAACCACTGCTTTCATCAAGGCTTGGTTTGCGACTGATGTACTGGACGGCCCCGCCGGTCGCATTTCGGCCGAACAATGTGCCTTGAGGTCCCTTGAGAATTTCGACCCGCTCGATATCGAGCAGGGCAAATGTCTGCGCCTGGGCGATCGGTATGTAGCCTTCATCGAGATAGACCGCAGTAGGCGCCTCGATAATGTCATTGAAGTCGTTCTGGGTGACGCCACGAATCGTGAACTGCGTATTCTGGCCTGCCAGGTTGCCACTGATGTGCACCCCTGGCGAGTAACGCGCGATATCGAAGCTGTTCTCGACGCCCAGTGTTCTCATCTGATCGCCGGTGAACGCGGTAATCGCGATGCCAACATCCTGAATATTCTGTTCGCGTTTCTGTGCGGTGACCACAATCTCTTCCAATACACCTTGCGCGATAGCAGATTGTGCGATGGCGAATGCCATTACCGTGGCCATGCAGGCCGCAACCATTCTGTGTATACGTTTCATAAATTTCCCCCTTAATAGAACCATCCATTCACATTGATCAAGCTAAATTTACGATCATTACTGATTTTTCGTCGTTCCATTTCCTTCCTTGCCACAATTCGTTTCCGGCAATTTAATTCATGTTCAGACATCAGCTACCACTGCCAATCGCGACCGGCCGCACCGGCGATCCGGAATTACCCTGCGATCGTAACGGCAGAATCATCGTGCATGAGGTCCAGACTTTGTCTCTCGCGAGCTCGTCCAGTTTCATGTTTTGGATCTGGTGGATGCCGGACTGCGTGAGATTGTAATGATGGTTAATAAACGGCAGTCCGTCGGGCGTGCCTTCCGGCGGCCCGGCCTGACCCGTCAATTGCCCTTCGTTGACCGGATCTGTGAACGGGTTGTCGAGCGCTACGAGAACGACTTGTTTGTCCTCGATATACGCCAGCGCATCGTTCGCGAGCCCAGGACCCTTGGTGTAGTACTCCGGCGTTTCCCAGATGTCACTCCATCCGGTGTAAATATAGAGAACGTCACCGGGCAGAAGTCCACGCCAGCCCAGTCCCTGCGCCTCGATCATCGCTTCGATGTCGGCAGCGCTGATCGCGTAACCGGCAGGTAATACGTCGCCATTGCCGAGGTGGCTGCGTGCATCCAGCAGGACAGCGGATGTGATGATCGGCGGCGCGTGCTCGATGCCGAGTTTCAACAGTGGCGAGGCGGCCGATGGTTTTACGTCCGACTGGCTGTAGCCACCGTAGTAGTTCGCACCGTTGGCAGGGAAGTCGCCCTGGCCATCCCAGGGCTCGTCGAGATACGCGAAGTGACCCAGTGCATCCATTTGCGTGCCCTGTGCACCCGGCTCACCACTTGTAATCTGCTCGCCATTGAATGCATGCAACGTTCCCGGTATGCCGACTGTCGGGCGATATTCGTAGACGAGGGGCACGCCGAATGGAGACTGGGTCATGTCATTCGAACGGACGTGCGAGAGTTCGTAGCTTCTTGCACCATCCTGCGTCAGGTAATGCGCACAGCGCAGCCAGGTGCCGGCACCAATGGTGTTCGCCATCCCTCGCTGATCGTCTTGCGCCCATGGTCCGGCTGGCACCATGGCGACGGATTGCTCGGTGATGCCGGCCTCGTCCGCGGCACTGGGTGCCGGCGCCTGGTTACATCCGCCCAGCAACACGAGCGCTGACGCGACCAGCAGGTGATTACGAATCTGGATTTGATGTGACATCGTTTCCCCCTCACAAACCACTGTTATTTATTGTCTAATGCGTCGTCAATCCTTGCGCCGGGTCAGGATGCGCCAGCAATCGTACAGCATCACCAGCAGTATAATCCCCGGGATGCCAAGGAACAGCCAAAAACTAAGTGTCGGGAGCCCGAGAATCATGTTGCTTCCCCAAAATACTTGTTAATTGCCTGATTTGCTACCGGCGGTGTAAACATTGTGACAACGAGCATCAGCAAGCCTGCCGTGCCAAGTCCGACGATGCCCGGGTGTACGATGCTGGCCCAGGACACATTCGTCAACGCGCCGAAAATCCAAACGCAGGTGACCAGCGTCCCGCCGATCGACGACGCAAGAGCAGCTTCCCGACTGACGCGTCGCGAGGTCATGCCGACCAGCAGCGGAAAGAAAAAAGCAGCGCCGACAATGGCAATTGCATAAGACACAATACGCAGAATCAGTGCCAGGTCCGGTATAGCACACACGAATGCGATCGCGCCAACAGCGACAATGGAAATCCTGGATATCCGCAGATACTCCCTCTCTTCGCGCTTGATCCCCTTTGGTTCATCGTGACAGCGGCGCACGAGGTCATGTGCAATTGCCGACCCGGACATCAGTAGCAAGGAATCCGTCGTGGACATCGCCGCACTGGCGATACCGGTTAGCGCGATGGCGGCCAGCGCTGGCGACAATAATTGTGTCACCAGAACCGGGAACGCCTGGTCGGGCGAAGCCAGCTGATCCCAAACCATGACCCTGGCGGCAGCGCCCAGGTAGAAGTTGCCGTAGAGAAGAAAAATCATGACGAGACCAATCGCAATCGGCACGGAGGCGCGGGCAATTCGATCATCCCTTGCCGCGTACATCTTGGTGACGAGTTCGAGCCTGGTGCTGTAGGCCACGAGCCAGATCAAATACCAGGAGACCATGTACCAGCCGGACCATTGGGTCCCGGTTGGCGATGTCCACCCCGGCGCTATCGCTTCAACCTGCTGTAATACCGATGACCAGCCGCCAACTGCGTCATAGACGAAGGGCACGAGAATCAGCAGTCCAACCCACATAAATATAAATTGTGCAATGTTGGTCCACACGACTGCAAGAAGGCCGCCCATTGCGACGTAGGCGACAAATATGACCGTGCCCAGCATCAGGCTGGCCATAAAATCGAAACCGAGAAGACGTTCGAGGATAAAAGCCATGCCCCGGAGTTGTGCGATCAGGTAAATGATGCTCGATACAGCGACAACAATAGCGCTCCAGGCACGAAGGCCGCGACTGTCGAAGCGGTCGCCCATGTAGTCGGGAATGGTAAAGCCGCCCGATTGCCGCAGCTTTTTCGCAAACAGGTAGAAAATGATGGCGGCGCCGCCAACGAAAGAGATGTAGGGCAGAATCGCGACGCCACCGAATCGACCGGTGAACGCAATACCACTCAGAATGGCACCGCCGTGCATGACCGCTGCCATGTTCGCCATGACCAGCACACCGAGGCCGAATCGCCGGCCGGCAACCCAGAAGTCGGCTTCGGTTTTCTGGTAGCGTGCAGCGATCAGGCCAATGGCGATGATGGCTACCAGGTACAAGCCGAAAACAACGGCACCGATGGTAGTTGCGGTCAAGAAAATTATCCTTATTCGTCGCTAAAGCGACCGCGCAATGTTATCACCCATTGCTGAAGATAGCGGGAGCTCGGGCAGCAACGCGCGTTAACGCAGGAATTGTCTTAAGTATATATATTTTAACCATAAAATGTTAGCCTGAGCAAAGCATTACGCTTGATCACCCGAAAAGAATAAACTAGCACCATGGCTGAGCGGTCCTTCAAGAAGGAAGTCGAGAAACTCCGGCTGGGAGCGGGCGACGAGTTTGCGGGCGAGGCTATCCTGGCGATCACCAAGGCCTTGCTGCAATGCGGTGTCGCCTATATCGGCGGTTACCAGGGTGCGCCGATCTCACACCTGATGGATGTGCTGTCGGATGCGCGGGAGATCCTGCAGGAACTCGGCGTGCACTTCGAATCCTGCGCAAGCGAAGCAACGGCCGCGGCGATGGCTGCGGTGTCGGTTAATTATCCACTGCGCGGTGCGGTGATCTTCAAATCCACGGTCGGAACCAACGTAGCGAGCGACGCGCTGGCGAATCTCGCGTCGGGTGGGGTCAAGGGTGGCGTCGTCGTGATCGTCGGTGAAGATTACGGCGAAGGATCGAGCATCATGCAGGAGCGCACGCATGCCTTCGCGATGAAGAGCCAGATCTGGATGATCGATCCCCGCCCGAACGTACCAAGCATCGTGGCCGCGGTTGAACATGCATTTGAATTATCCGAAGCGAGCAACACACCGGTGTTCCTGCAAATGCGCCTCCGGGCCTGTCATGTTCACGGCAGTTTCATCGCAAAAGACAATCGTCCTCCGGTTATGTCGTTGCGGGAGGCAATGGAGAATCCGACTCGTGACGTAAATCGGATTGTATTACCGCCGGCATCGTTCGTGCATGAACAGGAAAAAGTGAATAAACGCTGGCCGGCGGCAGTGGATTACATCAAGTCACATGCGCTCAATGAATTATTCGAAGGGGAGCGCGATGATCTCGGGATCATCGTGCAGGGCGGCCTCTACAATTCATTGATTCGCACGATGGAGCGACTGGGCGTTGCGGATGCATTTGGCGGCACGCAGATACCGATTTACGTGATGAATGTTGCGTACCCGGTGATCGATGACGAGGTTAACGATTTTTGCCGCAATAAACGTGCGGTGTTGCTGGTCGAGGAAGGCCAGCCCAACTACATCGAGCAGGCAATCAACACCGTCCTGCGTCAGGCAGGTATTGATACGAAACTCATCGGAAAAGGCGTGTTGCCGATGGCCGGCGAATATACAGTCCAGGTCCTGCGGTCCGGCGTCGTCGATTTCCTGGAGCAATTCGACGCGGATTTTAAAGCACCAGAAGACCCGATGCAGATCGTGGCGCAATTCATCGATGATATCGATGCGCATGTGCCGCCGAGGCCCCCGGGCCTGTGCACGGGTTGTCCTGAGCGGCCCGTTTTCGCGAGCATGAAACTGCTGCAGGAGGAACTCGGCGAATTCCATATCAGCGGCGACATCGGGTGTCACCTTTTTTCAGCGTTGCCGCCTTTCAATATCGGCAATACGACCATGGGCTACGGCCTCGGTGCAGCCGGCGCCGCGGCGTTCAACACGGAAAGTGACCGGCCGGCGATCTCGATCATGGGTGACGGCGGTTTCTGGCATAACGGATTGACCAGCGGCATCGGTAACGCCGTGTTCAACAAGAGCGACGGGCTGACAGTTATAATCGACAACAATTATGCTGCTGCAACCGGCGGTCAGGACCTCCTGTCAAGCAAAGGCTCGACGGAAAACCGCAGCATGCAACACCCGATCGAACGGGCAGTGCAAGGCGTTGGCGTCAAGTGGACGAAGACTGTCAGGACCTACGACATCGGCGAGATGCGCAAGGCGCTAAAAGAGGCAATTGCGACAAAAGGTACCGGGCCCAAAGTACTGATTGCGCAGTCAGAATGCATGTTGAACAAGCAGCGCCGTGAAGAACCGCTATTCGAGAAAGCTGTCAATGATGGCAAGCGAATGGTTACGGATCGATTTGGCGTCGACGAAGAAACGTGTACAGGCGATCACGCCTGCATTCGGCTAAGTGGCTGCCCGTCGTTGACGGTAAAACCCAATCCGGATCCGCTCAAGAGACAACCGGTTGCATTCGTCGACAACAGCTGCGTCGGTTGTGGGACTTGTGGCGAAATCGCGCACGAGGCAGTGCTCTGCCCGTCGTTTTATAAAGCGCAGATTGTCTTCAATCCGGGAGCGTTCGATCGATTCCTGTGGAGCGTCAGGCAGGGCGTTATCGGCTGGTTGCAAAACCGTGCGGATCGCCGCCGGCTGCGGATGGCTTGACGGCTGAATCTGCAGAACCGTATGACCGATTCACGAGAACGCCCGTTATCCGTCGCCATACTTGCCGTTGGCGGCCAGGGCGGTGGCGTCCTGACGAAATGGCTGGTCGATACGGCCGAGGCCAACGGCTATATCGCGCAATCGACTTTTGTTGCCGGCGTTGCACAAAGAACCGGTGCGACGGTGTATTGCGTCGAAATGTTTCCCAGGGATCGTGCAGAGGCATTAGGCCAAGAGCCCGTTTTCACGCCGTACCCGGTACCCGGTGACGTCGATCTCGTCATCGTCGGCGAGATGGCGGAAACGGGCCGCGCGATTCAAAAAGGATTTGTCACGCCGAATATCACGACCCTGATTGCGAGCAGTCACCGCATTTACTCGATCAATGAGAAAGAGGCGCTTGGCGACGGCATTATGGATCAGGCGCCAGTCGCCCGCGCCGCCGCAAAAGCATCGAAGAGATATATCTGTTTCGACATGGCCGCAGCAGCGGAGGAAGCCGGCTGCGTGATCAGTTCGGTACTGTTAGGCGCGGTTGCGGGGGCAGGCGCGCTGCCGTTCGATCGCGACGCCTACGAAGCAACGATTCGCGGCTCGGGTAGGGCGGTCGAGGCTAATCTCAGGGGATTTGCCGCGGGCTACGATGGTGTCGGCCAGGAATCACCGTCGGCTGATATCGAAGCACCGGCGGCACAGCCAGTCGGTGCAAATGGCGAAGCACTCAAAGCAAGAATCGAGTCAGAGTTGCCATCGGAGGTCAGAAACATCGTGTTGCACGGCGCCTTGCGTGCACTCGATTACCAGGACTCTGACTACGCATCGACCTATCTCGATCGGGTTAACCATCTATTGCAGATCGATAGCGCGAATGGCGGTGAAAGCTGCGGGTTCACATTAACTGCGGAAGTTGCCAGACAGCTTGCCCTGCAAATGTGTTACGAGGACACAATTCGGGTTGCTGACCTCAAGACGAGAAGCGAACGGTTTGTCAAAATTCGTGAACATGTTGCGGCGATAGCCAATCAGCCAGCGCACGTTGTCGAGTATTTTCATCCGCGCCTGGAAGAGGTCTGCGACACGCTGCCGGCTTGGCTCGGCTCCTTGATCTTGCGGTCAGCGACACTCCGCAAATTACTGGCGCCGTTCTTTCGCAAGGGGCGCAACATCAGGACGACGAACATCAGCGGATTCCTCCTGCTGTATACAGTTGCGAAAATCCGGCGCTGGCGTCGCGGTACCTACCGCTTCAAAGTCCAGGAAGAACTGATTCATGATTGGGCGGATCGGGTGTGCGAAGCAGCAATGGAAGATTACGATTACGCGCTATCTATCGCGCATTGCATCGAAATGGTTAAAGGTTACGGGGACACGTACCAACGCGGTCTGACCCGCTATCGCGCGGCAGTTGACGCTGCTGGTGCTTTGCCGGCTGCAGATCGTGCTGCCGCATTGCGCCGCTTGCATAAGGCGGCCCTTGCCGACGAAAAGGGCCAGGTATTCGGCGATCTGCTTTCGACCCTTGAGACAGTGCATTGAGCTGGTTCGCCGAACAGCATGCGGTCGTTACCGGAGGTGGCAGCGGCATTGGCGCCGCCATCGCACAGGCAATGAGCGAGGCAGGTACCCGCGTCACGCTGATGGGGCGCAACCCCGGCAAATTGAAAGCCAAGGCAGCAGAGCTCGGCACGGATTTCCAGGTAGCGGATGTCACCGAGCGCGACCAGGTGGCAACGGTATTCGCTGCGGCAGCAAAGCAAAATGGCACGGTCACGATCCTCGTCAATAACGCTGGAGCCGCAGAAGCGGCACCATTCGGCAAGATGGATGACGAACTCTGGGACAGGTTGATTGCTGTGAATCTGACCGGTGTGTACAACTGCACGAAGGCAGCAATTACTGCGATGGCCGAGGCAGGATTGGGGCGGATCGTCAATATCGCGAGCACAGCGGGCTTAACCGGATATGCTTATGTATCTGCTTACTGCGCGGCGAAACACGGCGTCGTCGGCCTGACCAAGGCGCTGGCCCTCGAGTACGCAAAAAAAGGCGTCACCGTGAATGCCGTCTGTCCGGGGTACACGAACACTGAAATCATCGGGCAATCGATCGATAAAATCGTTGCGGCGACAGGACGAAGCCGGGACGAGGCGCTTGCCGAAATGGTCAAGGTCAATCCACAGCAGCGCCTGATTGAACCGCAAGAGGTCGCGGCAACCGTAATGTGGATTTGTCAGCAGGAATCAATCACCGGACAGTCAATTGCGGTTGCCGGTGGAGAAGTAATGTGAGAGTAAAATGGCAGCAATAAAACCGGAACATTTTCTTTGGGAACTTGATGACGAGGGCGTTGCACTTGTCACGTTCAATCGGCCGGAAAAGAAAAACCCGCTGACGTTCGAGTCCTATGCAGAATTGCGAGACACGTTCAGATCTCTCGTAAGCAATAAGGACGTCAAAGCAGTCGTTATTATCGGTGCCGGCGAAAACTTCTGCTCCGGCGGCGATGTGCACGAAATCATCGGACCACTCACGAAAATGGACATGAAGGGATTGCTTGAATTCACGCGCATGACGGGCGACCTGGTGAAAGCAATCCGGCATTGCCCGCAACCGGTCATCGCTGCAATCGACGGTATTTGTGCCGGTGCCGGTGCGGCGATCGCGATGGCATGCGATCTTCGTTACGCTACTGCACGGTCGAAGACGGCGTTTCTGTTTACTCGCGTCGGCCTGGCCGGCGCGGACATGGGCGCCTGCGCCATACTGCCGCGCCTGATCGGGCAGGGGCGCGCCTCCGAATTGCTGTTCACCGGACGCTCAATGAGCGCCGAAGAAGGGGAGCGCTGGGGATTCCTGAATGCGCTATTCGAGCCAGGTGAATTACTGTCGAATTCAGTCGCTTCAGCGAGAAAGCTCGCGGCCGGACCGAACTTCGCGCATGGCGTTACCAAGAACCAGTTGAACCTGGAATGGGATATGTCGCTGGATGCTGCGATCGAGGCTGAAGCGCAGGCGCAGGCTATCTGTATGCAGACCGCTGATTTCGAGCGTGCTTATCACGCTTTCGTGAACAAAGAAAAGCCGAAATTCGAGGGTAATTGATGGCGGACAAAACCTACCTCGACTGGCCATTCCTCGACGACCGTCATCGCCAGCTAAAGCGCGACCTGGTCGCCTGGTGTGAGGAATACCCATTCGATCACGCCGACAATGTCGATGATACCTGCCGTCAGCTCGTTGCCGATCTGGGCAAATCAGGCTGGCTAAAAAACTGTGTGCCGCGTGAGTGGGGAGGCGCGTCGGATGCGTTGGACGTGAGAAGCATCGCGCTTTGCCGCGAAACGCTTGCCTACTACTCCGGACTCGCCGATTTCTCGTTTGCTATGCAGGGGCTCGGCAGCGGTCCAATTTCATTATTTGGCACGGATGCACAACGGCAACAGTACCTGCCGGCGGTGGCGGCGGGCGAGGGGATTTGCGCATTCGCACTGTCAGAGGCCGAGGCGGGCTCGGACGTTGCGGCGATAGCGACGAGTGCCGAGCTGTCCGGCGACGAGTACGTCCTGAACGGAGAAAAGACCTGGATCTCGAACGGCGGCATCGCAGATTTCTATTGCGTATTTGCACGCACCGGCGAAGAACCGGGTGCCCGCGGATTGAGTGCGTTTATTGTTGACGCCTCGAACCCGGGTATTGAGGTTACCGAAAGAATCGAAACGATGGCGCCGCACCCTTTGGCAACCCTGTCCTTCACTGATTGCCGCGTTGCGTTAAGCGATCGGATAGGCGAATCGGGTGAAGGATTCAAGATTGCCATGGCGACGCTCGATGTATTCCGGACCACGGTTGCTGCCGCGGCTCTCGGATTCGCACGACGGGCACTGGACGAGGCGGTGCGACACACAAGTACCCGGCAATTGTTTGGTGCACCACTGAGCGCGCTACAGATGACCGAAGCAAGCATTGCCGAGATGGCGACGGAGGTCGATGCGAGTGCACTCCTGGTTTACCGATCGGCATGGGCGAAAGATTGTTACCAGGAGCGCGTAACGCGGGAAGCTGCGATGGCGAAACTTTTCGCAACGGAAGCCGCGCAAAGAATTATCGATCGCGCCGTGCAGCTGTTTGGCGGCAGTGGCGTCGTGACCGGCAATATGGTGGAGCGCCTGTATCGGGAAATACGTGCGCTGCGGATTTACGAAGGCGCGAGTGAGGTTCAGAAGGTCATCATCGCACGGCAAACATACAGTGGATATCGCGAATGAAACACTTACTACCTGAAGGGTGGCCCCGGCCAAGTGGCTATTCGAATGGCATTCAGGCGGACGGGGAGCAAGTCTTCGTCGCCGGCATGATTGGCTGGAATGAAGCCCAGGAAGTTGCAGACGGCTTTACTGCCCAGTTTGCGCTGGCACTTGAGAATACAGTTGCAGTGCTTGCCGAGGCGGGGGCCGGGCCGCAGCATGTGGTTCGCATGACGTGGTATGTCAAAGGCCTGGATGCATACCGTGAAAAACTGCCGGAGGTCGGCCGGATCTACAGAGAAATCATGGGCAAGAATTTCCCGGCTATGGCAGTGATCGGCGTAGTCGACCTGGTTGATAGCGGAGCGCTGATCGAGATCGAGACGACGGCAGTTATCCCAAAATAGATTGGGGACCGACCCTCAGCCTTTGCTTACGGACTCTCTTGCCTTCAGCAATAACTCCTGAAGTTTGCCCATCTCTGTGAGGGACAGATCGGACAGCAGGTCGGCCACCCAGCGCTCGTGCTGAGTCGCCATTTTGATGAATTCCGTCCTGCCCTTCGTCGTTAGTTCAATGTACTGAATGCGCCGGTCATGCTCGGCGCGAACGCGCCTGGCGAAGCCTGTTTTCTCCAGGCGATCGATTACGCCGGTGACGTTGCCGTTGGAGACCATTAATTCTTTTGAAAGCTGAGACATGGTCAGTGGCTCACCCGCCCGTTCGAGTTCGGACAGAACGTCGAATTGCGGCAGGGTCACGGAAAAATTCTGCCGGAGGAGCGTCCGCAAATGCTGCTCGATGGCAGTCTCGCAGGACAACATGCGTAGCCAGGTACGCAGCGACTCCTTGCTGTGCTGAGCCGCCGAGTCTCGTGATTTTTCTTTAGTTTTCATAGTGATAAGATGGGGCTGAACAGCACAAGGCGGCCATAATAACGCCAGCGACAAATTATTGCCAACCTAAACAAAATCACAATAAATATTTTACGTAGAAATATTTTATATATATAATAGTTTTGCGGTCAGCGCCACAGTGAGCATGCAGGCGGGGCTAGCATGAAATTCAGAAGAATTGCCTGGCCAGCCTATGGAGCGAACAGTCACAATCCGTTTTTCGCATATTGATGGTGCGGGTATCGTGTTTTATCCGCGCTACTTCGAAATGCTGGGCGAGTTGTTTGCAGAGTTGCCGTTCGCAAGAGCGCCATTTGCCATGCAGACGGATTTTCTGAAGCCCAATTATCTCGGCGATCAATTAGACATCGCTCACGATAGCAATAGCTCATCCGGTGACTGGGCCTTTACCGGGCGCATGGGCGACACCAAACATTTTTCGATCCGTTCTCTAGCGCAGGAACAGGGCGAGCTCGATGCGTCCGCGCATCGTCCCGACCGCCCGGCGTTTCAGTCCGATGCCATGCTGATCGCCCCCTGGACGACTGACTGCACCGGTTACCTGCAGGTGTCACGGTTTTTCGAGCTGATCAACGTGGCCGTCGAGCAATGGTTTCCGGGAACGCTCGGGATGTCATTTCACGAGTTGCATACGGTGCGTAGCGGCGGCATACCGACGGTGGTGATGCGGACGCGCTGTCGCGAGCTGCCTCGCGCCGGAGATTCCGTGACGATATGGATCCGGCCGGTCAGGATCGGCGGGAAGTCGCTCACATATACAAGCTGGCTGGTTCGCGGCGATGAATGCCTGCTCGAGAATGAACAGACTATTGTCTTCATCGAATTGAATGGGCGGGATTTTCAAACCATCCCGATTCCAGACGGCATGCGCGAACGCTTGCAGGACCAATATGTGGCGGCCTAAAGAAAGAATTAAATACAAGCCGCAGCCCGGGCCCTGGCCGACTCGGGAAAAAGCGGAAGGGTCAATGCTATTCAGCCCGGTGGACATCGGACCGATCAGTCTGCAGCAACGAACCTGGGTGCCGGCAATGGTGCCGTGGCGGGCAACGGCAGACGGCTTCATGACGCAGGAGCTACTCGACTGGTACAGGCGCTATGCAGAGGGAAAACCGGGCGCGATGGTCGTTGAGGCTACCGGCATTCGCGATATCCCCAGCGGCCCGCTCCTGCGCATCGGTCACGACAGGTTCATTGCCGGGCTGAAAGGACTGGCGGATACGGTACGGGAAGCCAGCGAAGGCGAGACGAAGCTCTTTATTCAGATCATCGATTTTCTGCGTATCAACCGGCGACCGCCCGCAGAAAAGTACTTTCAGAAATTCCTGCAGATCACAGACCAGCATCGAGCGTATTTTGATGAGAAACTTTCGGACGATGAAATGCGCGCGACGCTTCCCGAGCTGAACGATGAGGCATTGCAGCAGGCACTGACAAAGCGCGAATACGAAGCTTACGCACATGGTTACCGCGAACGGGTCACCGACACTCACCTGCCGCACATCAAGGAGCTGCCGCAGACATTACCGACGCTGTTTGCCGAAGCATCGGTAAGGGCCCGCAAGGCCGGTTTCGATGGGGTTGAGCTGCATTATGCGCACGCCTACACGATGGCGTCGTTCTTGTCTGCACGAAACAACCGCAGTGATGGTTATGGCGGTGATCGGCCGGGCCGGGTGCGACTCCCACTCGAAGTATATGTAGCCGTACGGCAGGCAGTCGGCGACGATTACGTCGTTGGTTGTCGCTACCTGACGAAAGATTGTATTGAAAACGGAACCACGGTGGATGATGCTGCCTGGTTCGCGGTCGAGTTTGCACGCGCTGGGATGGATTTCCTGTCGCTATCGCGCGGTGGCAAATTCGAAGACGCGAAACAACCGAAAGTTGGCGTCGCCGCCTATCCCTACACCGGCCAAAGCGGCTACGAATGTATGCCGCAGTATATCTCTGATGAGAAAGGACCGTTTGGCCGAAACCTGCAAGCTGTCGCTCGGGTTCGGCGCGCCATTCGTGATGCCGGTTTCACGACGCCGGTCGTTGCAGCCGGCGGTATTCACGGTTTTGTTGAAGCGGAACGCGTGCTCACTGACGGTGAGGCAGACATCATTGCGGCGGCACGACAATCGATCGCCGATCCGGACTGGTACCTCAAGATGAAACTCGGTCTGGGCGAGCAGGTGCGCGTATGTATCTACTCCAATTATTGCGAAGCACTCGATACGAAGCACAAGCAGGTCACCTGCGAGCTTTGGGATCGTGAAAACAAGGACCAGCCTGGAGTCACGCTGTCATCCGATGGCCGCCGCCGCTTATTGCCACCGCATTGGTCGCCGCCAGAACAATGAACGACATGTCCGAACACTCGAGCGTTTACCACGCGTTTCAGTTTTGCGCCGAACGCTTTGGCGACAACGCGTTCTTGCGCGCGCCGGCGGCCAACACAGCGCTTTGCTCAGCGGAAGGAATTTCCTACACCTACGGCGAGACCAGCGCCCGCGTCAATGAACTGATCCCGAACTACGCCGCTCGCGGGCTAAGGAAAGGCGAGCGCGTTGCGCTTGTTTTTGACAGCCGGCTCGAAGTGTACCTGCATCTGCTCGCACTGAACGCACTTGGCGTCAGCATTGTGCCATTACACTCACTGGGCACCAACGAAGACCTTTACTACATGATCGAGCACAGCAATTGCCGATTGGCGGTAGTGGCAGAGGAGCATCGTACGCGTCTCGAATCGCTGCTGGCAGATCTCGATGATTGCAACGTCGTTGGCGAATCTGACCTGGAGGGAAGCAGTGGTCCGCACCCGAGGGTGCCGACAGATCCTGCGACCGAAGCCGCGCTCGTTTACACCTCCGGAACCACCGGCAAGCCGAAAGGCTGCATGTTGTCTAACGAGTATTTCCTCGCCCTCGGCATTTGGTATAACAATCTCGGCGGCATTTGCTCGATGGATGCCAGCGATCGCCTGCTGACGCCGCTGCCGCCGAATCACATGAATGCACTGTGCACATCGTTTACCGCGATGATGCTGTGCGGTGGCTGTGTCGTACAAGTGGATCGCTTCCATCCGAATACCTGGTGGCAATCGGTTCGCGAGGAAAAGGCGACGATCATCCACTGTCTCGGGGTCATGATCGCCATTCTCCTGACCTTGCCGGAAGACAAGGCGGACGATTTTTCGGATCAGATCAAGTTTTGCTTCGGCCCCGGACCCGACCCGCGCCACCAGGCGATCTTCGAGAAGCGATTCGGATTTCCGCTGATAGATGCCTGGGCGATGAGCGAGACTGGGGCCGGTGGTCTCACGATTGCCCATGAAGAACCGCGGCACGTTGGAGAGCGCTGCATCGGCAAGCCAGCCGAATCCACGGAATATCGTATTGTCGATGAGAAAGGCGTCGATGTTGCGGCCGGCGAATCTGGCGAACTCCTGGTGCGAGCGAAGGGGGACAAGCCGCGACGCAATTTCTTCAGCGGTTATTACAAGGATGTCGCGGCGACGGAGGAGGGCTGGCAGGGAGGCTGGTGGCATACCGGCGATGTGGTCAGGGAAGGACCAGACGGCTCCCTGTTTTTCGTCGACCGGCGCAAGAACGTCATCCGCCGCAGCGGCGAGAACATTGCGGCGGTTGAGATCGAGGCAGCATTGCTGCAGAGTCCGCAGGTCAATAACTGCGCCGTATGCGCAGTGCCGGACGAAATACGCGGCGACGAGGTCTTTGCTTTCGTGATTCCGAATGATTCGGCTGCCGACGCCGGGGAAATTTTCCGGCATTGTGTGGAGCATCTGACATACTTCAAGACGCCGGGCTACATCGCGTTCGTCGATACATTGCCACTGACGGCGTCACAGAAAGTGAGTCGCGGAGAGGTGAAGAAAATGGCGGCAGAGCGCGTTGCCAACAACGACTGTGTCGATCTCAGGAAGCTCAAAAAAAGATAAGCAAGTGGGCCAGGGGAAAAGCAAACGGGCAGGATACGAAGGCGTTGTCGTTGCAGCGCCCGTGAGCGTGCCCTACGAACGCTTCTCTCCCGAGCCCGCGCACTGGTGGCTCGCAAAGGCGCTTGCCGGTCTTGGAAAACGGGCCGGCCTGTCGGTTGACGACATCGATGGACTGTGCGTTTCATCATTCACTTTATTTCCGGATACGGCGGTCGGCCTCACGCAACATTTCGGCCTGACACTGCGCTGGCTCGACCATGTGCCAACCGGCGGCGCTTCGGGCGTCGTCACGTTGCGGCGCGCAGCACGGGCCGTGCAGGCCGGCGATGCAAACATCGTGGCTTGTATTGCCGGCGACACCAATCATGTCGATTCATTCCGGGCGATGCTGACAACGTTCAGCCGATTTTCGCAGGATGCCTCTTATCCCTACGGATCGGGCGGCCCCAACGGCAGTTTCTCGTTGATTACCAGCCACCACATGAAGACCTGTGGCACGCGACGCGAAGACTTCGGAAAAATTTGCGTTGCACAACGTGCCAATGCATTGAATTATCCAGGCGCACTGATGCAGTCGCCGTTAACGCTAGAGCAATACATGGAGGCGCGGCTGATCGCTGATCCCATCGTACTTTTCGACTGCGTGATGCCTTGCGCGGGTGCGGAGGCCTACCTGGTCATGCGGGAAAACGATGCGCAAGCACAAAACCTGCCGTACGCAAACATTCTGTCGACCATCGAACGCCACAACGCATTCCCGGACGACCCGGTGCAGATTCGCGGTGGCTGGGCACTGGACCGGGACGAATTCTGGGGCATGGCCGGCGTCCAACCGGAACAGGTCGATATGCTGCAGACATACGACGACTATCCCGTCATCAGCGTCATGCAAATGGAAGACTTAGGCTTCTGCGAGAAAGGCGCTGCAAGCGAATTCATCCAGGCAAATACGCTGACGTATGACGGCACGTTCCCGCATAACACCTCGGGTGGCCAGCTTTCTGTTGGCCAGGCAGGCGCGGCCGGCGGTTTCCTGGGACTGGTGGAAGCAATCCGGCAATTGACCGGCGAGGCAGGCGACAACGCCGTCAAGGATGCGCGCATAGCCGCGGTCTCGGGTTTTGGCATGATTAATTTCGATCGCGGATTGTGTACTGGTGCAGTACTGCTTGAGAGCGGGCAACAATGACTGATCCACTCCAGCGACCACCGAAGAAGGACCCGCAGAAACGTACGGTACTGCCGACGCCGCCGCCGGGCGCACGCAGCCGCAAGGCGATCGCGTTTTCAACGGCGGCGGCAGAAGGGCGCCTGGCGCTGCAGAACTGTGCCGAATGTAATCACGTGATTTATCCGGCGCGCGAGGTGTGTCCGAAATGCTGGTCGATGGACCTGCAATGGAAGGACATCCCGGATGGTGGCGAGCTGATTGCCGAGACGACGCTGCTCACCAGCGTCAATACCTATTTTCGCGAACGAATGCCCTGGCGCATCGGCACTGTCAGGCTTGACGCAGGACCGATGGTGCTGGCACATATTCACGGCGACGTGGGCGAGTACGAGCGGGTGAGGATGATCGCCCGCACCGATAAATCCGGGCAGGGCGTATTGATGGCGCTGCCCGAAAAGGAGACAGCCAATATGGCGGATGATAAACAGCTACGAACCTTGACCTGTGATCCCAAACACCGGCGGGTTCTCGTTACCGACGGTCGCACGCAGCTCGGTCAATGCACCGTCAACGCGCTGGCAAAGGCGGGCGCCTCGAAGATATTTGTCGGCATTGCCCGGGAATGGCGCCCATACGATGGCAGCGCGGAACTCGCCGCAGTGTCCGGCGTCGAGCTAATGCCGCTCGATATTACCGACACGATTTCCGTGAACGAGCTGGCAGCCGAGATCGGCGGCAAGACCGACATACTTATTAATACGGCGGAGCACGTCAGGCCCGGATCGGCGATGCAGCGCCACGGTATCCTGACGGCACGCGACGAAATGGAGACCAACTACTTCGGACTGATGCGTCTCATCCAGGCATTCGGACCCGGCATGCGCGGCCGCGGTGCGGATGGCGACAACAGCGCCTGTGCCTGGGTGAATCTTTTATCGGTGTATGCGCTGTCAAACTGGTCGGTATTTGGCACGACGACGGCAAGCCAGGCAGCCGCTTACTCGTTGAGCCAGTGTTTACGCGGCGAATTCGCCGGCAGCGGCATCAAGGTTGTCAACGTGCTGTTCGGACCGCTGGAAGACAGTTGGCGGCAGCCGCTACCGCCGCCCAAAGTGACGCCAAAACGCCTGGCAGACGCTATTGTGCATGCGCTCCGGCAGGGCATCGAAAACGTGACCCTGGGACCGGTTGCGGAAGACATCGTCCGCCGCTTCAGGGATGATCCCTTTGTGCTGGAACGGGAACTGATGCAGGCACCTGAAGGGCAGGCAGTATGAAAGGAGAAAAATGCAATACGCTGGCCGCACTCGCCACCGCGATGTCGTCCGGGGAGGTCGAGACCGTGGATCTGACGCACACTCTGGATTCCGACTTTCCGGTGATCGTGTTGCCGCCGGAATTCGGCCAGTGCGCGCCGTTTCGTGCTGAAGTCGTGTCGCGATATGATGAGCGCGGTCCGGGCTGGTACTGGCAGAATATTTCCATGTGCGAACACACCGGAACGCACTTTGATGCCCCCATACACTGGATATCCGGCAAGGACCTGCCCAATGCGTCTGTCGATGCGATCCCGGCTACTGCGTTCGTCCGGCCAGTGTGCGTTATCGATTGTTCGAAGGAATGTGCGGAAAACGAAGATTTCCTGCTGACTCCGGAATTTATTCAGGCATGGGAAAAACAACATGGTCAGATTCCCGCCGGCAACTGGGTTCTGCTGCGCTCCGACTGGTCGCTTCGTTCCGGCGCGGCCTATCTGAACATGCGTGAGGACGGCGCCCATTCACCTGGCCCATCCGCGGATGCCGTCAAATTCCTGGTCGAAGAGCGGGACATCCTGGGCTTTGGCACCGAGACAGTTGGTACCGACGCCGGCCAGGCGGCGCATTTTTCACCGCCGTACCCGGCACACCACTTATTCCACGGCGCAGGCAAATATGGCCTGCAATGCCTGCGTAATCTCGATCAACTTCCGCCAACCGGTGCGATCCTGGTCTGTCCACCGCTCAAGATCAGGAACGGCTCCGGCAGCCCGTTGCGCGTGCTGGCGCTGGTTGAAAGGAGTGCAGCATGAACGAAGCCGCACCCGTTGCCCTGGTAACCGGCGGCAGCGCAGGAATCGGCGCCAGCATCTGCCAACACCTGCTGGACGATGGTTATCACGTCTTGAATTTTTCCCGGCGGAAATCAGAATCGCAAAGTGATCGGATCACCGATGTTGAAGTCGACCTGTCAGATGTCAAGGCGACGAAAAATGCGATCGCCGAGCTGGCAGAAAAATACGAAATCTTAAGCCTGGTACACAACGCCGGCGTCATCCGTCCCGACCTGATCGAGGACGTCAAAATCGAAGATGTCGAGTACGTGACCAGGTTGCACCTGACCACGAGCATCCTGCTGACGCAGGGCGTGCTCGAGGCGATGAAAGCGAAGAAGTTCGGCCGCATTGTGCTCATCAGTTCGCGTGCCATGCTGGGGCTGGCAACGCGGACAGGATATTCGGCGACCAAAGCGGCACAGATCGGGCTGGTACGAACCTGGGCCATGGAACTCGGCCAGCACGGAATAACAGTGAATGCAGTGGCACCTGGTCCGATCGTGACGGATATGTTCACCGAAGTGGTGCCGGAGGACAGCGACAAAGCGCTCGAGATCGCACAATCGATACCCGTCAGGCGCCTCGGCAAACCCGATGACGTGTCCCGGGCAGTGATGTTTTTATTGTCGCCCGATAACGGTTTCGTCACGGGGCAGTGTATTTTTGTTTGTGGCGGTGCCAGTCTCGGCTCGCTCGCTTTATAAGGGTAATTTGTGGCGAAAGGTCTGAAAATTGTTTGTCTTGGCGGCGGCCCCGCATCGCTTTACTTCTCCATCCTGATGAAGAAGGCGAATCCGGCGCACGACATTACCGTGGTTGAGCGCGGCGAGCGCGGCTCCACCTGGGGCTTCGGCGTGGTGTTTTCGGATGAGACGCTGCAGGGCTTTATGGACGCCGACGCGCCCAGCTACAAACGCATCGTCGAACAATTCGCGTACTGGGGCGGCATCGACAACAAGATTCACGGCAAGACCATCAACTCGCAAGGTCATGGCTTCTGTGGCATGTCGCGGCTGAAACTCCTGAACACGTTTCACGACCGCTGCGAGGAACTGGGTGTCAATCTCAGGTTCAACACCGACATTACCGATATTGAACAGCTGGAAATCGACAAGCATGACCTGGTCGTTGCCGGCGACGGCATCACGTCGATTCTTCGCGAAGCCTACAAGGATAAGTTCCGTACGACGATGGACTGGCGGGCCAATAAATTCTGCTGGCTTGCGACGACCAAACCGCTGGACGATTTCACATTCATCTTCACGAAGAACGAGCACGGATGGTGGTGGGTTCACGCCTATCGTTACGAACAGGGCATGACTACCTGGATTGTCGAGACCAGTGCAGAGACCTGGGCCTCGGCCGGGATGGACACGGCGACGGAGGAAGACACGAAGGCTTATTGTGAGGAACTCTTCAAAGACGATCTCGATGGCCATCCGTTGATCATCAACCGGTCCGCGTGGCGCACATTTCCGGTGGTCAGGAACGAGAGGCTCTACTACAGGAATATTGTGCTACTGGGCGACGCCGTCCGTTCTGCACACTTCAGCATCGGCTCGGGAACCAAACTCGCGATGGAAGATGCGATCGCCCTGGCTGGTTATTTTCAGGAGACCGGCGATGACGTCAATGCCGCGCTCGAGAAGTATCAGAGCATCCGTAAGGATGAGGCCGACCGGCTGCAGCGCACTGCGGTCGTCTCCTTAAGCTGGTTCGAACATATCGACCGTTACGCGAACGCGCAAAGCGCGGAACAATTCACCTTTAACATGATGTGCCGCGCAAAACGCATCACCTATGAGAACCTGCGACTGCGCGACCCGCAATACATCGCGGGCGTCGACCGGTGGTTTGCGGAGCAGGCGAAGGCGCAGACGGGATTCGACGACATCGACACCGACAACCCGACAGTGCCGGTCTTCCAGCCATTCAAAATCGGCAACATGCGGGTCGAGAATCGATTCCAGATGTCGGCCATGTGCCAGTACTGCGCAGAGGACGGCAATCCGACCGACTGGCATCTGATGAATTACGGTGAGCGCGCGGTTGGCGGCGTCGGATTGCTGAACACGGAGATGATCTGCACCTCGCCGGAGGCCAGGATCACCCCGGGGTGCGCGGGCATCTGGAACGACGAGCAAACCGAAAAATGGCAACGCATCGTCGATTTCGTTCATAACCATAGCCAGGCGAAAATTTGCGCACAGATCGGACACTCAGGGCGCAAAGGTGCGACCTGTCTGCCCTGGGATGGCGGGGTCGACCAACCCTTGCCGGAGGGAGCCTGGGAAATAGTCGCCCCATCAGCGTTGCCGTACCTCGAGCATAGCGTCGTACCGCGCGAGATGACGATCGAGGACATGGACAGGATCGTTGACGACTTTGTCAATGCAGTGAAAAATGCAGATCGCGCCGGCTTCGACATGACCGAGCTGCATCTTGCGCACGGTTACCTGCTTTCCTCTTTCATCAGCCCGGTCACGAATCACCGTGGGGACGAGTTCGGCGGTGATATCGAAGCGCGAATGAGATTCCCGTTGCGGGTTTTGCATGCCGTGCGCGGGGCATGGCCGGCGGAAAAACCGCTATCTGCGCGCATTTCGGCGACGGACTGGATCGAGAGCGGACTGACCGAGGAAGATATGCTCGCGGTAGCGGCGATGTTGAAAGAAGCAAAACTTGATGTGATTAATGTTTCGACCGGCCAGGTCACGAAAGACGAGGATCCGATGTATGGCCGCATGTTCCAGGTGCCGTTTGCCGACCAGATCCGCAATGAAGTCGGCATTGCGACGATCGTCGCGGGCAACATTTCGACCGCCGATCAGGCCAATACACTGATTGCAGCCGGCAGAACCGACATCGTCGCGTTCGGACGAGCGATCATGAATCAGCCGCACTTCGTGCTGATGGCGGCGGCGCATTATGGGCGTGGCAATCAGCAGTGGGCGCCACAGTACCTGTCCGGCAAGGCACTGGCTGACATACTGGCCGAGAAAGAAAACGAGGAGATGCTTGAGTTGCGCACGGCTGCCAAGCCTCCGAATCCAGGTGAAGCGCTGGCGATCGCAGTGGCACGCGGCGAATTATTGCAGCGCTGACAGGAGTTTCAACGATGAGTTACAGCACAAAAGATATCGAAAACCTGGTGCAGCCGACCCGATACCATCGCAATGTCTATACGGACCCCGAGATATTCGACCTTGAAATGGAGCGCATCTGGGCGCGGTCGTGGATTTATATCGGGCACGAGAGCCAGGTGCCGGAGCCCGGCAGTTACATGACCATGAACTACGGCAAGATGCCGGTCGTCATGGTACGGGACAAGAACAACGACGTGCACGTGCTGCACAATCGCTGTGGTCACAAAGGCACCAAGGTGGTCGATACCCCCTGCGGAAAAATCAGTGGTTTTCGATGTTGCTATCACGGCTGGACTTATCGTCTCGACGGAAAACTGCTCGGCGTGCCGCATCTGAAAGGCTATGAGGGAACGGGATTCGACAAGGACGACCCCCAGTACAGCATGCAGAAGCTGGCCCGTTACGACAGCTACCGAGGCTTCGTATTCGCAACCATGGATGCATCCGCACCGGATCTGAAAACTTGGATGGGTGGTGCCGCCGACGTCATGGACAACCTTTGCGACCGGGCGCCCGAGGGTGAAGTGGAGGCGGCTGGCGGTGTGCTGCGATATGAACACGATTGCAACTGGAAACCGTTCCTCGAAAATCTGAACGATGCGATGCATCCAATGATCGTGCACCGCTCGGTCGTCGATGCGGCGAATGAATACATGAGTACCCTGCCCGAGGACTCCCCGCATCGCGACGAGGCGGAAATTCTTCCGCCGTTCGGACAATCGTACGAATACATGGAGGACATGGGCATAACCGGATTCAAGTATGGGCATCACTATAATGGGGGAAAGACGAGCATTCATGCCGACTACAGCGTGGATCCGGAATACGAGGCGGCCATGATCAAGGCATACGGCAAGGAGCGCATGCAGGAGATCTTGTCATTCAATACGCACAACACGCTTTACTATCCGTCGCTGACCATCAAGTCTGCCGTGCAGAATATCCGGGTTGTTCGTCCAATTTCCTACAACAAAACCATTATCGAGACCTTTTCGTTCCGCCTGAAGGGTGCGCCGGACTCGATGTTGCAGCGGACCATTCTTTACTCGCGGCTGATCAATTCCAATGGCTCGATGGTTGGACCCGACGACCAGACCGTATATTTCCGAATTCAGGAGGGCCTGAAATCAACTGCCAGCGACTGGATCGAGATGCACCGAAATTTTGGCAGGGACGAGGTCCTGGATGATCGAACCGTCGGCATGGGCACCAGCGATCTGGATGTGAGAACACAATACTCCGCCTGGAAAGAATACATGACGGCGGCAGGACCCTGACATGAGCACTGTCGTTACCAGCAACGAGGTGATCCGCGACATCGAACAACTGCTATACCAGGAGGCGTCGCTGCTGGACCGGCCGGACCTCGACCGCTGGATCGAGCTGTACACCGAAGACGGCACCTACTGGATGCCGGCGATCGAAGACCAGGAAGACCCGCTGAACCACATATCATTGTTTTACGATGATCGCGTCATGATGGAAGTGCGCCGCCGGAATTTCGTGCACCCCAGGGCCGCATCGAAAGACTACAAAGTGCGCTCATCACATATCATCTCGAATATCCAGGTCACGGAGATGGACGAGAAGACCGGTGACTGCACCGTGACCTCCAATTTTCACTGCCTCATGTACTACCGCGACAAGCAGACGCCCTACGCCGGCAAGTACACGCATGAACTGGTTCGTGACGGCGACAGCTACAAAATTCGCCACAAGCGCGTGGACCTGATCAACTGCGACGCAGTTCTCAACACAATCATCATTTACATTTGACGGGTTGCAGACAATGAGGTTTGCGAGTTTCCGCGTCAATGGACAGGACTCCTATGGCGTTGCGCTTGCGGACGATGAAATTGTCGACATCAGGGCTGCGGCGGAAGATTGCCCTGACGAGCTCATCGACTTGCTCAAAATGGGTGACGCCGGTCGCGAGCTAGCCGCGAAGATCCTTGACGACCCACCGAAGGCAGCAATGATTTCGACCGACGACATCACCTGGCATCCGCCGATTCGGCGACCCGGAAAGATCTGTGGTATCGCCATGAATAATTCGGCCAGCAACGAACGAAAAATCAGCGCACCGGAGCATCCGGCTTTTTTCCTGAAGCCGGCGTCGTGCCTGATCGGACACAAACAGGCCGTTGCGATCCGGTCTTATTATGGCAGCGTGCACCCGGAACCGGAGCTCGCCGTAGTCATTGGCAGCAAAACCCGCGATGTTGATGCCAGCGAGGCCACGCAGCACATATTCGGGTACACGATATTCGACGATATCACCGGCAACGGCATGCGCTCGGAAGACTTGTTCCAGTATTACGCGCTGTATGCGTCAGACGATGATCCGGACAAGCTCGAACGACGCGAGCAGCATCTTTCCTACGCGGGTCGCTACAAAGGCACGGACAGCTTTGGCGTCATGGGCCCCTGGCTGATAACTCGTGACGAGATTCCCGATCCGGACAACCTTGCTGTTACGTGTAAAGTAGGGGGAGAGATTGTCGCGCA
>Ga0209987_10000339_pt1 | contig 24381 bp, 15 predicted proteins | sample N074metaG_FD_182134 | JGI IMG/M metagenome (GOLD analysis project Ga0209987, IMG submission 182134) | Deep subsurface microbial communities from Kermadec Trench to uncover new lineages of life (NeLLi) - N074 metaG (SPAdes) (version 2) | ecosystem: Environmental > Aquatic > Marine > Ocean trench...
ATAATGTTTATGCGTGCGCGGGCAAGATTGGAACTCGGACGAACCGAAGAAGCAATTGATGACTTGCGGAAATCCTTTGCCGACGGCCCGAATGACGTCTGCCTTCGCGTCTATGCGGGAGTGCTGTGGATGACCCGGGACCAGGATGGCTTCAGTCAATTGCTTGCTGCTGCAGCCAAAGAAGCCGATCTTGTTATTACAACAGCAGACCTGTACAGACAGAGTGGGCAGCCTGAAAAAGCGGTCGAGGTACTGGCCGCTGCACGGCAGGCTTTCTCACTGCCGGCAGATGCCTGGACAGTTGAAGCGACCGCGTGGATCGATTTGAACGACGCGGCGGCCGCGGAGAAGGCGGCGCAGGCATGCCTGGCCGAGGAATCGAACAATCGTATTGTGCAGGGCAGCCTGATCACAGCGTTGCTTATGCAGGGCAAAGCCGACGAGGCACTTGAGTACACGCTGCCGATGCGAAAAGCAGAACCCAATGACCAGCACTGGATCGCTTGCGAGGCGACAGCCCTGCGTTTGCTGGGTTCAGAAAGCTACGACAAGTTGGTGGACATGGATCGCTTTGTACGAGCTTATGCCTTGCCCGTGCCGGAGGGCTTTGCAGACATTGAGTCCTTCAATCGTGCCTTCCTTGAGGTGCTGGACCGGTGGCACTTGTACAAGACGCATCCGCTTGAGCAGTCCTTGCGCGAGGGTAGTCAAACACCGCGAGACCTGACAACAATTGATGACCCGGTCATTCGAGCGTATGTGAGCGCCCTCGATCAACCGATTCGCCAGTACATGGAGGACATCGGCAACGGCGACGATCATCCGATGACAGCGAGAAATACCGGCAACTACAAACTCACAGGGAGTTGGTCGGTCAAACTGCAAGGTGGCGGATGGCATGTAAACCACGTTCACCCGGAAGGCTGGATAAGCTCCTCGTACTACGTCGTCGTACCTGAAGAAACAAAGACGGCGGATAACAAGGCAGGCTGGATCAAGTTTGGCGAGCCACCGTTTGCGACCACGCCGCCGACGCCTGCGCAGAAATGGATTTGCCCTGAAGCGGGCCTGCTCGTTTTGTTTCCGTCCTACATGTGGCACGGGACAGTGCCAATCCACGACGATTCAATCCGGGTGACCGCGCCATTTGACGCGGTACCGGTCTGAATCAAGAACTTCTTCTTAGCTGATTTTTGTTATCCGGCGGGCCATCAGGTGACGCCAGTTTTCCAGTGAATACAACTGCAGATAGATTGCAGACAAAAAGCCTTTAGTATGCAATTCGTATACAACGTCAGCCGTCAGATTGTTTAGCTTTTTAACATCGATCGCGATGTAATTTGCGAGCGCTTGTGGCTCAGAAGCACCGTCAGGTGTGTGCGTCGCGCTTAGCGGTGTTAGCAAGTCCAGCTCTTTTACCTTGTTGCAAAACTCCTTTGTGCGCTTGCGCTCACCTTCAAACTTGGCACAGGCATCCATAAGCTTTTTAGTGTGCGTCGAAATTTCGCCGTCGACAAAAAACGGGTACTGTGGATTCGAGCTGACTGACGCAGCCGCCGTGTCAACGACAACGGCCATGCGCTCACCATCTCCCGCAAACGTAAACGGATGGCATCGCACGTACATCGGGATATAGCTCATCTCGTCCCATTTTCCATCCTCGTCGACGAATAGATTTTCGTCGTCGATTATTCCGTGTACCGCGAGAGGAACCGGATCCTCCATGTTCGAAAAGATGATCGGAAAGTTTCTTTGCGCACTGCCGAACTCCACCATCGTCAAAGGAACGGCCCTTACCTTGCCAACAAACTCGTAGGGTTTATCGACTACGGTAAATCCCATCGAGCCGTGCTTGTCCTTATTAAGCAACTCGGGCTTCTCGTACAGGAACATTTGCCCTGTTATCTCACCCGCTTCCGTTGCCGTAGATGTATCTGTCATTTCCTGGTCTCCGATTTTTACTCTGCCGGCCGCGAGGCCGACAAACTCCACGCCACGGGCAATTTATTGCCGGACGTCATGAATTGTTTGAATTGTATCCCCTGAAGTCCTGCCGACCTCAGGTTTTCAGTAATGTTTGCCACATCCTCAGGCGACAGAGCTGCCGCACGCATCCGCGTCAAACGATCTATATTCTTATTGAGCTCTTTGCGCATTTCGCCAAGCCACGACGTGATATCCGTCTCATCGTATCTCTGACGCTGTTCGAATAATTGCTGGAAGCCTTGAATCAAATGGCTGTGAATACCCTGTGGACAGCGGCGGATGCCATCGGCAACCTGCTGCATAACCGGTACAAATGCTTTCTCTGAACGATGCCTGGCTGCCGTATCGGCCGAGAAGCCTGCCGTCGTCAGGTCGATGGCCAGGTCGATAAACCCGCTCTCGTCGACCAGGACGGCCTCGTCCAGTTGCGCCCTGTTATTGCTGTCGATGTAACCATCTTCCACGTGGCACAGGCCCACGAGTCGTCCGCGCGGAGCGACCAGGCGTGCTGCTTCTGTGAATGCATCTATGCCCGCATATTCGATTCCAAACTGGCTGACGACCAGATCAAAACGGCCGTCACCGTACGGCACTGCATCGGCCGAACAAACCATCGTCGTAACGCCGGGAATTCGATTGCTGAGCGACGCCAGCGCTTCTTGTGCAATGTCTGCGGCGAATAACTGCAGACCGTGCCCCTCGGGCAGGTGTGCAAAAACAGAACCCGCGCCGCTCGCGATGTCTATAACCGCCGCGTCAGCCGCTGTTCCCTCAAATACGGCGTTCCAGAATTCCTCCAGCGCCGGGTGGCGCTCACCCTTAGCGTTAACAAAAACCTCGCCACTGTCACCGTCGTGCTGCCAGTAGTCTGCCCAGCCTTGATCAGTGCTACTCATATCACCAATGCTAGTGGTTTTTCAAATCTATGACAGGAAAAAAAACGGCGGGCAAAGCCCGCCGTTTTCCTGACATCCTGTCAGACTTACTTAGAAGTCAGCCGTCGCTCTGATGAAGAACGTGCGACCGAATACGTCGTAAGTTGCCGGATAGGTATTAGCCTGTTCATCGTTATTACCAATGATTGGCGGACCTTCGTCCAGAACGTTGTCAATACCAACGGTTACCCAGTAGTTATCGGTGAAGCGATAAGTACCGGACAAATCCCAGGTGCTGTAGCCGTCGATCTTCTCAACGCTGTAGACCGTACTAGGGTCATCGTCTTTCACTTCGCCAACATAGCGCCACAACAACTGGCCTGTGATCTTGTCGCCAGTCCAGCGTAGTGACGTACGGTGTCCGTACTCAGGCAGTGGTTCGCCACAAAGCGAACCAAAGTTACCTGCACACTCAACCGGCGACGTGTCACCCGGGAATGCTGTGAACAGCGATTCTTCGGTGAACGTAGCGACGTAGCTGATGCGAGCATCACCACCGAACATGTCAAAGTCGTAAGAACCGACGATGTCAAAGCCCGTAAGAGTCTGCGATGCAACGTTTGCAATGTTGAGGTAAACGCCTTCGATCGATCCATCACCACGACGGTTGATAACGCTACAGAACGCTGAACCTGCTCCACCCGCGGGGTTAGACGCGTCGTAGCATACGTTCAGGACGTTAGCAGCACCACCACCGAAGCTTGTGATGAAGTCTTCGATTTCGATGTTGAAGTAATCGATACTGACAGACAGACCTTCAAGCGCTGACGGCTGGATAACAAATCCAATCGTGTAAGTGTCAGCAACTTCCGGCTGCAGTGCCGGATTACCACCCGATACCTGACGTACCTGGCCAGCGGCGAGGTTAATAGCTGCAGAACCAACGAGGTTCGCAGCCAAGCCTGTAGCTGTACAGATCGCAGCAGTTGCTGCATCCGGGTTACCGGCAGCAGAACATGGGTCGATTGCACCCGGGAAGCCTTCACCCTGCGGCGAGAACAACTCACCGATGCCCGGTGCGCGTACAGCCCGGTTGTAACCACCGCGGATGCGGAAGTCAGCGATCGGAGCCCATGAAGCACTGATCTTGTAGGCCTCAACATTTCCAGACGTCGTGTAATCCGACGAACGGTAGGCGAGTTCCATATCGAGCTGCTCAAACATCGGTACACCCATCAGGATCGGCAGGTAAGCCTCAGCGTAGTACGAGTTGCTGGAATAGCTACCCGATACCGGCGGAGAACCGTTGAAACCAGCGATCGTGCCAGCAGCGAGATCCTGCGACGGACGAAACGCAAAGGAGTCTTCGATACGCTCGAATCCGATTGCAACGCCGATTGCGCCACCAGGAAGCTCAAGGCCGCCCAGATCACCGGTGAAGGTCAACCCGTAGACGTTCTGGTCGTAATCAGCGATCGAAGCAACGGCTACTTTCAGAAAGTCAGCAGCGTCCTGGCTGATGTTGCCCTGGCCGAAGAGGTTCATCGGAGTACAACCCAGTGTCGAACCGTTAGTTCCCGTGTCCTGACAAACGCCACCGAGCGGGTCTGCAGCCAGATCAAGCAACAATGCCTGGTTGAAACGGTCGCGGTTGACGTTACCAATTTGCTGATCCGTAGCTGTTACGTTACCGACCTGGATGAAAGCGTCATAACTCCAAGAGTCGGTAAGGTCGCCCTTAACGCCAGCTTGTACCTGGTAGGTACTGAAACCGCTGTTAGAGATACGCGGGCCAACTTCGAGCAGACGACGACGAACCAATGCGGTTGCTGTGTCATCGATGCCGTCACCGTCGGTATCTACGCCGTCACCAATTCCGTCCGAGATGCTCTGCTGTGCAGCAGCCGTAATGAACGGGTTGCCATCAAGCGTGAACGTCGAGGTCTGGAAGATCGGTGTCGGAGCAAGCTGCTGCGGAACCTTTGAAGACGTGAACATGAAACGACCGTAAACGGTTGCTTTGTCACTGACGTCAAAGTGCCCAAGAGCTGTACCCTGGTAACGAATCTGCGGCAACTGAATGTAGTTAACCGGTGCGTAGTTGTAGAAGTCATTTACCTGACCGCTGGTCACAAACTCGCGGATCGATCCGTCTTGCTCAAAGATAATACCTGAGCTGTTCGGGAACTCAGCGCCAAAGCCGCCGTTGAAGATAGACGTCTGCGGAACACCTGAAGAACCAGTCGGTTCCAAGCCGCCGCTGCCATCTTCAGCCAGTGCAACAGCTGCGAAATCACGATCACCCTGGAAAAGATCATCACGATCGGTGAACGAGAAGTTGAAGGTCACGTTACCGCGGCCATCAGCTACGTTTGCACCCAGCGTAATGTCTGTAGAGTAAATCGCTGCGTCGCCTTCAAACGTTTGTTCGAAGCCTGCGTTGATATTTACACCCTCGAAGTCGTCTTTGAGGATGAAGTTAACAACACCTGCAATAGCGTCTGAACCGTATACAGCTGAAGCACCACCTGTGAGTACTTCGATGTTCTGGATCAGTGCGGTCGGAATCGAGTTGATGTCAACCGAGCCGTTACGGCTGGTCGGGACAACGCGTTTACCGTCAATGAGAACCAGCGTACGGTTCGAGCCGAGGCCACGCAGATCAACCGATGCCGTACCGTTACCCGGGTTGTTCGATGTACGATCGAAACCAGGTACCGTTTGTGGCAGCGTGTTAAGCAGCGACTCGGTGTTTACCGTACCGGTCAGTTCGATTTGCTCAAAGCCAATCGTTGAGACGGGTGCGTTGGACGTAAAGTCCTTTTTCTTAATGCGTGATCCGGTAACCGTGATCTCCTCGAGTTCACCTGCACCTTCCTGCGCGAGTGCGCCGGGTGCTGCAGACAAACCTAGGAGGCCAGCGTTTACCGCAAGCGCGAGCTTGACAGCATTTCTGACATTGATATTTCGTGCCATGAGAATCCCCTATGGTTTCAGAAACTGTCCAAGGCGCTGAGCTTGGTGGTAAGTACCTATAGATCTTTTGGTTTATACCTATTGATCTACTGGTCTATACCTATAGACAAGCGGTAAGTACCTATGGACAAGTGGGCAGAATATATACTATTCGGGCATTAAGTACCATAGGCCCAACAATCGCATCCAACGCAACACGCAATCCGCTTCCAGCAGCCCGGAAGAATAATGGCTACGGGCGTGATATTCATAACTTTTTGTTATTTAAACTATAAATTTATCCAAGCTCTTGTTAACTAATACCGTTTCTTGGCCTGAAAAGTGTTGCGAAGATGCAACAAGGGGCCCAGATGGCACCATCGAAGCAATTGTGTTGCATCTCGACAACAAAAATCAGGGCAACAATGGTCATATACCCGGTAACGAAGTTTTTTGCGTATTAACCGTTGATCTTGCCGATTTGCGCAAATTCCGCAAAAAGCGCTTCATTTGGACCAACGGCTGGCCCTGGACTGTCGGTCAGTTGGTCAGCGTCGGCGTTCCCATTCAGACTGAAATTCCACCCTGCTCAAGCTGGTCGCGCAGCAAGGCATCCCGGTTGTCCACGCGGAGGTTGGCGATGGTCTTGAAGTCCGGTGTCAGCCGACTCAACAGCCACAAGACCTCAGTGTTCTTGTGGCACTCGCGTTCCAGCCGCCGGCAGCTCCGGATACCGTACATGTAGCCGTACAGGTACAGCTTCAGAAGATCTCAGGGATGGTACGGCGGACGACCCGTGCCCTTGGTCTCGATGCGGGCAAAGCCCGGTGCCTTGAGATCCAGCGAGTCGACGAACGCGTCAATCAGCCGAACCGCGTTGTCGTCGCCGATCAGATCGTCCAGTCGTTCCGGCAACAGTGTCGCCTGGTGCCGGTTCTGTCCCTGTACATGCAAAAAAATACCCGCAGCGAACTGCGGGTATTTTTTCTTACAGAGACCAGACTATATTACACAGTCTAGAAGTTGTACTTCAAGGCAGCGAAATACGTAGTACTGGTGTCGTACATGCTCGGATAGCTATTGCCGTTGCCAGGGGCCGTACCGGCACCCGTGAAGACCGGAAGATCCTCCCCTAAGACGTTCAGCACACTGAACCGGATCGTGATGCTGTCGTCCATAAGGTACCAGTTGGCGGACAGATCGACGTAATTGACCGAATCCAACTTCACCTCGAGTGTCTCATTAGAGTTAATATTGTCGATTGAGCCGAAGTGACGCCAGGTTGTGGTTACGTCAATCGACCAAGGCGTCTGCCAGGTGTAGAGAACGCGGTGCCGGTACTCAGGCGAGGGCGGTGCACATGGGTTGGCGAACTTGCCGGCACACTTTATTGGGTCGGCGCCAGGGAACGGAACTGTGTCCAGCTGATCCATGATGGTCGTAGCATAGTCAAAAATATGCGTATGGCGTCCAGTATCGAACGCGTACCCGATCTGGATGTCCACACCTGTGGTTTCGAGCTCACCGATGTTGATGTTGACATTCTGGAAGCCGACACCAGGAGTTCCGGAAGACAGCGTGCCGTCCGGAGCCCGTTGCATCAGGCTGCAGAAGGCGGGATCCCCGGTGGCAAGACAGTTGTCCAAGATGACCTGCGCATCGATTCCGGCCTCGATGGCGTCCTCGACGAGAATGGTGAAGTAGTCGACGCTGACGGACAGACCCTCAACGAACTCCGGCGTCCACACGAACCCGATGGTGTACGTATCTGCCGTCTCCGGATCGAGAAACGGGTTACCGCCAGTTATAGATTGGGTCTGGCCCGAAATCACGTCGTCGACCAAGCCCGAGCCGTACTGCGCCTCCGTCAGGCCGGTATTTTGGCACGCCGCGAGTGTCGCGATCGGGAAAGCGGTGGAACAGGGGTCGAACAGTTGAACGCCCTGGGAGTTGGTACCCGCCGGGTTGAGGTCTGGCAGGTTGGTGTTCTGCCCGGTGTACAGCTCGATCACATTCGGTGCCCGCACGGCGCGCTGATACTGGCCGCGGAAGCGGAGACTGTCAATGGGCGCATACAAAAGCGAGAAGCCGTAGGCTTCGACATCGAATGAATTGGTCGTGTTGTTGCCCGTCCCGTCGTAGCTCGAAGTGCGGCCCTGAGCGCGAAACGTGAGTTCCTCGATGCCTGTCCTACCAGATATGAGCGGCACCTCAATCTCCGTGAAGAACTCGTTCACCTCCATTTCACCGGAAACCGCGAGGGTCGCGCCGCCGACGCCCGTGAAACCACCGCCCGGCACCTGGCTGATCTCGTCGGGCCGCGACTCGAGTTTGTCCTCGCGGAACTCATAACCAAACAGCACGCTGACGCCGTAGTCGGCGGACGGAATTTTCCAGCCATACTCGCTGAGGTCGGCCTGAATGGTGCCACCGTACCCGAACTGCGAGGTCGCGCCGTTGACGATTCCTATCCCGTGGAGAAAGGCGGTCATTTCCGGCGTCACCATGGTCTCGCCAGCTGCTGTGCGCTGGAAGATGTTGTAGGGGACACAGCCACCCGACTGATCCTGACAGACGACATTGCCGTCCGCATCGGTGGTCGCCAGGAGCGCCTGGTTGAGATTTGCTACGACGAAGTCGTTCGTGGATATATCCTGGTCGCGGGTTTCCGAGATCTGGGCGAAAACATCCCAGGACCAGACATCCTGGGCGAAGCTGCCGCGAAGTCCGGCGGCTAAGCGCATGGCAGTGTTCTCTCTGAGGGAACTACGCGGGCCGCCTTCGACGTTGCGGTGCGCCATTCGACTGCTGGATTTGAGCGTGCCGGCTAAAATATCGGCATCGCTACAGCCATAGATTTCGGTCATTGGTACGCCGGGGTTATTCTGGATAAACGGATTGTCGCAGTTGATGGTGTAGACGCTCCCGAAGGAGGCAGTCGGTGCAATCTGGGAATCGCTGACATTGTTGGTGTACGAGAGATCTATGAATGCCTCAAGGTTGTCAGACACATCGAAATGACCCAGGCCATAGAGTGTGTAGCGCTGCGAGGGACGCTGGAAGAAGTTTTCCGGGCCGAAGTTGTAGGTCGTCGAGGGGCCGCCCACAAAAGGAATCATGGTCCCGTCCGCTAGCTGGAAGTGAGTCCCGATCGATGGACCGCCGTCTATGCCGCCTGCGCCTTTAAATGCACGGAAGTTCGACGAGCCGACACACCCGAAGCCACCGAAGCTTTGAGATCCGTCGTCCTGGCCGAGCGCACACCCGGACTCAATACGATTCGCCTGACTGATTTCCTCGCGATTCTCGTAAGAACCGAACAGGGTCACATTGCCACGCCCACCAGCAATATTTCCACCTAACATCATGTAAATGAGCGTCTCTTCCCCGTCCGTGCTGCTGCCGGGCACCGGCTGACCACCCGCCAGAAGTACTTGTTCCCAGAAGCCGTTGCTGTTGTCGTTATAGGACTGGCCGTACTGAACGCCGACCTCGACGCCTTCAAAATTATGCTTGAGGATGAAGTTGGCGACACCGCCGACGGCGTCCGAGCCGTATACCGCCGAGGCGCCACCGGTCAGGATGTCCACGCGCTCAACGAGCTGCAACGGAATGATGTCGAGGTTGGCAGCGCTGATGGCCGAGGAGCCGTAGGGAAGCCGCCGTCCGTCCATCAGCACCAGCGTCCGGTTCCTACCCAGACCGCGCAGGTTAAGGGTTGCGGTGCCTGAGGAGCCGTTTGCCATCTCGGAAGCCTGGCCGGCCATTACCTGTGGCAGAGTGTTGACGAAATCCTCGACCCGGATATTGCCCCGTTTAATCCCTTCGGCGCCGGTCACGCTCAGCACGGGAATTGGGGCCGCGAGATTCGGGTTCACCCTGATCCGCGACCCCGTAGTTATGATCTCCTCGAGTACTTCTTCATCGCCGATTGCCTGGGCATTTACCGCTAACGGTGCAACCAATGCGCTGGCCATAAAGGCGAGCCCAGCTAGTTTGAAAGTTCGCATTAGATTTTCCCCTTATGCTGTTATGTAAGTCACGCCAGCGGCATCGCTGAAAGTGGTTTAAATAATAAATTGTTGCGTTTCTACTACAAGGTCAAATTAAAAGTGGCGTAGCGTACGGCGCCTTCGAAAGGCTCTATTTCCCTGCGCTTCAGGTCTTCCTTAATGTGTTGAATGCGAGTTCTGCAGGGTTAAGCTTTGACAACGTAAGCTACTACGCAACACAATAGTCCAGACTGAATTGTTCGCAATAGGTAAAAACCACTAGGTATAAACCACTAGGTATAAACCACTAGGTATAAACCCCTATGCTGGTCGGTAGGCAGCCTGTCGGTCCTCCTGACACGATGAGTTGTGCCGATGCCGCGATGAACCGTGTTCAGAGGATTACCGGGGGCCTTATAATCGACCGTTGGGCGGCTTATGCCGCCAGTGCCTGAGCCATACATGAACGCCAACGAGTTATTTCAAAATCGCAATCGCCTGTTCTGGGCCCTGAACATCTCGGGCTGGGCCGGCTATCTGGTGGCCGCGTGGCTTGGCGCGCTGGCGCATGAGAAGCCCGAATCCTACTTCGCCCTGGTTGCTGCAACTGCGCTTGCAGCTTTCGTCGCAACGATTCCCATGCGCTACCTGTACCGCAGGCTTTGGAATGGCTCCGTTCTCACACTGGGCGCCGGCATGCTGTTGACGAGCTACGTCGTTGCGCTCGGCTGGCGTTGGCTGCACAACCTCTGGTACTGGGACTGGGTCAAAGGCGGCTGGCGACCCGAAGAGCTCGTAGATTACGTGAGCGGCATCATGGGCTCCTTCTATATATTGCTGTGCTGGAGCGGGCTCTATTTCGGCATCAAGTATTACCAGCAACTCCAGGAACAGACCCAACAAACACTCAAAGCGACGGCCGCTGCCCACCAGGCGCAGCTGAAGATGTTGCGTTATCAGTTGAATCCACATTTTCTGTTTAACACGCTCAACGCGATTTCCACCCTGATTCTCGATGGCGCCAACGAAACCGCGAACCTGGCTGTCAGCCGCCTCAGCGATTTCCTGCGCTACACACTGGATAACGACCCGATGAAGCGCGTAACGCTCGGCTCGGAACTCGGCGCGATCGATCTCTACCTGGAGATTGAGAAAGTTCGATTCGGAGACAGGCTTATAATCAGCAAAAGTGTTGAGGATCGTGCGCTGCTGGCACTGGTGCCCAGCCTGATCCTGCAGCCGTTAATTGAGAACGCGATCAAATACGCGATCACACCGCTGGAAGACGGCGGCACGTTGCGAATTTCGGCGAAGGTGCAGCATTCCACGCTCGTGCTGCAGTTGTCCGATACCGGGCCTGGACTGGGTAACGGCGGCCAGAAACACAAGTCATCGGGGGTGGGCCTGAAAAATACCCGTGAACGGTTGCAGCAGCTGTACGGCGACCAACAGGCGTTCACGTTGGCGCCGAACGACCCCAGCGGCCTGGTCGTAACAATCAATATCCCGTTTGAGACGCACGATGTTTAAGGCACAGATTGTTGATGATGAAGAGCTCGCCCGCCGCGGTCTCGAAATCCGGCTCGAGAAATATCCCGACATTCAGATCTGCGCACAAAGCCGCAATGGTCGTGAAGCGCTCGAGGACGCGCGAGAGCATTCGCCCGACCTGATGTTTCTCGACATACAGATGCCCGGTATGGACGGTTTCGAGGTACTGCGACGATTGTCAGGGAATGACATGCCTGTGGTGATTTTCGTGACGGCCTACGATGAATTTGCACTGCAGGCCTTCGATGCGAATGCGTTGGATTATCTGTTAAAACCAATCAACGACGAACGCCTGGCTGAGGCTATCGAACGAGCACGGAAGACACTCGATGAGAAGCTCGCGCAAGATCATCGCAGCAAATTGCTCAAGTTCATCTGTGAGATAACCGGCAAGGAACTGACGCTCGAGGGCGCACTTGCCGGGGCGATCGACGCCAACAAGACGTGGCCGGAGCGTCTCGCAATTCGCGATGGGGCGAAAACATCCTGTGTCGACATCGAGTCGATCGACTGGATTGACGCAGCCGGTGACTACATGTGCGTGCACGCCAACAACAACACCTATGTTCTTCGCGGCACGATGAAACGGCTTGAGGAGCTACTCGACCCAAGCATCTTCGTCCGCGTGCATCGCTCGGCGATTGTCAATCGACGCCGCGTTACGTCGATGCGCCCGCACCGAAACGGCGAGTACTTCCTGACGCTGGGTGACCACAAGGAGCTCAAGTTGAGCCGCAAATACAAGGCCAACCTCAAGCGCCTGGCCGATCGAATCTGACCCACCGGGCGGTATGCGCACCGCTTACCGCGCGCCTGGAACACCTCGTCGCAAGACGCGCAACCATCCTGTCTCCTCACACCTCTAAGGGTCACCACACCATGACTCCTGGAAATACCGATGAGCATTCGCGCACGCCGTCAGATCTTGCTGCTAAGCCTTGCACTACTGCTACCGAGCTTGTCGCTAGCGGTGGCGGGCGATAGTGGCCGCAAATCATTCACGATCTCGCGCACTGATACACCACCCATAATCGATGGACGACTGGACGACGCTGTGTGGTCGACCGCAGCCTATGTCGATGATTTCCACCAGACCTCACCGATCGATGGGGCTGTCCCAAGTGAAGCGACTATTGTTCGCGTGACCTATGACGACGATTTTTTGTACATCGCCGCAGAGCTTAAAGACAGCGACCCATCCGGTATTCGTGCAACACAAATGATCCAGGGCAAGACTTTTTACTCAGACGACCGTTTCTGGATCATGCTCGACAGCTTCAACAGCAAGCGCAACGACTACTTTTTCCAGGTCAACGCGAACGGCATTCGACGCGATGCACTGCGAGAGAACAATTCCCGCTTCATCGAGGAGTGGTCCGCCATCTGGCAAGTCGAATCGGCAATTCACGAAGACGGTTGGGTGACTGAAATAGCGATCCCGTTCAAATCCATCTCGTTCAACCCGGATTCGGATACCTGGGGAATCAATTTCGGCCGCAGTATTGTTCGCAAACAGGAGTATGCATACTGGTCGTCACATGACCGGCAGGACTGGCCAGCCTACAGTGGCGAAGTTACCGGCATCAGCGGAATCGAACAGGGCCTGGGGCTCGACATAGTGCCCTCGTTGTCACTGGGCCAAAGCCGCGATCTCGTCTTTGGCGAAAACAACAACACATTCGAGCCCTCGCTCGACATTCGCTATCGCATCACACCCTCGCTGGCAGCAACGTTCACCATAAACACCGATTTCTCGACCGCCGAAATCGACGATCAGCAGGTAGCGTTGGATCGCTTCTCCCTGTTCTTCCCGGAGAAGCGCGACTTCTTTTTGCAGGACGCCGGCATTTTCGAATTCGGCAACATCAATACCAATGGACGACCGTTTTTCTCGCGCAAGATCGGACTGTCGGATGACGGCGAGCCCATTGGCATTGTTGCAGGCGCGAAGTTGACCGGACGTGTCAGCAACTTCAACCTCGGCGCGCTTGCCATCCGTCAGGAGGAATTCGGCGATCTCACCGCAAAAGACCTGTTCGTTGCCAGGGCATCAATGAATGTACTCGACGAATCTGCAGTCGGATTCATCATGACTCATGGCGACCCGACGTCGAATGACACGAATTCACTGGTCGGCGCGGACTTTCTCTATCGCAACAGCGACGGTCCGTTTGGCCAGATAGTGACCGGCAGTTTCTGGGTACAGCAAACTAATTCCTCGAACCTGAGCGGAGACGATCAAGCATTTGGCGCGCGCCTGGAGATGCCCAATGACAGGATCTCAGCCTACCTGGCCGGTGAAGAAATTCAGGAAAACTTCAACCCGGCGCTTGGCTTCGTCAACCGCAACGGAATTCGTCGTCACCTGGCCGGATTTCGCTATCGTACGCGACCCGAAACCGGCATGTGGCGCGCAATCAACCACCGCATCGATTTTTCCCAGGTCACAAACATGCGCGGCAGTGTCTTGTCACAGAAAACCCGTATCCGTCCGCTTGGCCTGTACTCGCATAAAGGCGATTTCTGGTTCGTTGACATCGAACGAAACCGGGAAGTCGTCACCGAATCCTTCGATCTTTTCGGCCGCCTAAATATCCCGACCGGTGACTATGAATTTGACCGTATAAGGGCGGAGGTCTCAACGGGAGCACAGCGACCTGTCAGCGTCGTACTGTCGGCGCAGGCCGGCGGCTTTTTTGGAGGTGATCGTTTGCAGAAATTTGTCGAGTTCCAGTGGCGGCAATCCGCCCACTTCTCCATGGCGGTCATTTTCGAGGAAAATGATGTCGACTTGCCAAGCGGCAGTTTTGCAGCACATCTCGCAAGCCTGCGAACGGATATTGCGTTTAACTCACGCTGGTCTTGGAGCAACCTGCTGCAATACGACAACACGGCCGACAGGGTCGGCATCAACAGCCGAGTGCGCTACATCCCTGAGGCCGGCAAGGAAGTGATTCTTGTACTCAATCACGGCGCCGACATCGACATTGAAAACCGTCCACGTAGCACGAACACCGAATTGGTACTCAAGGCCTCCTATACCTTCCGCTACTAAACCGGGGTCGAACCGAGGTTTTTACAGCACAAAAACCTCGGTTCGACCCCGGTTTTCTGCACGGCGGCTATACTTATGCCTTGGGAGGCAGATCGATGGGATCACTCACAGGCTTGATATCGGAAGCACGCCGACGGCGCGTATTCCGAACCGCTGGCCTTTACGTAGTGGGCGCCTGGATTCTGCTACAGGTCGTAGCATTGGCATTGCAGGCTCTTGAGCTGCCTGACGCCCTGCTGCGCTATTTTTGGGGCGCCGCTTTCATCGGCTTTCCAATTGCCCTGATATTCGGCTGGTACTACGAAATGAGCGCGGCGGGCATCCGGCGCACGTCGCCCGGCGATTCCGCCACGACCGAAGCCCTCGCACTTCGCATTCCCGACTACCTGATCATCGGCGCTCTCGCGATTGTCGCGGGCATCGTTGCCGCCGGCGTTTTCGATCGCGCCAGGTACGAAGGTGAATTCCTGGCCTACGATCCGAACGGCATCGCTGTGTTGCCGCTCGAGGACCTGTCCGATGCCGAAGATCAGGCGTATTTTTCGACCGGGATGCACGACGCGTTAATCTCAAGCCTCTCGAAGATCAGTGCCCTCTCGGTCGTGTCGCGCAGGTCTGCCTCGAATATCGACAAGACCTTGTCGATGCAAGCCGTCGGAAAAAAACTCGGCGTTCGCAATATCATCGAAGGCTCTGTCACTCGGCAGGGTTCACGAGTGCGGATATTCGTGCAACTCGTGGATGCCGCAAGAGATGTTCAGATATGGGCCGGAACGTTTGAACGCGAAATGACCGGCGTGCTGGGCCTGCAAAACGATATCGCCAATTCAATTGCCGAGGCCATCGATGTGCGCTTGTCCACCGAAGAAAAATCGGAACTGGCGAAACAGCCTGTCGTCGATTCAGCAACTTACGACGCCTACCTGCGGGCGATGTATCGCATACACGACGACTCGAATGACGTTCGACGCGAAGGTATCGCAATTCTGAAAAAGGCCGTCGAGAGCGATCCCGACAACGCGCTGCTGCACGCGGGACTGGCCTACGGTTACGCGCTGCTCGGACATAGCCCATTCCCTGAAGGAATGTATCCGTCGTCGATACTGTCTGCTGAACGGGCACTCGCGCTGGACAACTCGATCGCCGAAGTGTACGTCGCCATCGGCATGCAGAAAATGTATTACGAGTGGGATTTCCCAGCCGCCGAGAACGCACTGCTGCGCGCGTTGGAAATTAATTCGAGTCTCACGATTGCGCAGTATCAGTACGCATGGCTAATGGAACTTTACCGTGACAGCGAACGCTCATTGCCGCCGGGCGAGCTCACGGCGAAACTCGACCCGCTTGACCCGTTCTTCCTCGGCTGGCTCGCCGATCAGTATCGCAATGCGGGCCGCTATGAAGATGCGCTCAACATGGCCAACAGGACGCTCGAAATTGCGCCGAACCACGCCGTCGCTCTGATGGTCAAGTCGCGGACCTATGTGGAAATGGAAGAGTTTGAATCAGCTCTCGCCGCGAGCTCCCGTATCAGTAATCACCCGAGGTGGGGTTTCATACACGGCACGGCTCTGGCGGCCGCCGGCGACACGGTCGCAGCGCGAACTATTCTCGAGAATATCGAGAGGTCACCGCGCTTCGTTGTTCCACTCATGATTAGTCACGCCACGCTGGGCGACGTCGATGAAGCGTTTGCCTGGCTCGAGGTCGCGCGCGACGTCAGACTACCCTGGTACCCGTGGTTTGTGACATGGTTCCCACAGCTTGAACAGTTCAGGGACGACCCGCGCATGTATGCGCATGCTCGAGCCCTGGGTCTGGAGCATGTTCTCGACACTGTAGTTGCCAGCAACGAATAAAATGTAGAAGGGCTTACGGTTCGATGTAGCGCAGCAACTCCCCATCCTCGGTCATGCCGAAGCCCGGCGGGAAACCCACTTCCTGCCAGTATTCGATGTAGCCAACTTCTTCGGCGAACGCCGGGAATTTTGGGTGCGACCAGACCGATGCACATTTTGGGTTCCACGCGTTTGGCCAGTACCAGTACTTGTTTAGTTCTTTGTTAGCCTCCCACACCATGAAAAACACGGGCACGAGATGTTGGAATTGGCACGAAGTCGCGTTGAACAAGTTAAGTAATTCACCTTCTGTCGCATAAAAGAGCGCCATCGCCGCTTCAATCGATTCCTCCGCCTCCGCACTATTCGCCGGCTTTCGATAAATCACGGCAAATTGATCTGAGAAGGGTTCAAAATACGGCGGCAAATTTTCAAGAAGACACTCGACATCATTGTTGCATTCGAGCATTGGAGCATTCGTCCTGGCGAAGTTCTCGCCTGTGCTGCCCAGGTCCGTGGCGACATCAAACATCTCAACTGCCTCTTCCATGCGTTCGACTTGCATAAGAGCAAAAGCCAGTTCCTTGATCGACCGGACCGAAAGCGGGTTTAACCTGTAATTCTGTTCGGCAACGTCCAGCGAGCGTTGAATGTGCCCCGTCTCCCGGTAGTGACGCGCCAGCCGCTGGTAATTCTCGGTAGTCTCAGGCTGCATCTCTATGAACGCCGTCAGCTGCTGGTGATCGCCTATCCATCCATTTTCGTGATCGAACTGATTTGGCAACAAGTGCATGGCTTCGCCGAGTGTCGAGCACCTGTTCAGTGCAATCGCCGCAAGCCGGTCCGCCTCTGCACGTCGTTCATTTTCAGGCAATGCGCGTTCCGGGTCGTAAGTACCCTGGTAGAGCAGCGCCCACGCCAGTCCCGAGTGAGCGACGGCGAAGTCCGGATGCTCGTCAATCAGTTCTCGATACAACTCGACCGCATCGGCCAATTGCTGTTGAGATGCTTCCGTGTCCGTCCGTAGCTCTGTGTAATAGCGCGCGGTGTAGTATCTCTCCAACGCTGACGGATCATTGGGCATCCAGCAGCGGTTTGCCGCGACCGTTGCGACTGGCACTGTATTGTCGCCGGCACCTAAGCGTGACTCGATCGCAACAGCGATACGCTCCTGCACAGAAAACAGATTGTCGATACTGTCCTCGATCACGGCGTCCCATAGCACAACGCCCGCACTGTCGAGCAAACGCAGGTCAATACGCATGAGATTGTCGAGCACCGACACTTCGCCCGACAACACATGTTGCACTCTGAGTCGATCGGCGACAGCCATCGTGCCGAGGCCCGCGAGCAACGGCGACGTCACGCTCTCGAAACCGATCACATCAATCGACTTCGATTTCATCAACAGGCTGTTGACCTCGTAGGCAATCGCACGTGACACACTTTGCTCAAGTGAGTCACCCGAATGCGCGAACGAGAGAACAGCAATGCTGGTCTTGATGCGCACAACATCGGGAATATTTCGAACTGCCCATGTTGCAGCAAGCGCGCCAACTGCGACGATGACAATTACATCGAATGCCAGGCGGCTGCCCGTGTATTTGTGCCAGGGATGCTCGAAGAACCAGGCGACGATTAATGTGATCGGGAAAGTCGCGACGCTGATGACAAATGCCCAACGCACCGGCTCGTCTACGATACCTATATAAGGCAGGACAACGTCGGCAAACTGGATTAACAACCACGCAACGACCACGTGAGCGATTGCCGCACGAACAACGTGCCGTCTTTGCAGTTCGGCGAAGAATTCTCCGGCTGAACTCATGCGAACCCTCCCTTAGTACCTGTTAATACGGTTTTAGCCCGACAAAGTTGGTCCTGTTTCGCAGGAATTCGGGGCAAACAATACAATATTGCGCCGCAGTGTTTGCAGGATCTCTTCCTGACTGTCGTTCGCATGTGCCCTCAGCATGTCACGATACGTGCAAAGAATTTCGCCGTTGGCCGGATCAAGTTCGAACGCCATATTTATCAGAGCTAACGATGTACTCACGTCACCCGTCTTTTGGTATTCGCGCGCCATGCCGAGATACACGACGGCCGAACTCGGGTGCCGGTTCGCATAGCCGCTGACCGTGTCTGCCGCAGCCGTCAATACGAGCGTATTCACCATGCGCGATAGTTCGATCGGTGGAAACCCCGGGCACCTTTCATCGGCGAAATCGAGATGTTGCATCGCCAGGCGATGAATAACCGGGCGCCGCGGCGGCGCCGCCGACTCAATTTCGTGGAACAACTGTCGCGCACGTGCCAGATGCAACAAACCATTGTCAGTCGTCTTTGCAATGAATTCCTCCAGCACAGACGCGCCTGTCTGCACAGCCGACGCACGCATGACTGCAAGCACTGCAGCCGATTGCGCCGGGTATCCGCAACTCGCGAGTGTCGCCTGGGCATGGGCCAGTGAAGACCCGGCCAGCAATAGTGATGGCCAGAAATCAGCAAGCGCTCGATTCTGCAGCTGCACCTGGTCAATCACACGATCCTCGTAACGCTCGCCCCAAATCAGGCTGCCGTCTGCCGCAAACAGCTGCAGGCCGAGTCGAATAGTGGCGTCGCCCTGACTCAGCGTGCCTCCGAAAAGATAATCGGCGTCCAGCCAGGTGGCCTTTTCAGCGATTGGCATACTGGCGAGCGCGTTATGCTGCGAACTTGGTAACTCAATAACCCTGACTTCCGGCAAGGTGGCCATCGCAAGTCGAAAACGTGCCGCAATATGATTGGCAATATCCTGCGTGTCTTCGCGAGTATCGGTGGCCTCGATTTTCAGGAACGCGATCGCCGGACGCCTAGTCGATTGAAACCACTGCTGCCGCGCGAACAAAATAGCCGCGACAGCGATCGCAACGATAATGAGCAAGTCACCGGCATTCGAAGTCCAGCGACGTTTCTTCCACGGGCTTTCGACAAACCAGCTGCTGAGAAGTGTCAACGGAAAGCCAACGACGCCGAGTAAAATTATCCAGCGAACTACCGACTCGCTGACTATCCCGGCTTCTGCCAACAGGTCGGCAACCTGCAGGATCGCCCACAACAATGCAGCGTAAATGACGGCCGCACGAATCACCCGTCTCCGCTTTAGTTGCGCGTAAAAGTCTTTGATGGGCACGCATGTTTCCGAGGCACTGGAGTTCGCCGATTATGGCCTATTCAGGCGCTGCTTTTCGTGTACATTGTCGCCATGTCCGGCGACCTGGCCTGTCCGGTGACGTGATATTGTTGCTGTGCAATTGTTTGCCGATTTATCGCCAGCGACGACTCTTGAGGAATTTTCGACAATGAAAATTCGACACTATCCGGAAATCGTACTCCTGGCAGCTGGGCTGGTCGAAATCCCCGCGGCGACGGACGGCACGAAACTCTCGCGATGGTTGCCCTATGTTTCAGTAGCTGATGTGGACGAGGCTCAGCTCTTCGCGTCTTGCTTTGCCTAGATAGGCAACACCGTTGTGTGCTTGATGTCGGACATCACAATGCTCGAGTTCACTTCCTGGATGCCCGGCAACAAGGACAATTTCTCGAAAAAGAATTGCTCATAGGCTTTGATATCTTCGGTAACGATGCGCAACAGAAAGTCGACGCTGCCGAGCAACAAGTAGCAGTCCAGAACCTCGGGAAACTCGATCACCGCATCGGCAAATTCCGACAGATTGCTGCGGCCATGTGAGGTGAGTTTCACGTGCGCCATCACCATCGTATTGAGGCCCACTTTTTCACGATCCAGCTTTACGGGCTGATCTTTGATGATGCCCTCGTCGCGTAATCGCTGCACGCGCCGCCAGCAGGCGGACTGTGACAGGCCGATTTGTTCGCCAATGGCCGAGGCATTTACCCCGGGCACTTTTTGCAAAATTTCGAGAATTCGGCGATCTGTTTGATCAATTGACAATTGCTGCATGATTTACCGCTTATATATTGTGTTTACGCATTGATTATGCACGAATCAGTGACTTAGCGGGAGATTTCGCAAGCAATTCGCGTGGCCTGCGAGGTATATTATTCGTCGAAGTCCAGACCACCGGGGGGCAGTAATGAGCGTATTCGATCACGCTGAATTCGACCATCACGAAGCACTACACTTTTTCGACGACCCGACCACGGGCCTCAAGGCAATTATTGCCGTGCATTCAACGGCGCTCGGCCCCGCAGCCGGCGGATGCCGTCGCTGGCACTACACTACAGATGACGATGCACTGACAGATGTGCTGCGTTTGTCACGCGGCATGACCTATAAGAACGCGGTTGCCGGCCTGCCGTTCGGCGGTGGCAAATCCGTCATACTCGCGAGCGACGATGCCCCGAAGTCTCCGCAACTTTTTCGTGCATTTGGACGCGCCGTCGAGTCGCTGAATGGTCTTTATATTGCCGCCGAAGATGTCGGTATCAATGTTGATGACATCCGCTTGGCGGGGGAGGAAACAAGCTACGTTTCCGGCCTGCCACAACATGGCGACAATGCTGGTGGTGATCCGTCCCCGTGGACGGCACTTGGCGTTTTCCTCGGTATTCGCGCTGCTGCGAAGGTCAGGCTCGGCAAGGACAGTCTGGAAGGTATTTCGATTGCCGTGCAGGGCGCTGGCCACGTGGGTTCGCGTTTGTGCAAGATGCTGGTGGATGCCGGCGCGCAAATTTTTGTCGCGGACGTCAATAGAAAAAACCTCAAACAAGTGAGCACTTCGATGCAGATCACTGCGGTGTCCCCGCGTGACATTCTGTTCCACGACGTCGATATTCTTGCGCCCTGTGCACTCGGCAACATTCTGAACTCAGAAACTATTCCGCGTGTCCGCGCCAAGGTCATCGCAGGTGCCGCGAACAACCAGCTCGCGACCGAGCGTGACGGACAACGGCTGGCGGAACGCGGCATTCTGTATGCGCCCGACTACGTTATCAACGCGGGCGGCGTCATCAGTATCGCAAGAGAGCACCTGGGTCAGAGTTCAGTGGATGAGGTTCGTGCGGAGGTCAGCACAATCCCCGCGCGGCTGGAAGAGATTTTCGCAGAGGCCCACGCGACCGAGCGGCCTACGAACGTCGTAGCCGACGAACTGGCGCGTCGGATCGTGGCAAATGCCGGCGATACGGATGCGACTGCTGATCTCGAGAGGATACAGTTCGGATGACACGAGAATCACGACTGCATATTCCGCAACCAGCGGCGCGCCCGGGCGATGAGCCTGACTTTAGCTATTTGCACTTAAGTCCTGCCGGCAGCGTAGACAAACCAGCCGTTGACGCACGCACGCGCGACATTGAATACCTGAGTCACGACCTGGTGCGCGTGCTGGACGATGACCACAGCGCCAAAGGACCCTGGGATCCCAAACTCGACGCAGAAAAATTGCACACAGCGCTTCGCTGGATGTTGTTGAATCGCGTCTTCGATGAGCGCATGTGGCAGATCCAGCGCCAGGGCCGTATCTCCTTTTACATGCCGGCGACCGGCGAGGAAGCCGTTTCGATCGCACAGGCCATGGCACTTCGCCATGGCGACATGTGTTTCCCTTCTTACAGAAACCAGGGCCTGTTCATGTATCGCGGCGTGAGCCTCGTCGACATGATGTGCCAGTGCCTCTCGAACACACGGGACATGTGCAAGGGCAGGCAACTGCCAATCATGTATCACTCAAAAAACGGCAACGTGTTTTCCATATCGGGCAACCTCGGCACGCAGTATCCGCACGCGGTCGGCTGGGCGATGGCATCCGCGATCAAGGGCGAAGACCATATTGCGGTATCCTGGGTTGGCGACGGCAGCACCGCAGAAGCCGACTTTCACTACGCATTGACGTTTGCGGCCGTTTACCAGGCGCCCGTCATTTTAAATGTCGTGAACAACCAATGGGCCATCTCGACGTTCCAGGGAACGGCTGGCGGCGAACGACGTTCATTCGCCGCGCGTGGGCTGGGACTTGGCATTCCCGGAGTCCGGGTCGATGGCAATGATTTACTTGCCATTTATTCCGCAACAATCTGGGCTGCCGAGCGAGCACGCAACGGTCACGGACCGACGCTGATAGAACACGTCACCTACCGCGGCGGGCCGCACTCGACAAGCGACGACCCGTCCAAGTATCGACCGAAAAATGAGTGGGAGAAATTCCCGCTGGGCGATCCGATCGAGCGTCTCAAACAACATCTGATCCATGAAGGTTATTGGTCAGAGGAACAACACGAGGCACTGATCGAGGAACTCAAAGCCGAGGTTCTGGCCGCGTGGAAAGAAGCGCAGAAATACGGAACGATGACCGAAGGACCCTGGCTGGACCCGGCCAGCATGTTCGACGACGTCTACGAAGATCCGATGGGTCGATTCGACGGCCAGCGTCGCCGCATGCTCGAGCTTGAGGAAAACGGAGGCGATACCTGAATGGCACAGATGAACATGATCGAGGCCATTCGAGACGCCATGGACATCACCATGGCCAAGGATCCGAATGTCATCGTTATTGGCGAGGACATTGGTTACTTTGGTGGTGTGTTTCGTTGTACTGACGGCCTGCAAGACAAATACGGTGAGCACCGCGTTATCGATGCGCCGATCGCGGAAGGCGGCATCATTGGCGCTGCCATCGGCATGGGCGTGAATGGCTTGCGCCCAATTGTGGAAATTCAGTTCGCCGATTACATCTATCCCGGTTTCGACCAGATCGTTTCGGAGCTCGCGAAACTGCGCTACCGATCTTGCGGCGAGTTCTTTTCACCCGTCACGATTCGCACGCCTTGTGGCGGCGGTATTCGCGGCGGACAGACACACTCACAATCGCCCGAAAGTATTTTCACGCACGTCAGTGGCATCAAGACTGTCATGCCGTCGAATCCTTACGACGCCAAAGGCCTGCTGATCAGCGCGATCGAGTCCGATGACCCGGTCGTATTTTTCGAACCCAAGCGAATTTACAACGGCCCGTTCGACGGCGACCCCGACAAACCCTCTGTATCCTGGGCCTCGCACCCGAAAGGCGAGGTGCCTGAGGGGCATTACACCGTAGCGATTGGTGAAGCCGAGATCGTGCGTGAGGGAAGCGAAATGACGATCGTGACTTATGGCACGCTTGTGCATGTCGCTATCGCCGCAGCAGAGGCAACCGGTGTCGATGTCGAAATCATCGACGTTCGCTCACTGTCTCCGCTCGATATCACGACCATTACCGAGTCTGTGAAAAAGACGGGCCGCTGCATCGTTGCCCACGAAGCAACTCGCTTCGGCGGCTACGGTGCGGAATTGGCCGCAACGATTCAAAACGATTGTTTCTATCATCTGGAAGCGCCGGTCTCGCGATTGGCGGGCTGGGACACACCCTACCCGCACGCCTTTGAGTGGCAATACTTCCCGGGCAAGAAACGCATGGTCGCCGGTATCCGAAAAATCATGGAGGCTGCGGCATGAGTGAGTACACATTCAAACTTCCGGACCTCGGTGAAGGCATGGTCGAGTCTGAAATTGCCGAGTGGTTCATCAAGGTCGGCGAGCACGTTAACGAAGAAGACATTGTCGGCACGATGATGACCGACAAGGCCGCCGTCGAGCTGTCGTCCCCCGTGACGGGCAAGGTTACCAGGCTCGGTGGCGAACCCGGTGACATGGTTGCAGTTGGCGCTGCGTTGGTCGTGTTTGAGGTCGATGCAGTTGCCGCGGACGTAGGAGGGGACGTAGGAGGGCCTTCAGGCCCGACCGCAGTCGCGGCTAAAGCCGCTCCTACAAGCCCGACCCCAAGCCCGACCCCGACCCCGACCCCAAGCCCGACTCCGGCAACAAACAAACGCGTGGTTACGTCACCCGCAATCCGCCGCCGCGCCAAAGAAGCCGGCGTCGATCTCAGTATCGTGCAAGGCACCGGCCAGGGCGGCCGTATCCTGCGACAGGACTTCGACGACCACGTGGAAAACCTTGGGTCGACCCCGGTTTTCGCAGGAGCGGCTTCAGCCGCGATCGGGGCTGTAGGAGCGGCTTCAGCCGCGACTGCGGTCGGGCCTAAAGGCCCTCCTACAACCGCCACGCCAGCGACCGGCACCAGGGAAATCAAAGTTATCGGTCTGCGCCGCATCATTGCCGAACGTATGGC
>Ga0209987_10000340_pt1 | contig 24371 bp, 27 predicted proteins | sample N074metaG_FD_182134 | JGI IMG/M metagenome (GOLD analysis project Ga0209987, IMG submission 182134) | Deep subsurface microbial communities from Kermadec Trench to uncover new lineages of life (NeLLi) - N074 metaG (SPAdes) (version 2) | ecosystem: Environmental > Aquatic > Marine > Ocean trench...
ATTCAAGTTGTGGTTCTGACTCTGGTGATTCAAGTTGTGGTTCTGACTCTGGTGATTCAAGTTGTGGTTCTGACTCTGGTGATTCAAGTTGTGGTTCTGGTTCTGATTCAAGTTGTGGTTCTGGTTCTGATTCAAGTTGTGGTTCTGGTTCTGATTCAATTTGTGGTTCTGGTTCTGATTCAAGTTGTGGTTCTGACTCTGGTGATTCAAGTTGTGGTTCTGGTTCTGATTCAAGTTGTGGTTCTGGTTCTGATTCAATTTGTGGTTCTGGTTCTGATTCAAGTTGTGGTTCTGGTTCTGATTCAATTTGTGGTTCTGGTTCTGATTCAATTTGTGGTTCTGGTTCTGATTCAATTTGTGGTTCTGGTTCTTGTTTTTTTGAATCTTGTGAATCTTGAAATTCGGATAAAATATCTTCAGCATCTTTAGTCTTTTTGGAGGCACTCAATTTGATTTTCCTTCGATAATAAAATCGTCATTTCCTTTTATTAAATTTTTAATATCCGCATGTTGGACATAATCTTCAAAAATTTTTTCCACTTCGTCATCATTTGTACTGTTTTTAATTTGATTTACCAGATCTTCTTCCTCGATCTCATAGCAATTTAGAAAATCTTGTGAGTCTTTGTACACTAAGAGAACTTTATTTTTAAAAATGCAATGATAAAGATGCTCTTTTTCCATATTTTCAGGTTTGATGTGTATTCCATCGTTGTTAGAAGTTACAGGATAATCCACAAAATTATTGAAATTTAAGAGTATTTAGATGAATACGTAATACAGTAATAATCAAACCAAGTATTCTAATCATTGGAAACTAGGATAGTTTTCCACATAGACTTTGATTACTTTTATGCTCAGTGTGAGGAGATCAGAAACCCAGATTTACAATCAAAACCTGTTTGTGTATGTGTTTTTTCAAATAGAGGAGGAGACAGCGGTGCTATTGCAACTGCAAATTATACTGCAAGAAAGTTTGGAGTAAAATCAGGACTTCCAATTAGTTTTGCAAAAAAAAGATTGGAGGATCAAAAAGATGCCGTTTTTTTACCTGTGGATTTTGATTACTACATAGGCATATCTGAAAAAGCCATGGAGATTATGAAAAAACATGCTGATATTTTTGAGTATGTAGGAAAGGATGAAGCATATTTGGATGTCACAAAAGAGGTAAATTACAATTGGGAGAAAGCTGAAAATTTGGCCTTTGAAATAAAAAAGGAAATTAAAAAAAAATTGAATCTTACTTGTTCAATCGGAATTTCACCAAATAGGCTTATTTCAAAAATCGCCTCTAACTTTCAAAAACCTAATGGATTAACAATGGTGTTGCCAGAAAAAGTTGATGAGTTTTTAGCGCCTTTAAAAATTAGAGATATTCCTGGTATCGGTAGAAAAACAGAAGAAAGATTTTCTGAAATGAATCTTCAAACAATAAGGGACCTAAAAGAACTAGATGTGTTTACTCTCAACAAAGAATTTGGAAGAAAAAATGGAACTTACCTATTCAACTCAGTAAGAGGCATAGACAACGAGCCAGTAAAGATAAGAGAACCAAATATACAGTATAGCAAAATCGTTACGTTGAAAAAAGATTCAATGGAATTTGATTTTCTTTTAGAAAATTTAAAACAATTGTGTAACGAATTGCACCAAGTTGTTTTTAATAAAAATAAAATGTTCAAATCGGTTGGAATACAACTAGTACAATCAGATTTATCAAATAAAACAAAATCAAAAATGCTCAAAAACCCAACATTAAATTTGGAAGAATTACAAAAAAATGTAGAACAGTTATTAAAAAATGCTTTGGAGGAACAAAAAATACCCATAAGAAGAATTGGAGTAAAAGTATCTGAACTCTCGGAGATACGAGATCAAAGTAGTATCACAAACTACTTTTGAGAATTACCTTCAGCCTCTAACTTTTTGAGCCTCCTTGTTTCAATCAATATTACTATCAAAAGGAAAACAAAAAGCCATGGCAAGAACATTATTTCTCCTGCAACAGAATGAAATTCTTCCCATTGTTCGGCATTGGTGGTAACTTTTAGTGCATACCATGATAAGGAAAATATCCTGATCATGTTTACAATGATGGTGCCTATGATCCCCAGAATAAAGTAAATAGATTTTCTTTTTCTTGGAATATTCATTTTTAAAAGAAATGCGCCCATTACAAGTGAATAGATAATTACGCTATGGACCCCTGCTGAAGGCCAAAATACCTGAAGAACCATCGTACCATGATCCCCTTTAAGAAACATGATGTTATCACGTGCTGTTGCAACTCCAAGATCAAAAAATCCTATCAACCAAACATTTGCTTGAACAAGATATGGAACAACGTATTGTAGAGGACCAAGTGTATCGTAGGGAAAGAAGGCATCAAGTGAAAGAATGATTGCACTTCCTCCCAAAAAGATAGGTCCTGCAGGGGCAATTCGAATCCACCTTTTTCCAAAATAAATTGTTAGAGAGACAATAACAAAAATTGTCATTACAATAAAGTCCCACATCCATGTCCAAGAATAAATAAGTTCAACGTTGTATTGTTCTGACGAACTTAAAATAAAATCCCGAAGTCCGTATTCAAGACCAACAATATAAGCTATTGTTAGAACCGCCAAAGGAACTACTGCCAGCAATTTTTTCGTAGAAATGATAATTCTGAGTCCTACTATTTCAGCAATGATAAATGCCAAGGCAAAAAGAAACCCGCCTCTACCTTGATTCCAACTTAGGCTAAAACTATCAGGAAACACAACGAGAGCAAATAAAATTGGGCTTGAAATAATTGCAATAGCGATGTAGAGATTTTTATTTTGCACTATGCTTAAGCAAAAAATTGACCAATAAATATCTCAAGCTTCTTCTATTCAAAAATAGAGAATTTCTCAGGGCATTTAAGATGCTCATAATATGGACTAGAGGGCAGGTCTTCCACAAAAAATAATGTTATTACATATTTTTCAGACGTTGAAATTATTTTACTACATTTATTGCAACGGGTATTTTCCATGAAGATTTAAGGAGAAAATTCTACTTTACAACGTGGACGTAATTTTATGAAATTACTTTAAAAGAAATCAGAAATGGTTTTTTGCCTCATCAATTTTCCGATATCTCCATGCGAAAGCCATTCAGATTTACTGATGCTCATCATTTTTGAGGCCAAAGTTATAGCATGATCAAAATTGTCAGCGGTGAAGGGTTTTTTCTTCATAGCTGCCCTAATACCTTCTCTCACTTGCCATACTCCCACAGGAATGGCATATTCGGGCCGAATTTCCCTTAAAATTATTGCTCCTGATTGAATTTTATTTTTTGAAAGATATTCAACTATTGCTAATTTTGCAGCAAAGTATGCCCCAGCAATAGCAGGAGGATGGCCAAGTCCCCGTGCATCTTCATGATCAGAACCAAATCCCAAAGCCCCGTTGGAATACCAGGCTTCAACCATTTCGTAAATCCACCTATGTGGAAATAAAACAACAGAAAAAAAATTTCCTAAATGTTCATAGGAAAAAACCTTACACGAGTCTATTAAACTGTAATCAAGTATTTCTTCGACTAGGGATTTTGAAATAATATCATCAGTTGCAGTAATACTCCATTTTGTTGGGACAAGTTTTCTTTCTTTACCTATCATGCCAACACTAAAACACTTTTGAATTCTAGAAACATCAATTCCAGAATTATACAAATTCAAGATGGCCTCTTTTGACTTCAAATCCTTATCATAAAAAATTTTTTCAATAGATTTAGTGGAAGAAGAACTAGAAAATTTTGCCGATTTAATCTCCCCGATTGGTCCAAAGGGCGCACTTTCACCATCAATGGAGATACTTGATACAGATTTGTGAAATTCTAAATCAGAATCAATTGGTTTGGATGACATTGCAACCTCTTGCAAATTTTCTATGTATCTTCCCTCAGTTGCATTCACTGAAATTTTTTGAATTCCACGGACTAAATTCAATCGAAAATTAACAATCTCTTCTAAAGATTTTCCAGCCCATTTTTCAGGATTGTCAAGTAAACTTGTATCGCCATGGATTGGAGGAACCATCGGACCTACACTGACCTTTGGATAATTATAAGAACCTACAAAAATTGATGGAGGACTGGTTCCACTAATAGAATCGGAGGAAAACAAATTCCCATATTTTGATAAATTTTCATTCCATTTTGCCAAAATAGATCTTCGAATATCTTGAGAGTTAGAAGGCACCAAATTTTGTGCCTAAATTTGTGCTATTAACTTGACTAATTTGAAAAATTTACCAAAAGCGACTGATGTTTAAGGATCAACTTCTCATTAGGTTTATGATAATTAAGAGAATTGTTTCTTTTTTACCCAGTGCAACTGAATTAATTTATGAATTAGGAGATCAAGAATTGCTTTTTGGAGTTACACATGAATGTAAACATCCAAAAGATGCACAGACAAAACCTCAAGTAATTAGCTCTGTGATAAATTCTGAAAAATTATCCAGTAGCGAAATTAACACTCTGTCTTGCCAATTACTAAATGAAGGCAAAGATATTTTTATTTTAAATGAGACAAATTTGAAAAAAGCTAATCCGGACCTAATAATTACTCAAGAAACATGTGAGGTATGTGCAGCTCACACCAATCAAGTAAACAAAGCTATTCGTATTTTAGCCAAAAAACCCACAGTTTATTCAATGGATCCACATAACTTGGAGGAAATTTTAACATCCGTAACTGAAATTGGAGAAATTCTTGGAAAAAACAAGAGATCTAAAGAACTCAGAACAGAACTTTGGGGGAAAATTTCACATGTAAAGAAATTATCAAATTCCAGAAAAACAAAAGTTCTTGCAATCGAGTGGATTGATCCTTTTTTCACAGCCGGTCATTGGGTTCCAGAAATGATTGAATTTGCAGGAGGAATAAACTTGGTTAGCAAAAAAGGTGAGCATTCTAGGAAAATGACCTTTAACGAAATATCAAAATCAGATCCAGAAATAATTATTCTTATGCCATGCGGCTTTGACACTGAGCGAACAGTTAAGGAATATAATAAAATACTAAAAAATGATCCAGGTTGGAGTAAATTGAGAGCTGTTAAAAATAAAAAAATTTTTGCAGTTGATGCTAACTCATTTTTCAGTAAACCAAGCATTCGAACAGTCACAGGGTTGGAAATACTAGCAAAAATTATTCACCCTGAAAATTTCGTAAATCTTAGTGTTCCAAGTAATTCATTTTATAATGTAATTGAGCCTATTCAGGCTTAAGTTTGCATTCTACTTTTAATGATTTTACTGTGGTAAAGTAAATAATTACCAATAAGCCGATGGCGGTAATTCTAATTGGAATTTCATAATTGGTAAGAAATGCCATAGATGTTGCACCAACACTACCAAAAGTAGAGATGATTGCAAAGCCGATAGGGCCACAGCTACATGCTCCTGCAGCTGCCCCAATAAAAGAACCAAATACACTCCCACCAATTTTACCTTTGGAATTTTTCAAGATATTAATTCGGAAAACATTCATGGGAAGAACTAGAGCAGACAATCCCGATAAAATGATAATAAGCAAAAATCCCAATTCTGTGCCTTTTGGAATTTGTCCTACAAGATAGGGCTCGATGAAAATAAACTCAGATAAAATAAGTAGTCCAAATAACATAGGAAGGAAAATTCCTATCGCGAGGAGAGAATATCTAAAATTTGAGAATACAATCTTTAAAGTTTCAACCAAATCATATCATATTATCCATAATTTTTTTGAATACGCTGTATGGCTGTCCTCCTTGAAATTGTTTCTGTTGATTATCAGGCCCAACAATAATAAAAGTTGGAGTAGCTTGTGCACCATGTTTTTTTGCTTCAGATATGTTGTATTGTACTCTTTTAGTATATTTACCGGAATCAAGACAGCTCTCAAATAAATCCATATCAAGACCTAAGCTAAAGGCAAATGCCTTTAATCTTTCAGAATTTGCCCAGCCATTATCAATTTTGGATTCTTGAGAATTGTACAGCAAATCATGATATTCCCAATACATTCCTTGGTCTTCAGCACAATACGATGCTTGAGCTGCAGTTAAAGAATCACGGCCCAAGATAGCCAAGTCAACAAAAACAAGATTAGCTTTACCCGTAGCAATGTAATTTTCATAAATTGCAGGTTTATGTTCATGAAACCAATTATAACATGCACTGCACTGATAGTCTCCAAATTCTACAATGGTTATTGGAGCAGAGGGATCTCCTAAAATTGGAGAGCCCATTGCAGTTGAAACATCTCCATGAGTTCTCCCCATATCCAAGTTTACAGTTTCGCTAGGGGTGGATGAATATGATAAAATTATACCAATAGCAATAATGGCTACTATGGCCCCAACAATAATGCCTTTGGTGTTCATATAACAAATCGCGGAAATTTGGTTAAAAAACTTATTCCAAATTGCTGTGAGATTTGCGTCTAAACAGGTTCACAAATTTTGCAATTGCCGTGTCGATTGGACATGCCTCACAGGTGACATTTGAATAATGTGTATCAAAATGTCTTTCGAATTTTTCTCTAGATTCAAAAATAAGATCACACTTACTGCAATAAACTTTAGTAACGTTATACTTTTTTGATTTTTCCATAATTATTTCTTGTATTTAGTCCTTATAAAGATCCTGTTGAGATTCATTACTTGAAAAAAAATTTGGATAAACTCATTATAGGTTTTTTCGTTACTTCTTTTGAAATTTTATGGTTTTGTAGAACCAAGAATTATGTAAAACCAAAAACATGTGACTTTTAATTTATGATCTATGTGAAAATGAATCATAACCAATAGAAATTAAAACATAACTCCTAAACTTTGCTTGCATTTAATTTTATCAAAGAATATCAAAAAGTTTTTCGAAATTTTGACTTTTCTATTCAATTATATCTTCAAGAAATAAAAAGAAAGATAATTTTTATAATGATTTTGAAGAGATTACAAATAGTGAAGTTTCACATGGGCGTTGTGTTCTACTTCAAATCTTGTCATAAACCCACAATGAGTACAGGAAAACATCTGAGGTCGTGGAACAGGGTCACGTTCAATTTTCTTACCTGAAATAGATCTTATACTAACTGTGTCTTTGGTTGAAATTACGGCAAAATTTTTACCCTCTCCTATCGAATCCAAAAATTCTTTGATGGAATTTATTACCAAGTTTTTATCTAATATTTCATCGTCATCTATTGTAGATAAAATGAATTCATGGTTTTTTAGGGTAGGAATCGCGGCAACTTGGTCGGAGACATAGACTACAAGTTCACTTTTGATGGATTCGACATCCCTACAATCAATAGTAATCATGAAATTTTTAACGTGTAATTCATATTTTAGTTTAACAAAAATTTGAAAATGATTATTATGTATTGAATTTATTTCATTTTTTGTACATGGAAAACTCTGAAACATTTGGAATTGAAAAAGGCCATGGGGAAGAAGTTGTCGCCTGGTTAAATGAACAATCCAAGAATACGAAATTTGAAGCACGATTATACGGATATTCTATTTCTACACAGAATTTTGGGGAATTTGAAATGTTTTCGTGGATAGGAAAAGTGCAAGTTGCTAGAAAATTAATAATAAAGGCAAGTAAGCGATTTAAAATTAAAGTTATTGAGGGAGGATACAAACCTAAGGAAAAACTTTTCCAAATGAAAAAACATGACTATGGCAAAGTTCACAAAGGAGATAAAACTATCGGGCAGTTAGAATTTGAAATATCAAGATTTGGAAACGGCCAATGGGAAATAAAAAATGAAGAAAGAAATTAAAGGTAACAATTAAAAAGTTCAAGGAGTAAAAGTAAATGCAAAAAATAGGGCTTGTGGGAACTGGCATACTTGGAAATGCCGTTGGGCTACATTTGTTAGAATCGGGATATCAATTAACAGCATACAATAGAACAACGGAGAAAACAAATGAGCTAAAAAAGAAAGGAGCTCAAATTGTGAGGACGCCAAAAGAAGTTGCCCAAAATTCGGAAGTAGTAATTACGGTAGTAAAAGATGCAAGTGCAGTAAAACAAGTTTCCTTTGAAAAAGATGGAATAATTCATGGTCGTCATAAAGATCTAGTTGTATGTGATATGAGTACAATTAATCCTCTGGAATCAAAAAATATTTCAGAAAAATTTTTTGAGAATGATATTGTTATGTTAGATACGCCCGTAATGGGAGGTCCAAATGTGGCAATAACTGGAGATTTGGTAATGATGGCCGCAGGTAACAAGAACACATTCAATAAATGCAAAGGGGTTTTTGATACCATTGCCAACAAAGTTTTCTTTTTGGGGGAAAATGGAACTGCACATGGGGTAAAACTGGCGATGAACCTCCAGATTACAATGTTGGCTCTTGCTTTATCTGAAGGAATTACATTATCAAGAGCTGTAAACGTAGATCCAAAGATTTTCCTTGAAATATTAAATTCAACTTATTTTAAAACTGGAATGAGTGAAAATAAAGGATACAAGATGATTCAAGACAAATTTGATGCAACATTTACCCTCGAAAATCTGGAAAAAGACATCAATACCATTTTGGATACCTCAAAGTCATTAGAATTAGAACTCCCCATGACAAAAAAAGCCAAGGAAGTTTATGGAAATGCCGTAAAAGATGGATTTGGTAATTTGGACTATACAGGAATATTGGCATACCTAAAAAAACTAAATGAAAAGAGCTGATCTCTTTATTGTATTCTTATGACTACGACATACCACAAATTCTATAAGCTACAACAATAAAATTGCCATATGAGATTAAAGGATAAGGTATCAATTGTAACCGGAGCATCAAGCGATATCGGAAAAGAAATATCAAAACGTTTTGTTGAAGAGGGTTCCAAGGTTATTTTAATAGCGCGAGATCTCGAAAAATTAGAAAAAACAAGAAAAGAGATCGGAAAGGAAGAATTAACCGTTTCAATGTCATGTGATTTGACTGATGAATCTCAAGTATTTCAGACAATAACTCAGATTGTTGATACATATGGAAAGATAGACATCCTTGTAAATAATGCAGGTGCAATAAATGACCCGGTTCATTTCCACGAGATGCAAGAATTGGATATCAAAAAATTAATTGACGTGAACCTTTTTGGAGTTTTTCACATGACAAAGGCAGTTCTAGCCAAAATGTCAGATGTCAAAAGTGGAGTAATAATTAACATTGGTTCTATATCTGGTGAAAGAGCAATTCCTAGAGTACATCTTGCAGCATATTCTTCTACCAAAGCAGCAATTTCTATGCTTACAAAAGCCATTGCAGTTGAATATGCAAGAAGAAATATCAGATGTAATAGTGTTAATCCAGGAATAATAAATTCAGGAATGATAAAACCATATCTTGATGACCCACAAGCAAGAAAGGTAATAGAAGAAAGAATTCCTCTCGTAAGAATAGGGGAACCGATTGATGTTGCAAATGCAGTATTGTTCTTAGCTTCAGATGAGGCAGATTGGATTACAGGCACGATTCTTAATGTAGATGGTGGAAAGTCAGCTTCAGAAGGATAATCCCTTTTGAAGCAAAGATTTTGCTAATAACTGTGCAACACGTAATGGTTCTGGAAAAGAACCTTGTAAAGTCAATTCATTTAGTAGATATTTTACCTCATGTAACGTACAGCCCTCTTTTCTCACAAAAACGTCTGATGACGTATGTAATGTAATTTTTTCTCGGATTCCAAGTTTTTGATAATTTTTAATTTTGGATTCATATGAATCTGGAAAATGATGTTTGATTGAATCTTCAATTCCCTCTGAATCGTGATAAGTCACTCCAATTATTGGGATTTTTAATGACTCGTGAATTTTTTTAATGTCAATAATATTATACATAGAAATTATCAAACCAGAAATTAAGACATAACTGATATCAGGTCGTTTTAAATCCTCATACATTTGAAGAATGACTTCTGTAGCATCGTCAGCATCCAGAGTTGTGCTTCCAAAGACAAATCCATCAATTACAAAATCTCTTCTCATTACTATCCCGGACAAAATAGATTTTCTGGAATTTTGTCGAAAGCTTTCAGCTATTGCAAGTCCACGTAAACCTTTTTTTTCAAGATGTAGAGGTCTCATTTTTGTTTCTCCTAAGATAAGCCTTATAGCTAAACCCAACAACCCCAATCATTATTACAGTAATTACAGACCACAAAGCAAATGAAATGACGTTGGATTCCTCCATTAGAATAATGAAAATAAATTAAACATCTAAAGTTTCGGTTTCTGAAACTTCGTCTAATTACAAATAGTCCTATCAATGTACCAACAGGCAAAAGATTTAATCAATTTCTGAAACATCTAAATAGATTTGATACCAATAGTTTTTGTGCCTGAAATAATATGTGAAGATTGTGGAAAGCGTCTATTCCACGAAAATGAAGACACTTTGAAGATAGAAGAGGCAATCCACAAAAAGTTCTGCAGAAAAAAGGAGGGAAAAACTCAAAGTTACATGCATCGAGATGCATCAGACACGACCACATTTGATATAGAAAGACAATACGATCTTGGTGGTAATCCAATCCTAAAAAAATAGAATTTTAGCACTACAAAAAATACCTCAAAATTATATTCTGGAGAAATAAAGAAAGAAGAGTTGAATAAAGAGTTTCATTATGATATTGTTGTCGTCGGGGCAGGACCTGCAGGATCTTCAGCAGCATATGAGGCCTCTAAAAACGGAGCCAAGGTCGCAATATTAGAAAAAGAAGAATCTGTGGCTGAAACTGTTAGGACCAGTGGGGTAACATGGATAAAAAATATCAAAGAATTCCAAATACCTGATGATTGCTATAATCCTATCAAAAATTATTCCTTTTGTTCTCCAAATAACGAGGTGACCATAAGTGACTCTACCCCCCAAGCTGCAGTTTTGGATGTAAGGAAAACATTTCGATGGTTGGCACAACAAGCAGAGAACCAAGGAGCAGACATTTTCGTAAAAACCAACGTTAAAGATGTTATAAAAAACCAAAATGGAGACATTATAGGAGTACGTGCCAATAATACTGAAGGTGACGTATCATTTTTTGGCAAGATAATAATTGATTCTAGTGGATTTGGATCAGTTGTCTGCAAATCAATGGGCTTTGTTACCCAATGGAAAAGATTTGGAGCTGGTGCAGAATACGAAGTAAAGGCAGAGAACGTAGATCCTGAAACATGGTGGTTGATGGTAGGTCAAAAGTACTCTCCTGCCGGATATGCGTGGATTTTTCCGATAGGTAAAGACAAAGTTAGAATTGGCGTAGGCATTGGAAAGCCTGAATCATCAATTGATCCCACAGAGCGATTAAAAGAATTGATGGAGTCAAAACCAGGGCCAATTGGCAGACTGGGCAAAATTACGCCAATTGAATTTCATTACGGCTTGATTCCAAATGATGGTTTGTCGCGAAAGACTGTTTACAGTAATTTGATTCTAGTTGGAGATTCTGCAGGACAAGCAAATCCGCTGGTATTAGAAGGAATACGATACGCCATAAAATTTGGCAGGGTGGCAGGAAGGGTAGCAGCTAAGGCTTTAAAATCAGGAAAGACTGATGAATCAGCCTTATTACCCTATGAAAAGAATTGGCGAAAAGAAATAGAATCTAAAATAAAAGCCGCAAGAAAAGTGCAGGACAGATGGGTTGGTCTTTCAGATGAAGAATGGGATAAAGAACTAGATATCATCAAAGAGTTAACAGCAGAAGAATTTTTAAATTTTATAAAGGCAGACTTTGGATTGTCAAATATGCTAAAACTTGCCACTCACCATCCAAAGTTGGCAGTAAGACAACTTTTTGGATTAGTAAAGGGAATAAGAAAATAAGTTAACATCGATTAACTGTACGGCATCAAACTAATTTCACAAAACTTGAACCCGATTTCTTAAGAAAAATTTTGGAAAAATGACTCTAGTCAGTTTATCATCATAAACTTGAATAACCAAACTTACAAAGTGCTAATTATCGTACATTAAAGAAATCATTTACAATTACATCATGATATTGCAATTGAGCAACATATACTCCTGGTTCAAAGGGAGTCTGTACCAGTATGTTGAACCTGCCTGAAGAGTCATCCTTTAGGGCAATTGACTCTACCAAATTTCCTTGCTGATCAAAGATATCCACAAACAAGTCTTCTCTGAATGCAAGTGATTTCTGGACAGCGCCAGATAGAACAAGATTGCCATCATATTGCGCCTCTATGATTGCATAGTGAGAACGAATTGGAAGATATCTTTCGATTAATCTTTTCAACTCTTCTAATTTTTCACCGATATTTTCTTTATCTCTATTTGCGAAACCGAGTTTAATATCGCCAATAACTTTTGAAAATCTTGACCCGCTGTCATAATACTCACCCCCAAAATTCTCAATGAATGTTTGCAGTTCCTCAAATTCTCTTGCAAGTTCAACGATGTCATAATCAGATTCTGTAAAAACAGCCTCAAATTTATCTTCGACATTTATTATCTGAGTTGCTTTAAAATCTTCATATTGCAAAGTTACAAAATACAGCCCAGGATCAGCTGGTGCTATCCATTGTGTAAAGAAATCACCATGCTTAGTGGCAGAGAATTTTAATTTGCTATGCGTACTTGCGTCCATATTGTAAATTGTAACAAAAATATTTTCTCGCCTGTCAAATTGGTCCTTGTCAACTGCGCCTCGAATAACCCATATTTCCCTTTCTAAATCATATGAAATATTATAGATAATTTTCTTGTTTGTTGCGACTAGATTTTCGCTGAGATATTGTCCAATTTCTAAAAGTTTTGTCTCGACATCTACAAAATTACCAATTTCAACAAGTTCATACGCTTCGGAAGTCAGCTCATTATACTCTTCCGTAAACTGGGCAAAACCAGAAGTTGATGAGGAATCGCTAATTACGGCCGAAGAAAAAGGATTAAAATTAGAAACGGCAATTGAATAAGCATCTAGTTTTTTTCTATATTCAATACGCTTCAACTCATCTAGATTGTAGCCATCTGGAGAACCATAGGGATCCTCCTCATAAGCATAGGAAACTTGCCTCCATTCAGAAAACAAATCACGGACCATGTTATCTGCTGCATCAATATCATTTCTTATTACAAGATCTCTTACATCGTCAATTTTTTCATTAAATGTTTCTGAAAATTCTATGAAACCTGGAAGGAACCTGTTTTTTATCATTTTTAATTCAACTAGGTTTTCTAGAGACTTTGCTCTTTGAAGCACATTTCCTGCACGTGCCTTTATTGCGTCTTCATCTCTTTTATCAAGGTCTGACTTTATCTTTGGAGCAATCTCGCTGACCCAAACCAATAAGACTTCAATCCTGTCAATTCTTGTAATAGACGGTTTGCCAGATGCCATTTGTTCTGCTGTGTCAAGAATTTTTAGAGCACTGTCAATTAAGTAAAGATTGTTGTAGTCAGCTTGGAGTTCTGCTTGTTCCTTCATTATTTGGTACTCAAATTTTAGAAGGACCACAGGATTTCTCTTTTCTCGCAGTTCAGTCATTGAGCGGTCAAACTCTGTGACAATTTCTAGAATTTCATCAACTGAGGATGCATTTTTTACTCTCTCTAGTAACCTTTCCCAATCCTCAGAAAGGCCACGGTCAACTCCAATATCTTTTGAGATTTCTACGGACTTGCTAATCCGTGATGAGATATCAATGGTTTGCCTCATCTTGTAAATATCTGATTCAGATTCAATGATATCATCAACAGACGAGGCTCTTTGTAGTTTGGATTTCATTGAATTCCAGTCAGGCATTAAGATGTTGGCAAGATCAGAGTTTTCAGTTGAATTTGAGGAGATGAACCTATCTACCTTATCTAGGTCACGCAGGATTATCGCTCCCTGATGAAGTTTTGCCGTATCTTCTTTATTTTCAAGTACTTCATCAATAGTTAATTTAGTTTCAAAAGAAATTTTTTCGTTTTTCCAATCAGTTATTATTATTTTGTAAATGTCACTTTGTTTTCTTGATATTATGTCTAGATATCTTGCCTTTGATAAAAGATCCACAAGCTCAGATAATTCTGTTGTGTAAAGTGGAGCAGTTCCCCTTGCAAAAATAAAACCAATTTCTTCCTTTACAGGCCTTGTCAAAATAGTATTAGATTTTTTCATCAGATTTAGCAAAGTTTCTTCAATCTCATCAAAAGTAAGAATCTTAACACGAGTTTTTTGCGGATTTGCATTCTGCACTTCTACAAATGCATCCGATAAAATATCTAATCCATTTTTCTTATCACCAATTTCATAATAGAAAATAGATGAAAAGATTTCACTATCAATGGATTTTGCTACTTCAAAAGAGATTTCATCAGCTTCCAACATTGAAGCAACAGAATTCAATGATGAGGAGATGGCAAGTCGTATTAGTGGATTAATTTCAAAAATAAATGCCTCAGAGAAAAACTCGTTTGACAAATCAACATAGATTTTTTCTAATTCTTCTAGATCGTTATTTGAAACTGCAAGGTTCAATCGATTAAAGAAAGTTGTTCCCACACCAAATTCTTGATCAATCAAGTCAATTTTTTCAGAAACCAGGGTTTCAGCTGATTCTAATAATTCGCTAGGAGAGGGTTTAGTATATTGATTTGACGTGACTTGAAATTGTGTAGAGGTAGAATAATCACCATAAAATAACTTTATTTCATACTCTCCACTTAGTCCACAAATTCTTCCCTCCAAGGGAATTACCTCAGTAATGAAAACACCATTTGTAAGAGGAACAAGTTGTTGGATTTGACATAAATCACCTCGAGGATTAATAATTTGCATTATTAGAAATGAATTTCCAGAGGAATTTGCCACCTTGCCATAAATAAAAAGAGGCTCTCCAATGTCATACTCACCAAAATTATCTAAAATGGTGATTCTGCTAGATGTTTGTGCGTTAGCATATACAGGCATTAACAAAATTACAATAAAACAAATTACTAATGCCCTCTTCCTCATAGAGATCAAAAGATGCCTTAATCATACTTAAAATTTAAGAAGGTATGATACCCAAGATTTGTCTTATTTGTAAGGCATTAGGCTATTGTTGTAACCTGAAAATTCTTAATGATATTTTTTGGAAAATACTCTGATCTTTTTAAAGTGAGAATACATTCACTATGAAACTGTTCCGCAGTTTTTGTACCACAAGACTTACAAATCATACTGATTAATTTTTTACACTCTGCACATTGTGCAAAATCAATGAGAGATTCTCCACAGATTCTACAAGATTCGTCTGGCAATTTCTTTTCAATAACCCCATAAAAAATTTGGATATAAGCAAGACGTAGAACTCGTTCATCCTCAAGATTAGCCGAAGATTATAATGGAAAAGAAACAGACCAAAAGAATGGACCTAGTTAGAAAAACATTTGATGAATGGGCTCAAAATGGTAAAGCTGAATTAATGGAGCAAGAACATGGTAAAAATGTATCAAAGTTTTTAGAAAAAATTTCTTTTAAAAAACAATTTTCATTTTTAGATGTTGGATGTGGAAATGGTTGGGTAATTCGGAAAGTTTCTACAAACCCAAAATGTCGAAAAGCGGTAGGAATTGACAAAAGTAAAAGGATGATAATACAAGCTAAAAAAAATAAAAAAAATTCCAATGAAGAATATATTCACACAACTATTGAATCTTGGAAATACTCAGGCAAGTTTGATTTTATTTTTGCCATGGAGTCTATTTACTATGCTGACTCTATAGAAGTGGCTTTGAAACAAATATACAAATTATTAAAACATGGAGGACGGTTTTTCTGTGGGATTGATTTTTACCTGGAAAACAAGGCAACAACAAAATGGTCTAAATTGATGAAGGTACAAATGCACCTACATTCAAAACGCCAATGGAAACAATTTTTTGTTGATGCAGGATTTGAAACCAAGACAAAGCACATTAAAGATTTGAAAAGCAAAAAAAAATGGAAACGTGAATTTGGAACTTTGTTTATCATAGGAAAAAAATGAAAAAGAAATGTTCAAATTAAATAAAAAAAAATAGAAAACGTGTGAGCTGGAGCACGAAACGCTGCTACGGCAGAGGAAACTCCTCCCTCCATACAGGAAATGTGATCCGGAGATGGATAATCAGAGATGATTGGCAACGGAGCAGAAAATAATCCAACCTGGCGCACTGTGATGGCAAAACCTGAGATTTCCAGAGAAGGAATGAAAAAAGCCGACCCGCATGGAGCAAAGCCAAACAGAACTGAAGGATCCTGTACCAAGTTCAGGTAGGCTGCAAAGCGAAATATCGTGAAAACAGAAGGAGGGTTACTCCCAGCACACACTAATTTTTTTAAAAATAAAAAATTAGATTGTAATTAGCTATCTTACTACAGTTGCCCGACGGTTTCTTTACAAACGTCGGTTGAACATGTACAATCTGCACTACAAATACAATGACCTTGCATTGCACAGTCACATGAATAATCAGGATCGCCACTATCTGCTTCGCATCCACAGGCTTGATCTAGCATGGTAGGGGTTGCTGTTTGTGGTGGAGGGCTTTGTTGTGGGGGGGCTTGTTGGGTAGTTTCTGCATCATACAGGATTCTGGTCTTTTGATAATCACTATCATCTGTTAATTGGGCTTCTCCCCTGTTAGTGTGATAGCCACCAGATGCGAGGCTGGTGTCATACATAGTTAACCTGCTCGGATCAATTCCTGTTTGGGCCGTTTCTTGATTCTTGAGGGACCTGCTACTTTTTATAAAAAATCCAACTCCGCCGATAGCAGCCATAGCTGCCATTCCATAAACAATCGTCACGGGGAATTCACCTGTGGAGGTTGTTGCATATCCCGAAGGGGCAGTAGGAGTCACTCCTGCAATTTCTACGCCATCTAACAAATCTAATGCACCAAACCCAATTGTAGAAAGATTTGCTGCATCAGCTGATTGAACACTTCTAATTACATACTTTTGATCAGCATTAACTTCTGCTTCAAAAACTCTTTCAACTTGCCTTCCCTCTCTAAGACTACTCTCCCCCATTGTCCAATGAGATATGACAAAACCGGTTATTGATTCATCTAAACCAAAAGTACCGGCATCAACGTTGATTCCAGTTGGATCAAACAAAAAGTGCCAATTCGTCATTGGTTGTTCTAAGATATAGTTTGCATCTATCAGATTTTTTGACAAAATTTGTTCGGCTTCAGTTCCTACTAGAATATTGTATACGGCAGGTTCCTTATCTCTAAGTAAAGAAATAGGATGGTTTATTTCCACGCCGTCAATTACAATGTCATTAGTAGCAGTCAATCCTCTCCAACCCAAATCAATCAAAGTTTTAGATTGATCCTTGGAAATTATATAATTAATTAAGGTTCCTTCTAAAATCAATTTGTAATCTATTGCGGCAGCTAGGTTTCTCCCTTTAAGATGAAAGTTATAAGTCACATCTAGATCTGAAATTATCACTTGACTTCCATCACTTTTAATTTTGGAGTTTAGAGCATTAATCAGATTTTGAACACCGGGATTTGTTGAATCTGCAGCTCCCGTGATAGTCCATTCTTGAGTACGTAATTCATCAAATATTTTTCCACCATTTGGATATTCGATAAACACGGTTTTAATGTAAGTTACTTTGAAGGTAGATTCATCACTATTAGGATCAATTCTAGCATTCATTTGAGCTGCCCATGCAGGTGAACTAGTACTAACTACAAGTAGGCTAACCAAGAAGATGGTTAAAATTATAGCCCTAAACACGGGTTAATTTCTTCGATCAAGAGTAATAAACTTATCCAAAAAAAATAGATCGGAATATTTTGAAAAAGTAATATTGAGTAATATTGACAGACATTATGGTTTTAGAAGAAATATGATGGTAGCTATATTAGCCGGTGGGACAGGTTCTGTTAAACTAGTTAGAGGGTTGGTATCCCAAGATATCAAAGTGAACGTAATCTCTAACGTCGGTGATAATTATTGGTTATACGGACTCTATGTTTGTCCAGATATTGATACTATAATTTACGGCCTAGCAGACATACTTGATCAAGAAAAAGGTTGGGGAATTAAAAAAGATACCTTCAACTTTTTAAGGCAGATGGAAATTTTGGGGGAGGAGACGTGGTTTAGAGTTGGGGACAGAGATGCTGCCACTCATTTGATTAGAACAAATATGCTCAAAAATGGAAAAAATTTGAGTGACATTACAAAATGGTTATGTGAAAAGTTTGCAGTGAGTGCAAACATCATACCAGTTACTGATAACACTGTAGAAACTAGAATTACGACGGACAAGGGAGAAATGCATCTACAGGAGTATTGGGTAAAACATCGAGGAAAGGATCCTGTTAAAGGTATACAGTATATTGGAGCAGAAAAAGCAAGGCCAAATCCAGAGGCAATTAATGCAATTCATGACGCAGATAGGGTAATACTTGCACCAGGAAATCCATTGACATCAATTGGTCCAATGCTTCAAATCAAAGGAATTAGAAAAGAACTTTCAAAAATGAAGAGAAAAGTAATTGCAGTAAGCCCATTGATTGGAGATAAAGCCATTACAGGTCCTGCCGCAAAATACATGGAGGCGGCAGGTATTGAAGCAAATGCGTATGGATTGGCAAAGATGTATTCAGATGTTTGTTCCAATATTGTTGTCGATTCAAAAGACAAGGCTTTGGTAAAGAAAATTCAAAATTTAGACATGAGGGGATATGACACAAAAATAATTATGAAAAATAAAATATCCGAAGACGCTTTAGCTAGTTTTATTTTAAAACAAATTCACGTAGTTTGAAAACCGCTGCAATAATACCAGTAAAAACTTTCTTACAAGCAAAGACAAGATTAGGAATATCATTAGAGCAAAAAGAAAAAATCTGTGAAATAATGTTAGAAGAAGTTCTCTATACATTATCAATTTCACCCCAAATCGATAAAATCATAATTGTTACAAAGGAAAAAAAGGCCTTAGACATCAGTAGAAAATTTAATGCAGTTCCAATTATTGATAATAAAGAATCTGGAGTAAACAATGCAGTTGCACTAGCTGATAAGTATCTTTTAGAAAATAGATTTGAAACTTCAATTGTTTTTCCTCAAGATATTCCATATATCAAAACACAAGATATTGATTTCATGTTAAAATTTAAAACCACCTCAGAATTTGCAATTATTGTTCCCTCAAGGAGATTCGATGGAACGAATGCCCTTGTACGAATGCCAGTAAATTTGATGAAAACACATTATGATGAAGATAGTTACAAAATTCATATGAGTACGGCCAAAGAAATTACTAGAGATGTGTCTTTGGTGTTTGTAAAAAGAATTATGTTGGATGTAGATAATATGGAAGACCTAAAGTTCCTACTAAGTCAAAATGAAAAACCAGATGTTGCAAAAAAAATTCAGAATGTTTTAGAGTTAAAATAACCAATTATTGACATTTGCTCAAAAGAAGCTAATTTTAGCCAAAATTCATCCAAATTTTTATATAAAATAAGATAATAATTTTTAAATAGTATAAAAAATTCTCGCACGAAAAGACCCTATGGGTTTAGCTGCTGCAGCACTGTACGTAGCTTGTGTAACAAATGGTGAAAATAAAACTCAGAGAGAGGTGGCCGAGGCTGCAGGAGTGACTGATGTTACCATCCGAAACAGGTACCAAGGTCTAAAGATTGCGTTAAACCTTTAGTTTGGATTCTCTTTTAGAATAGAAAAAATTTACCAATAAAAGGCTAATTGACAACGCTCCGGATATCAAGAATATTATTTCCATTGTACTAACCAAAGGATGAGAAAATGCGTCTTCCATGGAAATCAAATTTATCTGTGAGATGAAATTCACATATGAAAATATAAAATAATTAGTTGCCCAATGAACAAGAATTGCTGAAATCAATCCATATCTAAAATATAACCATCCTAAAATTATTCCGCTTGCAGTAGCTTGGGCAAATTTTCCCTCACTCCATGGCTCTCCAGAAATTATATGAGATATGCCAAAAAATATAGCCACAACAACAATCAAAATTATTGCTCTTCTTGATTCGTAAATATGTAAATTATCTGACGGAGACCATAAGGATTTGAAAAAACTCTTAATCGAAGTTCTGTGAGAATATAACGCAACCAAAGGAAGGCCAATTAAGATTACTCTAAAGCCTATCTCTTCAGTAATAGGTGCCAGGCTAACATAAAAAAATTGGATTAGATCATTTTCAACAACAGGGGGAATTGTAGAAATCCCAAATCCTTCTTGAATAAAATTAATTATTGCAGATACAAATATCAAAATTGAAAACCCCATGGTGACGGCTACCATGTAGTTTGATTTTGCTTTTAGTTTACCCTTAGATAAAAGAGAAGACATGGTTTTAAAAAATCCGTCTTTTGGGCCAACCATTGCAACGGCAAAAAAAATAATGTACATAGACCATAAGACAATAAAGGCATCGCCAATTTCAATATCTATGGGAATTGAAAATTCAGTTCCTGCTACAGATATTTCAAATTGATTTAAGGGGTATTCAAAATTAATGTCATCTCCTAGCTCACTATGATACATCACATATGCCCCTATAGGGAATGAAAGAACCATCATTCCAAATATTACCGATAATAATGCAGAATGAGGAATTCCAAAACTCTGAAGAATTTTATTTGGATTTTGCAATTTTGGTCTAATGAAGTTCAATACTTGACTCAGAAAACCCAAGACTGATCAAAGTCTCTTTTATTGTTTCTCGATGATCACCTTGCAAAAATATGTAACCCTCTTTGGCGGTTCCGCCACAAGCATACTTGTTCTTTAAATCTCTAGCAACACTTTCTAGATTATTTAATTTCGAATCCATGCCTTCAATCATAGTCCCTTTTTTCTTAAATCTCCTAGTTTCTAATCGAATTATGATTTTTGTATTGTCTTTTGCCAGCTCGCTACAAGCACATAGATCTTCAGGAAGGCCACAAGTATTACAAATTACTGCCATTCGTCCGAAAAAAGTTCCTTCTTCAGACTATTAAGCCTTCTTAGAGGAAAAATTAGCTGTAAAAAACAATGGGATTTTTTAGACAGAATATTTAATGAAATTTGTGTCAAAAGACCTTACAAAAAAAGCAGTAGAAATGTTACTTCAAGGAGCCACTTTGTTAAGAGAACCGTGTCCTTATTGTTCAGGAGTTAGAGTAATGAGGGAAGGGCAAGCCTTGTGTGTTAGTTGCGGCAGAGAACCTGAAAAAAGAAACATTACTCAACAAGATAACAAGGGACTAAAGACAAGTTTGCTTGAAACATTAGAAAAAAAACTTGACGTGCTATCTAAGGAATTAGAACAAGAATCTGATCACGAAAGGCAGCAGGCCATACTAAAATCGATTAATTCCATTATCGAGGCAGTGGATAAAATCAAAAAGTAACTAAATTATTTTGGGAAGGATGAGAATTAAAAATTCACTATTTTTTGAAATTTTACAGATCATTATTAAAAAACACCTCTAAATTGTGAATACTTTTGATTTAAAGCCAAATTTAGGCATAGCAATAAAGTATTTATGTCAAAATTATGGTTTTGAGAATTAACTATGGCTGATAAAAAAGCTGCGCCGCTACCAGCATCAAGTGGAGGTTTGATGAGATTCTTTGAGGATGAGACCAAAGGATTCAAAATTGATCCAAAAATCATAGTTTGTATACCAATGAGTTTAATCGTTGTTTCATGGCTTATTGAAATATTCCTAGCACCGTGATCACCTAATGAAAAAATCGGAAGACGATGTTTCAAATATCCATAATAGGTTTTCCCTGACCCTAGTCAATCCGTCATCACAGTATTTTTCTCTTGTAGTTTCTTTACTTGTCGCATCTGTGATTGCAGCAATAATTCACCTGTTGTACCTTGGAACTGATGAATTATGGTTTAGAATTCCAATAGTACTTGCAACCTTAGGGGTTGTTCAATTGATCGATATACAATTTACTAAAAGAAAAGAATACTCAAAATCACTTCATGCGTCCCTTTTTGGAAATCTACTTTGGCTTTTAACATTGGTAATGGGAATAGCTGCAAGCATAGTGTTATCTAAGGAGTTATCACTGTTTTTCATTACCTTTGGGATGCTCCTATTTGCAAGTTTTAGAATAGCAATTTTCACTACAACATTAGGGGCAAATATCAAAAAAGCATGGGCCATTTGTCTTGTTCAACCACTTTCAATGTTTCTGGTATTAGTTCCAATGGACATGTGGATTCAAATGGTAATGGAACCAATGACCTTGGGATATGGGATATCCTTCATCATAATTGCAAGTGTTTGGGTGAAATTAACTGATAAAGCAGGTAGACCTGGAATGGAAAGCACTCACAGGACCATTCAAGCATATTTGGCATCGCAAAAAAATGATTTTTCCGAAGCTGAAGAATTAATGGAACAACGTTCAAGTAAAACTAAAATTGCCACTACCCAAATCAGGCTACACTCCCCTAACCATAAGACAGACTTTAGAATGGTTTTGCCAGAAATTCATCCAGGACCATATCATCCAGTAGGTGGAAGTAATATTCCATATTTGATTTACAAGAACCTTGATTCGTCAGCAATGGTTATGCATAGTATTTCTGATCATTCATTGAATCTACCCTCTAAAAACGAAGTGGAAATTTATTTAAAAAATCTAGACAACTGTGTGACCAAAGAAGAGGGGCTTACATGTACAGAGCCTGTGACTGTTCAAATTAACAAGGCCAGAGTACTCGGAATACTATTTGGAAATAATCCATTGTTGTTTTTATCACTGTCTCCTCATGGAATGGAAGATATTCCAAATTTTATGAAAAAAGATATTGAACAGTATGCAAAAAACAGAAATTACTCCAAACCGTTGATTGTTGATTCTCATAATGCAATGGGAAAAGAAATTTCAAAAGAAGATGCAGAAAATATGCTAAAGGCTGCAAAATCTTGTCTTGACACTTTAATTAGAAAAAACAGTTATCCCATAGAGTTTGGTTATGCAAACTCTGAGGATATGGATGTTTGGACTGAAGATTTGGGAATGGGAGGCCTAGGAATAATGTGTCTGAAAATCAATGACAAGAAATTCTTTTTAGGATGGGCAGATGCAAACAATATGGAAAATGGGGTTAGAGAAAAAATCGTTCAAAATTTTGCAGATAAAAACTATAATCTTTTAGAAATATGTACATCTGATACTCATTTTGCACGTGTAAAGCCAAGGAACAAAAATGGATACAATCAACTAGGATTGATGACAGCCGCCGACAAATTATCAAATTGGTTGTTAGAGATTGCAAAAAAGGCAGAGGATGGAATTGAAGTGGCAAAGTATGAGATTCTAGAGAATCAGACTGAAGTAAAAATAATGGGTCAAGAAATTTTTGAAGATTTTTCAAAAGCCCTAGACAATTCCCTAAGGATTACAAAGATGATCATGAGTGGTTGTGCTGTATTGTTTTTGACTAGTTTGTTTCTTTAGGTCTAATACTAGTAATTACCAGACCTAGCAGCAATCACACTTAGACCCGCGTTTTGGATTACAAAATTTATGATCAATTAGACATTTACAATGGACAATATTCACGAAACTGTTTTTTTGATTCTTCCATTATTAAATTATTTTAAGAAGGGATTTAGTTAGGGAATTTCTAAGTTTCCATAGTTTTCATTTCTTGTAGATTTCCATAAAATTCATCCACAAAAGATGAGAATTGAAAAATTGGAACTATTGGAACACGGTCAATAAAATCAATCTTATCTTGATATAAGGTAACAATTACAGGTACAGCAATAGCACCAGATGTTTTTGAGATATAGTGTTTTGTTCTTTCTATCTGATTTTTTACCGCTTCAGACAAGGCGGAGGTACTGTATCTTTTCCAATGCTTGCAATCAATTAGCATTGCTATCCCTAACCTTATCCCAATTACATCAATTTCCATTCGTGGTTTTGTAAGAATAAGATTTTTTATTATTGCAAAATTCTTGGCTTCTAAAATTTCTGCAGTTAATCCTTCGAAGTCCTTCCAGTTGAGTGCAATAACAACCTCATCAAGAGGCAAGCCACTTTTAATTAGCATTATTGCTGTCTTTAGTTTGTCGCCATCTTCAAAATAATATTTACCTTCTTGTCTTGACCCAATACCTTTTTTAAAAAATGTCTCTAAAATTTTTTTTGATTCCTTAACATCAGTTTTAGTAATAACAGAAAAATCTTGAACAGAAATTCCCCCAGGAATGATTCCAGATAAGGTATTCAACATTTTTGTTGTAAATTTCAACTGTGTTTTCATTGGCTAATAAGACGATATAGGTTTTAGGAAATAACAAACCAGGGTTATA
>Ga0209987_10000341_pt1 | contig 24352 bp, 24 predicted proteins | sample N074metaG_FD_182134 | JGI IMG/M metagenome (GOLD analysis project Ga0209987, IMG submission 182134) | Deep subsurface microbial communities from Kermadec Trench to uncover new lineages of life (NeLLi) - N074 metaG (SPAdes) (version 2) | ecosystem: Environmental > Aquatic > Marine > Ocean trench...
CCGCTTATGGCTAAAAGCGGACTCTTTGGGCCGTGCCTTGCCCTTACCAAGGGTGAAGGCATTGTCACGTTAACATACTTTAGCAAGTAAAAATGGAAACCGTCTGTAAATTAAAGCGCAGAAAATAGCCATTATTTTAAGTGACATAGGTAAAGAATCCTTCCAAATTTATTTAATGTGACAATGCCGGCGTCGGTAAGAAATTTTCTGCATCAGGGAAATCTATCCCCCAATCACTCTTGCCTAAGAGTTTATTTGGTAATCCCTTCGACAGTCTCCATTCTTGTCATTTTATTTTTCCTCCCGTATAGTTTTTAAAATACAATCGATCAAAAACGGGAAAGCAAAAGCGTATGTCCGGAAGCAGTTGGCGTGATTTTTGGGACCTTGTCCTGTCGGTCTGGAACCAGGGGTTTTTAAGCTTTGATGTCGCGAGTGTGATCATTTCCCTGGGCATATTGGCAGGGTTTCTGATCCTTAGAGGATTGTTTACAACAATCGTCATTCATCAGATCAGGTATTGGAGCAAAAAAACAAAAACCCCCTGGGATGACCGGATTATTGATGCTCTTACGCCACCGGTTCGCTTCATCCCGGTGGTCATGGGTGTGTTTTTTGCAACTCAGTATTTGGCAGCTGAGGGCTTCCTGCTTGAATTTTTCTCGAATCTTAACCGCAGCCTGGTCACCTACACCCTTTTCTGGGGGCTGTTGCGGCTGGTCAAGCCGATCGGGGCGGTGCTGGAGACCTCCACCCGATATCTGACCGCGGCGATGCAGGACTGGTTTGTCAAAGCCCTGAGGGCCGCCGTTATTTTATTGGGAGGGGCCACCATAGTGGAGATTTGGGGCATTGAGGTTCTGCCGCTGATTGCCGGTCTTGGTCTTTTCGGTGTGGCGGTGGCGCTCGGCGCGCAGAATATGTTCAAAAACCTGATCGCCGGTCTTTTTGTGATCGGTGAGCGCCGGTTTCATAAGGGAGACTGGATCAGGGTCGATGGTGTGGTTGAGGGAACGGTTGAGCAAATTGGTTTTCGAACCACCCTTGTCAGGCGGTTCGATAAGGCCCCGGTTTATGTCCCCAATGCCCACCTGTCTGATAATGCGGTTACGAATTTCTCCAAAATGACCCACCGCAGGATCAAGTGGCTTATCGGCATTGAGTATTCCGCCACTAGAGAGCAGCTCCAACAAATTCGCGATGATATTGAGACTCATATCTCGAATAATGAGGATTTCGCCATGCCGGATGATGTTGCAACCTTTGTCCGGATAGACCGATTTTCAGACAGTTCAATCGATATTCTTCTTTATTGTTTTACCGTCACCACCGACTGGGGAGAGTGGCTTGAGATCAAGGAAAGCCTGGTCCTGACAATCAAGGATATTGTCGAGAGTACCGGCACGGGTTTTGCCTTTCCTTCGCGCTCGCTTTATGTGGAAAGCCTGCCGGATGCGCCGGAAGTTTTCCCGTTGAACGAAGGCGAGGGGATTGATGAAAAGTAGACCGAGAGGAAAATGAGGCATTGTCACGTTAACCAGATTTTTCGGTTAAAATGGAAACCAACAGTAAATTAAAGCTCAGAAAACTGCCATTTCCTAATTAGGTATGCCCTAGATTTGTTCCAAAATGCAGTTAACGTGACAATGCCCGCTGGAGTCAGGAAACCGGACGGCGCGAGAGATCAACGAAGCCTTCGCCGCAGCTAACTGGAGTTGCGAAAGTTGTGGAAGCCGAACGGGTATGCACCGGTCACCTCCAATGTCCGCTTTTGGCTAATAGCGGACTCTTTTTAATACGCACGGTATTCCGGCATCCAGGCGGTAATAGCCCCATTTTGCTCCTAAAGTTTCGGCAGATTTTCTGATGTGTACAATTTTCCCTTAGGAGAGCAAAAGAAACCTTTATATTGCCTTTGTGTGGTGTTTTTGCCAAAACCTTAGGGCTTGGAGAATTAAGACCATGCAGAAAAGACGGTTTGGAATGCTGCATCTGGTTCTGGTACTGGTTGCCGGGGCGCTTGGTGTCACACTGTTTTTGTCCCTGCCCAACAAGGAGGCCACATCGATGTCAGCTGATACCCCCGAGTATGTTCTGGTTATTCACGGCGGCGCCGGAACGATCCTGAAAAAAAACCTGACCAGGGAAAAAGAAGCCGAATATCTCGCCGCGCTGGCCGAGGCCCTGAAAGCCGGGGAAGATATCCTGAAAAGTGGCGGCACCAGCCTCGATGCGATCACGGCTGCGATTGTTATAATGGAAGACAGCCCGCTGTTTAACGCCGGCAAGGGCGCGGTGTTTACCTCAGACGGCAAGAACGAGCTTGATGCCTCGATCATGGACGGGGCGACGCTGAATGCCGGGGCGGTTGCGCGCCTCCACCGCATCAAGAACCCGGTGCTGCTGGCGCGCAGCGTTATGGACCATTCGCGCCACGTCATGCTGACCGGGGAAGGCGCTGAAAAGTTTGCCGAGGAACAGGGGTTCGATTTTGTCGGTCCTGAATATTTTTATACCGATTTCCGCTGGGGCCAGTTGCAAACCGCCAAGGAAGCGGGCGCAGGCGCCCTGATCCTTGAGAGCGATGATGATATTTTTTACATGGATGAAGACCACAAGTTTGGCACCGTAGGCGCCGTAGCGCTAGATAAGGATGGCAACCTGGCCGCGGCAACCTCGACCGGCGGGCTGACCAACAAACGCTGGGGCCGGGTTGGTGATAGTCCTATCATCGGCGCCGGCACCTATGCCAACAATGTCTCCTGCGCGGTCTCGGGCACCGGCCAGGGCGAATATTTCATTCGCGCCACGGTGGCTCGTGATGTTTGCGCGCTGATGGAATATGGCGGCTTTTCGCTGGCGGACGCGGCCAACAAGGTGATCCATGAAACCCTGGTGAACATGGGGGGTGATGGCGGCATTATTTCGGTTGATAAAGACGGCAACATTGCCCTGACCTTCAACACCTCGGGCATGTACCGCGGCTATGTCAAGGCCGGTGAAGACCCCGTGATCGAAATTTACAAGGACTAATGCCACCGATTTTGTTTGAAATTGGCGCCAACCCACCCCAAATATATAAAAAGAACCTTTTTTGAGAGGGAGGCCGAAATGAGTGTTTTAGCCATTGCTGTCATTGTCTTTGGATTGCTGATCCTGGTAACCCGTGGCCCGTTGGTTTACGCCCCGGACAAAACCCGAAACCGGCTGGTTGGCCTGTTTGATAGCGAGCGCAAAATGCGCATGATGGGCATAGTCATCGCCGCCCTCGGCGCCTTTTTTATCTGGGCCGCAGATGGCGCCATCGGCGGCTGGGCGGTCGCGGTTTATCTGTTTGGAATACTTGCCCTGATGATTTCATTGCTATTGATGATACCGTTCCCGGGCCGCATGCAGCCCTTGGCAACACGGGTCTGGAATGGCTTCAGCCAAACCACCTTGCGGCTGATCGGGTTAACCTCAACCGTATTTGGGGCCTGGCTAATTTACGTCGGCTTCACGCTCTAGGCCGATCCCCGCCAAAATCGCCGCATAAATTTCTATACCCTTAAAGAGGTGACCGAGGCGGATATTTTCATTGGGCGCGTGCTGGGAATTGTCCTGGTTGACAATCGGCAGGATCGCAAACGGTACATCCAGCGGAAGGACGATATGGGCCAGCGGCAGGCTGCCGCCGAGGGTGGGATAGATCAGCGTTTCGCCGCCGGTGACCGCTTGCATAATCTCAATCGTGCGCGCCACCCAGGGGTTGTCGGGGTTGGTGCGAACCGCCGGATAGCCAGACCGGCCCCAGTCAATTTTTGCAATTTTTGGATATGCCAGGCGGTCTTCCAGGGTCGGGTCGCCATAAAGGATATGATAGCCCCGGGCAGTGATATGGGCTTCGATAACATCGCGGGTTTTGGCGATTGTCATATCCGGGACCAGGCGGATGCCGATCGAGGCGATGGCGCGGCTGTCAATAATATTCCTGGCCTTATCCCCAACCCCGCCGGCGGCAAGCCCGCGGATATTCAGGGCCGGCAGCAGGAGCGTTTCTTCATAGCGCAAATCTGGATATTCCCGGTCAGAAATTCCGGCATCTTTCATCACCAGCGCATCAGCATCGGGGATGGCGGCAATCAGCGCACGCTCCATCTCCCCGGCTTCGCGGACCTGATCATAAAACCCGGCAATCAGGACATGACCATCTTCGCGGCGCATCGAGGCCAAAAGGTGCGCCAGTCTTAAGGAAGGGTTGGGCGAAAAATTACCGTAATGGCCGGAATGCAATCCCCGCACCGGGCCAAAAACCGTCAGGTCAAAGCCAAAAACCCCGCGCACCCCCAACACCACCCGCGGGTTGCCGCGCTGGTCCTGGGGACCATCAAGGAACAGCCAGAAATCGGATTGAAGCTTATCCTGGTATTTCATAATGGTCGGCGCCAATTCGACGGACCCGGCTTCTTCCTCGCCATCGATGAACAGTTTTATATTGACCGAGGGCGTGATCCCGGCGGCCTTCATGGCATCCAGGGCATAAACCAGGGCAATAATCGGCGCCTTGTCGTCCGAGGCCGAACGGCCATAGATGCGCCAATCGTCCTCTAAGGGGCCATTATAATTGGCCAGGTCAACGATCACGGCACCATCCTCCAGGCGCCCTTGGCGCACCACCGGAGCGAATGGCGGGGTCACCCAGCGGCTCAAGTCAACCGGCTGGCCGTCGTAGTGGATATAAAGCGTTATGGTTTTTTTGGCGCCGGCATCGAGAACGCCGTAAATCGCCGGCCGCGAATTTTCATCAATGCTCAGTAGCTCGGTTTCAAAACCACGCGCCTCAAGAATCTTGCGGATATAATCCGCGTTGGTTTTGATGTCGTCGAGATTGGCGGCAATATTGGGCAGGCTCAGAAGCTTTAGAAACTCTTGGACAATTTCGCCCTTGTGGTCGTTGGTGTAGCTTTCAATGCTTTCCTCGGCCTCGGCCGCCACGCCAAAGAAAATAAACAGGGCTACTAAAATCAGTTTCAACATACCATTTACATTCATTTACCAAGGCCGAAATCGCGTCGCTTGAAGTGGTAGAACAGCATTATAATGCCGGTGACTGAAAACACCAGCGCAAAGACCGAGGCCCAGACTAAAAGCGGGTTGTTGAAGTCGGTGCGGTTTTTATAGTCCATGATGTGCAGCATCCAGAAAAAATCGTACACCCGCCAGACATCGCTGCGCCGGGCCAAGACCTGGCCGGTCTGGGGCGAAACATAAAGGTGGGTGCCCTCCTCGTCGTTCATGTCAACCCGCCACACCGGCAAAACCCCACGGTATTCGGTGTTGTGTTCCTCAACCCACAAGGCCTCTGTTGGCGCACCTTCCCCGGCAAAATCGGCTTCGGCGATAACCACTGCGGCGGCGCCCGGCAACGGGCTAAGCTTTTGCGCCGCCAGGGCGTGGAAAATATCGACCTGGCCGGACATTAATGTCACTTCATATACCGGGTAATCCACCAAGGACCTCAGTTTAACTTCCTTGACCGGGCCTTCGACCTGGGCCAGCACCAAGTTAATCGGGGCCAGCGGGTAATCGGCGCTAAAGGCAATCAGGTCCGGTTCGGCAATGTTGTGTTCTGACCGCACCACCTCAATTTTGTAATAGCTCATGACAAACCCGCCCGCGATCCACAACACCACCTGGATTCCGATCACCAGGCCCATCCATTTGTGAAACAGGGTGGAGTATTTCCTCAAACCCTTTTTGAAACTCATTTTTTTTCCTTAATTGTATTTTAGAATTGCCCCGGCCATTTCCCGGACCAGGCGGCCGGCGGTCATTGCCGTCATGTGATCAATGTCGCAATCGGGATTATATTCAACAACATCACCGCCGATCAGGTTGGGGCCGGCAAGATGGATCAAACTCAACACCTCGCGGGTGGTCAGGCCACCGGGTTCGCGGTGGGAAACACCGGGGGCACAAGACGGATCAAGCCCATCCATGTCGATCGACATGTAAACCGGGCCGTCAAATTTTAAATCGGGGATGCCGCGCCAGTCTTTCATCTCGTGGGTTTCAACGCCAAAACGCTTGATCTGTTCGCGCTGGTCGCCGGTGATTGTGCGGATGCCATACTGAACCAGCCGCTTGACCAGTTTTTCCTCCATGATCCGGGCGAACGGGCAAGCATGGGACAGCGGGTTGCCCTCATAGGCATTATAAAGGTCCGGATGGGCATCGATATGCAGGATAGTCAGGTCTTTATGGACTTTGGAAATGCCCTTCATCAACGGGTAGGTGATCGAGTGATCGCCGCCGACAAAGATCGGGTAACGTTTTTCCCTGACCGTCATTTCCCCAATGTTTTCAATATATTGATTAATGTTCTTAGGGTCATTGCGGAGCAGCCCGACAAAACAGAAATTATCCTTGTCCCTGAGATTGATGCCGCTTTCGGTCCAGGAATTTGCGGCGTCGTGATAAATGTTTTCCCCGACCACCGCGGGGGCCTTGGCGGCCCCTTTGAGATACGATGAATTAGAATCAACGCCGATGCCGATGACCACCACTTTGGTCGGGTTTTGATCAAAATAGCTTTGAAAATGTTCGGGTTTCATAAATAATTCTCCCCCCGCCGGTAAAAAGGCTTTACGAACACCCTGTTGAACCTTAACAAAAAACCCAGACAATAAAAAGCACGGCGTGCAAATTTGCTTGGGGAGAGATCACATGATTGATTGGAAAGGTGTCTATCCGGCGGTTACCAGCCAGTTTCGCAGCAATTTTTCGCTCGATATCGAAGCCACCTCAGGGGTAATCCAGCATTTAATCGACGATAAAGTGGCCGGGCTTGTCATGTGCGGCACCGTCGGCGAAGGCGCTTCATTGTCACCGGACGAAAAACGCGAAATCCTGGCGGCCGCGGTCGAGGTGGCGGCCGGCAAGGTTCCGGTGGTTGCCGGCATTGCCGAATACACCCCGGATCTGGCGGCTAACCTTGCCAATGACGCCGCGCGCATCGGGGTGGATGCGCTGATGGTGCTGCCCGCCCTGGTTTATGGCGGGACGCTTAAGGAAATTGTCACGCACTACCGGACCGTGGCCAAGGCTTCAGACCTGCCGATCATGCTCTATAACAACCCGGCCAGCTACAAGGTCGACCTGACCCCGGAGATTGTTGCTGAGCTGGCGAAAATCGAGACCGTGACCGCGATCAAGGAATCGTCCGGCGCCGCCAACCGCCTTGTCGATATCGCAAATATGGTGGGGGATGACATCACGCTGGTGTGCGGCCTTGATGATGTGGTGGTGGAATCGCTTGCGCTGGGCGCGGTCGGGTGGGTTTCGGGCATGTCGAACGTGTTCCCCCGGGAAGCGGGCGCCTTGTTCAAGCTTGCCATCCGGGGAAAGAAGGCCGAGGCGCTTGAGATTTACAAATGGTTTATGCCCCTCCTCCACCTCGATGCCCGGCCCGATCTGGTGCAGTGCATCAAGCTCTGTGAACACCTGGCCGGGCGGGGCTCAGAGCTGGTGCGCCCGCCTCGTCTCAAGCTCGAAGGTGACGCGCGCCAGGAAATCGTCGATATTTTTGAGGCCGCCAATGGCGCGCGGCCAAACCTTTAAGCCATGAACCATTCGACGCAGCCACATAAAATTACCCGCAGACATGTCTTTCCGTGCATCGATGGCCACACCTGCGGCAATCCGGTGCGGCTGGTGACCGACGGCCACCCTCACCTTTTGGGGGCAACCATGAGCGAACGGCGCCAGGATTTCATCACGCGGTTTGATTGGGTGCGCACCGCGCTGATGTTTGAACCCAAGGGCCATAACCTGATGTCGGGGGCTTTCCTTTACCCGCCGACCCGGGGGGATTGCGATACCGGCATTATTTTCATCGAAGTATCAGGATGCCTGCCGGTTTGCGGGCACAGCACCATCGGCGCCGTTACATTTGGGCTTGAGGAAGGGTTGATCCACCCCAAAACCGAAGGCGTGGTCATGCTTGATACCCCGGCCGGGCTGGTCGAGGCGCGCTATACCCGGGACGGCAAAAAAGTAACCGGGGTCAGGATTTATAACGTGCCGTCATACCTGGCTGAGGTTGGGGTTGAAATTGACTGCCCCGGGCTTGGCAAACTTATGGTCGATATTGCCTACGGCGGAAATTTTTACGGGATTATTGACCCTCAAAAAAACTATGCCGGCCTTGAGGCGCTGGGGGCCGGTGATATCCAGCGCTTCAGCCCGATTATCAGAGACCTCTTGAACGCGGTTGTCCAGGTTGTTCACCCCGAAGATGCGACCATCAAGGGGGTCAGTCATATCCAGTGGACCGGAAAACCCAGGAACAAACGCGCTTCGGGCCGCAATGCGGTCTTTTACGGTGATGCCGCGATCGACCGCAGCCCGTGCGGCACCGGCACCTCGGCGCGGATGGCGCAACTGACCGCCAAGGGCCACTTGAAAGCCGGGGATGATTACATCCATGAAAGCCTGATCGGTTCCATTTTTGAGGGCCGGGTTGAGGGGGAAACCAACGTCGGCGATTATAAGGCGATCCGTCCGAGCGTATCCGGCTGGGCCCGGGTCACCGGGCAGAACACTATTTTCGTTGATCCCGACGATCCCTTCTGGCGCGGGTTCCAGGTGTTATGACCGCCTACCGGCGCAAACCTGTTGCTGTCGTCGGCGCCGGAATTATCGGCGTGATGCTGGCGCGCAAATTGCAAAAAGATGGCAAACGGGTGTTGCTGTTTGACCCGGTTGAGCCGGGCATGGAAACCTCTTTCGGCAATGCCGGCTATATCGCCATGGATGAAATATTCCCGCTCGCCCACGGCCATGTTCTGGCTTCGCTGCCGCGGATGTTGAGGGACCCCTTGGGGCCGCTTTCAATTCGCTGGCAGGAAATGCATCGGCTGTGGCCGTGGTTTTTGAAATTCACCCTGGCCTGCCGCCCCAAGGTTGCCGCCCGCGGGGTGGCCGCGCTGGCCAGCATTCAAGGGGGTGCCGAAGCCGCCTGGAAAGCCGTGATCGCCCAAGAAAAATTAAGTGATTTGATCCACCAGCGCGGGGCCCTGAAAATTTTTGAAAGCGACCGGGGATTTGAAGAAAGCCAGGGCCAGCGGGAGGCCCAGCGAAATTTTGGCATAGACTGCCGGGAAATGTCGGCAAAGGAAGTCCGGCAAATGATACCCGAGTTGGTAAAAACCATTCGCCATGGTGTTTTTTACCCGAACGGCATGCACACCACAAACCCTTACGCCGTGACCAAGCGCCTGTTTGATGCATTCCTGAAAGACGGCGGGAAGTTTTTCAAGGAACGGGTTTTGTTCCTGGAACACAAAGCCACCCATATAAAGAGGGTCAGGACCAATGCCGCGCTCTATGCGGTCGGCAAGGTGGTGGTGACCGCCGGGTACCAGTCCGGGCGGATCTTGACCCCGCTCAATTACCGGGTGCCGATAATCGCCGAGCGCGGCTATCACATCGAGGTCACCCACAAGCCCTTGAGCTTTGACATGCCGATCGGGGTCTATGAGCGCGGGTTTTATATCACCCCGATGGACAGCGGCCTGCGCCTGGCCGGGACCACAGAATTTTCTTCGGCGGCGCATAACGAAAACCCCAACTGGCGGCGGTCAATCATCCTGAAACGCCACATAAAAGAGTTGATGCCGGGCATTACCGGCAAGGAAACCAGCCGCTGGATGGGTCACCGCCCGACCCTGCCCGACTTTCTTCCGGTCCTCGGCAAAGCCCCGAAACTGGACAATCTTTACCTGGCCTTCGGCCACCAGCATCTCGGGCTGACGCTTGCCGCGATCACCGGCGATATCATGGTTGATGTCATTGCCGGGCGAAAACCCTCTATAGACTTGGCGCCTTTTGATATAAAACGGTTTCAGTAGAGGACGGCATGAACAAGAACACCGTAGAAATTCTCGAAGTCGGGGTCCGCGACGGGTTGCAGAACGAACCCGGGGTATTTCCAACGCCGAAAAAGTTGACGCTGATCGAGGATTTGATCGCCAGCGGCATCAAACGCCTGGAAGTGGCCAGCTTCGTCCATCCCAAGAAAGTGCCGCAAATGGCGGACGCCGAAGCGATTGTCGCGCTGTTGCCCGATCTTGAAGAGATTACCTATATCGGCCTGGTGCTGAATATGAAGGGTCTGGAGCGCGCACTGAAAACCGGACGGCTGGATGAAATTGGCTGCGTTGCCGTGGCCAGTGACGCCTTTGGTGAAAAAAACCAGGGCCAGACCTCTGCGGAAAGTATTACCGCGTCCAAGGAAATCATCAAAGCGGCCAAAGCCGCGGGTTTGCGGGCACAGGTGACACTTTCGGCCAGCTTCGGCTGTCCCTTTGAAGGCCTGACCCCGGTGGCCAAGGTGATTGATATCATCAAGGCCCTGGCCGAGGCCGAACCGTTCGAGATTGCCATTGCCGATACCATTGGCGCCGGGGTGCCAAGCCATGTCACCGAGGTCTTTGAGATGGCCGCAGAAGCCGCGCCGGGGATAGCGCTGCGCGGGCATTTTCATGATACCCGCAACACCGGGGTGGCCAATTCCTGGGCCGCCTTTGAAGCCGGCGCCAGGGTGATTGATGCCAGCATCGGCGGTTTGGGCGGGTGTCCCTTTGCCCCCAAGGCCACCGGCAATGTTGCCACCGAGGATGTCGCGTTTTTGTTTGAGCGGTCGGGGGTCGAGACCGGGTTGAAAATACCCGAGCTGATCAGGGTGACCAAATGGATGGAAACGGAATTGGGCCGGGGTCTGCCGGCCAGCTTAAGCCGCGCCGGGCCGCTAAAACCCTAGCTTCAGATCTGCCAGGATTGCGGCCAGGAAACGGGCCGCTTCGCCGCCCGTGCAAGCGCGGTGATCAAAGGTTAAAGAAACCGGCATAACGCGTTGATTTTCAATACTTTTTTCTGTCATTACCACCTTCTCAAACAGGCCGCCGATGCCGACAATCGCAACCTCCGGGGGCGAGACTATCGGGGTCGCAAACCGTCCCGCGATCATGCCGAAATTGGACAGCGTAATGGTTGCCCCGGACATTTCAGCCATCTTGATTGAGCCATCATCGATGGCCCCCCTGAGGCGGTTGAGTTCGGCCCGGATGCCGGGCCCGGCGATATCATCGGCGCCTTTTATGACCGGCACGAACAGACCCTTGGGGCTGTCGACGGCAACCCCGAGGTTAACGAAAGGATGGGTGGTTTTTTCCATCGCATCAAAATCAAACCAGGCATTCAAGGCGGGCTCGGCATAGGCGGCGGCGATAATCGCGCGCATGATGCGTAGCGTAATGTCGGTGCCCTTGGGCCAAAGCGAGATCGAAGCCTCATCAAAAATCGAGGTTAAGCACACCTCTGATGACGCCTTGGCCATGCCCAGGGCCAATATGCGGCGCGGGCCGACCACCTTTTCCGGCTTGCCTGAGGCTTCTGTGGTTCGGGTCGGACGCTGGTACACCCCGGTGGGTGCGGTTGCGGGAGCGCCGGTGCCTGCGCCAATGACATCATCGAGGGTGATATTGCCAACGTGGCCGCTGGGGCGAATGGTGCCAAGGTCAACCCCCTTGGCCTTGGCCAGGGCGCGCACCTTTGGGGCCGCCTTGACCCCTTTTGCGGTGGCAATACTCAGCGGCGCAGGGCCAGACCCCATCTGGGCCTTGGCGGCGCGCAGAACATCGCCCTTGGTGACGACCTTGCGGCCGGCCTCAGGAAGGACGCTGCCAATATCAATCTCAAGCGCGCGGGCGGTGGCCTTGGCCGAGGGCGAAATACTGAGGTCGCCGGAAGCTATGGGTGCCGAAGGGGCTGGAGCCGCAGTTTTCTGCGGGCTTTTCAGGTCGCCCAGGGTGATGGCGCCACCAGCACCAGTGCCCTTGATTGCCGCCAAATTCACTTTCAGCTTGCGCGCCTGGGCGCGGACCGCCGCCGAGGCGGTTATGCCATCGCTGCCCTTTCGATTTTCAGAGCCGACGCCGGTGCCAACCACCATGGCCCCGACAACGGTACCGGAATCGCCCTTGGCTTCCTTGACCGGTTTCATTTCCGGTTGGGGCGCACTCTTTCCGCCGGTATCAATTTCAATCAGTGGATTGCCGGTCAGGATGACATCACCAGGGCCGCCATAAAATTTGAGGATTTTGCCGCTAAACGGGGCCGGCACCTCAACCACGGCTTTTGCGGTCGACATTTCAACCATATCATCACCCTCGGTAATGGTATCGCCTTCCTTGACCAGCCACTTGACGATCTCGGCATCGGGCAGGCCTTCACCGAGGTCGGGCAGTTTGAAAATTTCCCCACCCGCTGATTTCGCTGAAGGTTTGGGGTCTGCTTTGGCTTTTGGCTCTGCTTTTTTTTCTTGCTGGGGTTCAGGCTCGGCTTTTGGGGCGGCTTCGCCCTCAAGCTGGAAGGTGACCAGCGCCGCGCCGGTCAGAATGACATCGCCGGGACCGCCGTGAAGCTTGGTAATCTTGCCGGTATGGGGAGCGGGAACCTCAACCACCGCCTTGGCGGTGGACATTTCTACCATGGCATCACCCTCGGTAATGGTATCGCCTTCCTTGACCAGCCACTTGACGATCTCGGCATCGGGCAACCCCTCGCCCAGGTCCGGAAGTTTGAAGACGGTCATGTGTAGGCCATTCCCTTATTCACTTCATCCTTGATGCGCTGAACACTTGGCAAGTACTGGTGCTCACGCTTGGCGTAGGGCATTATGGTATCATACCCGGCCACCAGCCCGATAGGCGCAATCAGGGAAAGGATCGCCTTTTCCGCTATCTCCGCGGCGATTTGCGAACCCACACCGCCCGAGCGCGGGGCCTCCTGGACAATCACCAGGCGCCCGGTTTTTTCAACCGATTCAATAATGGTGTCGGTATCAAGCGGATAAACCGTGGCGGCATCGATCACCTCGCAGGAAATCCCCTCGGCCGCCAATTCCTCGGCAGCGAGCAAGGTTTCGTGCATGAACGCCCCCCAGCTGACCAACGTCAGGTCTGCGCCCTCGCGGTCAACAAAACAGCAATCCAGCGGGTATTCCTCGCCATTATTTTCAATTTCGTGTTTGACCATGCGATAGACCCGCTTGGGCTCCAGGAAAATCACCGGATCGGGGTTGCGTATCGCCGCCAGCAGCAGGCCGTAGGCGCGGCTCGGGTTGGACGGGATGACAACCCGCAGGCCCGGAATATGAGAAAACATCGCCTCGGTGCTTTCCGAATGATGCTCAGGCGCGTGGATACCGCCGCCGTAGGGCATACGGATCACCATCGGGCACGACAGCCGGCCCCGGGTGCGGTTCCTAAGGCGCGAAGCGGCGGTGACAATCTGGTTCATCGCCGGGAATACAAAGCCCATAAACTGGATTTCTGAGACCGGTTTCATGCCCTGCGCGGCCATGCCGACACTCAGTCCCACGATCATCGCTTCCGCCAACGGGGTGTCGATCACCCGGTCCTCCCCGTATTTGGCCTGGAGGCCATCGGTGGCGCGAAATACCCCGCCGTTCTTGCCGACGTCTTCGCCGAAAACAACGACATCCGCATCGGCGCCGAGTTCATAATCCAGCGCCAGCGTGACGGCTTCAATCAGGGTAATTGGGGTGCTCATTTGCCACCTTCCCGTCGCATCACTTCGTCGCGCTGGACCACGTATTTTTCCGGCAGGGTTTCGTAAAGATAATCGAACATCGCCTCCGGCGGTTGGGGTTGGTTTTCAATAATGTCGAGGTAGAGTTTCACTTCCTTGTCAACCTCGGCCTTGATGGTCTCAAGGAATTTTTCAAGGTCGGTCTCTTTAACCGCACCGAGCGAAATCAGGTATTCGCTGAGGCGTTTTAAGGGTTCCTTCTGCCAGGCTTCGTCGTGGGTTTTCTTGTCGTTGTAGCGGCTGGCATCATCGGCGGTGGTGTGATCGGAAAGCCGGTAGCAGACCGCCTCAATCAGGGTCGGGCCGCCGCCCTTGCGCGCCTTGTCAAGGGCAACGCCGACCGCATCCTTGACGGCAATAATATCGTTGCCATCGACCTGAAGGCTTTCAATCCCGGCGGCGATGCCTTTTTGGGCAAAGGTCTGGGCCGCGGTTTGCAGTTCGGGTGGGACCGAAATCGCCCACTGGTTGTTGTTGATCAGGGTGACCATCGGCAGGTTCCAGGCACCGGCAGCGTTGATGCCTTCATAAAATTCGCCTTCCGAGGTGCCGCCCTCGCCGATCTCGGTCAACACCGCCCGGCCCGCTTCACCGCGCAGCTTGAACGCCGCGGCGACCCCCGCGGCGTGCAGGATCTGGGTTGCGATCGGCACTGCAATCGGAAAATCCTCAGCAGCCAGAGGGTCCTGGTAATCGCAGCCGCGTTCATCGCCGCCCCAATAGAGCAAAATCTCGTGGGGTTTGGCGCCGTGCATGATCATCGTGCCGGTGCCGCGGTAGTACGGCACCAGGACATCCTTTTCGGTCAGGCACGACCCGGCGCCAATGCCGACCGCTTCCTGGCCCAAAGAGGACGGATAGGTGCGCATCTTGCCGATCCGCTGCATCGCCACCGCGCGACGGTCAAGCTCACGCAGGAAATGCATGTCCTGCCACAGTTTTTTCAAAACCTTGGGGTCTTCGGCAAACGCCGGCAGCTTGTTGGCCGGCTTGGCCTTTTCATCCAGATACTGGAGGTGGCTGATCTCGAAGGTTGCGGATGGCTTCATTGTCTTTTCTCTTCCCCACTTACTTTATCTGAATTTCGGGCGTTGGCAATAAATCGCACAATAAGTGTAAGCTGTCGAGCGCACCAGTCGTGGCCTGAAATTTGCGGCGAAAGTGCCCAAAAACCTGCCCCAAGGCAAGGAAAATTTGAAATAAAATAACTTAAGTAAAGAATTATGTTTTAAAACCTGCGTTTCAGTAAAGCGCCTGAGCTACCGCTCAGCCAAACCGCGCCAGATCAAAGCCGGAGATGTCGAACCGGGTTTTGCCCTCCAGGGCCAGGTCTTTCAGGATTTCGCCGATAACCGGAGTAAATTTAAAGCCGTGGCCGGAAAAACCACCGGCGACCATGATATTTTTCTGGCCGGGAAGCATGCCAACGACAAAATGTCCGTCCGGCGTCGGGGTATAAAGGCAGGTTCCGGATTTGACATGGTTGCCCCCCAACCCGGGCACGTGAGTGGCCAGGACGGCTTTGACCTCATCAATTTCTGCAGTGGTAATTGCGCGATCAGGGTTTTCAGGGTCGACCACCGGGTTCTGCCGGTTGTGGAAGGCGTATTTGACGCCGATGTCATCCTTCACCCAAGGAAAGCCGTAAAAAATCTCACCCCCCGCCATGTGCCACAGGTTGGGGATAAATTTAGGGGGTGTAAAATTTTCCAGGCCCCCCGCAGGCTTGAACCAATGCAGCGCCATGCGCCAAACCTCAAGGGGCAGCGGTGCCCCCAATTTGGCGGCCAGCGCACCGAGCCAGGGGCCGGCGGTGATGATCAGTTTTTTTGCCTTGTAATCCGCAGCGCTGGTGCGGATATGAAGCCCCGCCGCCACCACCTGGATATCTTCGACCCGCTCGTCGAAATTCAATTCCGCCCCGGCCTTGCGCGCCAGCCGGTGATATAAATCAAGGGTTTCATCGGGATTGACGTTGCCGGCCTCGGCCTCGAACACCCCGACTTGCCCGGGGCCGAGACGGAAGGCGGGAAAGCGTTCTGTGACCTCATCGGGGCTTAAGACTTCCACCTCAAGGTTATATTTTTTGGCCGATGCCAGGGTGCTGGCGATCACCTCGCCCTCGGGAAGGCCGCAGTAAAGCCCGCCGGTTAAATGTAGCAGCGGCTTGTCACCTTTTTCACCCAGCGCGCGCCATTTAGCAAACGACCGCTCCAGCATGGGGATATAAAAATCGCCCTCGAAATAGGCTTTGCGGATCATCCGCGATTTGCCGTGGGAAGAGCCCCGGTGGTGGAGCGGGCTGAACTGCTCGAGGCCCAAAACCCTGGCCCCTGCTTCCGCCAGCTCATAGGCCGCTGCCGACCCCATGGCGCCAAGGCCGATGATGATGACATTATACATGAAAACTTTGTCGGGCGCATTGCCCTGACTGTCAAGCCGGCTGGGGTCGGATAAGTCTGCTGGCAGTGGAAGGTGAGCGCTCATGGAGCCCACTCATTGCCCAGCATAGTTAATCAGGGTGCCGACGGTAGACTATTCGACCACGAACATGTGTGCCGCCTGACTGAAAAAATATCTTGACAGGACCAGGGGGGTTGGTGATGACTTTTAGTGTCTGCAATTTATCAAAAGTGGGAGATTTTTAGTGATTACGTTTAAGAATATTTTTTGTAAAGTCCGACATTCCCTGTACGTTAGACTTTTGTTATCAGCCCTTGTTATGTTGTTTTCAGTTGGCTGGCAGGCAACGGAACAAGACAGCAGCAACCTCTGGGCGGAAGATATTGAAGCGTTCCGTACGTTATTTTTTGAAATTGACCAAAGCTATGCCCCGGATGCCCGCGTACAAGCCGAAAAACTTTTGTTGGATTTGAAAAGTGAGGCTGAGCATTTAAGCCATGCGGAATTTGAATTGAGACTGGCCACCATCGCTTCGCTTGCCGACAATGGCCACACTTTCTTGATGACCCCACGCTGGACAGAGGTTTTTAATCGTCTGCCTGTCAAATTTCTTATCGCCAGCGACGATTTGTTTATTGCCCAAACCGATGAATCTCATGCCGGCTTGATGGGTTCGCGTGTCGTGACGATTGAAGGTCGGTCGTGGGAGGAAATTCAAGAAATTTGGCGGGGCTACCAGGGGGGGTTAATTGGCTGGCGCCAGCAATTTATCTATTTCTTTTTGGAATCTCCGGAGATTCTTCAAGCCGCTGGTATTGCCCGCTACCCTGACCGGGTTAGCCTGAAAGTAGAGAAAGAAAATGGCGAGACGGCAGACGTTGTCATCGAGGCGCGCTCCGATTTACCGCCGCTTGAGGGGTTTGAAGCTCTTTTAGCGCCGGACCGAATCGTCTATCTTTCACGCCAACTGCCAGCTGGAACGCACACAATTATGCCACTGTATCTCCAGGATCTGGATCAGCCGTTTTTCTGGAAGCCGCTTCCGGCCCATGATGCTGTGTATATTCAATTCAAGACAAATGCTGATTTTTCGGGTGAACGGGATATTACGGATTTCGTCAATGAGGTCACGGAAATGCTTCACAAAGATAAACCGCGCTTTATCATCCTGGACCAGCGGTTCAATTTTGGAGGCGATCTCAACAACACAAGAAATTTAATGCAACTTTTACCGAAAATAGTCGGGCCGCAAGGTTTGGTTTTTGCAATTTCATCGGGACGAACTTTTTCGGCAGGCACTTCGAGCCTGGGGTATCTAAAGCAAGCGGGCCAGAAGCGCGTAATTATTGTTGGTGAGCCGGTTGGTGGCCGTTTGAATTTCTGGTCCGAGGGAGATATTTTGGTATTACCGGTTTCCGGCGCAACACTTTTGTACGCTACCGAACGGCATAATTATATAACGGGATGTCAGGAGGACGATTGTCACAATAGTATAAAACGCTTCCCGATTAGAATTAAAACATTGGAGCCGGACCACCATATAGTCCGGACGTACGAAGACTTTGCACAAGGCCGTGACCCTTCAATGGAGAAGGTAATGGAATTGATTGAAGCAGTCTCCGACTGACTTATTTACCCTCTGCACCCACTTAAGGATCAGGGGATTGGCCGCGGCCGACCCCATGGCGCCAAGGCCGATGATGATCACATCATACATGAAAACTTTGTCGGGCGGTTTGCCTTAACTGTCAAGCGCACCTGAGGGTTTCGGACTGTCTAAATCTAGCACTACATCTTGTGGGTTTTCAAATGCTCAACCTTGCGCTAGGCTTGGTTTATCAAGGGGGAGAGGTTTGATGATGGCATACCTGGTGGAATTCTTTGAGCTATCTGCTCAAGCCATTGATGTTATTGGCATAATTATTGTGCTGATCGGGGCGATAAAGTTTGTGGTGCATGCCGTGCCGATCGAACTCAGGCGCCTTAAGGGCGTCGCCTGCGCCCAGGAACTTAGGCATTTACGCCTGCAACTGGGCTCCTATATTATCCTCAGCATCGAGTTCATGATCGTTTCCGACATTATCAACACGGTGCTGACCAAAACCATGGAGGATCTCTATTACCTGATCGGGCTGATCGTAGCCCGCACCGCCATAAGCTATTTTCTCGGCAAGGAATTGAATGAAATCGAAAATACAAATTAACTTTGGAAAGGCATATCATGGTTCTTAATAAAAAACAGCTTGAGGATTGTTCAACCAACAAAACAGATTTTTCTGACCTCAAGGCACTATTCCTCAATTGCACCCTGAAAAGGTCGCCTGAGCTTTCGCATACCGAAGGTCTGATCAAAATATCCCGGACGATTATGGAAAAAAACAAGGTTTCGGTCGAATTGTTGCGCCCGGTTGATTTCGATGTCGCCTACGGGCTTTACCCCGACATGACCAAACAGGGCTGGGACAAAGACGACTGGCCGGGAATTTATGAAAAGGTCAAGGGCGCCGATATCCTGGTCATCGGCTCGTCGATCTGGCTCGGGGAAAAATCCTCGATTTGCACCAAAATCGTCGAGCGGCTTTATTCGACCTCGGGGGATTTGAACGACGCCGGCCAGTACGCTTATTACGGCAAGGTCGGCGGTTGTCTGATCACCGGCAACGAAGACGGCGCCAAGCATTGTTCGATGAGCATTTTATTTGCGCTCCAGCACATCGGCTATACCATCCCGCCGCAGGCCGATGCCGGCTGGCTGGGCGAAGCCGGACCGGGGCCGTCATACCTCGATGAAGGCTCGGGCGGGCCCGAGAACGATTTCACCAATAGGAATACCACCTTCATGACCTGGAACCTGATGCATATGGCGCGGATGCTGAAAGATGCCGGTGGCATTCCCGCCCACGGTAACCAGCGCACCGGCTGGGATGCCGGCTGCCGCTTCGATGCCCCCAACCCGGAACACCGGTAAAGTTTAGGTTTTAGCCCTGCCAGGCTTTGGCTATTTCGGCGATGTGGCGGTGATCGGTACCACAACAGCCGCCGAGGACGCTTAGGTTGGGTAATTTTTCCCTGAGCGCGGCGTGTTCAGCGCCGAATTCCACCGGGTTGCCGTCATCCAGCTCTTCTGCGTTATCGAGCTCTTCGTGGCTCATTTTCGAGGCATTGGCGCGTAGCGCCCGGATACGCCCCGTCCATGCCGCGCCTTTTTCCAATGCGTTGGAAAAATGGCTCGGGTGGGCACAATTAATCATGTAATAGGCGGGATACTCCCCGGTGGCAGCATCAACCTGTCCGATGGCGTCTTTCAGGCTTTGGCCCGAGGGCAGCTTACCATCGGTCTCAACGGTGAATGAAATGACCGCGGGAATGCCCTGTGCTTCGGCAGCCTTGGCAACACCAACGGCTTCTTCGACGTAGGTCATGGTCAGCGCGCTGACCATATCAGCCCCGGCTTCGGTAAACGATTTGATTTGCGGCCTGTGATATTTTTCAGCCTCTAGGGCGGTCAGGAATTTTTCCGGGTTGTAGCCATCGCCCTCGGGGCCAATTTGGCCGGAGATGACATAGGGACAATCGTCAGATTCAAATTCAGCGCGAAGGTCTTCCAAGATTTTGATGGATTTCTGATTCAAGCGGTCCAGGTCTTCAGGGGAATGGCCAATAACATTGCCCCAGTTCTGGCTTGCCCGCCAGGTTGGGGACTCCAGCAAAAAGCCGACCCCGGCTTCTTGAGCAATTTTTGCATAGGTCCGCAGATATCGTTTAAGATGTTCAATCCCCTCTTCGCTTTCCAGCAGAACATAAGCGGCAAATTCCGGCAGGTCATAGCCGTCATGAAAAACCAACGTGGTCTCAAGCCCGCCGTCGGTAAGCATTGTTTTGCCTGCCAGTTGCGGCAGATTGTCGCGGTATTTCGCCATAGATACACCCCTTTCTTTATTGAATTGTCCGGCCGGGGTTATTTAACCTCACGTGGTAAATTTCGCAAATCATTATTTTCCCCTTCCCTCTTGACTCTTAAATAGTTTTTCATATATATGGTTTGCACTACAAACTAATTTGCAGTAGAAATGGAATTTGAAATGATGACGACACTTAAACAGGCGGAACATTTTGCCGCCCAAACAATGACCGAAGACGGCCTGATTGATATTTTTGCCGGGATCGGCCTGATTTCGATCGGTTATTTTTGGCTGATTGATAATTCCGCCGTTTCGGCAATCATGCCCTTTGCCTTGATCAGCCTGTGGCGGGTTGCCCGCAAGCGCATATCCGAGCCCAGGCTCGGCCAGGTCACGCTGAACCGGGAGAATAAGGCCGATATCAAGACCGGGCGAATAATCCTTTTAATTATTTTGCTGACGCTTGCTGTCGGCATCATCGCCTGGGCGCTGGGCGGCGCTGGCGATATTCTGGGCACCGGATATTACCCCCTGTTTGCCGCCGGGCCGTCGATGCTGATCGCCACATTAACCTTCTTTCATGCCAAACATGTTAAGTGCCCGCGTTTTTATGGCTATGCCGCCTGGCTATTGGCAGCGGCGGGGATTGTCATCTGGTTCGGCGAAGGACCGGCCAAGGCGGTTATGCTCGGCGGGATTCCCTTTCTGGTGGGCGGGTTCTGGTATTTTGCCAAATTCCTGTCCAACAATCCCAAGTCGGCGTCGTAATGGCGCTGGGCCCAAACCAGGTGGACAAGGTTATTCACGAGCCGGCGCGGTTGTTGCTCACCACCCATTTGTTTGCGGTGGTCGAAGCCGATTTTGTTTATCTCAGGCGCGCCACCGGGCTGACCGCGGGCAACCTTTCCACCCACCTGACCAAGCTTGAGAGCGCCGGGTACATCAAAATCACCAAGGCGTTTGAGGGCAAGCGCCCCAAAACCACCGTCAAGCTTACGCCTAAGGGCCGCAAAGCCTTCGAGGCCTACCGCAAAAATATTCTCCAGGTTTTAAAAACCTGAAAAAACCCCTTGATGCTGACGTAACGTCAGGTTTTATAGAGGTGTCATCTGAAACTTAACGGATGTGGAGATCATAATGTTATCGATTGGTGACTTTGCAAAAAAGACCGGGCTGACGGTGCGTGCCTTGCGGTTTTACGAGGAGAAGGGATTACTGTCCCCGCCGCGGTCGCGTGACACCGCCCAAGACCTTTTTTATATTCAGGTTTGAATTTTAATGCAATAAAGTGTGCCTGAAGGGGGATTGGATGAAACCACCGGAATTTTTGATCGATGGCTACGGGCGTTTCCGCGCCGGTGACGGGCCGACCAAAATCAAGACCCTGGCCGGCGGCCAGGCGCCCAGTGTCATGGTCATTGGCTGCTCTGATTCTCGGGTCCATCCGGCGACCATTTTCGATGCCGATCCCGGCGATTTGTTCATGGTCAGGAATGTTGCAAATATTGTCCCGCCTTTTGAGCTCGGTGACGGTTATCATGGCACATCTTCTGCTTTAGAATTTGCCGTCAAGACCTTGAAAATAAAACATATTCTGGTTTTGGGACATTCCTCGTGCGGCGGCGTGGCCGCCAGCCTCGCCCAGGGCGCGGATCACCCGGTGGGCGACTTTATCGGCCCCTGGGTAGAGCTGATGTCGCCGACCCGCGATGCGGTTTTTGCCGCCCACAAGGATGCCTCGCCAGACCAGCTTCAAACCCACCTGGAGAGGGCCAACGTTCGTCAATCCCTGGAGAACTTAGAGACCTTCCCTTTTATCCATGACGCGGTAGCCGCCGGCACCCTCACCTTGCTGGGCGCCTGGTTCGATATCGAGATTGCTGAACTTGAATGGGTGGAGTAGATAAACCCTACTCCAGTCTCCAAGGCGGGTTTTTGCGGTTTTTTCCGGCGTGGTAGATGCACAAATGATTGCCGAATGGGTCAGCTAAGCGGGCCTCGCGCCAGAGCCAGTACTGGTCGGTGGGCGGCTGCTCGAATTTGATGCCCTTTATCGCCAAGGCTTCACAGGTTTTATCGACATCAGCGACCTCGAAATAGATCACGGCACTAGATGGCACTTCCCCCTCCCCGGCCTGATGCAGCGAGAAGGTGGCATCGCCCTTTGGCAGCTCGAAGCGGGCATAGGCTTCGTGGCTGTGAACAATCAGTTTCAGGCTCAAAGCCTGATAAAACTTGATCGAGGAGGCCATGTCGCCAGCGGCCAATGTCACCTGATTGAGGTCCATGAGTTTTCCTTCCAATCAGGGTAATGGAGTTTTCAGTGAACCGGAACCCTTAAAACCAGGCCTTCAACCAGAGGCCATAACTGGCTAACATGCCCCGGTAATGAAAATGGAGGATGTCATGAAAAAAGTATTGTTTGCGGCGGCATTGTTTGGCTTTGGTGTGGTTGTCGCTGAAATAAACCATTATTTTCTGCTCGGCGCGGATTTTGATCCGCCGCTGGCCGAAATGAATACCCCGCTGAAAATTACCGCCGGCGATGCCTCGCTAACCATCGGCACCACCGCCCACCCGGGGCGCTACGGGTTTCCCAATTCAGTCTATCTGGTGATGGACAAGGAAAGCTTTGGTGATGATGCCAGCCTGGTCTTGCGTGAGGCCGGCAATGCCCGTGCCGAAATTGGCCTGAATGGCGACAATGACATCCATTTCAAGACCGTCACCGGGGCCTACCGGGAAGAAGAATTTACCGACAGGTTTTTGATCCGGGCCAGCGGCGAAGTCGATGCGGTCGGCACTATCCTGCGCCAGTTTGCAACCACGGGAACCCCGATATTCGCGGTTGGCGACAGCGATGGCAAGGCCACCGGATCAGGCATCGAGATTGCCTGGGACCATGATAAAAACATCGCCTCGATCACCTCGATTGAGCGCGGCGAGACCTATCATCCCCTGAATATGGTTGGCCTGTCGCATTCCTGGTTCGTCGGGGTTGATGAGTTTGAAAGCACCGCCGCCATGTCGCTTTTGACCGACGGCACCTTGCAGTTAAGCGGTGACATGTGGACCCGTGCCCGGGCTGTGGTCGGCGGCTTTACCGTGGCCACCTTGCCGCCCGCCGCCGCCGGGGGAATTATTTATGTTGCCGATGGTGCCGCCGGCGCTCCGGTTTTGGCCTTCTCCGACGGCACCACCTGGCTGCGCAGTGACACCCGGGGCCCGGTGACCAGCAACTAAAAAAAAGGCCCTCAAATGAGGGCCTTTTCATTATCTTTTTAACAAGAGTTTAGTCCTGGCTGGTCTCGCCCGGGACCGGGAAACCACGGTCGCGCATCAGCGCCTCCATTTCGGCGTCACGGCCGCGGAACGCACGGTAGGCCTCTGCCGGGTCCATGGCGTTTCTCACCGAGAACAGGTATTTGACCAGGCGCGCGGCCACTTCCTTGTCGTAGAACCCGCCGGGGGCCTCGGCAAAAGCTTCCGCGGCATCCGCCGTCAGGACATCAGCCCACATATAACCGTAATAGCCTGCGGAATAGCCCTCGCCGGAAAAGGCGTGGCCAAACTGGGTTGAACGGTGGCGCATCGGCAGTTCAGCCGGCATCCCGAGTTCTGCCAGCTTGGCCTTCTCAAATGCCTGAACATCCAAACCCTCCGGGTCCATGGTATGATAGGCCATATCCATCAAGGCCGAGGCCAGGTATTCGGTTGTCGAAAAACCCTGGTTAAAGGTCGCGGCATTCTTGATTTTCTGAACCAGTTCCGCCGGGATCGGTTCCCCGGTTTCAAAATGCACCAGGTAATTATTGATAACCCGGTCGGTCATAATCCAGCGCTCGAGAAGCTGGGACTGAAACTCGGTATAATCGCGCACCCCGCCATTCAGAGTGGGGTATTCAACCGTGGACGAAAAATAGTGCAGGGCGTGGCCAAACTCATGGAAAAATGTCGTGGCATCATCCCACGAGACCAGCACCGGCTCACCCGGGGCGCCCTTGATGAAGTTTGAGTTGTTGGAGCCGAGTACGGTCTCCTTGCCGTCATAGCTCTCCTGGCTGCGATAGGTGGTTGCCCAGGCGCCCGAGCGCTTGCCCTGACGGGCGAAGGGATCGAGATACCAGAGCCCGATATGATCGCCGCTGGCCTTGTCGGTGACTTCCCAAACCCTGACGTCCTCGTGGAACACCGGCACCGTGCCCTCTTCAAGCGCGGTGAAGGCGAAATTGAAAAGCTCGCCGGCGACCATGAACATCGCTTCCCGAAGATTATCGAGCTGCAGGTACGCTTTGACCTCATCGGAATCGAGATTATATTTTTCCTTGCGAACCTTTTCCGCGTAATAGCGGTAGTCCCAGGGCTCAATCGTAATCCCGGCGCCCTCGGCATCG
>Ga0209987_10000342_pt1 | contig 24252 bp, 20 predicted proteins | sample N074metaG_FD_182134 | JGI IMG/M metagenome (GOLD analysis project Ga0209987, IMG submission 182134) | Deep subsurface microbial communities from Kermadec Trench to uncover new lineages of life (NeLLi) - N074 metaG (SPAdes) (version 2) | ecosystem: Environmental > Aquatic > Marine > Ocean trench...
ACGGCCTACGTGCCGAGTTGGTCAGCTGAAATTGTCACCCCGGACTTCGTGCGGATTAACCATCGACCGCCAAGCAACCGCGGCGCGACGCTCGGCGGGGTCGAACGGCTGCGCGGCTATCCCAGGGGGCGCTTCAACGACAAGGCAGCAATCTACTATGCAGCCGAACTTCGCCTGATCCCACGATGGGATCCATTCCGCACCTGGCCTTTCATCCGAAACTGGCCCTGGCGATGGTACCAGATTGTCGGTTTCGTCGAGGTTGGCCGCGTGGCGCCGTCTTGGCACATCGGTGATCTGCACGAAGATCTGAAATGGTCAGCCGGCGCCGGCCTTCGCTTCATGATAGGCGGCGGTATCCTCCGCGTCGACTTTGCGGCATCGGAGGAGAGTACCCAGTGGTGGGTGATGGCCCGCCAGGCATTTTGATCGGCCCCTCAAGCGCGGTCTCGGCTAGGATGTCGTGGAGACGGGATCGTGGTATGAGCGATGCAGACGAGTAGCTTTTACAGATTGAAATCGCCGATGTTGTCGGCGATATCCATTCGCGATGTGGCTGGATTCTATGTGGGTCACTGGCATTGGCGTGGAATGGCAGTGGACGCCAACGCCAGCCGTCAGCGCGACTCTTAACTCCATCCAGATGGGCGATGCACCGGTGACGTCTCCGCCCATACCGGGTATTGGCTCCGTCACCGGACGGTTCTGCGAGCGCGGGACAATTTATCTTGAGGTGGGTATGAGTTTCGGCACAAGGCCGGCTTCGCCATAATCAGCTTAATTGCCTGAATTCGCATGCGTTTTGCGAGACCGCTGCGGCGGGCCGATCGGAGCAAAATTCGGGAAACTACCCATTTTCAATTCTGGCGTTAGATGTATATCATAACTCCCTGATAACAATTATAAACCAGAGAGAAAATGTCCACATCGGGGGAAATGTCTGCCAGAGGCGCTCGCAGTCACGTTCGCAGCCTCGGTGTGGGAGAGTTTGCTGGTGGCGACAAAGCGGTCGTTCAGGACGAATGGCTCACGGGATCGTCTCATGCATTTGAAGATACCCTGGTCGAATTGTCAGCGGCTTTCTCGAAGGTAGCGGCGGATGATTTAGAGAGCGAAATCACAAACTGGCTCGATCAACTGGCGCAACAGCTGGGCGCCGAGCGATGTACTGTCGGCGAGTTCAACGCTGTGGGCCTCGCGGGCTTTGACGTGCAGTGGTTAGTGGGTAAAGATCCGACGCCGATTATCAGCCCCGAAGATTCCTGGATCTGGAGCAGGCTGGCCGCTGGTCAATTGGTATCGATCTCAAGCCTCGGTGAGCTTCCGGCCGAAGCCGCCTCGACACGACAGCAACTGGCAGAGATGGGGATCCGCTCGGGGCTCTGGGTACCGATGCTGGTCGAGGGATCGACAGTAGGCGGAATTGGCCTCACCGTGATGAGCCGCGAGCAGCACTGGCCGGCGCTTGTTATCCGGCGATGCCAGGTAGTGGGCAATATGATCGGCAATGCGTTCCTGAGACGGACTAGAGCCAGGGAGATTGAAGAACGCTTACAGTTCGAAGCTCTCATCACCAATTTCTCGTCCAAATTCATGAATATCGACGCGGATATTGATGCAGTTACTGATGAGTTCCTCGGCGAATTGGGCGAGTTCCTAATGACGGACCGGGTCAGTTATCTTGAGGTCAACACCAAAGAGAATAGCCTCGTGCCGACCCGGCAGTGGTTTGCCGATGGTATTCAGCAGGATCGTTCCGTGCAATACATCGATGTGTCTGCGCGGTTTCCGTGGTTGATAGCAAAAATGATAAGGAACGAGCCAGTAACAATCGATGCAATGGACCAGTTTCCCGACGAAGCGACGAACGAAAGGCAGTATTGTGAAAATCTGGGCATCCAGTCATTCACAATGGTCCCAGCGATGCTTGGCGGCGAGGCAGTGGCAGCGTTGGCGCTCGACAACTGCAACTCGCCCCAAATCTGGACTGACGGGGTTGTCCAGCGTCTGCGGTTCGTTACCGGGATGATCGCAAGTGCCCGGGATCGAGCACGTCGGCAGCGCGAGATCGAGAACCTCCGTCGCTTCGAACGTGCAATATCCAAGATCTCCACGACTTTTGTCAATCTTCCAGCGGAAGCGGTGGACGATGAGATTGAGAAAGGGCTGGGCGTCGTGGCAAATGCGCTCGGCGCTGATCTCATCACACTGCTCCAGCCACAGGGCAAAACCAGGTATGAAGTCACTCACGAATGGAGTTCGAGTGTTTTTGATGGGTATGTTTTTAAAGGCACTCCGGCTCTAGACAATAAAAGCTGGTTTACCAATCAGATTTTGCAGCGTGACAATGTGGTCATTTCAAAATTTTCTGACTGGCCGGAGGAGGCGGCGAATGAGCGCAATCACTGTGAGCAGCTGGGTCTCCAATCGGTGATTGCTGTTCCGTTCAAAATAAAGGGCAATTGGGCAGGACATTTTTGCATCAATACGCTCAGCCAGACCACATGGTCGAATCGCTGCGTGCCACAACTGAGGCTGTTGGGAGAGGTTTTCAGCGCGGCGCTGTCGCGTCGGAATGCGGAGTTGTCGTTGCAGAAGTCCTTCGCGACAATCAAGTCGCTCAAGGAACAACTGCAGCAAGAGAATCTCTACCTGCGCGACGAAGTCGGGCTGACGAACAGTTACGGCGAGATCATTGGAGACAGCGCCTCACTGCGGGCGGCCTTGACAAAGGTAGAGCAGGTAGCAACGACAGACTCGACGGTACTGATTCTCGGCGAGACCGGCACGGGCAAAGAGCTTCTGGCGCGGGCGATTCACAGTTCAAGTTGCCGCAAAGATAAAATCATGGTCAAGGTCAACTGTGCCGCGCTGCCTTCGAGCCTGGTGGAAGCGGAGCTGTTTGGTCGTGAGAAAGGGGCTTACACAGGCGCCCTGACCCGGGAGCTTGGGCGCTTCGAGATCGCGGACGGTTCGACGATTTTTCTCGATGAGATCGGCGAGTTGTCTCTGGAGCTGCAAGCTAAGCTGTTGCGGGTGCTGCAGGATGGAGAGTTCGAACGCCTAGGCAGCTCGCAGACCCGCAAGACGGATGTCCGGGTGCTGGCGGCGACCAACCGGGACCTGACTAAGGCCGTCGAAAACAAGGAATTTCGTGATGACCTGTTCTACCGGCTAAATGTGTTCCCGATCGTGGTACCTCCACTCCGCGATCGGATCGAAGACATTCCACAGCTGGTATGGGCTTTCGTGCAGGAGTTTTCGGAGACCATGGGCAAGACCATCGAGACCATACCGGTCACCGCAATGGACTCACTCAAAGAATACGGTTGGCCCGGCAACGTCCGCGAGCTCAGGAATATTATTGAGCGAGCCATGATCGTGAGCACGGGACCAACGCTGGAGATCGAGCTGCCGGAAACGGCTGCGACGGCGGGGAGTTCCAAACGACTCGCGGAGGTCGAGCGTGAGCACATCCAGGCGGTGGTGCAGGCGACGGGTTGGCGAATTCGAGGTATGGGTGGGGCAGCAGAAATACTTGGGCTGAAGGCCACGACACTCGAAGCGCGTATGAAGAAGCTGGGAGTCCAACGTACCAGCGCGCGATAACGTCTTACACAACCGAATGATCATTCGGCGCGGACGGGTCCGTTTGGCCTTTCTCCGCACGGCCGCGTGCCACTCCTAGCCACCGGACGCTGGCCTTGAAGCCAGCGACTGCCTCCAAGATTTCGGAACATCTCCAACATGCTGGACCGACCGCCCGGGACTCCGCGAGCTGGCGGGCCTAATTGTTTGCAGGACAGGATGTTCAGGCATTGTCAGTTTGGCATGCATGTTGCATTTAAGTTGTTGCATATCGCCAAATCAAGCGCATAAGGGCCACCTTGATTACCTCAACAATACGGATAACGGAATCCGAGAACACAGATGGCGAAATCGTTCGCGTGCTTCGCTCGCTGATCGAGCCAACCCGTGTCGAGACAGGTTGCATCAGTTGCGGCCTCTATAAGGATTTGCATGACCCAGGCGTCATAATTTGGGTGGAGGAATGGAATACCCAGGATGACCTCGAGCGCCACCTCAGATCGCCGCAGTACAAAAAAATCCTGGCCGCGTTCGATATGTCCAATTCGCAACCCGATATGCGCTTCGACACGGTCGTCGAGACCAAGGGCATGCAGCTCATCGCAGAAGCTAGAGGCATGGAAACTTGAATGACTTCGTGAGGAACGAATTCAGTGGAAGTAGTGAAGAAAACAAATAACCGGAGGTTAAGAATGTTGAATTTTCGTTTTAGTGTCGTGGTGGCGTTGTGTGGACTCTGCATGGCCGCGACAAGCACGGCTCAGGAGCTGATGATATTCCCGAATGCCGATCAGTCGGCCGAGCAGCAGGAGGAGGATAAATTCTTCTGCTATGGCTGGGCCAAAGGCGAATCGAGTTTCGACCCGATGGCGCTACCAACGGCAACTGAGCCACCGCCTCAGGAAGGGGCAAAAAAAGGCGGTGTCGGCAAGGGACTGGTGCGCGGCGCGGCGGTTGGTCAGATCGTGGGAGGTGATTCCAAGAGCACGCGAAGAGGTGCTGCCGCAGGCGTGGCGGTCGGTGGCATGCGGCGTCAGGATCAAAAGCGTAAAGAAGCTCAGGCTCGCGAGCAATGGGAACAGGAGCAAGTGCGCATCTATACAGAAAATCGCAATCGTTACAATCGTGCCTATTCTGCCTGTCTGGAAGGCAAGAATTACACAGTTCGCTAACGGAACCGGAGAGAATCAATATGAAAGTTTTTGGAAAAAAGCATTTTGTTCTTGTGGCGAGCATTTTTAGTGTGACGGCATTTGCAGCTGACTTCGACGGCTCCGAGCCTCTGATATGTTCATTCGGTCAGGTCATTGAATGCGTTAACGGCTCGGAATGTCTTGCCGTCACCAACGTCAGCGTGGATGCACCTGACTTCGTGAAACTGGATTTCAGAAACAAGCAGATAGTATCTACGACTGGTGGCGAAGATAGCCCGGCTAGCGACATTAACGTAACTGACCTATCCACCCACCTCATCGTCCAGGGCACCCAGGGCAGCGGCCAGGACAATGCGCTCGGTTTCTCTTTGTCGATCGACAAGGCCACTGGCCAGATGGCCGCGGCCGGCGCCGGAGAAAATGCCGGGTTCGTTATCTTTGGAGCATGTACACCGAATTAGGGGTTTAAAAATGGATATCAGGAAAATCGTGATTTATGTAGCGGTGGCGAGTACTGCGCTTTTGTTCTCAGCGGCGCAGGCACAGGAAATGATCTACTCGGGATTCATGACCGACTACAGCCAGCTTGTGAAAGTGACAGATGGTACTGCCGACTATCGTTATCTTTCACCGGGTGGCATGGACAAAGTAGCTCAATATAACGCCGTCATGATCGATCAGCCGGAGATTTTTATCGCCAACGATTCTCCGTACCGGGGCGCAAAACCCAAACAACTCAATACTTTCGCTGAATCGATACGTACCGGGATAACATCAGCGCTATCCAAAAATTTGTACGTGGTTGACCAGCCCGGAGAAAACGTACTTTACATCAGCATTGCCGCTACGAATCTCAAGCTGACCAAGAGGAAAAGAGGCATCCTCGGTTACACGCCGGCCGGGTTCGTCACTGGTGCTGTTGCGGGCGCAGCTACCTCGAATTTGGCAAAAAAGGCCGACTTGCAGGGCCTGGTCTTTGAATTTGAGGCCTTCGACAGCATTTCGGGGGAGCGCATCATTGCAATCATTGATTCGATTGGCAGCGATGTGCAAAGCCCTGCTACATGGGAGGAACTCGAGGCGTTCATGGCGGGTTATGGCAGACTACTGCAATGCCGCTTCGACAACGCAAGATTGCCTGACGAGCAAAGGGTCGATTGCTTCGCGCAGGATTGATTGGTACGGATCACCAGCGCCGGACACGGCCCGTATCAATGTGCACGAAGTCGGACTGCTTGTAGAAACCGACGCCGCCTTTTTGCATCGAAAGCGCTGTGTCCCTGAGTACTTCGATCGGGATGTCTTCGAGCCTCACGTCGATTGCCGTGCCGAGCAGGTGCTGGCTGTTCCGGGCAATACCACTGCCCGTCGCGCGCAGCATTTCGTTCGTTTTTGGCGAGCGATAGGCGGAGATAACCTCGTATGTTCCGTTGCTCCCGAGCGCTGCCCGGATATCATAGATCAGGTCGAGCAGCCCGGGGTCCATAACGGTCGTGTCGCCGGTTCGAAAATCCCCGAGGTATCGATTGATTTCCTCGAGAGCCGCATCGACGTACTCGCCGTTCTCGAAATAGACGATGTCCAGCCTTTCATGGGTATGCGTGTGGTAGAACGATAATTGCTTTGCATCGAGGGCACGAGCGTCGCTCAGGTGCATCGTCGTTGCCGGTAGTCCAACCGAAATCAAAAAGATAAGAATTCGTTGTTGCACAGGATTCATAGTGGTCCAGATCGCGCAGATTTCCTGTTATTGTCAGGACTCGGAATTCTAACATCGCGAGGATCGCGTGCCGCCCAACGAACACGGATTCCACGCTATGATTGAGACCCAGTTGCGCATCCATATGCGCCCGATATCAGGGAGCTGATCAGAATGGCCAGAGTGTTTAAGTGGCAAATCGCTGCTTTGTTTTTTGCCCTTTGCCTGCCCGTATTGGCGGACGATGGTGAAGACCGCGAAGCACTGCGAATTGAAATAGAGCAATTGCGCGAGTCCGGACGGCTCAGCATCGGTGGGATCGATGTGGCATCCGGCAATCTGCTTGCAGATTTCTACGAACGCCGCGGATTCTCACCGGCATGGTCTGGCGCAGGCAAAATAGAATCCCTCATAGAGGTGATCAAGGCGACGGCAAATGATGGTCTCGATCCCAGCGATTATCACCTTGAAGACATCGAACATGTAAATGGTTTGCTGGAAAACGGGAAGCAATTGGCGCCAGACGAGCGGGCGGCACTCGACATCGCATTGACAGACAGTCTTATCAGGCTCGGATACCATCAGCGATTCGGCAAGGTGGATCCGTATGATCTCGACCCGGAGTGGAATTTCGCCCGCGAACTCGGCGGTAGAGATCCGGCAAAAACCATTCAGGAGGCGATCGACGCTGAGTCGCTGTCCGACTATCTCGCCGCGATTTTCCCGCGCGTCGAACTATACCGGCGCCTGCAATCCTACCTCGAGGGGTATCGCAAGTTGGCGGCGGCGGGCGGTTGGCCGCGCGTACCGGAAGGGCCCACGCTGAAGCCGGGTGCTGCAGACGAGCGATTACCGATACTGGCCCGCCGCCTGGCGATTACCGGCGATCTTCCCGCCGCAGCAGCCGCGGCGCCGGTTTCTGTCTACGCCGATCCGCTCGAGTCTGCCGTGGTTAATTTCCAGGAGCGACACGGACTGGATGCTGACGGTATCGTCGGTCCCGCCACGCTGCGCGCGCTGAACGTGCCTGTTGAGGATCGAGTCAACCAGATTCGCCTGAATCTCGAGCGTGGCCGCTGGGTTCTTGACAATCTGGAAGACGACTTCGTAGTCGTAAACATCGCCGGCTTCAGGGCCTACCTGTACCGCGATCAAAAACCCGTGTGGTCTACCCGCGTCGTCGTCGGCAAGACTTATCACAAGACGCCTGTTTTCCGCTCTTTGCTCAAGTACATCGTCTTCAATCCTACCTGGACGGTGCCTTACAGCATTGCGACCAAGGAAATGCTACCGGCCATCCAACGGGACCCGAATTACCTGTCTGCAAGAAACTTCGATGTGAAGGATCGAAACGGTGACATCATCGACCCGGCCGGCGTGGACTGGTCACAAGTGACGCGGCGCAATTTCGGTTACACGTTTGTACAGCGGCCCGGGGTCTCGAACGCCCTTGGTGAGATCAAGTTCATTTTTCCCAATCAGCACTCGGTCTACCTGCACGACACGCCGAGCAAAACTTTGTTCGCAAGGGCCGAACGGACTTTCAGCCACGGCTGCATCCGTGTGGATCGGCCGTTCGATTTTGCCGAAGTGCTTCTGCAGCAGGATGGCTGGAACCGGGAGATGATTGACGCTGAAATTGCCAGCAGGAACACCAGGTCAGTTTTCCTTTCCCAACCTCTGCCCGTACTTTTGCTGTACTGGACGGCCGCGATTGGCGAAGACGGGCAGATACATTTTTACAATGACGTGTACGAGCGGGACCAGAAGATACTGACCGCGCTGGACTCGCCATACCGGGTCAATATTCCGGAATCCTGAGTTTGGAAGGACGCATTAGTAACGAAGCGTATCAGTTTCTAACGCTTTCAATCCGCTGCAGCCTGCCATCTGCCCTGAACGTCAGGATTCTGCGCATATTGCCCTGTATGTAGATCCAGGTGTTACCGTGCTTCGCCTCCGGCTCGCCACATTTTTTCAATACCTCGTACATGCCCGAGCTGTCCTTGCCGCCTCCTCCCAGGATCAGGTTCCCGCCGCAACGAATTGATCTGTCGGAAGCGTGCAGAGGAATTGCCGCAAGACTCGTCATCAGGACAATTGAAATCAGGATGATCGATCTGCACACGTTATTCATCGCTTCGTCTTCGTGGCCAACCAGGTTTACGGCAAATTAACCGTGAGTTTCGGAATTTGCAGAATTCCAGCGGCGGCATGAATCAGGGTGCCCTCCGTCAGATTTGCTGCAAGCGCATGTATTGGTGAGCGAACCGTCATTTGTCCCGAACCGCTGACGCCGGCGAATCGCCCGGTGCCGCCCGTCAGTTTGAAAACGCCGTTGCACAGTCCGGCGATACCCTCACAGGTGATTTCGGCATATACAGTATCCTCTGGTGACACGATGATCTCGCAATTGCCCGTAGCTGACGTACTCTGGTCAGCCGCATCGATATCCTGGACGATCGGACAACGTACGAAAGCCTCATTCAGGTCTCCTTCCGCAGACTCGACATACATGATGCCTTCCAGTGCGCCGAGAAATCTCAGCTTGCCGACATCGACCGGAAATATCTGTCCCTGCCCCTGCCAGGGGATGACAGCCGAAATTGTGCTGGATTCTGCGTATGCCGTGCTGGCCCAGCTGCACAGGATAAAAATCGTCGTTGTCAATGAAATGACTGTATTTCTATTTTTCATAAATGCGCCGCTCGTAGTTGGAAATTTTGCGGATCATAACAACATATCAGCTGGCATTTCGCAGTTCTTCACGCACCACACGCCGAAGCAATTCTTCTATGGGTTTGTTCGCACCTTCGGTGTATTCACGCAATGCATGGTTCATGAGTGTCTGGTAATTGCCACCACCCGCCTTATGCACCTGTTCCTTAAACCACTCCACAATATCATCATCAAGACGTATTGTGATGCGCGTTTTTCCCGGTTGCTTCGGAATCACCGGTCCTCGTTTTGCCTTGGAAATGTCGTATTCGTCTCTCATTGCTGATTCTCATAGCGGCGGCATTCGCCTGGTGAAGCCTTTCTGGAGGAAATGATTCGGATCGTAGTCTCTCGATAGGCGAAGGACGTAACGAGGATTCGGCCATAAGCATCCATCGCCACTGTCAGGAATCTCTCCTCACCCTCAGAATCAGGGTCCGCAAGAGTCAAAGCGCGATCGTCATCAAAACAAGGTGCAACATCGGCAAAATCTATGCCGTGTTTCAGCAAGTTGGCGTTCGCCTTAGCCTCGTCCCATGCAAAATCCATTTTCAGCAGTGTATGTACGTTTGTACACCAAAGTCAAGGAACTGCGTGCGAGGCGATAATTTTGAGTGCCAGATAACAACATATTACATCGCACGATGTCGCAGGCAGTCATAGACCCCACCAAGCTTTAGCGGATGAATGGATATACCCTAAATTTTGCAATGGGACCTGGCGCGTCGGTGGCTACGCCTGTCTTGAAACACACATTGTGCCGGCTCCATTCCGTCTACTCTGGCTATTCGGCTGCCTGCTGTTGCCGGAACTCCTGCAGGCTGCCGACGCACGGATGCTTTTTGGCCTTGCTGGTCGGTACGAGCAAGCCCAGGGGCCCCAGAAGAGCATACTTGCCGTAATCCGTTGCGATCGATTTGCCAGCGCCAACATTGGATTTCTGTGGGTCGATGAAAGGCCCGCGCAAAATTACGTCGATGTTGTGAGCCAATATCTTTCGCCGCTTGGGCCGTGGCGACAGACGCAGGTCCAGCTGTTCGGCGCGCAGGTCGATTGTGCCTCCACCGACCATTGTCATCTGCGCACTGTCGAGATAAAGCAGATTGATGTCTACGATCCCATTCGCAGCCTGCATGTGACTGATGGCACAGTTCACGATGACATCCTCCCGGCGCTGCAACCAGGGTAATACATCGAAAATAATGCCGGTTTTTGTCAGGGGTATACTCACTTGCGGAATTCGCGCAGCGCTCACAAATGCCGAAAGCTGGCCATTCAGGTTCGCCATGACCTCCCTGACCGAATTCCCGCGGCTCCGGAGATCGAGCGCAAGATCGAAACGCCCCTCATAAATCTCACGCGCGCGTATGTCCTGCAGGAATATGCCAAGGTCGATGTTCTCGATGGTTAGGTCAGCAATGAATTCCGGTGACGTTTTTCGATCGAGCTGGAAGTGGCCGGCAACTGTGGTTTCATTGCGTGCCAATTGCAACGGCTCAATGGTCAGAGAGCCTTCTTGCAACTCGATAGTTGCTTTTTTGACGATCAGATTGCCGCCGAACGAAAGGAGCTCGAGATCGTCCAGCGTCAAGCGCATGTCGAACGCATCGAGGGCCGTCAGGTCGAACGGGTCGTCGGAAAATACACGGTCGCTCGCTATCTGCGCGTCGCCAACGGCGTCTTGTTGCACGGCTAACAAGTACGGCCGCAGGTCCAGGACCCCCGACGACACTGCGCCCACTACGGAGAGACGCTCGCCGGTTCGCAAACCAACTGAACCCAATACCAGGCTGTTACCGGAACGAAAAGTAAAGTCATTTAGGTTCAGATCGGGCGCGGATCCGAACAGGTGACCACTTATCTCAAACGCCCCCAGTTTCGGCAGGTCCCAACCGAGGTACGCGCTGAGACTCGTCAGATCCTCCACCGCAATCAGCACCGTCAAATCCATGTCGTGAAGATCGGCAACCCTACCGATTCTGCCCGCAAGCTCGAGCCTGACACCCGGCGCGATTCCTTCTAGTTCGATATCCTGAGCGTTCAGGGTTTCGGCACTCCCCGCCAAATTCGCGGTTAGCTGATAACTGTGTGTCTGTGGAAAGTTCAAACCGATTGACGCATTGAGCTCGGATAGATCCGCGCCGGCCGCACTGAGCTGCCAGTCTATTCCGTCAAACTCTGCAGCATTGGCCATATCTCCTGAGAGCGTAACTCGATGTTGACCTCGTTCCACGAGTAACTGCATGTCGTTTACGGAAAGTCTGGATACCGGGCCGGTCAGGTTACCCTCGAATTCAAAGTGATCGGTTACAGGCAGTTCGTACTCCGACAGTTCAGGGACCTGGGACAAATCGAGCCCCGACACGGCTACATCGATATCGACGAGTGTCAGGTCTTGCAGATTACCGACGCTGCCATTCAGCTCGACTGCAATGTCTTTCCGTATGAGGCTTGCCTTTGCCCGGGACGCAGAAAGAGTGGGCCAGGAACCCCGAAGTGTGCCCGACAGTTGAAAAGACCGGGTTTGAGGCAACGTCTCGTCGACGAACTCCGACAAGTCACGCAGATTGCCGCCACGGACATCGAGCGCAACATCGATATTGTCGAACGTCGCGATATCCGCGATCCGACCCGTCCCGGTGAGTGTCTCCCCGTCACGGCTGAGATTGACCTGCGCTTCCGATATTGCGAAAGATGGCCAATCACCCTGAATTTTGCCGGACATGCGATAGGAATCTGTCTGTATCGGCGAAGGAACGCCAAGCAGGAGCGAGAAATCCGACAAATCGGCGCCAACTGCCTCGACAACAAGGTTGAGACCTGCAAGATCATCGATATCGGAAATCTCTCCGACAAACTTTATTTCACTGTCCTGCCAGGCGATTTCAGCGGAAATATCTGACGCCGATATTTCCTCTTCCACAATCGACAACGTCGCCGCAATGGAGAAGTTGTTCGTCTCCGGGATTGTCAGTCCGAACAGGCTCCCCAGGTGGCCCAGGTTGCTGCCGTCAGCCTCCAGCCGCAAACTGAATCCGCCGATCTCGCCCATTTCGATTCGCTCGATGCGGCCGGCCACGTCGACATCGACATCCTCAATGTCAAGGGATAGATCGATTGGAAACGCGTTTCCGGCCAGAATATCTTCCATCGAGCCAAGATGCCCACGAACGGCAATGGCAACGTCATTGTGCCCGGTCAGCAGATCAATCCGAATCCTATCCTGGAATATCGGCGCCTTCACGTCCAGTCGATCGATGTAACCGTCAAACATATCTCGTGTCTGAAGATTTCGGTAAGACAGGCTTAGGTCGTCGAGTTCGATCGAGTGAATCGCAATTTGCCCAGGCACAGTGGCCCCTGACGCGGGCATCCCGGTGAGCCAGTTGGCCCGGCCATCCTCATCGACAACCAGGTTCAGATGAATGCCCGACAGGGAAGATTCATAAACAAGCACCTCTCCCTTCAACAACGATGCTGCCGCAAAAATTATGCGAAGTTGGTCTGCTTCGAGCAGCGGCTCCGGGCCGCTGACTGCAGGATTACGCAGTACGATGTCATGAAAAACAAATGTTGGGCGCAATGCGTACGGCAACTCGAGGGGACCCCTGATCTGCAGTTCCAGTCCGGTCAGCGCCTGCATGCGTAGCGCGAGTTGCTGTCGAATTAGCTGATGGTCCTGCCGGGACACCATTATGTGCGCCGCCAGCATAACGCCGACCAGGACAAAAATCAGTCCAGCACCAACTTTTAGTACAATCCTGGTTGAGCGGGAAATCACTGATCAATCTCTACCTGGCATAGATGAAGCGCAAACCCCGGCACCAAGAGGTCACTCCATAATCGTTATCTTGCGCTTCTGCATTTTACTTCTTGCATCTCGGCGTCTTTCGAAGTCTTATAAGCTCATCTTCCGCGCGTTTTTTCGTCTTGTACGGTCCGGCAACGTGTGTGCCGACGGCGGGTTTCTGCCCGCTCCGCAGCACCTCGCACTGTCCGGCAGGTTTCTTGCGTATTTCCCAAGTAGCAGCAACCTGCGCGCTCACCGTTACAGCAAACAAGAACAAGATTGCCGCGAGTATGATTCGCATAATTTCACTCCTTATGTCTAGCGATCCGCAGTGCCGGCACCTGCACGCAGGCAGTATTGTACCGGTAACAAAGCCTGGCAACAGCTTGTAGTATATTGGACTATCGAGGACACCCGATCAAAATAATCTGCCATCAACAATCATCGTTCAATGTTATCAACGTCATTGCCGATTGATGCAAAAACCGAAAAGGGGACACGAGCATGCTTAGGTTACTCAGTCAACAGACAAGCCAATCATCGGCTCAGATATCGACAGCTATTCGCTACCACCACTTCCCGGGCTATCTGATGGTTTCGTGCGCGCTTCGATCTGCGAGTACGGTGGCAGTCGCATCTCTGATATGTGTCCTGACTCTCGTTCTCAATACGCCCGCAACGGCTTTCGCGCAGGATGCTGTCATTGATAGACCTCGTATTGGTCTCGCGCTCAGCGGCGGCGGGGCGCGCGGCGCATCTCATATTGGCGTCCTGCGAGTCCTGGAACGGGAGCGCATCCCGATCGACTACATTGCCGGAACGAGCATGGGCTCCATCGTCGGAGGCATGTACGCATCTGGTATGTCTCCAGAGGAGATCGAAGCACAGCTGGTAGCGGTCGACTGGGACGATGTATTCGCAGACAAGGTTGATCGGAAAATTCGTTCTTATCGGCGCAAGACAGATGACCGACTCTGGCTGGTCGATCGCAAACTCGGATTTAATGATGGAAAGGTCGATTTCCCAGCGGGTTTCGTGCAAGGGCAGAAGATCAACCAGCTTCTGATTGCGCTGACACTGCCTGTCGCCGATATCGACGATTTCGACGACCTGGCGATCCCGTTTCGGGCCGTCGCCGCGGATATCCAGACAGGTGAAACAGTTGTGCTGGGTGCAGGGAGTTTGCCCAAAGCGATCCGTGCCAGCATGTCGATTCCGGCGATAATGACACCCGTCTCGTGGGGAGAGCGCAATCTTGTCGACGGCGGTATAGCCAGTAACCTGCCGATCGAGGTAGTCCGTGGGATGGGCGCCGATATCGTTATCGCGGTCGATATCAGCACACCGCTGAGCGAAGAAGACGTGTCAACTTCGCTCTTGTCCGTCGCCGGGCAATTGGCTGGGTTGCTTACCCGGAGAAACACCGAGGCGGAAATCGCAACTCTTGGTGCACAAGACATTCTGCTCATTCCTGATCTGGGCGATATCAAAACCGGAGACTTCGACCGGATGGCCGATGCGGTCCCGACCGGTGTTGCGTCCGCCGAGGAACATCTGACGGAGCTGCGCAGACTCTCTCTCTCCGAATCCGAATTTGCTGACCATGTCGCGGCGCGCCCAATGCCCGAAAGTGCCCCCCCTGTTATCGAGTTTGTCCGATTTGAAAACCAGACAAGTATTTCGGATGAGTTTCTCTTCGGCAGGCTTCTCCAATCACAACCCGGGGACGAGATTGTCGGACGGCCGCTTGATGTTGAAAAGCTGGAAAAGGGGATTGACGAACTTTATGGACTCGAAATCTTTTCGCAAATTAACTACGAGGTAATAGAAGAGGACGGCAAGCACGGCCTGCAGATATGGGCGCTACCCAGGAGCTGGGGGCCGAATTATCTGCAATTGGGCATCAAGTGGAATACGAGCTTCAACGGTGAAGGCGTCTTCAACGTTTCGGCGAGTCTTTTGAAGACTGAAGTGAACTCCTGGAATGGAGAGTGGCGAACCGCGGTATCCGTTGGTGAAGAACCAGGGATACTGACCGAATTCTACCAGCCGCTGGGCAGGTTCGGCCGGTGGTTCGCAGGCGCACGGGCTTCTGTAGAGCAGTTTAATGTCAACCAGTTTGACGAGGAATCGGCCGACATTGTACAGCAGGCTCGCATCTCACAGTTCACTCCATCGGCGTTTGCCGGCCGGGAATTCGGGACCTGGGGCCGGGGTAGTCTTATTTATACACGCGGCACCGGTAATCGCGAGATCAGGATTGGTGACTCGAACATTCCGGATTTGGATTTCGATATCGGTGAATTGTCAGCAGTCCTGGAGGTCGACCGGTTGGACGACCTTTATTTCCCGAGTCATGGTTATTTCCTGTCGGCAACCTATCGAGTCAACCGCAGTGAATTCGGTGCCAGCCGGGATTATGATCAGGCCCTGTTTGCTGCGCAGATCGCGGCAACACGCGGTAAGAATACGTTCGCATTCGCTGCGGACTATCGGACAACGACCAATGGACAAGCGCCGCCCGAACGCCGCTTCCGGATGGGCGGCCTGTTCAATCTGTCTGGCTACGAATTCAACCAGCTGAGTGGGCAGCATTACGGCCGGTTAATCGGCCAGTATCGGCGAGAGTTTTGGGACTCTGGTTTTGCAGAGGTCTCTTATGGCATGAGCCTCGAATACGGCAACGTCTGGGAGACCCGGAGTGAGGTTGATATTGACAACGGGATCTTCGCCGGTAGCGTCTTCCTAGGGGCGAATACCATGATTGGACCGGTGTTTCTCGGTTACGGTTATGCCGAAGGTGGTACAGATAGCTTCTACTTGTACGTCGGCGCCTTACGCGGCAGTCCGGCGCTCCAATAACGACGAAATTGCTATCGATCAGAAGTTTGGTCCAATTCGCTACAACTATGTCGACGGCTAGCAGAATTTGCTTACTGACGCTGACGGCGGTATTCATCGTCGGCTGCGCGAGCATCGATTTCGAGTACCCAAAGGCCGACTCGCGCGCGCTCGCCCCGGCGGAAACGTCCGATACGCACCTCGGTCAGCAGATGCGCCGATTGCATGGTGAGCACAATGCTGGTGAATCGGGCTTCTACGTGGTCAACGATGGCATCGACGCATTGGCAATACGATTGTTGCTGGCCGATCGGGCGGAACGCACGATCGATGCCCAGTATTACCTCATCAAGGACGATACTGTCGGCAACCTGATCAATCGAACCGGATTAGGTGCCAGCCAGGATTATGATCAGGCTTTGTTTGCCGCACTCATCGCGCGATCTCGGGGCAAGAATACTTTTTCTTTCGGAGCGGATTACCGAACAACGGTCAGCGGGGAGGCGCCGCCCGAAAGCCGCTTTCGGATGGGCGGCCTGTTCAATCTGTCTGGGTTCAAATTTAATCAACTCAGTGGCCAACATTACGGCCGCCTGATCGGCCAGGTTCGTCGCGAGATCTGGGACGCCGGTTTTGCCGAAGTCTCTATCGGCACGAGCCTGGAATACGGCAATGTCTGGGAGAATCGGAGTGACGTTGACTTTGGCGACGCGCTCTTCGCGGGCAGCCTATACCTGGGGGCGAATACCGGGATTGGCCCTGTTTATCTTGGTTACGGCTATGCGGAGGGGGGCACGAGCAGCTTTTACCTGTACGTCGGCGCTTTGCGCAACGATACGAGGTTGCGATAACGAAGGAGGCAGTAAGCCCGGCTGCGGGCTTACTTCTGTGTAGATGTTGTGGCTGCCAATGGATCGATACAATTCTCCTCATTGATAATATTCGTATGAATTCAGCCGACGCGAGATCGAGCCGTTCGCGGATAGCCTGTTTGCTGGCCTCGAGATTCAGAAGGACCGGAAAACCTGATTGTGGTCATAATACCGAGTGCTCATCGCAGCACTTCTGTCAGGATCTCATTCACCCGGCTGGCCTGATACGCGAAGAACGGATTGTGCCGCAGTCGTAGCAGCAGTTCCGCTGGCACGATCAGGACCTGCTTCTCACCGCGTGGCGTGAGTGTTCCGAGGCTGAGGTGTTCGCCTCGATTGCTCGACCCGTCTCCGTACCAGACATCATCGGGCGGGAACGGAATCGCCACGTGCGACAATGAATAGACCAAAGGCGGCCATTCGCCTTCAAGCAGACGTTCCGCAAGCCGCCCGTTCAGGCTCGTCCGGGCGAGCATCGCGCCACTGGCAGGCGTACGGTTGGTGACCAGCGTAAGCCCAAATCGGCGCTCGGGATCATCCCATACGCTTTGCAGCAAAGCCTGGTGTTCGGACTTCAGAAACTGATGGATCCTGCCGAAACGGTTGATATCGTAGAGGACCAGCTCGTCCTCGGGCCGATTCAGCTGCTGGAAAAGATGTTGCACTGTATCCGACGTCGAAACGGTTGCGTCGACGAGTGGCACGAACGCCAGCACCGGCGGATAACGCCGCGCAGTTTGTGGTGCACCGACACGGCTCAGCTTTTCCTGCACCTGTTGCGTGAGCGCATAGGTTTCGTGTCCGGCGCTTTTCGGAAAGGAGTTGTACTTGTAGGGGTCGTACTCGGGCAATACGGCCTGCCACTGAAACTTCTCGAAATACGTAAGCCAGCTCAGCGACTTGTGCCAGGTCGCGAACATCGCGTACGGCGGGATGCCTATGGCCGGAGACATCAGCACGAGCCGGTCCGGCAACGGAAGGCTGTCGTCATTGAGCGCATCCAGCGCATAGTTCACAGCGAGAGCGCCGCCGTTGGAATAACCAACAATAAGAAACGGCTGCTCGTCGTCGATGACCGAGCGGACGTGTCGGGCGGCCGGTTCGATGACCGCCTGCCAATCCTCCGAGCGAGCGTGTCGCAGCGCTTCTGGTACCGTGCCATGACCCGGTAGCCTGAGTGCCAGCACGTAAAATCCCTTCGCGCGGAACAGCTCAGCCGTGCTGCGCATGCTGTAGGGCGAGTCCGTAAGGCCGTGCAGCATCAGTACGCCGCCAGTCGGTGTCTCGGGAATCAGCTCGACAGTACGATTCCAGTTGGTTTCATGGTTTTGCGAATTGAAGGGACTGTCCTGGGTGTAGCGGCTTGGCGCAACCTGTTCATCGGCCGGCACTGCGGAATAAATCTTCTCGTTCAGCTCATCGAACACACGCTGCTCCTGAACCAGGTACGCAGCAAACCCATCGATATCCCCATCGCGCCGTGCGCGATACTCGCTTTCCAGCTCCACCGTGTGCCAGACGCGAAGTTCCGGAAGCTTGCGCGCATCGAGGGCCCGGACGACGATGATGGTGACAGTAACAATCGCCAGCGTGATAGCCACGCGCATGAGCAGACGAAACAAAAATCGCATACGTTTACCTCTGGAATCTGTGCGGATGTGTCATTGCAACATCTGATCCCAGCATACGAACTAGCGCCCGTGCGCTTCGTCGATCCTCTCGCGCAAGTCCTTCGCCCAGCGGTCCATGAGAATCTTGGCATCACCAGTATGCGTGAAGCCGGCTCTTAGAATGCGGCTGCCGCTGCCCCAACGACTGACTGCCGCGATCTGCTCGCCCGTGATTGAATCAACCACTTCTCCCTCGAAAGCCGCCCCGCCCAGACCCGCACCCGTAATCTTGGTATAAATCGAGATGTTCAGTACACCAATCGTGTCGTCCACGTCTGTGATGCCGACGTGGATTCTCGCCGTTCCCGGTCCAGCCAGCTCCACCACCTGAAACCCGTCGTCTTCAGTCAGCGCTTCGATTACCGCGGTTTTGAAGTGTGCCTGTAAGTCCTCGAGTTCCTCGTCGTCGAATATCCGTTTTTCTTCGGGCTGGCGATACAGCATCGCTATCGGGTCGATGATGAACATCGAATAGTTGCCCAAATGGCCGCTGTCGTAAACCAGATGATTCGCATCGATTTCCTCGAGGTTGGAGTAGTCGCTGAGAAATCCCGCCTGGCCCGGGTCCTGAACTGTTGCGCAACCTACAGCCAGGGCACCAAGAATAGCGCCGAAAGAAATTATCTTAATTAACTGCGTCATCATTATCTCCTGTCAATTTGAGGCAACCGGTCCCGGATTCGCCGGTAACATCGACTACGTGCCACCGCTCCCGGCAACCTGCGTTTGCTCCCGCGTAGCTATCGTGGCTGCCGCTGGATCAATGCGATTCTCCTCGATCACCTCCAGGCCAGTGATCTTCCAGGCACCATCAATGGCTTCGATCGTCACGATAGCATCATACAGATTCTGCCGCGTGTGCACGTGCCCCCAGTGTCCTACGGTTCCCATGGCGGTCCACTGGCCTCGCAAGGCGTACCCGAACGGCGAGCCATCGAGACGCTTCGCACTCGCGTTCCGGACATTGACCTCCTTGACCTTCGCTTGCGCGCCCCCCGCCGCCTGCACTGCAAAAGACCGCCGGCTCTCGAGATAGACCTCCGCAAGCAGATCACCGGTGACACTTATTGCAAGTTTGTCGTAGACATCTTCCTCTTCGCGGAAATCAAAAGCGCGGTAGACGTTCTTGAGCAGCATCTCCAGTAACGCCGTTGCCTGCCGGTCATCAAGAACGCCGGCGATTGCCGCCGGCCTTGCTATCGATAACCGCGCATAGGGCAACGACACAATACCGACGACCACCAGCGCTATCGCGGTGACAATCGGCAACGGCAGCAACCCACCGTTCCTGGCGCGTTTCGCAACCTGCCAGCCCGCAGGCACCAGCAGGACGAGGCAAAGAAGGCTGGCGAGTGGGATACTCAGTTGTCCCAGGGATCCCGCTATGGAGACTTCCTGAACCGTCGGCAGCTGATAATTCTTCAGATAATTGGTCCACGTGTGAACATTGTCATCAGGCGTTAGGAAGGTGGGCAGAGGTCCCGCAGGGTCGGTGGCAATGGCCGGCACCTGCTGGATCTGATCTGTGAACAATTCCCAGTCGACGGCCACTTCCTTGGGGATGCCATCCGTGAGATAGGTAATGATAACGCCGACAATGGCTGTCGATATCTCCAGACGCTCCGGTTGTTCGAGCAACTGGATGCCGGTCAGTCCAACTTTCACGTAGTTGGTGCGATCCAGAATAGGCCTGCCTGCCTGCCCATCAATGCTCACCCTGTTCCTGGTTAGCAAGAACTCGCCGATCCGCTGCTTAAGCGAGTCCAACTCATCGATTTCGATGTACTCATCTCCACGTAACCCGACCTCCATCCACTCCTCCAGGTCCTTCACGCGGGTGAGGATTTCGTGGCGTACCTCGTAGGGCTCCACATAAAGAAAGGACATGAGCGCGGACTTGTGGTGGCGCTTCAGATTCGGGTTGTCAAATTTGGTGTACCAGGGGTCGTCCCAATCGAGTGTGACGCCGGCCGGCGCGCCAAGGTAACGAAAGTCGATGATGGGCACCGCTTTGTGGTAGGCGATAAAGCCGACAGTAACCAACGCCCTGCCTTGCTCGTCGAGGGGCGGCACCATCGTCAAATGCTGCGGCCTCTGCGTAAACGGATAATCGATTTCGACGTACAGAACTCGTTTATCCTCGGGCGCATCGGGTACGCGCTGCCGAGTCATCGGATTGATCATGCCGGCAAAGGGCGACTGACGATCGACGCGCAATCGTGGCTCGGCCGTTACCAGCCGGCCTTGCAGCTTTTCACCCGTTTCGGTGACGAACTGAAATTGTTCGGCGGAGAATCGGCGCATTCGCTCGTCGGGACCAGCCCGCCCCTGACTGCCATCCCTCATCCAGTCATCCGGCACCAAATCGGCAAAAACGTCGAGATCGCCAATGTAAACCTCGAGCACGAGCTTGACTCGGTCGTCGAGCACGTAGATCTCAGCGATGTTGGGAGCAGTCTCCGCGCCCGTCAGATTGATCCAGTCCGCATTCGCACTCCAGGGCGCAAGTGCTGAAAACACCATGAGTGCCCGCGAAACGCATTTGACGCGCCAGCCAATCGTCGAGTCATCTTCTGCAACGTTGCGTATCATTCAGTTATCTGCAAGTGTAGATCATCAGTCCGAGGCCAATGATCAGCCGTTTGATTTTATGGGCGAGGTCGCCTCTCCACGTTCTTCAGGCATTTTTATCCTTGTGCCATAATAACGCAATCTCCGTGCCACAATTAAGCACCGATTCAAACGGTCTCCTGCGAGGCTTGCTCCGGCGAACTGGCATCATGAAGAAGACAAGAACTCATTGGTTCCTGGTTGGCGCCTTGCTTGCGCTCAGCGGTTGCGCAAGCATCGATTTTGATTATCCGAAGTCCGAGTCCAGCGCATTTACCGATACAGGAGATACGCAACTTGGTCGCGTTTTTGCCGATGCCGTCGCAGCACATCCGGAAGAAGCGGGATTTTTGCCGTTGGTGGAAGGCGTCGAAGCGCTGGCCATCCGTCTGTTGTTGGCGGAGCGTGCCGAACGCAGCATCGACACACAGTATTTCCTGATCCATGACGATGTTGTCGGGCGGCTTTTCATCGAATCTTTGCTGCTCGCTGCAGATCGCGGTGTGCGGGTGCGATTATTGATTGACGACATTCACACGGGCGGCCATGACGCCGGATTGGCAGCCCTTGATTCCCATCCGAATTTTGAGGTTCGGCTTTTCAATCCGTTCGCACACCGCTCCGTGAAGGCGCTCAATGCACCCAGTTTGAAGCGTGTCGTTCGCCGTATGCACAACAAGTCTTTCACGGCCGATAACCAGATGACCGTTATCGGTGGCCGAAATATGGGCGATGAATACTTTGGCGCACGATCGGACGTGAACTTTGGTGATCTGGACGTTTTGGGGATCGGACCGGTGGTGCAGGAAGTATCATCGATGTTCGACATGTACTGGAATCACCAGGCTGCGCTTCCCATGCCGGCCCTGACCCGCGGCCCCGACAATGCTGAAGAGGCACTGGATACAATGAGAAAGCGCCTCGCAGAATCCAGTGCGAAGATCGCTGAAAGCAGATATGCAGACGTCCTGCAAAGCACGATATTCGACACGCTGCAACGTGATGCAAGCGCCTTCGTCTGGGCGCCCTATGAACTGGTCTACGACTCTCCGGACAAGTCGCAGCCGGATTCGGTTGAGACAGCCGCGTCGATTACCACCGCACTTAGAGACACCATCGTCAATGCAGAAAAGGAGTTGCTGATCATTAGCCCTTATTTCGTTCTTCGTGACCGCGAGATAAATGGTTTCCGTGAACTACGCAACCGCGGCATCGAAGTGGCGGTCCTGACGAATTCATTAGCGTCGAACAATCATGCAGTCAGCCATAGCGGCTACTCGCCGGTCCGCAAGCCGATGCTCGAAATGGGCGTGAAACTGTATGAGGTTCGAGCCGATGCAAGTATTTCAAGCAACGAACGAGTAGGCACGGACTCGGCTAAAACCACGCTGCACGCCAAAGCGTTTATCGTTGATAGACGCCGCCTGTTCATCGGCTCATTCAACTGGAATCAGCGTTCGGCAAATATCGACACGGAAATGGGTGTGATCATCGATTCGCCTGAGCTTGCCGGAGAATTTGCAGAACTATTTCATTCCCTGGAAAGAGACAAGAGCTACGAGTTGTTTCTCAATGACGATGGCAATTTGCGTTGGAGAGGTGAGGAGAACGGTCAGGAGGTCATTCTGAGCAAGGAGCCACAGACGAGCTGGTGGCAGCGCTTCAGCGCCGGATTCCTGCGTACGCTGCCAATTAAGAGTCAACTCTAATACCAGTTCTTGAGTGATTAATAATTAACGTCTTCAGCGGTGCTGAATGTATCGTCCATCCACGACGATAGAACTCCACTGTCAGTGTCCGCAGTATGCAAATGTTTCGGATCGTGGATTGTGCAATCTGTCCTTTTGTCGGCGGCAACACAATATAAAGCAGTGATTATCAAGTCAATGTTGACCAGGTGCTATCGCTGAGTGCGCATTTTATGTCATCACGCCAGGGACAGATCCTTGTTCGCGGATTCGGTAAATAAAGTCTAACGAATGGTGCGTCAATTCGATTTCGGCGCCCGGAGATTTGACAGGATGACGTGAACTACCGTAGGTTTGCGAGACGGCGTGGCTGATCTGCTGAGCGATTCGAGAGGCGTTGACGCCCCCGGCACACCGGAGTCCAGGGGGCATTTGCCTCGAGATACGGTACGCAGCGCCTCGGACGAATCGGGTTTGATGAGTCGCCGAGGGGTACCCGAGAACGAAAAACAAATAAGATACCGTTCATATATAGGGGCTCGTAGTTTGGTTTCCTGCATGTCAATTACGGATACATGACCGGAATGAATACAATCATGTTTGCAGCTGCAGCAGTCTCGTTGATGGGCTGTCTGTCGTCGATACCAACCGCGGTTGCGCAAGCGAATGAACACGAGCCGGCATCCGGTCATGAGGCGGCGCATGATTTTCACCCGAACTTCCTGGGTGTCTTTTTTGGCTTGACTGATGAAGGGCGCCTGGAAGGCATCGCGCTGGGAATTGAATATGAAAGGCGTCTAAACAAGTCTTTTGGTATTGGTGTATTGGCCGAACACACTTATGGCGATCTTGATTTCACTGTCTACGCAGTGCCGTTTGCCTACCACACCGGGCCGTGGAAGTTTTACGTCGCACCGGGAATTGAGGACGGCGATCACGGCAGCGAATTTTTGATCCGAATCGGCGGTGAGTACGCGTTCGAAGTCGGCGCCTGGGAATTCGCACCACAAATTGATGTCGACTTCGTCGATGGAGAAGAGACAGTTGTAGTGGGCATAACAATTGGCAAGGGGTTCTGATGGCCGAGCCGACCACCAACGCTTCAGCCTGGACACCGATATCAAGGTGTACTTCTGTGATCCGCAAAGTCCGTGGCAGCGCGGCTCTAACGAGAACACCAATGGACTGCTGAGACAGTACTTCCCGAAAGGGATGAATCTCTCGAACGTTCACCAGAACAGACTCAATGCTGTGGCAAAACGACTTAACGAGAGACCCAGAGAAACGTTAGACTTTGAAACACCGGCTGAACGCTTTGGCCAATGTGTTGCGTCGACCGATTGAAACCGCACCCAAAAGCGGCCATTCGCAAATTCGAAGGTGTACGAGAATTGTGCGAGTCAGTCCTAATGGGTTGTGATGAGTCCTGGGTTTCGCAACGGGCGTCCGCAGGTTCTATTAAATTAAAACAATAAGTTACTAACCGAGTTCCGTTTTCGGGAGGCAGGGGCCGGAAGTTCAAATCTTCTCACCCCGACCAATGATACCAACGCATTCAGCGTTTTCGGTCGAAACAATATAGTTACGAGTTCCACTTTCGAGTGGCAAACTACGAGCAATCT
>Ga0209987_10000343_pt1 | contig 24231 bp, 25 predicted proteins | sample N074metaG_FD_182134 | JGI IMG/M metagenome (GOLD analysis project Ga0209987, IMG submission 182134) | Deep subsurface microbial communities from Kermadec Trench to uncover new lineages of life (NeLLi) - N074 metaG (SPAdes) (version 2) | ecosystem: Environmental > Aquatic > Marine > Ocean trench...
TGGGGCGGGCTCTATCTAGTCGGCCCTGATTAAGTCATAAGCAACTGAAAGTATTTAAGAAAACGGCGTTTTTGTTGGGCAGGAATTGCCAGCAAATGGTATAATTTCGTTCCGAAGCTGGCAATCTCGGACGACAAAATGAAGCCTCAAATGCCCCCGGATTTACCCAACGACGATTTGTTTCGTCACCGCCTGGAAAACCTCATTGATACGCGTCACGAGCTGGTCAAGCTGACTGAGCTGATCGACTGGGAACGCTTTGATAGGCAATGGGGAGAAACGTTTTGCGAGGATGGCCGCCCGGCCATTGCGACACGACTGATCGCAGGTTTGCACTACTTGAAACACACGTATCGTTTGTCCGACGAGCAGGTGGTGCAACGCTGGGCGGAAAATCCGTACTGGCAATACTTTTGCGGTGAGATTTATTTTCAACACGAGCTGCCATTGAACCCGAGTTCCTTGACGCGCTGGCGTCAGCGTTTGGGTGACCAGGGAATGGAGTTGTTACTGGGTGCGACGATCGATTCAGCGATCAAGTCGAAGGCGGTGAAGCGAGGTGATTTAAAACGTGTCACGGTAGATACGACGGTACAAGAAAAAGCGATTGCCTTTCCGACCGACTCCAGGCTTTACAACCGTGCCCGGGAGCGTCTGGTGCGGTTGGCGAAAGCGCATGGTGTGCCGCTGCGTCAGAGCTACGTACGGGTGGGTCCCCGGCTGCTGTTTAAGAACAATCGCTACGGTCATGCGCGCCAGTTGCGCCGCCAGCGGCGCACCACCGCGAAGCTCAAAACGGTGCTGGGACGGGTGTATCGGGACATTGAGCGCAGGCTTGCCGAACAACCCGAATCAGTTCAAGCCGCCTTTGCCGAGCCGATGGCATTGACCAAACGATTACTCGAGCAACTTCGTCATGACAAAAAGAAACTCTACGCGCTGCACGCACCGGAGGTCGAGTGCATTGCCAAGGGCAAGGCGCACAAGCGCTACGAGTTCGGTGTCAAAGTCAGTATCGCCACCACCAACCGCTCCAACCTGGTGGTGGGCGCACAATCTTTGCCCGGCAGTCCGTACGACGGTCATACACTCAGTGGCGCATTGACACAGGTCGAGCGATTAACGGGTGTTCGACCCCAGCGCTGTTACGTGGACCTGGGTTATCGCGGTCACGACGTGACTGATGTTGAAGTTTTCAAAGCAAGACAAAAGCGCGGTGTGACGCGCAGCATCCGGCGCGAACTCAAACGACGTAATGCCATCGAACCGATCATCGGACACATGAAAAATGATGGCCTTATGCATCGCAATCACCTCAAAGGTACTCAGGGTGATGCCATCAACGTGATCCTGTGTGGTGCTGGCCAGAACCTGCGACTGATCCTCAGGCACCTGAGGATTGTTTGCTTCAAAAACTGGCAGGCTTTCACAATCAACCCGTTATTGTCTTCGCCGTGCACAGCCTGAATATCGGCTTTTTCAGGGCCGACTAGCTAGCGATTCTTAAAAAAACTGCCTCCTCGCAAAGACGGGATCGGAGTTGTCACACAATGTCGGCTTACTGTTTTCAGGAATTTGCGTTGAGCGCTGCCAATCGCTCCGGCGTGCCAACGTCTTCCCAGGTACCCTCGTAGAGACTGCCGTCCAGTTGGCCGCGATCAGCCGCCTCACGCCATAACGGCACAACCGAGAATCGGCCGTCACCTGCATCGGCAAAAAACTCAGGCCGGTAAAACGCAATGCCACTGTAAGTCAGGTCCTGATTGTCTGAATTTCTGACTTTGCCGTCCCGCAATTCAAAATCCCCGTTCTCCTTGTGCGCTGGTGTCGGCACCAGTACCAGGTGCGCATGACTATCTGCAGCAAGCTTTACGTTTGGCAACGCAATATCTGTATAGATGTCTGCGTTGATTACCCAGAACGGTACGTTACCAATCAGAGGTAACGCGCGCTTGATGCCGCCGCCAGTGTCGAGGATGTCGTCGTATTCCGGGCTGTAGACAACCTGCAGGCCGAATTTCTGGCCGGAACCGATCTGCTCGGCAATTTGTTCACCAAGCCAGCCGAGATTGATAACGACTGTTTCAACCCTGGCATCCGCGAGTCTTTGCAGATGCTGACTCAACATGCTGATTCCACCTACCTCGACCAGCGCCTTTGGCGTTGTATCGGTGATCGGTCTAAGGCGTTCGCCCAGGCCGGCAGCGAGAATCATTGCGGCCATTATTCTGTCGTTTCCATCGATGGTGCGACCCGATTTTCAATAAGGTCCGACAAGAAGCTCAATTCCCCGAATTGCGGCGCGGCCTCGCTTAAGTACCTGAGCGTCCTCGGTATGTCATTCAGATATCCTGATTTTCCGTCGCGATGATGCAAGCGCGCGAAAATGCCGGCAGCTTTCAAGTGTCGTTGCACACCCATTAAATCAAACTGCTGCATAAAGTCTTCCACAGTCAGGTCGCCTTTTAGTTCCGGACTGAGGCGATCGAAATATTGCGTTGCCCACGCTTTGACTTTGTCGGCTGGCCATTTGACGTAGCAGTCCTTGAATAAGGAAACGGCGTCGTATGTAAGTGGCCCCTCGACTGCATCCTGAAAATCGAGAACGCCGGGATTATTCTCGCTGGTCAACATCAGGTTTCTGGAATGGAAATCACGATGCATGAAAACCTGCTTTTGCCGCAATGCATTGTCGATCAGGACTTCACAGCATTCCTGCCATTGCGTCTCTTCGTCGATGGAAAAATCAATGCCAAGATGGCGCCCGCAAAGCCAGTCACGAAAGATGGATAACTCGAACGCAATAATATCGTAATCGTAAGCCGGTAATTTCTGCTGATACGCCTCACCATGTTCTTGCAACACGAGCAGTGCATCGATCGCGTCATCGTAGAGGCCTGTTGCGCGCTGCGGATCCTTTTTGAGTGCATCGAGGTATTGCGTCGGCCCGAGATCGGTCATCAGGACAAAACCGCTTTCGAAATCAGCGCCGAGTATTTTCGGGCAATTCAGTCCCATGCTTTCGAGGTAGCCGGCGATTTTCACGAACGGACGGCAGTCTTCATGCGGTGGTGGCGCATCCATCGCAATCAAACTTTCTGCGCCCCGCTCGACTCGAAAATAGCGACGAAAACTCGCATCGATCGAAGCCGGTTGCGGATTGGCGTCGGCAAGACCGTCGAATTGCGCCAACCAGCCTAAAAATTCGTCGAATCGGCGATCATTCTTCTGGTCTGGCACAGCTATGATCGATCTCCATAACTCGTTGAAGAGCCTAAAAACTTATGGGAAGGTAGCAAATCGTGATAGCTGATAACATCTTTTCCTCACAATTACTGCCTCATTAGAATTTGCCAGCTAATTACGCCCAAATTTTGTCCAGATACTCGTCCATTTTTTTTAGCCTTTTTCTCGCTTTGGTGATCAGCCCCGCCAAGGCCCAGGAACGTGCTGCCTGTGAGTCGCCGTCCGCGCGCGAATTGGCCGGGGGTTCCCTGCTGGAACAATACGGTGTGGGCGATCCCGATGTGATCGAGCTCCAGGCTGGCGAGTTCGAGGCCGCGCTGGGCGTCAATCCGACTGCATCGATGTCCGGCGGCGTTTTGCTGCGCCGTGGTAAGCGGCTGGCCGGCGCCGACGCGGCAACTTATGACCCGGTGCAGCGGGCGCTGCATCTGACGGGTGGCGTGCGATATGAAGATCCGGATTCGCTGATTTTGAGTGACTCGGCGAAGTTTGGATACGACAGTGGACGGATACGCTTCGAGGGTGCGGAGTTTGAGATTGGGCAAGGTAGTGCACGAGGCGAGGCCGAAATTCTGGAAATAAACCAGGACGGCAGGCTGCGACTGACAGAGGTGGGTTACACAACCTGCCCGCCCGACTCGAATGACTGGAAGATTGAAGCGCGCGAGATCGAACTCAATAGTCGCGACGGCGTTGGCGTAGCGCGCGGCGCCCGTTTGCGATTTCAGGGAGTGACCATTTTTTACACGCCCTACTTATCGTTTCCAATCACGGATGCGCGAAAGTCCGGGCTGTTAACGCCGGAAATCGGCAGCACCGGTCGAAGCGGCAATGAGCTGAGTATTCCTTATTATTGGAATATCGCTGAGAATTATGACCTGACGTTTACCCCTCGTCTGTTGACCGACCGTGGTCTGCAATTCGGTACAGAATTCCGCTACCTGCTGCAGAACAGCGAAGGAGAACTGGAAGCCGAATATTTGCCTGACGACAAAGAGTTTAACGATAACCGTTATCAAATCAGATATGAACATCAGACCCTGTTTGCAAATGGTTGGCGCAACCAGATCGATATTCGCGACGTGTCGGATGATCAGTATTTTGAAGATCTGGGTGGGTCGTTGAGTGTTGCCAGTATCACCCATCTCAATCGAAGCGTGGCATTCGACTATTTTAGCGAGAACTGGTCCCTGCTTGGCCGCGTGCAGGACTATCAAACCATAGATTCTGCGATCCTGCCGGAAGATAGACCGTATCAAAGATTGCCGCAGATTTATGCCCGCGGCTACTTGCCCGACAACGTGCTGGGGCTCGCCTATGGGCTGGACGCAGAAATAGTTTACTTTGACCGGGACGTTGGCGTCACCGGGTGGCGGTTCAATGCAGCACCGGAGATATCGTTGCCCATTGAGAATCCGGGTTGGTTTATGAAACCCGCCGTGGTTGTCGATTTCACTCGTTACCTTCTGGAAAACACGTCAGTCGGCCAGGACGAGAAGCCGAATCGCACCGTACCAACTGCCAGTCTCGATGCAGGCCTGTACCTCGAGCGGCAGATGAAATCCAATAAACGGCGCGTGCAAACGCTCGAACCACGTTTGCTGTACGTACATGTACCGCATAGAGAGCAGTCCGGCTTGCCGGTGTTCGACACGATCGTGCCAGATCTGAACCTGGTGCAGCTTTTCCGCAAGAATCGATTTCTTGGCGTCGATCGAATCGCTGATACAGATCAATTGAGTATCGGCATAACGTCGCGAATCATAGATTTGAATACCGGCCGCGAGCTGATGTCCGCGACCATCGGACAGGCACTTGATCTGAGCGAACAACGCGTAACGCTTCCTGGCAAACCGCTAGATCTTTCTGATTCGTCAGACTACATCGCTGAACTACGATTCTTTATTTTCGACAACCTCAATTTCGACCTGGGTCATCAGTGGAGTCGCGACGGCGGCACAACGCAATCCGAGGCACGAATGCAGTATCGTCCGAATTCGAACAAGGTTCTCAATCTAGCCTATCGCTTCCGGCGGCAGTCATTCGAGCAGGGAGACATCTCCTGGTCGTGGCCAATTTTGCAAAACTGGAATTTTGTTGGGCGCTACAACTATTCTTTTCGAGACAACGAAGTACTCGAAGAATTCTACGGGCTCGAATACGAGAGCTGCTGCTGGGGACTCCGGTTAGTAACACGCCGCTATATATCCACACGCGATGGAACCCGGGACACATCCATTGGTCTGCAGCTTGTATTGAAGGGTATGAGCAGCGTCGGTACCAAGGCAGACCGGCTTCTTGAACGTGGTATTCTTGGCTATTCATCAACCCTATAGCACACAGACTCCTGGCCAGCCGCCCTCAAGACGACTGGGTCACATCAATATGTTAAAAATCAAATACTTATTAACTTCGATTGCGATGATGATGACGATGGCCGCAACGCCAGCGCTCACAGACGAATTGTCGGAAACCGGGGAATTTCTGGACGGCGTCGCCGCAATTGTCAACGAGGGCGTGGTCCTGAAAAGTGAATTGAATCGGCAAGCCGACATGATCATTCAGCGCGCTGCTGAACAGGGTATGGAACTGCCGCCGGCACACATCCTCATGGAACAGGTATTGGAGCGCTTGATCGTCGAAGAAATTCAGACGCAACGCGCTGACAGGATTGGCATTCAGATTTCCGATCAGATGTTGAATACGGCAATTTCCCAGATTGCGGAACAAGCCGGTTATTCGTTCGAAGAACTGCCGCAAGTTCTTGCCAAGGACGGCGTCGACTATGGTGAATACAGACGCGATATGCGCAAGCAGATGCTCCTGGAACAACTTCGACAAATCGACGTTACCGGCCGCATTTCGGTTTCGCCGCGGGAAATTCAGCAATGCCTGGCGGATCTTGAAGATAATATTGTGGTCAATTCGTCTTACAATCTCGGACACATCCTGATTTCGATTCCGGAGTCGGCCACGGCCGAGCAGATTGCCGAAGCAGAAGAAGAGGCCAACCTCGTGTATTCGCGCCTTGAGGCCGGCGACGATTTCGGCCAGCTCGCCATTCATTATTCGGATAGCGGGACCGGACTGGAGGGTGGCGACCTTGGCTGGCGTGAAGGCAGCCAATTACCTACCTTGTTCTCGGACGTAGTGGAAGACATGACAATTGGTGATTTTTCAAAACCCATCAGAGCAATAAGCGGATTTCACATCGTGAAGATTATCAACCTTCGTGGAGTCAATCAGAAAAGCGAAATTCAGCAAAGCATGGTGCGGCACATCCTGGTCACGCCAGATGAAATCATTGACGAAGAAACAGCGCGGCAACGGCTTGAAGATGCCGTCGAACGCATCAAGGGCGGTGAGAATTTCGGTGAAATCGCCAAGCTTTTGTCTGACGATAAAGGTTCTGCCAATGCCGGTGGTGAAATGGGCTGGACCAATCCCGGGACTTTTGTGACTGAGTTTGAGGAAGTGGCCAACAACCTGGAACTCGGTGTTATTTCCGAGCCGTTCCGCAGCAGGTTCGGATGGCACATCCTTGAGGTCATGGAGCGACGTGTTTACGACAATACTGAGGACCTGAAAGAACAGGGTTGTGTACAACGCGTGCAAAACGGCAAACTCGCCAATGAGTCTGAACTCTGGGTTCGAAGAATCAGAGACGAAGCATTCGTCGACACACGAATCTGAACTGGTAGAACAATGAAAAAGCCATCCATGACTTTTTCGATCGCTTCCGGCCTCAGCGACATTATCTATAGCAAGCCAGGCTGGTAATAGTGACAAATCTGTCCAAGCCACTGGTCGTCACCTCCGGCGAACCTGCCGGTATTGGTCCTGAGCTATGTCTTGCGCTCGCTGCGTCGCCGTGGGCGAAGCAGATCGTGGTCGTCGCCGATCCGGATATGCTTGCAGAGCGCGCTCACATGCTCGATTCCAAGGTTACGCTCTGCAAATATGAAGCCGGGTTATCGCAAAATGGCAGCTTGCAGGTATTGCCGCAACCGCTCGAAAATCCTGCGGTTTGTGGAACGCTGGATCCGGGCAATGCGCGGTCGTTGCTCGACGGAATCGAGCGTGCGGTCAGCGGCTGTCAGTCCGGTGAATTTTCGGGACTCGTTACGGCGCCGCTGCAAAAAAGTGTAATCAATGATGCTGGTATCGATTTCACCGGCCACACCGAGTTTCTCGCCAATCTGACATCGACCGAAACACCCGTTATGTTGATCGCCGCAAAGGGATTGCGGGTTGCGTTGGTGAGCACGCATATGCCGCTCAGCAAAGTACCTGGCTATCTAACCAAGGAACGCATTACTGCCGTGATCCGGGTTTTGCACGATGATTTAAAGCAAAAGTTTGGAATTGCGACTCCCCGGATCCTGGTTTGCGGCCTGAACCCGCATGCCGGTGAAAGTGGCCACCTCGGCAGAGAAGAACAGGACATCATCGAACCGGCAATCAAGTCGTGCCAGCAAGATGGTATTGATGTTGTTGGACCTCTGCCGGCGGATACGGCGTTCACGCCGGTTGTGGGTCCGGCTGATGTGGTACTCGCGATGTACCACGACCAGGGACTGCCGGTACTAAAGTATGCGGGTTTCGGCACGGCGGTAAACGTGACCCTGGGATTGCCGATCATCCGTACCTCGGTCGATCACGGCACCGCACTAGACATAGCCGGTAAAGGCAGCGCCGATGCCGGTAGCATGCTGGCCGCGGTCGACATGGCCGCGCAACTGGTCAGTGCGGTTTGAGCCATCAGGCCCGCAAGCGATTCGGCCAGCATTTCCTGACCTCGAGCGACACGATCGAGCAGATTGTGTCGGCGGTCGCACCACAGGAAGGCGAAACCATTGTCGAGATCGGTCCGGGTCAGGCTGCCATCACGGCGCCACTCGCAAACTCCGCGGCGATGTTGCACGCAATCGAATTCGACCGCGACCTCATCGCAAATCTCCGCAGGCAATTTCAGGATCATGACAACGTGATCATTCACGAGGGCGATGCGTTGCAATTTGATTTTTCGACACTCGGTGACGAGCTGCGAATCGTCGGTAATTTGCCGTACAACATCTCTACTCCCCTGCTCTTTTACCTGCTGACATTCAAGGACATCGTGACCGATATGCACTTTATGCTGCAAAAGGAAGTTGTTGACCGTATGTCAGCCACACCAGGCACAAAGGCCTACGGCAGATTAACCGTTATGCTCGGCTGCCAGTTGCAGGTCGTGCCACTGTTTGACGTGCCACCGGACTCGTTCACGCCTCCGCCCAAAGTTATATCGTCTGTCGTCAGGATGCGCCCTTTACCGCATGGCCATCTCGATATTCAGGACGCGCATAAACTGGAGCAAATCGTGAGGCAGGCCTTTTCCAGGCGGCGCAAGACTTTACGTAACGCGCTGCGAGGGCTCGGCAGCGAGGGGGACATCGAGGCCGCCGGTCTGGATCCTGGCAAGCGACCCGAGCAAATCCCGGTCGATGACTGGATCAGGTTGGCCAATCTCCTGGGCAGCGGCAAATAAGACGGCAACGACCGCGATATTCGGGCTAGAATACCTACAGTGAAATGTGGCCGGTTTCGACTCATGGAAAATAAAAGCTACGAAATTAAAATCGACGTTGCGACGAACTATATTGTCGACCAATCCGAACCGGACGTCGGCAGGTATGTTTTTGCCTATACCATAACGATTGAAAATCTCGGCGACCTCCCCGCGAGGCTACTCAGCCGTCACTGGGTAATTACCGACGCAAATGGCAAGGTTCAGGAAGTGAAGGGCGACGGCGTTGTCGGTGAGCAACCGCATTTGAATCCAGGCGAGACATTTCGCTATTCAAGCGGTGCGGTACTGGAGACACCTGTCGGTGCGATGCAGGGCAGCTATCGCATGAAAGCCGACAATGGAACACATTTCGAGGCGCCGATTCCGCCCTTTACCCTCGCCGTTCCCGGCATCCTTCATTAGTTGGCCCAGTACGCGATAGGCGATCTGCAAGGTTGCTATGATCCATTTCGGCGCCTGCTCGACAAAATTGTGTTCGATCCTGAGAAGGATCGGCTGTGGATTACCGGTGATCTCGTCAATCGAGGCCCGAAGTCACGCAAGACCTTGCGCTTTGTACGCAGTCTTGGTGAGGCTGCAATTACAGTACTCGGCAATCACGATTTGCACCTTATCGCATTGGCCAATGACATTAAGGAGGCCGGAAACGACTACGCATCGCTGGCAAAAATCCTCGCAAAGGACGATTGTGGCGAATTGATTGACTGGTTGCGCTTTCGTCCGCTCGCACACTACAGTGTCGACCTGAACACCTTGATGGTGCACGCGGGCATCCCACCGCAATGGACTGCCAGCGATACCCTCAAGTATGCGGCAGAACTCGAACATGAATTACGAAATGACTCCTATGTCGATTTCCTCGAAAAAATGTATGGCGATAAACCGCACAAGTGGTCCGACGAACTCACCGGTCACAAGCGCCAACGTTTCATCGTCAACGCCCTCACGCGTGCGCGTATGATCCGCAAGCGCGGGGCGCTCGACTTTTCACACAAGGGCCCACCTGAACGCGCAGCGAAGGGGCTGCGTCCGTGGTTTGCTGCAGATGACGCGAAGTGGCGAGGTACGCGGATCGTATTCGGCCACTGGAGCGCGTTAGGCTTGATCGTAAACGATGACCTGATAGCGGTGGACACGGGATGTGTCTGGGGGCGGCAACTGACAGCGGTGCGGTTGGACAAAGGTCCGACGATCGTCCAGGTACGCTGCAAAAATTAGGTTTCCTGAGTCAGGGAATACGGAACATGAGCGACGACAAGACAATCAAATCACAGAAAGCGCCGCAGCCCGTCGGTGCCTACCCACACGCAAGAAAAGTCGGCAACCTGTTGTATTTGTCCGGCATCGGTCCGCGCCCGGCTGACGGCGGCCTCGCGCCGGGCGTAACCCTGGATGACTCAGGAGAAGTCATTTCCTACGACATCGAAGCGCAATGTCATGCTGTCTTTGCCAATGTGCGTGCAGTACTCGAAAGCGCCGACGCATCCTGGGATGACCTCGTTGATATCACCGTTTATCTGACCGACATCAGGCGCGACTTCGCGACTTTTAATACCATTTATGCCGAATATTTTTCCGCGGATGGCCCTTGCCGTACTACGGTCGAAGTCAATCGACTACCAACGCCAATTGCAATCGAACTGAAATGCATCGCGGACATGGGAAAAGACTGAGGATTGAATGATGCGGTCTCTGATGGCCTTCAACTTCCAGCAATGGATTGACGAACACCGACACTTGCTGCAACCGCCGGTTTGTAACCAGCAGGTGTTCGACGAAAACGACTTCATCGTCATGGTTGTTGGTGGCCCCAACTCGCGCAAAGATTTTCACTACGACGAAGGCCCGGAATTTTTTTACCAGCTTGAAGGCGACATGTTGCTGCAGACGATACAGGATAGCGAGCGCGTGGACATTCCAATTCGCGAAGGCGAAATCCTGTTGTTGCCACCGAAAATTCCACATTCACCGCAACGCTTTGCAGACACGGTCGGCCTGGTCGTTGAGCGCAAGCGCCTGCCGGAAGAACTCGACGGCTTCATGTGGTTCTGTGACAACTGCAATCACAAATTATATGAAGAGTTTTCGTATGTGAGCGATATCGTCGGTCAGTTGCCACCAATTTTTGATCGTTTCTACAATTCCGAAGAGAACCGGACCTGCGCGAAGTGCGGCACCGTGATGCCGGAACAAAACACCTGATTTAGCATGCTCAAGATCGACATTCACACGCACATCCTGCCGAAGAATTGGCCCGACCTGAAGGAACGCTACGGTTACGGTGGCTTCGTCCAACTGGAACATCACGGCCCGGGCTGTGCACGCATGTTGCAGGACGGCAAACTGTTTCGGGATATCGAAGCGGATTGCTGGGATGCGGATGTGCGAATCGCGGACTGCGACCGTACCGGCGTCAACGTACAGGTTCTCTCGACTGTGCCAGTCATGTTCAGCTACTGGGCAAAGCCGGCGGACACGGCAGACCTGGCCAAAATTTTGAATGACCACATTGCCAGTGTGGTCGCCGAACATCCCAAACGGTTTATCGGCCTCGGCACGCTCGCCATGCAGGATGCCGATCTGTCAATCGCGGAACTCGAGCGCTGTCACCATGCGCTGGGCCTGGCGGGAATCCAGATCGGAACCCATATCAATGGCTGGAATCTCGACGATGAGCGCGTGTTCCCCATTCTCGAGGCAGCCGCCGACCTTGGTGCGGCAGTTTTCGTGCACCCCTGGGAGATGCTGGGCCGTGAACGCATGGGGCTGTACTGGATGCCGTGGCTGGTTGGTATGCCTGCAGAAACTGCATTGTCCGTTTGCTCGATGATATTTGGCGGCATATTCGAAAAACTGCCAAAGCTGCGGGTGGCATTCGCCCACGGTGGCGGTGCATTTCCCGGCATCATCGGTCGCCTCGAGCACGGCTTCAATGTACGTCCCGATATCGTCGCAAGCGCAAACAGCCGTAACCCCCGCGAGTACCTCGGTCGGTTTTTCGTTGACTCCCTGGTACACGAACCGGCAATGCTGAACTACATGATCGACCTGTTCGGTTCGAACCGGATCGCGCTTGGCAGCGACTATCCGTTCCCGCTTGGCGAACACCATCCGGGCAAGATGATCGAGGAAATGGATCTTGACGACAATACGCGCTCTAATCTGCTCGCCGATGCCGCGCTGGAATGGCTGGCCCTCAAACGCAAGGACTTCAAGTGACAGACTTCGAGGCTTCACGCAAATGTGCACAATCACTCGATGCGGCAGACGAGTTACGCCGGTTTCGCGATTATTTCAATTTCCCGGTGGACAAGGACGATAGACGGAATATCTACCTGTGCGGAAATTCTCTCGGCCTGCAATCAAAACTTGCGGTGCAATACATCGAGGAAGAATTGAAAAAATGGGCCGATAGTTGTGTGGAAGGCCATTTCACCGGACGCCGCCCGTGGGTACAGTATCACCGTGAGTCAACCCGGGGCCTGGCGTACCTTACCGGCGCCAGGGAAAACGAAGTCGTCGCGATGAATTCCCTGACGGTCAACCTGCACCTTATGATGACGACGTTCTATCGTCCTGACGCAGACAGGTACAAGATCATCATCGAGTCGACTGCGTTTCCGTCTGACCGCTACGCAGTAATGTCGCAGATTCGCCTGCATGGCTTCGATCCGGCTGACGCGATGCTCGAATGGGAACCCCGCGACGACGATGAACTTCACAGCGATGATCTCGAAGAATTGCTTGACGAGCATGGCGCGAGTACCGCGTTGTTGCTGTTGCCCGGCGTGCAGTATTACAACGGACAGGTACTCGATATGGCCGGGCTCTGCCGGCTGGCCGAAGCTACGGGATGCGCTATTGGGCTCGATCTCGCCCACGCAATTGGCAATGTGCCGCTTGCATTGCACGACTGGGCACCCGATTTTGCGATTTGGTGCACTTACAAATACCTGAATACCGGACCCGGTTCGGTCGGCGGCGCGTTCGTACATTCACGACACCTGGACTCCGCAGACAGGAAACAGCTGCATGGCTGGTGGAGCAATGAAGAAGCGACACGCTTCAAGATGGCACCGACTTTCGTGCCCGCGAAAGGCGTAGACACGTGGCAGCTTAGTTGTCCGGCAGTCTTGGCGCAGGCACCATTACTGGCGTCACTGGAGATTTTCCAAGAAGCCGGCATCGACAAACTCAGGGCAAAGTCAGTGGTACTGACCGGATATCTCGACTTTCTGCTGCGGCAAGGATTCGCCGGCAGGATCGAATCCATCACACCGGAAACCGCACGTGGCTGTCAGTTGTCGCTGGTCGTGTGTGATGACAAAGTGAATGCGAAATCGGTCTTCAGGAATCTCGAAGCGCTCAATATCACCGTGGACTGGCGTGAACCCAATGTCATTCGCGTGGCGCCAGTGCCGCTTTACAACAGTTTCGAAGACGTTTATGAGTTTGCGGAGCGGCTTCGAATCGCGCTCGAAACAAATTAGCAAATCGATCCAACTCAATTTTTTATCGCCCGCTGGGGCGGGCTCCTACAATCTTGTCGTAGGAGCTCGCCCCAGCCGGTGATTCATGTAATACGCGCCAGGGTTTGAAAGCTGATCGAAAACGGGCGCTGGTCGTTCGATGGTAAGGGCTCGCTTGACACGATACGCCATTCATCTTCCCTGAGATCCGGAAAAAAAATATCGCCGTCGAAGTCTGCGTGGACTCTCGTCAAGTAGATACGATCCGTCATCGGCAGCAATTGTTCATAGACCTTGCCGCCGCCAATGACCATTACCTCGTCAACATCGCCCGCGAGCTCGAGGGCCGCATCCGGCGAAGAGACGACGTCGATTCCCGCGTGCTCATAATCCGCCTGCCGGGTGATGACAATACTGCGACGTCCGGGCAGGGCTTTGCCGATGGATTCGAAAGTCAGTCGGCCCATTATCATGGGTTTGCCCATCGTAATTTCCTTGAATCGCCGCAAGTCTTCCCGCAAACGCCAAGGCAGTCCTCCGCTTGCACCAATGACGTTATTCGCCGATACGGCGACGATCATCGACACTTTCATCGGGAATCAGACTGCGACAGCAGCTTTAATGTGAGGATGGCATTCGTAATTCAGAATTTCGAAATCCTCAAACTGGTAGTCGAAAATGCTGTCGGGCCGGCGCCTGATCGCGAGCCGGGGCAGGGCCAGTGGCTGACGTGACAACTGTTCTTCAACCTGCTCGAGGTGATTCAGGTACAGATGGCAATCGCCACCCGTCCATACGAAGTCACCAACCTTAAGGTCAGTCTGCTGCGCCAACATATGCGTCAACAATGCATAAGAAGCGATGTTGAATGGCACGCCGAGAAACGTATCTGCACTGCGTTGGTATAACTGGCATGACAGTTTGCCGTCGGCAACATATAACTGAAACATCGTATGGCACGGCGGCAACGCCATATTCGATAGCTCGGCGGCGTTCCATGCGCTGACCAGAATGCGCCGCGAATCCGGGTTGTCGCGCAGAAGATCGACGACTTCCTTGATTTGATCCACGGACTCACCGGAAGGCGTGGGCCAGCTGCGCCACTGAACGCCATATATCGGCCCCAACTCGCCGTTTTCGTCCGCCCATTCATTCCAGATCGAGATTCCGTTTTCCTGAAGATAACGAACATTGGAATCGCCACGCAGAAACCAGAGCAGTTCATGGATGACTGATTTGGTGTGCAACTTCTTGGTAGTCACCAGCGGAAAACCCTGGCTGAGATCGAAGCGCATCTGATGGCCGAATATGCTGAGTGTTCCAGTGCCGGTGCGATCATCCTTGCGTGCACCGTGGTCACGAACATGGCGCATCATCGACAGGTATTGTTGCATGTCAGGCCGTTGCCTCCGCTGTTCGCTTTTTCCTGTAGGCCAAGTATAAAAGTAGGGTACCAATTAAAATCATCGGGGCCGTCAGGACCTGTCCCATCGTAACCCATCCCAGCGCGAGGTAGCCGAAATCGGCGTCCGGCACGCGTACAAATTCGATGCAGAAGCGCATGACGCCATAACAAAAAAGGAACATCCCGGAGACGGCCATGTGTGGCCTTTCCCTGGCCGAAAATATCCAGAGAATGACAAACAGGACCAGGCCCTCGAACAGCGCCTCATACAGCTGCGAGGGATGCACGCCGACGCCGTTGATATTGAATGCCCACGGCAAGTCGGTCGGCTTGCCCCACAACTCGCCGTTGATGAAATTGCCGATACGTCCTGCGCCGAGCCCGATTGGCACCACAGGTGCAACAAAATCAGCAACTTGCAACATGCCTTTGCCGAGCACCCGGCGTCCGAATAACCACATGGCCGCCAGCACGCCGATCAGCCCACCGTGGAACGACATGCCACCCTGGGTAATCTTGAATACATACAGCGGGTCTTGCAGCCAGTATTCCCAGCCGTAAAAGATGCTATAGCCGATGCGGCCACCCAAAATGGTGCCAAGCATAATGTAGAAAACCAGGTCATCGACCTGCGCCGGCCTGATGATCGACCACTTTTGTTCCGATCGCCTGAGCGCAAGCATCCACCCGCCGACGAATCCGAGTACGTACATCAGGCCGTACCAGCGAATCGCGAGGGGCCCAATCGAGAAGATTATCGGGTCAAATTCAGGGTAGGTGAGCACCGGGCAAGTTTATATCAATGCAGCCAGTATTCGCGAGCTACGATCGATTATGGGACCCGTTCTGAAGTATTGTCTGTCTATGGGCAATCAAAAAACCAATCGGCTCGCCACGGAGACCAGCCCCTACCTGCAACAGCACGCTGACAATCCCGTTGACTGGTATCCCTGGGGCCCCGAGGCACTGGAGCTGGCGCAGGAAACCGGCAAGCCGATTTTGCTGTCGATCGGCTACTCCGCGTGCCATTGGTGTCACGTCATGGCGCACGAGTCGTTCGAGGACGATGCGACGGCTGCCCTGATGAATGAGCGTTTCGTCAATATTAAAGTTGATCGCGAGGAACGGCCGGACATCGACAAGATCTATCAGACTGCACATCAATTTCTCACTCAACGAGCGGGTGGCTGGCCGCTGACAATGTTTATCAACCCCGACGATCAGCGTCCGTTTTTCGGCGGCACGTATTTTCCGAACGCCCCACGCCATGGCATGCCGTCGTTTACCGATCTGATCACGCGGGTATCGGACTATTTCAAGGACAGCAAGACTGAGGTCGAGAGTCAGGGCCAGCAGCTCATCGACATCTTCAGCAAGCTCGAACCACGATCGGCGGACGATGCACTCGAACTCTCGGCCGAACCACTGCTCTCGGCGCGCCAAAAGGTCATGGAATCTTTCGACCAGGAATACGGCGGCATTGGCAATGCGCCCAAGTTCCCACACCCGACTACCATCGACCGACTGCTCCGGCACTGGCGCGCCAGCGCGCACAGCGATGAGCCCGACGTTGAGGCGCTCTTCATGGTGTCATTGACACTGACTCGCATGGCCGAAGGCGGCATTTATGATCAACTTGGCGGCGGCTTCTGTCGCTACTCGGTTGACCGATACTGGCAAATTCCGCATTTCGAAAAAATGCTGTACGACAACGGCCCGTTACTCGCATTGTATGCGCAAGCCTGGCTGGCGACGGGCGACAAATTGTACGGTCGGATCGCCAACGAGACGGCCAACTGGATTCTTGCCGACATGCAATCACCCAACGGCGGTTTCTACTCGACCCGCGATGCCGATTCCGAGGGCGAAGAAGGGCTGTACTACGTCTGGACCCCCGGGGAAGTACAGGCGCTCCTGTCCGGCGAGCAATATGAGGTTTTCGCGCGGCGCTTTGGCCTCAATGCTGACGCAAACTTCGAGGGACAATGGCATCTCACTGTGCGTGAAACTGAAAAAGCCATCGCCGAAGACCGCGGCACTACCGAGGAGGCCATCGCTGAGCTCATTGATTCTGCGAGGGCGACGCTGCTCAAGGTGCGAGATCAGCGCGTAGCGCCCGGTCGTGATGAAAAACAGCTCACGTCATGGAACGCACTCATGATTCGCGGGCTTGCCATTGCCGGGCTGGCACTTGGGCGCGATGACCTGATTGAGTCGGCAGGGAAGTCGGCTGACTTTATTCGGGAAGAAATGATGGTGAACGGACGGCTAGTCGCGAGCTTCAAAGATGGCCAGGCAAGATTTCCTGCCTATCTCGATGACCACGCCTTTCTACTGGATGCACTACTCGAGTTGTTACAGGCCGACTGGAACAATAGCTACCTCGGCTTCGCGATCGAGCTGGCTGATTTGTTACTCGAGCATTTCTACGACCCGGAAGAAGGCGGCTTTTTCTTTACGGCGGACGATCACGAAACCCTGATGCACCGGCCGAAGCCGCTGGCGGATGAAGCGGTACCATCGGGAAATGGAATTGCGGCGTTCGCACTGCAGCGCCTGGGCTTCCTGCTGGGTGATACGCGCTATCTCGATGCAGCGGAGAAAACCCTGAGAAATGCGTGGCGCGCAATGGATGAATACCCGCATGGGCATGTATCGCTGCTTAGTGCACTCGAGGAGACTATTCACCATCCCGAGATCATTATCATTCGCGGCGATCATGATGAAATCAAGCGTTGGCGGGAAAGTGCCGCGAAGATTTATGCGCCTCGTCGCCTCGTGTTCGCGATCGGCTCGGACACTGAGGGACTGCCGGGTGCTCTTGCCGAGCGCAAGCCAGTGCCTGACGAAACCATTGCGTATCGCTGCGTGGGCAGCCATTGCTCGCTACCGATCAGCAGTTGGGAAGCACTGGCCGCTGAATTGAGCGAAACCAGGGAAAACAATTAACATGAAAATTACCTACAAGACATCGCGCCGCGAGTTCCTGTTGTGGAGTGCAGCACTCGCATCCGGCGCAGCCTCTTGTGGCAAAACGGAAACTGAATCGGGCAAAACAATGGCAATATCACTCACTGATTTATCGGCAACAGATGCAGTCGCCGCTATGCAGCAGGGAGACATATCGGCAGAAGCATACGCGACTGCCCTCCTCGACCGCTGCGAAGCTGGCAAACATTTAAATGCGTTCATCAGCTTTGAACCAGAACGCGTTCTGCAGGCGGCGAGAGCCGCAGACAAGCAGCGCGCATCGGGAGCCATTCTCGGCTCATTGCATGGATTGCCGATTCCAGTGAAAGACAGTGTCAATACAAGAGACTATCCGACCACTGGTGGCACGACCGCGTTGAAGGATTTCCATCCTGCCGAAGATGCCGAACTCGTAACGAGGCTCAAGATGGCTGGCGCTATCATCTTGGGCAAGACCAATATCCACGAATTGTCGTTCGGCTGGACCAGCAATAACCAGGCATTCGGTGCAGTCCATAATCCTTACGACACGAGCCGCATTCCGGGTGGCAGCAGTGGCGGTACGGCGGCGGCCATCGCCGCCAGGATGGCACCCATTGGAATCGCGGAAGATACGCAAGGCTCGATCCGCGTGCCTGCAGCAATGTGCGGCATCTATGGCTTTCGGCCGAGCCAGAACCGCTATCCGAATCAGGGTGTCGTACCGATCACGCCCTTGTTCGACCAGGTGGGGCCGCTCACGCGCAGCGTGGCGGATCTTGCGTTGTTTGACCACGTTATAACCGGTGAACCGATCGTCGAAACTGCAGCATCGATTGATGGGCTGCGGCTTGGCGTGCCCCGTGATTACTTCTACGGCATGCTCGATACCGAGGTGGAGCGAGTAACCAACGAGGCATTGAAGAAACTTGCGGACGCGGGCGTGGTATTGGTTGAAGCCGACGTTCCGGACCTCGGGAAACTGATCTCATTAACGACGGACGCTATTCAGGGCTTCCACGTCAAACCAATGCTCATCAAATACCTCGAAGAATTCGATACCGGTGTGACGTTTGACCAGTTGATGGAACAGGCAAGCCCGGACATTAAGGCCGCGTTCAACCTGTATGCATTCGGTGGCGCGGAAACACCGACAGAGGAAGACTTTATTGCCGCACGCGATGAACATCTGCCGGCACTGCGAAAAACGCTCGCGGATTACTATCGCGACAACGATCTGGCCGCGATGATCTTTCCTGCATCGCAGATCACGGCACCACCGATTGGACATGACACGGAAACCACGTTGAACGGAAAGAAGGTACCGTTTGCATCGGTCATCAGCCGCAATATTTCGCCGGGCAGCACCGGGAGTCTTCCCGGCATCATCGTGCCGGCCGATCTCAACAATAAGGGATTGCCTGTCTGCCTCGAACTCGATGGCCCGGCGGTCAGCGACCGGGCATTACTCGGCATTGGACTGGCTATTGAAAAGGTATTAGGTCACCTGCCACCGCCAGCCATCTAATTCAAATTGGGGTCAGAACCACTTTTGTCCTGTTTATCGACCGCTGGGGCGGACTCCTACGTCGATTTCTTTATCGCCCGCTGGGGCGGACTCCTACGTCGATTTCTTTATCACCCGTTGGGGCGGGCTCCTACGTCGATTTCTTTATCGCCCGCTGGGGCGGACTCCTACGTCGATTTCTTTATCGCCCGCTGGGGCGGACTCCTACGTCGATTTCTTTATCGCCCGCTGGGGCGGACTCCTACGTCGATTTCTTCATCGCCGGCTGGGGGCGGACTCCTACGTCGATTTCTTTATCGCCCGCTGGGGCGGACTCCTACGTCGATTTCTTCATCGCCCGCTGGGGCGGACTCCTACGTCGATTTCTTTATCGCCCGCTGGGGCCGGACTCCTACGTCGATTTCTTTATCGCCCGCTGCGGCGGACTCCTACGTCGATTTCTTTATCGCCTGCTGGGGCGGACTCCTACACCGATTTCTTTATCGCCCGCTGGGACGGACTCCTACGTCGATTTCTTTATCGCCCCACGAAACCACCAGCGTCGCTACACCAGTCTGCACTCGAATCTCGCGTGCCGCTATCGCTATCGGCAATCCGGTTGCGTTGGCGATGCCGGTATTCAGAAAAACAATTCGTTGTGCTCCCTGCTGCGCCAGTGACAGTCCGACGTGGAAAACATAGTCCAGGAACACTTTCGGGTCGGCAATCTCGGTGCCTGGAAATTCACGAAAGGCGGGGAACCAGCCGTGCAGGATTGGCGGCGCAACAATCACATCACGGGATTCGATGGCAGCATTGACCAGGTGATCCATGACCACGCGATCGGCGTTCATCGGCAGATGCGGTCCATGCTCTTTGGCACCGGAACCAAAGGAAATAATCACGATCGGCGTCTCTGCGTAGCGCCGCTCTGCCTCCGGCCAGCTCAGGTCGCCGAGGTGAACGCCAGGTGACTGCCCCCACGCGGTGAACGTGAAAATACAGGTGCCAATACAAACTAAGACGCGAGCAAGCGACATTACAATGTCTCCGTTTTGGATTTCGAATTGATTATGCGGGTTGCGCCCGGTTTTCAACAGCGGCGACGAACGGTCGATTCAGGCCGACGAACGGTAACAATCCGACGAATGGTCGAAATCACCCGACGAGGAACAGAATCTTCGAAGCTCAATTGGTTCAGAATTAGTACACACAAGTAATTGATTGTCGGGACAAGACGATGAACGTACAAAAGATTCGGAAAGCGCCGGTACAGGCCGAGATCGATCTGCGAAATCAGGTGCAGGTGCTTGACTCGGAACTAAGTGAAACTAAGGAGCTGGCCATCGATGAGGATTTCGATGCGGGCGGCGACCCGTACAACACCACCGGTTCGCACGTCACCATCCAGTTGCAAGAAGAAGCCGACGAAGAAGAATAACTCAGGGCATCCGGGTATCAGCATCGAGGCTTCCGTCAATCTCGACGGAGCGCTCGATGCGTGACAAATTCGCAGAATTCGCAGTGTTTGCCCACACCGGGGCCGCTGCAAACATCATCAGAATAATGGTAAATATGATTAATCGGCGGGTCGCCATCCTGGGGACTCTTTTGCTTGTATTAACTCAACGACCCTTAGATGCATCTGCGGTTCAGATCGTTGCCCCGTAACGTGAATTAGCTCCAAATACGGACAATGGAGTCCGTATCGCCTAGACTGGCACCCGGAAAGACCACCGGGGTGATAAGAATGAAAAGAAGTTGGCTTGCCGCCCTGCTCCTGACCTTATGCTCAGTTGGAATATGCCGCGATAGTCCACAGCCAGGCCAAGGATTTATCGATGTTCCTGGCGGCCCCGTGTGGTACTCGGTCGCAGGCACGGGCCCGGGGATTCCGCTGCTGGTGCTGCATGGCGGTCCGGGCGGAAGAATCTGTGGATTTTCACTACTCGATGCGCTGGGGAACGAGCGGCCGATCGTACGTTACGACCAGCTCGGTTCCGGCCGTTCCGGACGGCCTGACGATCCATCGCTATGGACCGTCGATCGCTTCGTCGAGGAATTACACGTCGTCAGGCAACAACTCGGGCTCGAACAGATGCATCTCCTTGGCCACTCCTGGGGCGGTGCGCTGGCTGCGGCCTATGTGCTGGAAAAAGGAACGGACGGCATTGCATCGGTCATTCTCTCTTCACCGCTCCTGAGTACACCGTTGTGGATCGAAGACGCCAACTACCTGCGAAGTCTGTTGCCCGCGGATGTACAGCAAACGCTGACTGAACACGAAGCGGCAGGCACCACCGATTCAGACGAGTACCAGGCAGCGTCGGATGTGTTTTACGAGCGTCATGTTTATGGCGGTAAGCGAAATGAAGCCCCCACTGAATGCGATGGTGCTCCCAGCGGCAAGTTCGTCTACGAATACATGTGGGGACCCACAGAGTTCAATGCAACCGGCAACCTACTCGATTTCGATGTCACCGACCGGTTGCATGAAATCGAAGTTCCTGTTTTGTTCATCGCAGGCCAATTTGATGAAGCACGACCAGAAAGAGTGGCCGAGTTTCAAAAACTCATACCAGGATCGAAACTGACGATTATCCTGGACGCGGCGCACTCAACACTCGGCAAAAAGCCGGATGAATACAGAAACGTCCTCGAGAATTTTCTCGATGCAGTTGAAGAGATGAAAAAACAATAATGAAAACTTTTATGCGCAGCATTGCATTTCTCCTAACCCTCGCCATTGCGCTAAGCGGCAATACCCAGGAAGTTAACAACGAACCCTTGAACGACAACTGGGCGCCCAGCGAATGGGGCCCCGATGACAAAGCCGGTGCAGTCAATCGAACGACACCGGAATTGGTGCTCAAGGCCGTCGGACTTGTGCAACAAGGCAAGGTCGCGACGCTCGGCAAGATCTACGCGAGCGATGCGCCTGTATTCGGTGAGAGAAGCTACCGGCTGACGATTCCCGGTTTGCCAACCGGTGGGCCGTTAGGCCCGCAATTGCTTGTGTATAACGACGAACTGGTGACCGCCGAAATCGGCCAAATAGGCACGCAATTCGATGGGCCGGGACACATCGGCGTTCGAACAGCCAACGGTCACTTCTACTACAACGGACGCTATCTCGAAGATCAGAATGTAACCGGGTACGGACTCGGGCCACTTGGTGTCGAACACGTAGCCCACAAAGGGTTTGTTTGTAGAGGTGTATTGCTGGACGCCGTTGCACTAAGCGGCACGACGCTGCCGATACCTGTGGAAATGGACAGGAATGATCCCGGCATCGTGACGGACGATGACGTGAAAGCGATGATCAACAGACAAGGCATCGATCCGATCGGCGAAGGTGACTGTGTGTTCCTGTACACCGGGCACGGCAATATTTGGCATCCCAGGGACTGGGATACCTTTGATGCGGCAGAAAAGACTCGGCGTCGCGATGCATTCAACGCCGGTTCGCCCGGGTTCGGATTGTCCGCGTGTGAGTACCTCGCATCACGAAAAATAATCCTGACCGGCGCTGATTCCTGGCCAACTGAAGCTGTCGGGCCAAATTCTGCCGGCGAGGGACCGCAACCATTCGAGTGTCACGTCAAACTGCAGACCAAGCGCGGAATTTGGAACATCGAGAATCTCGACCTGACGCAACTGGTCGAAGACAAAGCCTACGAGTTCCTGTTCGTCTGGTCGCCATTGAAATTGAAAGGCGCAACCGGATCACCCGGTAATCCGGTCGCGCTGTATTAACTGCAGCGAACAACAAGATGGAAACTGAAAACGAACATGCGGCGGCAGTAAAATTCCCACCGCCGATCCTGCCGCTCGTAACGATTGTCGCCGGTCACCTCCTCGGCCGTTTTCTGCCGCTTATTCCCGATTCGGCATTGCCAACGCCGGAGCGTTACTGGATTGGCAGTCTAATCGCGGTGGCGGCGGTGCTGGTTCTTGTGGTTTTGCCGTTCCGTCAGTTTCAACAAACGGGGCAGGACCCCAAGCCGTGGACGCCGACACCCGAGATCGTCGTTGCCGGAGCGTTTAAATTCACTCGCAATCCGATGTATTTGGGGATGATCTTATTTTGCCTCGGCTTCGCAATCATTCTCTCGGACGTGTGGATTTTGATCCTCACACCCGTTTGCGGCTGGCTGATTTATCACCTGGCGATCAGGTACGAGGAGGACTATCTCGAAGAGAAGTTTGGGGAATCGTACCGCGCGTACAAGGCGACCGTGCGGCGCTGGATCTAAGGTGTAATCTGCCTGACCCGTCTGCCAGATATTTTGGGACGAACTGAATGGAAACTGAAAAATTGAGAGGGCTTTGCGCGGTGCCATGGTTGGGGATGCACTTCGCTGGCCGGAAGATATTAATAAGGCTCTCTTGCTGTTCAACCGCTCGGATCTGGAGCCGGTGATGATGGGTGTAAGAACACTCGACGCCCAGATCGAGAATGGAACAGCCAAACTTGAGGGCGATGCAGATGTCCTGACACCACTTGCCAGCACGTGGGTCCACTTCGATCTAGCTTTCGAGATTCTACCCGGTACCGTTGAATCGGTTGTTTCGGAAGATCTGAACGAATTCGAGGTAGGCGCAGCTCCGATAACACATGAGTAACCTGGAAGCGGATCTTAGATTTCACCCGTTTTCGGGCTTCCGAACGGCCGCTTTCGGGAAAAGCGGAAATTAGGGCGGTAGGCTGCTGAAGAGCAGCATTCCAGTCCTGTCCACCGAGACCCTGCGCACGGGCGGGGGCAATAGCCTTCGCCAGATCCCGCCCGGATCGTCCGCGAACACGAGCGCTGCAGTGGCAGCGACGATGTGCCAGCTGCCGAACGCCAGTTCCTGTTCCAGTTGTCCGGGTGCCCAGCCCGCATAGCCCACGAAGAAGCGCAGGTTTGAGTTACTCGAGGCACCGTCAAGCAAGTTCTCGTCCAGAAGCGCAAGATGCACTCTGTCGAAAATGGGCACCGCGCTGTCCGGCGGCGCGTCCGAGTGCAGCAGCGCGCGCAGCGTAAACAGCTCTACCGGACCGCCCCAGTAAAGCGTGCCTTCGTACCGGTCGAGCCCAGCC
>Ga0209987_10000344_pt1 | contig 24185 bp, 19 predicted proteins | sample N074metaG_FD_182134 | JGI IMG/M metagenome (GOLD analysis project Ga0209987, IMG submission 182134) | Deep subsurface microbial communities from Kermadec Trench to uncover new lineages of life (NeLLi) - N074 metaG (SPAdes) (version 2) | ecosystem: Environmental > Aquatic > Marine > Ocean trench...
CCCTCGCTCAACTCCTCGACTCTCACAACCGATCGCCGGGTTGATTTCATGTCGGATTGGGATTTGAGCGAGCAGCTCTTGCTGTCTGGCCCCTCGGCAATGGGACGGGCTTCCTAGCGGGAGCTCAGTTGCGCGACGCCAAACCCCAGTGAATTCGCCAACCGCTCGCGGTGGAATCCGGGACTTCCGAAGAGCAGCTCGCTCGCCTTCGCACGCTTGTAGTAGAGATGGGCGCTGTGCTCCCAGGTGAATCCCATCCCGCCGTGGATCTGGATGTTTCGATTTGCAGCGTGGAGGTAGGCATCCGAGCAATAGGATTTCGCCATTCGCACCGCGGCAAAAGCGTCCTCGGAGTCTTCTTCGCTCTCGAATGCCGCATTGTAGACCGCGGAGCGCGCGAACTCGACTTCGACCAACATGTCTGCGCATTGGTGCTTGATGACCTGAAAGGAACCGATCGGCCGCCCGAACTGGAAACGCGTCTTCGCGTAGTCGGTCGCCGTTTCGAGCACGCGTTGCGCACCGCCGAGCTGCTCGGCCGCCAACGCGATGATGGCTCGATCGAGCGCGCGTTCGAGCGCAACGGAGGCATCACCCGAAGAAATTCGAGTTGCAGGGGTGCTGTCGAAACGAAGCGATGCGATCCTGCGGGTTGGATCGAGCGGCGGAAGCACCTCGCGCGTGAGACCACGGGCATCGCCCGCCACGCGGAACAGCGCGAGTGCACCGTCTGCGCGCGCGACCACGAGGATCTCGTTCGCGATGTGACCATCGAGCACGTAACTTTTTTCGCCGCTGAGCTGGAACCCATCACCGTCCGGTTGAGCGGTCATTTCAATTGCGGAGAGATCCCAGGGACTCGCGGGTTCGGAAAAAGCCAGCGTTCCGATGGCTTTGCCCATGGCGAGCGCCGGTAGGATCTCCTTCTGGGCGGCTTCGTCCGCGGCGAGTTCGAGTGCGCTCGTCGCGAGCACGGCACTCGAAAGATAGGGAGCGCAAAGCAGCACCCGGCCCATTTCCTCGGCGACGATCGCCAGTTCGATCATCCCGAAGCCGGCACCGCCATGCTGCTCGGAAGCAATCAATCCGACGATCCCGAGCTCTTCGGCCATCCGGCCCCAAACAGTGGGGTCGTAGCCTTGTTCGCTTTCCATCAACTCACGAACGCGGCTTTCGTCCGAATCCTTCTCGAGAAAATTGCGGACGGTTCTCCGCAGTTCGCCGTGTTCGTCACTGAATTCGAAGAGCATGTTCACCCCTTCCCTGCTTTGTGCCGCAAAGTCCTGCCGGGCTCCGCTGAGTTCCGCTGGGCCCCACCAAGGACTGCCGAGCCCGGTCGAGCCCCGCTGAGTCCTGTTGAGCCTTGCTAAGTCTTTCCAAACCTTACTCGGGTTCCGCATGGGCCCGGCTGAGATCTCGCTTCCATCGCGTTCGGGTCGCGCACACGACTCCGAAAATCGCTCGCACGACCACAACGCCTAACTGCGCGGAATCTCCTTCCAGGGAATGTTCTTGTCGACACGTGGCTCCCCGGGAAGCCCGAGCACGCGTTCACCGAGAATATTTCGCATGATCTCCGACGTACCGCCTTCGATCGAGTAGGCGCGTGATCGGAGCAGGTTGTACTTGGCCTGCAGCGTGCTGTTGCTGACGGTTGTCCTGCCCTGGCGCAATTTGTAGCCGTGCTCGTAGACGAGCGCGTCGGGGCCGAGTACGTCTGAACAGCACTGCCAGATCGCCTTCGAGATATCCGCCTGCGCGAGCTTTCCGACCGAACCCTCGGGTCCGGGTTCGTTGTCGGTCCGTGAGATCCGTGCGCGAACGCCGGTCAGGCGCAGCAGTTCGGACTCGATATAGAGTTGTGCGACCCGATCGCGAAGCACCGCCTCTTCTGCGAACGAGCGCTGAACCTTGACCGTTTCGAGCAATTCGAGCAGGGTCGCAATTGGACCCCCACCCTTCTTGCTCGCGCCGCCACCGAGCATCACCCGCTCGTTCATCAGCGTCGCAATCGCGACCTTCCAGCCCTGCCCCTCCACACCGAGCATGTGCTCTTGCGGAATCCGCACGTCGTTGAGAAAGACTTCGTTGAATTCTGCTTCACCCGTGATCTGGTACAAGGGCCGCACTTCGACACCGGGCGCATGCATGTCGAGCATGAAGTACGAGAGGCCGTCGTGTTTTGGAATATCGGGGTTGGTGCGCGCAACGAGCAACCCCCATCGCGAAATGTGGGCAAGTGTCGTCCATACTTTTTGACCATTGACAACCCAATCGTCACCGTCGCGAACCGCGCGCGCCGCGAGCCCAGCCACGTCGGATCCTGCTGACGGCTCACTGAAGAGCTGGCACCAGATTTCTTCGCCCGTGAAGATGTTGCGCAGAAGTTCTCGTTTGCCCTCTTCTATGCCATACGCAAGGACGATGGGCGCGCCCATGCCGATCCCGATCGGATTGATCAGCAAGCCTTCGAAATAGGTATTGGCGCCTTTCTGTAGTTCGTCCTGGACGATCGCCTGCATCTTCGGCTCGAGACCCAGGCCGCCGAGTCCTTCGGGATAACTCACCCACGCCAGGCCGGCATCGAATTGGGCTCCGCGGAAGGGAATCCGCTGGTCACTGCCGGCGTCAGGATGGACTTCGGCGAGCAGTTTCCGTGTGCGTTCACGCAGCTCCGACTCGTTCATTGCGGTGATCCCCTCAATCGGTGTGACGAGTTCGCGAACGCGACGCAGCCTCGCGATTCACAACAGCCGAAATCAATGAAGGTTGCTATTTTCTAAGTCAACGCTAAGTTAATATTTCGAGCCCAATTCGTCAAATCGGGTCCAGTCCTGAAAATCGGCTGGGCTAGATCGACTGCACTGGATGCTGAGACCCTTTTCTGGGGCGTGAATGACCACCAACCTCACCAGCCTGCCGAAACGCGGCCGCCCCTCCCGGCGCGAGCCGATCTTTGAATCCGCGCTGCGACTGTTTCGCGAGCGCGGGTTCCACGCGACCGCGATCAACGACATCGGTGCCGACGCCAACGTGACCGGCCCCGCGATCTACTCACACTTCTCGAGCAAGGGCGACCTGCTCTGCGAGGCAATTCGCGAGGGATGCTTCCGGATCGGTAATGCGCTCAATGAAGCGCTTGCCTCGGAGGACATCAGCGCCGACGAGGCGCTCGAAAACCTCGTGCGCGCTTACGTACGCGTGGCGCTCGAAAACGCCGATATGAACGCCTGCTACGTGCTCGAACTGCGAAACGTCGATCCCGAAAAGCGCGGCCCGCTGAAACGCGCCGAGCGGCGCCTCTGCGATTTGTGGCGTGAAAAACTGATCGCGGTGCGCCCCGAACTCGGGCGCGAGCAGGCCGACACCATGGTGCAGATGGCCATCTTCTCGATCGTTTCGCTCTGCATGATGCCGAGTCGCATCGATCGGAAATCTCTCGTCGAACTCGCTTCACAGCAGGTGATGCACGGCCTGCTCGGCGCCGAGTCGATATCGATCCGCGATTGAACTGGAGCACAATTCGACCCGTCAGGAATTCGCCATAAACAAAAAGGGGTAGAAGATGCACCAAGCCGTCATCGTCGACGCTGTACGAACACCCTCCGGAAAGAACGGGGGGAAGCTCAAAGACTGGCACCCGGCATCTTTGGGCGCGCACGTCCTCAAGGCGCTCGCGGACCGCAATCCAATTGACATCGCATCGATCGATGACGTGATCTTCGGTTGCGTCATGCAAGTTGGACCCCAGACGCTCAACGTCGCACGTAACGCGGTTCTCACAGCAGGTTGGCCCGAGGCCGTTCCCGGCACGACCGTCGATCGCCAATGCGGAAGTTCCCAGCAAGCCATCCACTTCGCCGCGCAGGGTGTGATGGCGGGCGCCTACGACGTGGTCGTCGCGGGCGGTGTAGAGGCCATGTCGCAGGTTCCGCTCGGCGCGTCGCTCATCAAGGATATGGGTTTTCCGTTCCCGCCCAGCATGCTCGAACGCTACGAGGCGACCGGGCTGCCCCACCAGGGGATCGGCGCGGAAATGATCGCGGACGAGTGGGGACTTTCGCGCAGCGATCTCGACGCCTTCGGCGCGCTCTCGCAACAACGTGCGGCGCGCGCAACCGAGGAGGGACGCTTCGAGCGAGAGATCGTCGCCGTTCCGATCGAGACCGATAGCGGTAAAGAATCGATGCGGGTCGACGAGGGAATCCGCCCCGGAACGACCGCAGAAAAACTTGCGAACCTCAAACCCGTGTTCAAGGAAGACGGCAAGGTCACCGCAGGCAATTCATCGCAGATCGCCGACGGCGCGTCCGCCTTGTTGATCATGAATGAAGAAAAGGCGAAGGCAATGGGCCTGCGGCCGCGCGCACGATTTCACGCGTTCGCACTCGCGGGAACCGATCCCGTCACGATGCTCAAGGGGCCAATTCCGGCGACCCAGAAGATCCTCGCGAAGACCGGCCTGTCGATTGGCGAAATCGACCTCTTCGAGGTGAACGAGGCCTTCGCACCTGTCGTTCTCGCGTGGCAGAAAGAAACCGGAGCCGACATGAATCGCGTCAACGTCAACGGTGGCGCGATCGCATTGGGTCATCCCCTGGGCGCATCGGGTTCCAAACTCATGTCTACGCTTCTTTGTGAGCTAGAGCGAACAGAAGGCCGCTACGGGCTGCAGCTCATGTGTGAGGGCGGCGGCCTCGCAAATGCAACCATCATCGAGAGGATCTGAATCATGGAACTGAACGGCGCTTCGGCAATCATCACAGGTGGCGCATCGGGTATCGGCGAAGCGTCCGCCCGAAGGCTCAGCGCGCTCGGGGCTCGCTGTGTCATCGTCGATCTGGACGAAGCCAAGGGCAAGGAACTCGCGGCCTCGATCCGAGGAGAGTTCGTGAAGGCAGACGTCGCCAATGCCGAGGAGGTGCAGACGGCAATCGACGCTGCGACGGCACTCGCCCCGCTTCGCGTGCTCGTCAACTCGGCGGGCATTGGCTTCATCGGCCGCACCGTCGACCGGGAAGGCAAGCCATTCGATCTCGACGCGTTTGAACGCGTACTCCGCGTAAACCTGGTTGGATCGTTCAACTGCCTGCGACTCGCAGCGGCAACCATGGCGAAGACCGATCCGGTCGATTCAGAAGGCCAGCGCGGCTCCATCGTGAACATGGCATCCGCGGCCGCGTTCGACGGCCAAACAGGCCAGGCCGCCTACTCGGCGTCGAAAGGTGGAATCGTCGGCATGACGCTGCCGATCGCGCGCGATCTGCGCGCAATCGGGGTACGGGTCAACACGGTCGCGCCGGGCTTGATCGACACGCCGATCTACGGCGAGGGCGAGGGCTCCGAAAAGTTCAAGGCGCACCTCGCGCAGAACGTGTTGTTTCCGAAGCGGCTGGGTTACGCGGAGGAAATCGCCTCGATGGTCGTCGAACTCATCACCAACGATTACATGAATGCCGAAGTCGTACGCGTCGATGGCGGCGTACGCCTTCCGCCCAAGTGAAGGAGAATCACAATGGCCGATGAAGTTCTCAGCGAAGTTCGAGGTCGAGTACTGCTCATCACACTGAACCGACCCGATGCGCGAAACGCGGTCAATACACCGCTCGCGCAGGCACTGCTCGCAATCGTCGAGCAACTCGACGACGACAAGGGGCTGACGGCGGGAGTCCTCACCGGCGCGGGCCGTGGCTTCTGCTCAGGCATGGATCTGAAAGCGTTCGCGAAAGACGGCTTTCCGCGTGGGTTCGAGGAAGTGCTCAAGCGCGAAAGCGCCAAGCCGCTGATCTGCGCGATCGAGGGTTTCGCGCTCGCGGGCGGCCTCGAACTGGCGCTGACCTGCGATCTGCTCGTCGCAGCGCGCGGCGCCAAGCTCGGCATTCCCGAAGTCAGCGTTGGTCTGTTTGCTCTGGGCGGCGCGCTGCTGCGCCTACCCCGGTACCTACCATACGGAGTTGCGATGGAGATGGCGCTCACCGCACAGCCGATCCTCGCCGAAAAGGCGCACGAGTACGGACTCGTGTCCCGAGTCTGCGAGCCCGGCGACGCCGTCACTTGCGCGCTCGAACTCGCGGAACTCATCTCGAAGAACGCGCCCCTCGCGGTAGCGACTTCGAAGCAGATGATCCGCGCGACGCAGGGCCGAACCGAAGCAGAGCTCTGGGAGCTTCAAGCTCCGCTTGGGGCGAAGGTGATCGGATCGGAAGATGCCAAAGAAGGTCCGTTGGCGTTCATCCAAAAGCGCGCTCCGAACTGGCAGGGCAAGTAGCGCTCCGAACCTGCGTGCTGCACGCGGGTGATTGCTTGGCGGTGACGAGGTCGGATGAGCACTCGCCTTGGCTCGCGGCTGCGTTTCCGCCCACGAGGCTCGGCGAGTTTTTGATTCTTTCGTGATTCACACTGCGGGGCGAGCCCTTTTGGGCTTTGTGCTTGGGTGGGGTGACGGGAGGCCATCGGGCTCGAAACCCATGTCGCCCGATGGCCTCCCGTCACCCCACCCTAGCGGCGCTTTCTATTGAGGGGGCGCGTGGGTTTGTGGGATTGCTTCACGCGTGGGTGAATTGTGGGGAGCGCGAGTCTGGTTGCGCTATTCGCGCCGGCTCCATGTCGTTTGAGGAACTCGCCCCTTTAGCCCTCAGAAACACCGGTGGCATTCGATGGGTTGGAGTTCGATGTTTGTTTGCGCTTGGTCCTGAGGTGGTGGTGATTTTGGATGCGGTATTGATCGAGTGAGAGCGGGGGGCTGGGGGTTGCGCTTGGTTCTGATGAGTGATTGGGTTTTGGATGCGGTATTGATCGAGTGGAGTCGGGAGGGTTGGGATTGAGTTCGGGGTTAGGCTAGGGCTTCTTCGATGGTTTTTTGTGCCCAGGTGTAGTCGGGTTTTCCGTTGGCGGCGCGCTGGATTTCTTTGGCGAGTACGATCTGCTTTGGGACTTTGTAGGATGCGAGGCGTTCGCGGACGAAGTCGCGGAGGGTGGCTTCATCCGTTTCGCTACCCGCGTTCAGCGATGCAACGGCTGTGACGCGCTGCCCGAAGTCGGGATCGCTCATACCCACGACGAGGCAATCGATCACGTCGGGATGTTGCTTGACGATCACCTCCACCTCTTCGGGATAGACCTTTTCGCCGGCAGTGTTGATGCAACCGGAGCCTCGGCCTAGAAGCGTAAGGGTGCCATCGGCTTCGACGATCCCCCAGTCACCGGGAAACGAGTAGCGGACACCATCGATCGTCTTGAAGGTGGCGCGAGATTTGACTTCGTCCTTGTAGTAGCCGATGGGGACCACACCGCTCACGGCGACCATGCCCGACTCGCCGGAACCGGGGAGCACTTCGCGGTCGTCTTCGGTGAATACCTTGGTGGTCGGGTTCATCGAAAAACTCGCGGTTTCGCCGATGTTGCTACGCGTCGTAATTTGTGCGCCGATGCCCCCTTCGCTGCTGCCGAGCACATCATAAAGGGTCATCGCGTGCCAATCGAGGAACTGCTTTTTGATTTCCGATGTCCACATCGCGCCCGACGACACCAGCGTCTTCAAACACGAGAGATCGTAGGGTCGGCCGGCGTTCCTGGCTTCTTCGAGGGCGCGGAGCATCGGCTTCGAAAACGAGTCTCCCACGATCACGATCTGGTCTGCTTTTTCGCGCTCTGCCACGCGCCATAGTTCATGCGCATCGAGCGAGCGCCCCTCCAGGGTAACGACTGAACCTCCAACACTCAGAGTTGCCATTGCGCCGAGCCACATCCCGGTTCCGTGCATGAGCGGACAGGCCGGGATCGAAACAACCGATTCGCTATCGCGCCAGAGTTCCTCGCCGCAATCTGAAACATCGGCGAGCTCTGGAGGTTCTCCGAGGCGAGAAAGTACAAAGCCGATGTGAACACAGAGCTGCAGCAGCCCACCGATCTCGTACAACACACCCTTGGGCATCCCTGTCGTCCCACCGGTATAGATCATGTAAACGTCGCGCTCGGAGCGCTGAATGCGGGGGGCGGGCTCGTGGCTCGCGATGAGCGACTCATACGTGACAGCGCCTGGAATGGCGTCGCCGTCGGCGTCGACTTCGACCCAGAGCTTGATCTTCGATGCGCGATTCATCACATGCGCGACGCGCTCGGCGAGGCTCGAGTGAAACAAGAGGGCTTCGGAGTCGGAGTTCTCGAGCAGGTAGAGGAGTTCGTCGTCGAGATAGCGATAGTTGATGTTGACGGGAACTGCGCGCAGCTTGAAGGCCGCGAACTGACTCTCGAGGTACTCGTTGCTGTTATAGAGGTATTGGCCGACCTTCGAGTCCATCTTCAAGCCAACCGCTTCGAACGCGGTGGCGAGTCGCGAGGCGCGATCATCGAACTCGCGCCACGTGCGCCGGCGCTCGCCACAGACCAGCGCCTGACGATCTCCTACGGCATCCGCAAACGACTCCCAGAGCGTCGCCAGATGTGCTTCCACGGAGCGATCCCCTTTCGTAGACAGCGAGTCAACCGCCTCCGCGGCGGATCGTCAAGTCGGTTCCGGCCCCCGCCGAGGAGCGCCGGTTTTTTTCGCCATCAACGGGGCGATGCCACCCCCCAATAGTTGAAAGCAGCCGGGCGCCAACCCGGAAGATACAACGTGTCCAGCGTGTCGATCTCGAAACCGCCGGCGCGGATCAGCTCGGGGATTGCACGGCCGAGGTGGCAGCCGCCGGCAAAGTGGATGACGTGCGGAAGAATGTATTTCGCGTAGATGCCCATTCGCGTTCACTCCAACGCGGCTTCGATGTCCGATTCGATCTGTTCGGGCTTCGTCGTAGAGCCGTACCGCTTGACGACTTCGCCTTCGCGGTTGACGAGGAATTTCGTGAAATTCCATTTGATCGGCTCGCTCCCCAGCACTCCGCGCGCTTCTCCCTTCAGGTACCGGTACAGCGGATGCGCATCGTTGCCGTTCACATCGATCTTTTCGAACATTGGAAACGTGACGCCATAGTTCACGCTGCAGAACTCCGCAATTTCGTCGGAGCTTCCGGGTTCCTGTTTGCCAAATTGGTTGCAGGGGAAACCGAGGATCTCCAGGCCTCGCGCTTTGAACTTGCCGTAGAGCGTCTCCAATCCACTGTACTGGGGTGTGAATCCGCATCGGCTCGCAGTGTTGACGATCAACAGGGCTTTCCCGTGGTAGTCGCTCAACTTCACCGGATCGCCGTTCAAGCGGTTGACTTCGAAATCGTATGCGCCACCCATGATTCGGATCCCTCCAACTCTTGTTGCGTCGGCCTCTACGTTCGTCGACCCGCGTCACGCGGATGTCGGCCGACGGGAAACAGACGAGAGTATCGACCCACGCGCGATCAAGTAGAGTTTACACCCTGCACGTCCAGCCCACTCATCGAATCGGCGAGCATCCGACCCGCCCGCTCGAAGTTTTCCTCGGTTACCGTAATCGGAGGGCCGTAGGAGACGGTAATCTTCGACCACGGGAAGGGGATGGCCTTCCGATCCCAACCGATTCGCATCGCCCGGTTTACCGACAAATGAAGCGGCAGGACTGGAACCCCGCTGTCGCGCGACAGATGGAGCACACCTTTCTTGAGAACCCCACACGGGCCGTGCGGGCCATCTGGCGAAATCGCCGTGGAGTCGCCACTGCGCAAACGGGCTACGAGTTCGCGAGCAGCCTCGCGACCTTCCTCACCTCCAGAACCGAGCAGAAATTGAATGCCCGCCAGGTGCAGCGCAACATGAACGGGTTTCATGTAGGCATCGGGGTGTTGCAGCCAGACGTGGCGTCGATGCGATCCCACAAACGCCGCGAAGTATAGAAACCACGATTCGTGCCAGAGACTGTAGATATAGTTTTCACCCGTCGCGTGATGCTGCTCGCCCTCGATACGAATTCTGCAGGTGAGAACGAGGAGATTCCACGCACACCAGAAACCGACCCCGACGAACCAGGAATATGCGAGCCAAAACGGTCGCCACAGCGCAGGGATGTTGTCTACCCGGTATGCCATGGAAGAGTGACCTCACGCCCGCTTGCACCGTCACACGATCCCATTCATGGGTTCGCGAACTCAGAGCCAGCGACGTGTCTCTCGTCGATAGCTCCGATACGACTCACCGAATTTCCCTTCTAGATACTTTTCTTCTCTTTCGATTACCAGCTTGTTAGCAAGCAAAACGAATGCAAGCAGGCTCATGAGCATCCAGTAGGTGTTGAACGCAAACGCGACTCCGGCGCCGGTGATCGCGAAGGCCAGGTAGATCGGATTGCGAGAAAAGCGATAGGGCCCTGCGGTGACGATGCTGGTCGTGGCTCGCCAGGGCTCGATATGGGTCTGTGCCGCCTTGAACTGCCAGGCGCAATAGCCAATTACAGCAAGGCCGAGCAGGACCAGCGCGCTGGAAAGCGCGACGCGCGGCGCATACCAAGGGGTTGCCGGCAGGATCAGCCAGCCTTTGCGTTGATCCAGAGCCCAGCCCGCAATCAGGCAAACCACCAGAAGAATGGGCGGTGGAATACGCACCTGCGCGCTGTCAGGTTCAGTAGTCGCCCGGGGCCTCGCCAAGCGGCCGTTCGAATGTCGCTTCGTAGGGCTCGGTCCAGAGCAGCGCGACGGCATCCTCATCCCAACCGCTTCCGATTGTGAAGGGGTAGAAGATAAAGAACGGCATGCCGATGATGAGGCGAGCAAGATAGAGAGGGCGTACGATCATGAGGTCGAAGGCCTTCTCGATATTGCGATCAGACGCCTCTGCAACTTCGGGCTCTTCCTCTTCTTCCTCGTATACCAGTTCGGGCTCGGGTTCGGGTTCGGGTTCAACCTCTTCCTCGAGATAGGGCTCGGGCTCGATGTCATCGGCCTGTGCGGGCAATGCGAGCAATAGCAGGGCTGCAATGGTCGCGAACCATGGCAGGGTGCGGCGAATGCGGCGAATCATCGGGGCTCTCCTCTTCGGATCTCGGATCCTGCTTTGCGAATCGACCGCGGGGCGCCCAATGCCCCCCTATCCGCGCTGCTTCGCGGTGAGCATATCACGATTTTTACGGGCGTCCCGGGCCTCTTCCAGACTCACCGCGAACTTCCGAGAGGCCGCGATCACACTGGCGGGAGCGCCGGCCTGGCGAGTTCGGCCAGTATCTGAGAATACTCGTGGTCTTGAATCGCGAGCCCGCAAGCCGCAAAAATCGCGAGCCAGACGCCCAAGAGCGCAACGACTCCGCAGATCACCGCCCGCCATCGCGAGACCGTCACTGCTCTTTGTGCCGCTCGTTCCAGAGGGCTCGCTTTTGATCGCGCGATAACCAAGCGAACGTACACAGGTAGGCGGTAACGGCGCCCGCGAGCACGAGAACCACGAGCAAGGCCAGCGAGTTCGCGGTGTAGAGCATCCACATCTCCACCTGCAGCGCATACGCGACGAGAAGCTCACCACCAATGCAGGAGAGGATGCAGGAGTAGGCGGCCATCCGCGCGAAGCGGTGATCAACGGCGCGCCCAAAGTGGCCAATCGCAAACCCACAGGCGGCGCCGATCGCGATCGCGAGTACCTGAAATGTGAAGCTCGTCGAAAGCGAGACGATCGTCCAGACCATCGCCCCTGCGGTCGCGACCACCGCACCCGCGAGCATCGCGGAGCCGTGCTTCTGCGCATCGATGAGTTGCTGAGCGAGCAGCGGAGTGGGCTTCTTTCGGGGACGCCGCTGGAGTTGGCGTTTCTTTTTTTCGAGTCGATGACGTTTGGAGGGTCGCATTGCGTTATCCGATGGAGATCTACAAGGTGGGCCGCTGCCACCGCGAGTGATTCACAGGTGTAGGGAGAAAGGCAATTCGCGGCGTGATGGGCGCGCTCGCGATGCTCAGTCTGGCGCAGGCCGGTCGATTATTTTCCCCAACCCCACTTCCCGCAGCAGTTCGGCTCGAAAATCATCGGGGGCCGTCGCCAGCGCGTCGTACCAGAGGCCATGAGCCGCGTAGCTTTGCGCGGTCGGCTCGAGCCCCGCGGGCTCTTCGACGACCATCACCCAACCGGCCGTAACGACATCACTGGCGCGTTGTTCGGGATCGATGACAACGGCGACCGTCCACTCATACTCGATGCCGTGTTCGAGCGTGATACCGTGCTCGACGAGATCCACCCGCTGAATACCGGTTTCGGAAATTTTCGAGAGTTGGATCTCGGCGATCGGGTCGATCTTCTGATCGTTGGTGAGCGTGAAGTACACTGGCGTCTCATCGGCCGGGAGCGTATCGAGGTACCAGAAGAGGGACGGTTGAGTCGAGACGGTGTGACCCGTGTGTTCGGGCACCAGGCTGTAGAGCGTTGGGCCCGGAAAGCGCGCCGAGCGCGTAGCAGCACCCACCGTTCGATCGCGCGGCGCGCTGATCGACGACGGCGGGACGTACGCCAAAGGAGCTGTCGATACACTCGGCGTGGTCGTTTCGACCTTGGTCGCCTCGGCCTCCTTCGCTTTGCCATCCGAGGGCTCGCCATCTGCGGCGGCGACTAGCAACAGGCTACACAGGATCACGAATGCTCTCATCGGATTCTCCCTTCGTTCAAAACTCACCCTCTAGAGCCAACTGCTGATCAACAGATACGCTGACCAATAGCTCGGGTGTCGATACGCGTGATTCTGAAGCGTCATCAGCTGAGCGCGCCGGAGCGCTTCAGCTCGAGAAACCCCGGATTTAGCGAGTTGAGTATAGAACTCCACCACCAGTGCCGCCGCAGCGCGATCGTTGACGGACCAGAGGGTGGCCAGTGCACTCCGCGCGCCCGCGCGCAGGGCCACCCCGGCGAGTCCGAGTGCCGCCCGGTCATTTCCGGCCGCGGTCTGACACGCGGATAGGGTGAGGAGTTCGATCCCCTGGGCGCGAAATCTCGTACGCCCCACGAGATCGGCGAGCTCATCCATCGACAGCTTCCCGTCGTAGGTCAGCAAGAAGCTCTCGGCACTATCGGCCTCGAACTCGCCGTGGGATGCGATGTGGACGATCCCAAACGGTTGATCCGAGATTTCGGTCTCGAAGCGGCTCGCGACGAACTCGGCGTCCATCAGACGACGGCCGGGGAAGATCTCCATCACGGCATCGAGCTCATGCTTCACGTATGGGAGCGCGCGATAGTCCTGCACGGACTCACTGATTCCGGCTGCAAGTAACCGAACGGACTCGCGATCAATCGCCGCGGGGTTCGTGAGCGTGAGGCTCGGCGTGATCGCCACAGCGATCTTCTCGATCAAGAACTTGCCGGTCTTTTCATCCCGGAGCGCCGCGAGAGGAATGGTTCGCAGCGCGCCTCCCGGAACGAACACGAGTGTGTTTACACCCTTTGATGAGATTGCCGACTCGAGTGGTCGGATCAACCACTCATAGAGAACCTGGGCGTGGCGAATGTATTGGTGGGTGGTCCTCTTTTCGAGCTTCTTGCGGAAAGCGCGCACCTCATCGATAAGCGCATCGCGCGTCACGGGTACGGTGTAGCTCCGGAGCACACCACCCAGGCCCGTGACCAATTCGAGTCGATCGGGCAGCAGAATCGGATAGACGACCAGTGCTCCGGGGACCGTATCGGAAGCCGCCGTTCGCTGTGCGTCGAGACAGGGATCCCGGAAGTAATCGCGCAACTCGGCGGCCTTGAAATCCTCCATCGCATCGCGCGCCTCGCCGAGGAGGGCCTGCTGCTCCCCCCCGCCAGTGCCGGCGGCGCGAAGCAGGAGCAGGTCGACGAAGCCAGTGTAGAGCGGTTCGACCTCACTCGATGCGACCTGCTTCACGCCATTCACCGTGCGGACGGCCTCGCGAAACGCCACCAACGCTGCCTCGGCGTCGCCCGCGGCCCGCTGGATTCGCGCAAGCTGCCACTGCCACCGGTAGAGCGCATCGGGCGCTGCCGCGCGCTGTGCGGCGAACAGCGCGCGGCGCGTGAGTTCGAGCGCGTCTTCGGTTCGCTTCGCGTCTTCGTAGAGCTCGGCCCCATAGCCAAGCGCGTACGAGTCGAGCCTCGCGTCGTCGGCAAGCCGGGCATCGCGCGATGCGGCAACAAAAGCAGACGCCGCGCGCGATCGCTCGCCCAGTAGGATCAGGCTTCGGCCCAGGTGAATCCGCAATTTTGCGCGGGCCTTCGGATCCTCGACGGCCTCGACATCCGCCAACGCGCGATCGAGTTCCCCGGCTGCCCGCTCCGTGCGACCGAGCTCGATCAGGGATCGGACAGCGCTCGCATTCGCGAGGCGCGCGAGCGAAGCCGCGCCGCCCTCGGTCGCCAGCCGCTCCGATTCCTCGTAACTCGCAAGCGCACCTTCCGGATCGCCATCCGCAGCCTGTTCGTTCCCACGAACGAACGCCTTTCCCGCCGCCGTGTTTGGTGATTCGCTCTCTGCGCGGGGAATGTCACAGCGCGTTGATGGCTGCGCGGTGGCTGAATTCGGCAAGAGCACGCATACAGCAAGGAACGCGACCAGCGAAGCGCGAATGGGCCGCACTCGATGCGACGTAGCGATCCTTGACAGCTGAACACGCTGCACTCGATACAAGGCCGCGATCAACGAGGACCCGATACACATGGAGAAATGCACGGTCGCTATCGCCTCAGAACGCAGTGATATAGATCGCAAAATGAATCCCATCGTTTTGAATATCGTCGCTTAGTTTCGGCGCCTTCTTCAGGCGCCCTCCCCAGTAAAGCTCGCCGTGAAGCCAATCCCACGGAGAGAGCCGAATTCCGACGCCGACGCTCGCGATCTCCTCTTTGTGGGTGATGATTTCGTTGTTCCAGGAGCGACCGTAATCGAAGAAGGGCGCCAACTGTGCGATCGTGCGGCCGTTTCGGTCGCGCCAGATCGGAATCCTGACCTCGACAGACGCGACCAATCCGTTGTCTCTCACGTACTGGTTCTCGCGATAACCGCGCACCGTGCGCATCCCACCAACGGAGAATTTCTCGATCCCTACCAGTGCGTCGTCGGCCACCTGGGCGTCGAAGCGAGCGATGATCTCGGTGCCCAACCATTCATCGGGAAGACGATGCGCCATTTGCACCTGCGCGAGCCAACTCACGAATTTGCTATCGGGAAGTGGGGAGGACCGGTTCGTAGATCCGAGCGCGTGAAAGCCGAGGCTCCAGGTGGCGCGCGCAGCGACCACCAGATTGGAAGTCGACCAGCTCCAGCCCGCAAAGGTTCGCAGCACGCTCACCTTGGTCCTGCAGTCGCTGGTCCCGAGCACGAACGAGAAACACGTGTCGAGAAGCCTGGTCTTGCTCGTGCGCCACTCACCGGTAACACCGATGTGGATCTCGTTGTTGCGGGTTCGCAGCAGTGGATGATCGATTGTGATTCCGTAGGTATCGCTTTGGCTCTCGATTTCGAGTTGATCGAAAGGTGCCTCGACCACATCGCTCTCGCTGTGCTGATAGTGAACCGAAAAAAGCGTATCGAACGGAGACAGCGGGATCGAGACGCGCCCATTGTACTGGCGAAGACCATCGCTGATCTGAAATTGACTGTCCCACTGATCGCCAACGCCGATCAGGTTCGACAGGTGGGGCTCTATGTACCCGGTGTAACTCCCAACCCCCGGTGAATTGTCGTTCGCAGACGCCAGATCGAGCCCGTAAAAGGGATTCTCCTCGACGATCAAGAGCAGCACGCTCTCTCCGCGTTGCGCACCCGGCAGCAGCTGCGCGTCGACCCTCGCCACCTGCGGATCGCTGTGGAAGAGCTGGAGTTGCGCTTCGATATCGTTGACATTGACGGGTGCACGACCCGCCCTCCGCAAGCGGACACTGAAGTAGCCCGGACGAAAACGTCGAACCCCCTGCACTTCGACATCCGTAAGAACGCCTTCGATGACACGGATCGTGACGACACCGTCGCTCGCATCCTGGTCGGGTATCATCGCACCAGAAGTGAGGTAGCCGTTTTCGATGTAGTGATCGGTGATCGCGTCGCGGGCACGCAACAATTCTTCCGAGCTGATCAACCGACCCGAGAACGGAGCGGTGAGTCGGTCGAGCTCCTCTTTCGAAAATACGCTGCTTCCCTCGACGCGAAACTCCTTCACGTGCACGTGCACGCCGGTCGAGAGTCGCGCTGATTCATCATCTTCGAAAACCGGAATCGGTGGAAGATCGAGCTCTGTGGGAGATTCGACTTCAGAGTCGAACGGCCTGAGCTGGGGTCGTTCAGAGCCCGGCAGTACGCTCGCCTGGCCATGCGCCAGCGATGGAATCAAGGCGGCCGTGAGGCTCAGCGGTGCGAGCAAGACGAGGCTGACCCAGTGACTGCTCAGCATCGAATCCCCGAACCGGTCTCCGTGTTGAACCCGGTTCCTTTGAAAGTTCCACCAGACTTGAAATTTAAATTCGAGCCAGCTCGCACAGGAAGCCGGCTGCCCTTTCGACGACGCGAATCTCGGTGACGCCTACCTCGAGCCTCGATCGCCCTCTACGCTGACACTCGCTCCGCGGTTCCGCAGCCGATTCAGCGCGAGAACTCCCAGCGCTCCACTCAGCAACAGAACGATACCGGAGGGCTCGGGAGCCTCAGTCGCGGCGATAAAGACAGATGCGATTCCCTTGATCGTTCCGCCGGCATTCACAGCCCTTCCCGATACGAATACCTTGACCGGATTTGTGCTGCTTGCACCAGAGAGGATCTCAACCGATAGGAGGCCGAGCGGTTGCGGGGGGGAAATCGACGGCGGGGTGACGGACTGAAGTAGGTTCAGGCGAATCTTCTTGGTGCCGGGCAGGACCGGGTCCGGTTCGAAAATGATACCGCTAGCGGGGGAGAAGCCGGTGATCGTACCTTGGTCGCCCGTGATCTCGATCTCCACGTCCGCCGCGCAGAGTTCATCGCCATTCCCGTCTACGCATACGGTGCCCATATTATCGGTAGGAACCGCGCCCGGATTGATGACGATATCCAACACCACGGGCCCGACGACCAGAAGTTTCGAGTTACCGGGCCCCACAGTCGATTCGTAAACGATTGGCTCGGCGTGCGCCAAACCCATACCGAGAAACACGCTCAGCGCGAGGACCACGAGAAATCGATGTGCGTTCATGAGAGATCCTCCACGGCGCGGCATTCCTCCGCTTCGTCAGTCGGTGCGATGCCTGTTGCAGCGCCATCCAGTTCGAGTGTCTCGCCCGGCGGCGGCGGGAGCTCCCCACCCGTGTCCACTGCGAAGCTGCCGGCACGCGTAGTTCGAGCCGCGCAGTTCCGCGCCATCATTGACGACGCGTCGAAAAAGCTATCTGGCAGGGTCGCCAGCGTGCCGGTCAAATCGCTGTCCGGTGACGAGACGTCGATCGTGCCACTGATACCGGTTTCTGCGGTCGCCCGAAGAAAGCTGTCGCCCGAGGGTACGAACTGGTCCACTGTGATCGCGATGTTCCCGGCGTCGACGTCCAGGCCCACGGCATTCGCAATGATGTGGCTGCGGTTGAGGGCGGCGATCTGCGATCGGACCGTCACATCACCTGCGGCCTCCCCGGGAGCGCCCGCGAGCACCTCGGTCTCGATCTGCGAAGATCCGAGATAAACCCGATCGCGCGCTGTAATCTCGATGTTCCCGCCCGAAGATTCCGTGGCTTTCGTCGTCACGGCGCTGTCATCCATCCGAAAGACGCCACGGACATCGATGACGATGTTGCCGGCGTTGCCGGAACTCGACGCGTTCGCGCTGATCGATCCGCGGTCCATCTGGATCGACCCGCCATCTCGAATCTCGATCGATCCGCCCAGGCCCGAACCCTTTGTATCGGCAGAAATTTGACCTCCATCGGAAACTGCGATGCTCTTGAATCCGGTGATCACGATATCACCACCGTTACCACCATCGCCGATTCCGAAAGTGAGAGATTTCGAGAAGATGCCCGACTGATTGGCTCCGCTGGAATCCGCGGCGCCCGAGATCTCAACGTGGGCGGCCTCGATTTCGATGCTCCCCGCGTCATGTGACCCGCTCGTGCTCGCGGTAATCTGACCACCCTCTTGAAGATCCAAGCGACCGGCTTCGATCCGAATCGTGCCGCTCGGACCCCCGAGCCTAACAAACGAGGCGGCCTCGACGACTGACACCCCGTTTGCACCGCCCACGATGGTGAAGCGATCACTCGCGTAGATTTCAATCGCTCCTGCTGCGCCCGCCCCCTCGGTGCCGCTCGAAATCTGTGCGCCATTTCGCACTTCCAGGATTGGCGACGTGATCGCGATCCGACCACCCGGGCCGGTAGCGTCGGCCCGCGCTCTCGAGGAAATGATCGACGAAAACCCGTCCGCGCTCTCCCCCACGAGACTCACCAAAGTAGTGGCGTTCATCGTGATATCCCCAGATTTCGCCGCTCCTTCTGTGCTCGTGTTGATCTGGCCTCCGCTCAGTAGCTCGAGCGTACCGACATCGAAATTGAGATTGCCACCATCCCCGTCGCCGTCTTCGATGATGGTATCGATCGACGCAGTCGTCGTCGTTCCGATGAGGGTGCCGTTGGGATGATTCGCTTGATTCGAGATCGTCAGGTGCTGAGCGTAGACATCGATGTCGCCTCCGACACCGGCTTTCGGAGGCGCACCCCTCGCGAATCTTGTGCCCGAAGTGACACTGTCGATGTGTGCGCCGTTTGTCAGCGTGATCTCACCGGTTTCCCCGGCGTTCAACACGATCCTTCCGCCCGCGCCAGAGCCTTTGGTTTCGCTCGCGACACTCCCTCCCTCGAGTGCGATCCGATCCGCATTGAGGGTGATCGGGCCCCCGATGCCATCCCTCGAAACGTTGCTCCAGACCAGCGCGTCATTCGAAAGTGTGATTCCCTCGATCCCGCTGGCGTTCAAGAAGATCGCCCCTCCCAAGCCGACGACAGAACTTTCACTCTTGATTTCTCCATCCTCGATGAAGATCCGATCGGCGTCGATCTTGATGGCGCCCGCCTCACCGAAACTATTCTGTTTTACGCTCTCCACGCGACTGCCGCCGGTCACACTCACTTCTTGACGGGCATTAAGCAAGATGTCGCCACTTGCGCCGGTACCCGGCGCCGCACCCACACCAAACGTCTCCGACGTGATTACCGAACCCACTTCGAGCACGATGTTGCGGGTTACGGCAATGTCGATCGGTCCAAGTGCGTCCCTTTCGGACTGCTCCAGGAGATCATCCGTGATCGAGTTCGTTGCGTTGATCTTTGCAAATTCCGTCATCTGGAAGGTACCGGCGCGGATCACCACCGTGCCGGCCCGCATTCCGATATTTCGCGATCCCACGATCACGCCCGCTTTCTGGACGAGCACGATTCCGAGATCATCCGGATCGAGCGACTCCATGTCGAGATCGGTGAGAACGACGTCGATATCGACGCCGGGCCGACCGACAGCGGCGATCTGAACCGTCGCGCCCGGCGCAGTAATGCCCCGACTCGGTCCCGTCCCCAAGATGAATACACCCGGTCCGAAGCGATCGTCTGCGCCAATCAGGGAGAGTGTCGCACCGGGATTGACCTCGAGGTTGCTGAAGTTTACGTTGAGGCGGGATGTCGCACCGTCAGGCAACACAGGTCCGGTGAATCCGAATGCGGAAGGCTGCGCGCTGTTCAGGATCCGCCCGGCTGACGCGTCCAACACATCGAAGTAGTTCTCGCTTTCATTGAAACGCAAAACGTCCGCGGTACTCGCGTGGAATGAGCCCCCGACATCCAACTCCGCGTCGGGACCAAAGAAGATTCCAGCGGGATTGAGGAGGAACAAGGACGCCCCAGCGAGGGCCTCGGTCGTCTGAATCATCCCGTCGATACTGGAGGGGCGACCGCCGCTGACACCCGCGATGATGTTGTTGACGGTGCAATCCACGCAGCCTGAGGTGAGCGTAAACGAAGCGATCTCGCTGCTGGTGAGACTGAAGTCGCTAAAACTGTGGAACAGGTTATTTCCCGCAAACTTGCCGTGTTCCTCGGTAATGACGTAGGTGGTCTCCATGCTGACGGAATCGAAAACCGTGCCGATCGTACCCGTCCCGAGGGAGCCATCGCGCACGACCTCGGCACTCGCGGGCAGACCCATCGCGATCAGCGCCGCGGCGGTGCAACCCACTAGCTTCAACCCCGACATCGCTTCTCCGCCACTTCCCGTTACGCATCCAACCCGACCGCTACCACTAGAGGCTCGATAGATTTTCGACCATGGCGCGCAAGCAGACGTTCCCATCACCAACCGGGAACGAACCCGCATCAATTGCGCGTTCCAGGTCCATCAGATCCTTGATGTTGCAGCTTTGCGCATTCTCTGCGCCAAACACCGCGGTCGAGACACTACAACGGGCGAGCGCATCGGCGTCCAAGACGGGGTCATTGCGAGCCAGAACGCGGCGAAGCGCTAACAGATCGTTGAAATCGATCTCGCCGGTACCGTCGCCTTCGCCGCATTGACAAACGTCGCCACGACCGTCCGGCTTGTCGGATGGCGACAGCCCGCCGACGTCACGCTGCGGGTTGGCTTCACCGAGTCCATTCTTCGCGTAGCGGCAGTTGTCCGTGTCCTCGGAAATCCCGTCCTGATCAGAGTCGTTGTTGTCGGCCGCTTGCTGGGTGAGATTTCGATCACTAAGTTCGTGCAGGGTCGAGCCCGGAGCTTTCACGATGGCGTGGTTGGGGCTGGCCACCGTTGCTGCGTCGATCGGATCCTGATAGAGCAGCGGCGGCGTTGCAGAATTCGCCACCGCGATCGGCACCTTCAGGACACCGAGGCTTACGCGCCGTTCGTCGATTTCCGCGGCTAGCACGGGATTCAACACGTCCAGGTCGGAATAATTCGCCGAAGGGAGATTGCCGTGCAGGGTGATCCAAAAGATATCCGGCGTGTTGGAATTGATCCCATCACCCGCACCGGTACTCGATTGCGTGGCGTCGATCCACGGAAATGGCGCCGCATCACATTCGTCCATCGCAAACTCGCCCGGCAACCCGCAACCGACCAATTCGTAATCCAAGGGGTCCGCGTCTCCTTCTGCGTGGATCCCGAACGTGATCTCCCTTATCTCCTCGCCAGTGGTCGCCAGCTTGATCAGCCAGAATTGACCCGATTGGTCGCCCACGTCTCGGTCCAAAATGATCCGCACGGACGCGTCCTGAGGGCCGGTCGCAAACGCCCAGTTTGCACCCGGGATCGTTTCACCCAAGGGATCCTGGATGCCGACATCGGTAAACGCAGCGAACGCGCCCGTCGTGTCGTTCGCAATGTCCTCGGCCCCGTCCGTCGTCACGCTGGCTTCTTGGGGCGGAAGTGAGGGCAGGCCGATCCGCGCAATGACTTCTTCCGCTTCTTGGTCGCAAAGGCTCAGGGGCATGGGCATGGGCCCGGGGAGCGGCAGGCCTTCGAGAGACATGTAGAGGACGTCAGGATCGCCGGGGTACCCGGGGAGATCTGGCTTCAAGACAAACGAATTCGAAGAATTAGCGTCCACCGTGTTCGACCCGTCACAGCCCCCGAGGTCGGGCGCGCCGGAGCATCCGTTCTCATCACACTCACCTGTGCCACCCACTGCCAGTGAACCGAAGTGATAGTTCGAGGCGTTCTCTGGAGTGAGACCCGGGATCCGGACGCCTAATTGGATTCGACTCACAATATGAGACGACCCTTCGACTGCCGCGGGGCAGCTGAGTCGGATTTCCAGGACGTTATCCGTCGGGGCCTCACATTCTGTGGCGAGAAAAGAGCTGCTCATCAGACTTCCGGAACCGGGGACCAAAACCGCAGAAATAACGAACGGATCGGCGGGGTCACAGGCGTCGCCCGCGCCGTCGTCATCGCGATCGAACTGATCCGGATTCGGATCGGTCAGGCAGTTGTCGCAAACATCACCAACGCCATCGCCATCGACGTCGCTCTGCCCGAAGAGGCAGCTACCACCACAATCTCCGTTGCTGGTGCAAGACACGAGGACATCGTCGGCGCAACTGCCGAGCAAAGCTGTGTTGGGGACGAACGGGCAGTTGTCGACGGGGTCCTCATAGCCGTCGCCATCGAAGTCGAGCGGCGGTGCGGACTGGCCCATGGCATTGTCGCCCCAGCAGAGCAATGATCCCCCGCTTCCCACACCGCAGCTGAATCCGGGGTTGGCCTCGGTTCCGCCCGCCACGACGGTCGCAAAGGCGAGGGTCGGCGGTGTCGATTGCCCTTGGCCGTTTCCGCCCCAACATTCGACGACCCCACTGTCGCGAATCCCGCAGGTGTGGACCGAACGGGCGCCAATTTGCGTGAAGGAGCCGGCAGGGGCAGGCCTCTGATTGTCGGAATCGTCGCCCCAGCACTCTGCGATTCCGTCGGAGTGCAGTGCGCAGGTATGGAGGGAGCCCGCTGTAACCGCCACGTAGTCCCATCCGCCCGGCGGAGTCGCCTGATTCAGTTGATCCCCTCCCCAACAGTAGAGGGTGCCGTTCGCACGCAAACCACATGCATGGTAGACGCCGGCAGTAATCTGGAGGAAGGAGATGCTCCCCGGGGCGTTGGCGACTTGCTGGAAAGTATCGTCGCCCCAGCACTCGACGGTGGCGTCGGGTGCGAGCGCGCAAGCAAACTCACTGCCGGTAACCACCTGGGTGAAGCTTCCGACCGGCGGAGTCGTCTTCCCGTTTGAAGCGTCGCCCCAGCACGAAAGAGATCTGGTGGACGATTCGATCGCACAGGCGAAATCGCTACCAGCGGCAACCTGTTCGTGATCCCCTGCGGGTATGCCCGAAAGCGCCGGACCCGTACCCCAGCACTCGATCTCCTTGTCGGTTCCGATCTTACAGGCGTGGTTCTCGCCGGCCGCGATCTGCGTCTCTTGCACCTGTTCGGCATCCTGCCCACTGGGGAGGGTTCCCCAACACTCGGCGATGCCATCCGTCCGGATGCCGCACACGTAGTCCGGCGCAGCAGAAATGAATCTAAACGGGTCCGTCGGAATCCCGCTGGGCGGGGAACTCCCCCAGCACTGCACGAGCCCATTGTCCACTCGAACACCGCACGTGTAGTCGCTACTCGCCGTCAGGTTGGAGAACGCGATCCCAGTCGGGAAGCCGCTCGCGTAGCCGGCGCTGGTCGCCCCCCAGCACTCGACGAGATTGTCGGCCAGCAGCCCGCAGACGTGATCGAAGCCACCTGCGATGCTTCGATAGAAATCCGTTCCTGGGGTGCCGAAACCACTGCCCCAACAGTTGGCCCGGCCGTCGAGCAGCAGCCCACACGCGAAGCCAGCACCGCGGGAGACCTGCTGATAGGAGCCTTTGGTCGCGACTAGACCCGAAGGTCCGTAGCACTCGATATCCAGAGAAGGGGTCACGGCACAAATATCCGCCGGTCCAGCGGCCAGCATCAAATACGTGTCGAAGGGAATTGGCGGATAGCTATCCCAGCAGGAGATTTGACCGCCGTAATCGAGCGCGCAGCCAAACGCATCCCCAACCGCAACCTCTCGTGCAGCCCAAGCGGGAGGCACACCCGGCGCCGTTCCCCAGCACTTGACCTCGCCGTTTTCAAGAGCGCCGCAGCTTTGGCCGTCTGCTGACGAGATCGATTGCCAGCCCATGACGGGCGCCTCCGCGAGCAGAACACCGCCGACGTCGACCGTTTGAATGACGCCTTCCTTGTCGACGAAGCCGAACGCACCGGGCGCTTCGCCAGAGTCAGGCGTATAGAGCCGCAACTCACCCACCGTTCCGCTGACCGCGATGGTCGCGAGCTTCGCCGCGCCAAACTCCCCCAAAACAGCGATACCACCCGTACCGTCGCGCTCCGTAGCGGGTGTGCTGTCCGTGTCATCCTCCACGGTGCCGCCCCCCCAGGCAACATCGACGATCTTGAGGTTTCCAGTGGTCTTCAGGCGGACCGCCCACTGACAGATCTCGTCACTCGACGCCGTGCCCGTGCTGCACTCCTCGGCGGGATTGGGTGAAACCACCCCACCGTTGTACTTGAAAAAGGCGTGAACCAGGGTGTGGCCGTGAACGATGGCCGGGCCATCGTCGAATCCGTCCGCGTGTTCGCTGTGGTAGACGCTAATTTGCGCCTGGCCGGCCAGGGGCACCCCAAATAACAGCAGGCCGGCGACGACACTCACGATTCGAGTCGCCCAGATGCAACTGCGGCCGCTCCCTCGGTTACACATCACTTAGTCTCCGCTATTGCCGGAATGGGCTCGCCGACTGAACAGAGCTGATTGTAC
>Ga0209987_10000345_pt1 | contig 24152 bp, 17 predicted proteins | sample N074metaG_FD_182134 | JGI IMG/M metagenome (GOLD analysis project Ga0209987, IMG submission 182134) | Deep subsurface microbial communities from Kermadec Trench to uncover new lineages of life (NeLLi) - N074 metaG (SPAdes) (version 2) | ecosystem: Environmental > Aquatic > Marine > Ocean trench...
AACTGACAGCTGACAGTAGGACACAAACCGCAGACCGCAGACCGGAAAAGAGGACTGAGGACTGACAGCCGGCAGACCGGCTGAAATCCCAAATTCCAAATTCCAAACCTGACCTGGAAAGACCTGGAGGATGCCCTCGAGCCCAGCGCGCAAAGCGTGCCAGTCCTTGCCCTTTTCCCAGCTTCATAGTAAAAGCTTACTCGTTGCATCGTCTCTTTCCGACCCAGGGGCGAGGCTCTGAAAGATCGAGGAGAAGCACAACCATGGAAAGGCTCTGAATGAAAACCCCAAGTGTGGCATCTCTGTGTTTCACCCTGCTCATCGTTCTGTTTCAACTGAACTGCGCTCCACTGCCTCCTGAGGTCCAGGGTCGGCAGGTGCTGGAAGAGGCCGCTGAGGCCATGGGTGGGCTTCAGGAACTGGAGGCGATTGCAACCATCACCCGCAAGGGGACCCGAACCAGAAACTCTCTTGGACAGGGACACGTGACAACAGATCGGTTGCTCATGGGTTCTCCCGGACCCTTCACGCAAATGATCGATTTTGACGGTCCTCGAGAGGTCAATTTAACCGGTCCAAGGGAGGCCATTCAGTTAGCGGACTGGAACAAGGGCGGCTACCGTGATGTCTTCGGGTCGGCACTAAGACCTCTGGAAGCGACACAACTGCAAAGATACCGGATCGAGTGGGACCGCGATATTGCAAAGTTCCTGGTCCATGCTCTGAGGATAGAGAGCAGTATTAAGGGAATCAGTGAGGCCGCGGTCGATGGAACACCTCATCACATCGTCAGCCTGCAATTCATCGACGCCGTCTACTACGACGTTTACGTGGACGACACCACCCACTTGATTTCAAAGCTGAAGTTCACGGAGGATCGAAACCCCTATGGAGATTTGGCCAAAGAGCGAACCTTCTCAGACTATCGAGATGTCGGAGACGTCAAACTTCCCTTCTCCGAGATCACCAAGGAAATGGATGAGGTCACTGAAATCAAGGAATGGGCTGAAGTGACGATTAACGGTGACCTTCCGGAAGATCGTTTTGTGATTCCGGAAGGGCTTCGGGAAAGAGCCCAATCCCTGGCCCATTCAGACAGACTCCCCGTCCGTCCCGCTGAACTGGCCAAGGGCGTGTACTTTGGTGAAGGCGTGGGCATGAACAATATGTGGGTAGAATTCGAGGATTTTATTCTGGTGGCGGAGGGACCCAACAACGAGGTACAGTCCCTGGAGGTCATTCACCAGATCCGTGAGACCGTCGGAGACAAGCCCATCCGCTACCTGGTCACCACTCACCACCACTCCGATCATACTGGTGGGATTCGCACCTACGCCGCCGAAGGGGCAACCATCATCACCCACTCCAACAACGAAGAGGTGATCCGGGAAATCCTGACCTTACCTCACACCTTGAAACCTGACCGCCTTTTTGAGTCCCAAATAGAGCCTCAGATCGAGACGGTCACCGATCGAAGAACCATTACAGACGGTACCCGGACCGTAGAGCTCATACACGTTCCCAATCCCCATGCCAATGGTTTTCTGGCCATCTATCTACCCAAGGAACGACTCATCTTCGAGAGCGATCTGTTTCAGATTCAGAGCGATACTTTTCAAATTATTCCTGAACAGAGCGGCCCTGCCCGCGTTCCTCCCGAAGCTATCGATTTTTACAATGCAGTTACCAAGGCTCGCTTGAAAGTGAATCGGATTGTTCCTGGCCATGGCCGTGTGCTGGAGTGGAAGGAGCTGGTGGATGCGGTGAACAGGACCCGCTAGGGGATAATCTTGGGGACTGTCCCAAGAATTCCCCGACTGAAATAACCTGGCCCGTGGGCTAAAGAGGGCCCGTGGGCAAAAGTCCAACTGATTTTGATTAACGCCTGTAGGGGCGCACAGCCGTGCGCCCACAAACCTTGCTTTATCAACAGCTTCTAGGGCGCACGGCTGTGCGCCCCTACACAAGAAACCTGGCTCACCCGACCTTTGCTTGCGGGCCCTCTTTAGCCCACCGATCAGACTGCTTTTTATTGACTATCACCTTGACTTAGGCACCCCGAAATGGGAAAGTCGGGCAACGACTAAGTGGACTTCAAATTTTTTCAATCATGGAAGGAGAGAAAATGAGTCTTAACCAATCTCGTATGGGTCTGTGTGCGCTTCTGATGGCCGTACTGTTTACCACCGCGGCCGTCTCCATTGATTATTCCTCCAGTCTCAAAGCGGGTAAGGCCGAACTCCAATCGGCCGGACCACTGGCCTTCGGACCGGATGGAGTCCTCTTTGTCGGCGATTCCATGGGAGCCGCAATCTTCGCTCTGGCCACAGAGGACACGGTCTCCAGTTCCCCTGGCCGGATCGACATCTCAGGAATCAACGAAAAGGTGGCCGCCCTGCTGGGAACCTCGGCCGATCAAATCCTCATTAATGATATGGCCGTCAACCCGGCCTCCAAGAGGGTCTATCTGTCGGTCTCTCGTGGCCGAGGTCCGGACGCCACTCCCTTGATCCTACGAGTCGACGCCTCCGGAAAACTCGAGGAGTTCTCCCTGGAAAACGTGAAACACGCCCGGGTCACCCTCCCCAATGCTCCTGACCCCGAGGCCAAGAATCGCCGAGGCCAGAGCCTTCGACTGGAAGCCATCACCGACCTGGCCTTTGTCGACGACAGGGTCTTTATCGCAGGGCTTTCCAACGAAGAATTCGCCTCCAAGTTGCACTCCATTCCTTTTCCCTTTGACAAGGCCGGCAGCGGCGCCAGCGTTGAGATTTACCATGGCGCCCACGGGCGTTTCGAAACCAACGCTCCGGTTCGCACTTTCGTCTCCTACGAAATTGAGAACGAGCTCTACATCCTGGCGGCATACACCTGTACGCCCCTGGTGAAATTTCCTGTCTCTTCTCTCACCGCAGGCGCAAAGGTCATGGGCACCACCATCGCGGAACTGGGCAATCGAAACCGTCCTCTGGATATGATCGTTTATGAAAAGGACGGCTCCCAGTTCATCCTGATGAACAACAGCAGCCGCGGGGTCATGAAGATCACCGCCGAAGGTCTCGGCAGCTACGAGGCCATTACCGAGCGTACGGATATTCGAGGCGTGCCCTATGAGACCATCGATCACCTCAAGGGGGTGCAACAACTGGACCGTTTGGACGAGACCAGCGCCTTGATCCTGGTCAGCACCGACAGCGGTTCATTGGATCTCAAAACGATTGCCCTTCCTTAAGGGAAAGAAGTGAGATCGATCGAGAGACTTTTTGTGGGGGCGGGAATCCTCGCCCTCACCCTCCTCTCCGCTTCTGGGCTTCCCAATACCATCGCCATCCGATTGGAGAACCCACAAAGCACCCATCCCCTCTTTAAAGTCGTGGGTTGGGATCAGATCGGGAAGATCAGCACTCAGGCCACCCATTTTGGAACCGATCAATGGCACACATTATTCGCCGTTTATGTCGATTCCGGCTCCCTTGACGACGCTCTCCCCCCCATTCTTGGCTCTTACAGGATCGAGGGCGATGCCCTGGTTTTCCAGGCCCGGTTTCCTCTGCAACCGGGCCTGCGTTACCGGGCTGTTTTTACCTCGGCTTCTGAGCCCATCACCTTCCGGTTTGACATCCCAGAATCGGAAGCCATTGTCTCGACCACCGTAGAACATGTGTATCCTTCGACAAACCGATTACCCGAAAACCAGCTCAAATTCTATCTTCACTTCTCAGCTCCCATGAGTCGCGGCGAAGCCTATAGCCGAATTCATTTGCTCGACAAGGGAGGGGACCCCATCGATTTCCCCTTTTTGGAACTGAATGAGGAACTGTGGGACCGCGAGGGAAAGCGACTGACACTCCTGTTTGATCCGGGGCGGATCAAAAGGGGTCTCGTGCCTTATGAAGAAGTGGGACCTTCCATCAAAGAAGGAGAGACCTATGCCCTGGTCATCGACCGCGATTGGCGTGACGCCCGGGGAAAGCCCCTCAAGCAGGATTTCAAGAAGTTCTTCTCGGTAATTGCGGCCGACCGGGAAACTCCCGATCCCGAGAGCTGGCTGCTCACCCCCCCACAGGCCGGGAGCCTTCAACCTTTCTCCGTTGAGTTTCCCGAGCCCCTGGACCATGGACTGCTCATGCGTCTCCTGGAGGTCATGGACATCCAGGGAAACTTTGTTGAAGGATCGGTCCAGGTCGATCGCAACGAGACCCGCTGGGGGTTCACTCCCCAACAACCTTGGAAAGCCGGTGATTATTCCCTGTCGGTCGATACCACCCTGGAAGACCTTGCCGGCAACAGGATCAACCGTCCCTTCGAGGTGGATGTTTTCGAGCGGGTTGAAGAGCGGATCACCACGACAACGGTGTCCCTACCGTTCCAGGTTCTCCCCAGACAATAGCAGGGCTAGCGTTGCCCAGCTCGAAGTCGAGATGTGCTGGGCATAACTTTGCGCTCCGGAGGGCCGGGTGGTTTCAGGCCAGCCGCCCACGGGAAGTTGGGTCTCAAGCAGGAAAGTCCGACCCTGTTCGATCAATTTCTCAATCTGGGGACGATCTCTCACGGAAAGTAAAGCCAGCAAAACAACTGCCGTATCAAAGGGTTCCGAAGGGGAGTTCCGATAGGGTCCCCATCCTCGGTCGCTGGCCTGCCCGCCCAGAATCAGCTCCAGACACTGGCCAATCTTAACCTGTGCCCGCGCATCAGAGCGATCCTCCAGAGCGATGACCACTGCGGCCGCATCAAGAGTACTCTTCACGGCTGTCTCGAGTAACCAGTCATCGGCCCGGGCAATGGCCGTGGCAAAACGGGAAGCATCGGCTTTTTCCAGCGTTTTTCGCGCCATATAGGTGGCCAGGGGAGTTCCATAGGTCACCGGAGAGCCTACAACCGCTTCCACATCGACCTGCCAGGATCCATCCTCTTGTTGATAGGGTAGAAGCGATTCAGCTGCCTGAACAAGGACCTCCCGGTTATCGATCAGGCCGGCCTCAAAGGCCTCAACAAGAGCAGCCGCAAACTGAATCCGGGCCAACCTCTTATCGCTGAATCCGGGTTCGCCTCGATTGTCGTCCCACTCCAGGGGCCGAGTAAGCCACTGGGTGGTCTCGGTAAGAGATGACTCCGGCACGGCATAGGAGAGTCTCCGGGCTGTATAGAGAGCTCGTGCCCCGTCTCCATTGTTGTGACAGGAGAAGCAGTGGTTCTCCCTGGACCAGAGAGGGACTTCATGGGCCAAATAGGCGATGGCACGGGTTTCCGGAGAGGGGATCGCTTCCCCTTCAGAGGGAGAGTCCTGGCCGGCAAGCAATGCTTGCCTGGCTGCAGGAAGCGAGACCACCAACAGAAGTAGCAAACCGGCTAAAGGACGCACTATCCCTGATCTCCACCTAACTCCTGGCTGACCTGACGGGCGAACTCCTGCAAGAGGGCATCGGTCTTCTTACGCATCACGGGCTGTCCAAACTCACCGATCTTGCCCAGCACGTGAGACTCGAGCTTCACATTCAGCTGAGTCTCATCGGATCCCTTCTCAACCAGATCCACCTCCAGGTATGCCCGCACTCCCCCACCCAGCCGGCGATCCTTGGCCTCCACCCGCATGCCCACGTGCCAGTTGTCACGATCTCTCTCCTCGACTCGAAGGGTTCCTTTGAATTTGAGTGCAATGGGACCCACGCGGATCTTGAAGATTCCTTCGTAGGTATCCTCATCAACCAGTGTCATACTCTCGACGCCGGGCAGACAGCGACTGACGTTCTCCATATCGATCAGAAAGTTCCACACCTTCAGTGGGCCAGCGGCGATCGTGCAGGTCTGTTCGAACTTCATGGAGATTCTGTAAGAGCCCGCTGCCAAGCCTGCTCCAGCGCCCTGCGCACACAGACTCCCGCCATCTCGCGCTTGTAATCGGCTGCACCGCGAGAGTCACTGATGGGATCGGTATGCTCCTGAACCACAGAGGCCGCCTTGTGCAGAAGCTCGGGAGCCAACTTCTGCCCTGAAAGCAACGCCTCAGCCTCCTTGACGCGCAAAGGCGTGGGAGCCACACCCCCCAGGACAATACGACACTCCCGGCACAGCTGGGAGGAGGGTTCAATCTCCACACTCGCTGCCACTCCTACCGTCGCGTAATCATCCTCCGTCTTGGGTAGAAACTTCAGATAGATGCTGCCCGTATGAGGTTTGGGTAAAGGGACCTGCACATGGGTGAGCAGCTCATCGGGCTGCAGAACGGTCTCGTAATAATCGGTAAAAAACTCATCCAGAGGAACCTCCCGGCTTCCTCCACTGGAGGAGAGTCCGACTCGGGCGTCCAACGCCATCAGGGTAACGGGTGAGTCCTGGCTGGGATCAGCGTGGGCCAGAGTTCCTCCCACCGTGGCCATGTTGCGGATCCGCAGGGTTGCGACCTGCCGAAAGGTCTCAGCCAGAACCGGGATCTGATCACGAATGACAGGAGAAGTCTCCATTTCACGGTGAGTCACCAGAGCTCCCAGCTGCAGAGCACCGTCCGCAGAGTCCACAGAATTCAGGCCAGCCAGCTTGCGTAAACTGATGAGATAGGAGGGCATGATCAAGCGCTGGTTGAGCATGATCACCAGAGCCGTGCCGCCGGCGATGATCTTGGCATCCTCTCCATGATCGTGCAGCAGGCTCAGCACTTCTTCCAGGTTGTCGGGTTCGCGATACTCAAAGGCCCTCATCGCTATTCCCCGCCTGGCTCTAGCGCCGTGGCCCCCTGAATCGACTCAATAATCTTGTAGTAGCCCGTACAGCGGCAGAGATTACCCATCATCCACTCTTTGATTTCATCGACGGTTGGATCAGGATTCTCATCCAGAAGAGCCTTTGCGGTCACCACCATCCCCGGGGTGCAGATTCCGCACTGAAGCCCTCCATAGTCGATGAAGGCCTGTTGCACCCGGTCGAGACGGCCCTCCCGAGCCAGCCCCTCGACGGTGACTATTTCCTTTCCATCAGCAAACAGGGCCAGAGCCAGGCAGGAACTGATGGGCTTTCCATCCATGAGAACCGTGCAGGCTCCGCAAACGCCAACGCTGCATCCTTCCTTGGTCCCGGTCAGGCCCAGGTCATAGCGCAGACAATCGATCAGAAGCCGTCGTGAGGGCACCTCCACCGTGTGCTCCTTGCCGTTCACATTCAGGCGGATGGTGTGAGTCATCCTTCCCCCCCGCTGTGTTGCTGCAACGCCCAATACACCTTCTCGGCGGTAATGGGTAAGTCGTGGAAGCGTACTCCCACGGCGTCATACACCGCATTGGCGATAGCGGCACCGGTGGGGGTAATACTACTTTCTCCAATGGCCTTACCGTGAAAGGGGGCGGGCCCCAATTCCTCCTCGACAAGCACCGTCGTGAGCGGTGGGATGTCTCGGATATTAGGAAGCTTGTAGTCTCCCAGATTCAAGGTCGAGACCTGCCCATCTTCCATCCTCAGCTCTTCGATCAGGCCAAAGCCAACTCCCTGAAGAAGACCTCCCTCGATTTGTCCCTGGTGGCCCAGTGGGTTGATGATGGTCCCCACATCATGGGCGGTCACCACATCCAGCAACCTGATCTGGCCCGTCTCCGGGTCCACCTCAAGCTCCACCACCTGAGCGGTGAATGTGGTGATCGGAGGACCTTCGGAAAGGTTGAGCGATTTCTTCACCCGCAAGGCAGACTTGCCATCGCCTCCCAGCTTGGCCACCTCGGCTAACGAGAGACTGCCCTCTGATTCACTGTGCACCACACGGCCACCTTCGAACACGACTTCGTTTTCCGCGCAACCCAAGCCTTTTGCGCCAGCCGCCAGGATCAACTTCATTAATTCCCCGGCTGCCTGCTGAACAACCTGTCCCCCCACGTAGGTGACGCGGCTGGCCCCTGAACCGGAATCGGTCTTGAAAATCTCCGAAGCCGTCTCAACCCGGACCTGATCCAGGGGGAGAAAGAGTGTTTCAGCCACGATCTGTTGCAGAATCGTATGGGCACCTGTCCCCACTTCCGGCACGGGCGTGAGCACTTGGATGGTGCCATCCTCTTTCAGGGTGAGCTGGGTGTTCGCTTCACCGGTGCCAATCAGACGATGGGAGACGGCCAAGCCAAGGCCTCGGTTGGGTTGGGATTTGGGCTGGTTCCAGGAGGATGCCTTGACCGCCGCCGCCAGCGTCTCAGCCACCCTCACCTCTTCCAGTTGAGGACCGCCCGGCACCCAATCCCCGTCCTTCAGAAAGTTTTGCTTGCGAAATTCGAGTCGATCCAGGCCCAGGTCTTCAGCGATCATATCCATCGAGGACTCCACAGCGAAGTTCACCTGGAGATCTCCCGGAGCCCGGAAGTGGCCACTGGGAACGCAGTTCGCATACACGGAGTAGGCATCGATCCTGATGTGGGGTGTCCCGTAGACTCCTGCTGCGTCCTTGGCGCCTGGAATATTGACAAAGGGAACGGGCTTGAATGCAGCGTAGGCGCCGCTGTTGAAAACCACTTTGGCCTGGCGAGCCACAATCTGGCCTTCCTCGGTGACCCCCGTGCGCAAAAAAATGCTGGTGGGATGTCGGGGATTACCGGCCATGAGCTCCTCGGTATAAGTCATGACCATCTTCACCGGTCGACCGGTCCGCTTTGCCAGATGATAACAAAGCGGCGCATCCATCAGGGAGCCCTTGCCTCCGAAGTCCGCCCCGATCTGGGACAAATGGACCACAATCCGCTCCTCAGGGATCTCGATCACGTCGGCCAAAAGCTCTCGTGCCCGCACCGGCATCTTGTTGCTGATCCAGACATTGACCCGGCCATCGGGATCGATGGCCACAACCGAGGCGTGAGGCTCGATATAGCCTTGATGTACAGCGGGTGTATTAAAGGTGTGTTCGAAGACCCGTTTGGCCAGAGCAAATCCCTTGTCGATATCACCCAGTTCCCAAGTCACGTGAGAGTGGACGTTGGGGATATCCGAAAAAAACTTCTGGGGAGCGTGAGCATAGGATCGATAATCGGGATGCAGCAGTGGAGCCTCGGATTTCATGGCCTCATGGGCGTCGAAGACAGCAGGCATCTCTTCATATTCCACATCAATGGAGGCCAGCGCATCCTCGGCCATATCGGGATCCTCTGCAGCCACCACCGCCACTTTCTCACCAATAAATCGCACCCGATCTATGGCCAACACCGGCATGTCATACACCAGTCGCCCAGTCAGCAGGTCGGGCAGGTCCTTGGCGGTGAGTACGGCAAGAATTCCCGGCATTTGTTCGGCCTCTTGGGTATCGATGGAGACAATTTTGGCGTGAGGGAGAGGGCTTCTCAAGACCTTTCCCCAGATCATGCCCGGCAGCAAAACATCGGCCGTATACTTGGCTTCTCCGGTAACCTTGGCGGGTCCCTCTATGCGCCCCAAAGGTTGTCCTATCTTTCCGTATGACATGGCGAACTCAATCTAAACAGAAAAGACTCGGTTTGCAAGGAGAAGCCGCTGAACGCTTATCGCGTTCAGCGGAAATTCCAAATTCCAAATCCTAAACAAATTCAAAACAAATTCAACACAAGTTCGGAATTCGAAATTCAGAGGGGTCCCTTCTTTTCTCTTTTCTCTGCGCGCGCAGCGCGCTACAATCCACGCACTCTTTCAGGAGGCATCAGACAAATGGAAGATTCGAAGGAACGCGAATCCAAAAAATGGGGTGTGGTGGGGCTTTGCTTTGGGGCTCTCGCCATGAGCAGTGTGGTTCGGATCTCCCTGGGCATAGCAGCTCCCACCTTGATGAAAGAGTTCGACATCTCCCCTGTCACCATGGGCTACGTCCTCTCGGGATGGAACTGGGCCTACACGGCCTGTCAGTTGATCATAGGTCCTGTGGTGGATCGATTCGGATCGTGGATCGTTCTGGGTCTGGGAGCCGGCGTGTGGAGCCTTTCCACCATAGCTCTGCCTCTGGCGAGCACCGCCCTTGGCCTTTTCCTGTTTCGGGCCGTCTTTGGAGTCGGGCACAGCATGTTGATTCCGGCACAGGGCTCCACCATCTCGAAATGGTTTCGTTCGGAACAGCGTTCCACCGCTCTGGGATTTGCTTTCTCCGGAAGCCAGGTGGGAAGCGCTGTCGGGGCTGCCGTCTGTGCCATTCTTTTGGCCAGTTTCGGCTGGCGATCCATCTTTTACTGGATCGGTGCCGCAAACCTGCTGTTTGTTGTCATCTGGTTTCTTTTCCACCCCGACAAGAAGATCGGGCCTCAAGCCAAGTTGGGGCCAGCGAGAGAGAATGAATCCTTGGAGCGAGTTTCCATCTTTGCCCTCCTTTTCGGTACACGGGGCAACTCTTTGGGAGTCCGCCTTCACAACTGCCGCTCAGCCTGGGGGCTAGCCCTCGGACAGGCGGGATACCTCTATGCCTATCATTTTTACATCAGCTGGCTGCCCACCTATCTGATCATGGAACGCGGTATGAGCATTCAGCTGACCGGAATCGCCGCCAGTCTCCCTTTTGTCATGGGAATGGCGGGAACCATTGGAGGGGGTTGGCTGGGGGACCATCTCATCCGCAGAGGTTTCAAGCCCACCAGTGCACGCAAGACGGTTGTAGGAGTTGGAATGATGGCGGCTACGGTTATGGTGATCACGGCAGCCTACACATCCCAAACCTGGTTGGCCGTTGCCCTGCTCACCTTCTGCATGGGGTCCCTGAGAGCCACCACGGGATCGGCCAATGCCATGCCCCTTGATCTGGCACCCTCCACTTCCGTGGCCTCGCTGGTCTCGATACAGAACTTTGGCGGCAATGTGGGAGGTCTGATGGCGCCTATCGTCACCGGTTACATTTTTGCAGCCACAGGGTCTTTTACGGGGGCCCTGGTCACCGCCGGAGTCATCATGATGTTCGGCGCCTTTTCCTACGTGTTTGTCGTAGGAAAACTGCCAGAAGAAGAAGCGTAGGGGCGCACGGCCGTGCGCCCTATAAGCCGTTGGTAAAGCAGGGTTTGTGGGCGCACATCTGTGCGCCCCTACAAGTACATCGACCCTAGTCTAAGACCCCTTCCTTTTTCCATTCCTGGATGGTCTCTTCATCGTATCCCAGAAGATCTTCCAGAATGGCATCGGTATCCTGGCCCAGCTTGGAAGGCAGTGCGAGAGGATCGTCACTCATTCCACCGAATTGAAGGGCACTGCGGGGGACCTCCATGGGTCCGAAGGAGGAGACCGGAAAATGCTCAAAATAGTTGCGGTGGCGCAGCTGAGGATCCGCTATCAAATCGGCACCGTTTTCGACCACGCCGGCCGCAAGACCCTCTTCCTGCAGCTTCTTCATCACCTCTTCGGGAGACCGCCCCTGGGTCCATTCCTCCACGATTTGATCCAGCTCCGAGACATGCTTGGAGCGGCCTTCCTGTCCGGCAAACTTGGGAGAGGCAGAAAGCTCCTCTCGTCCCATAATCCGGCAGAACTTCTGCCACTCCTCATCGGTGGTGATGGAAAGGACACACCAACGGTCGTCGCCCTGGCAGCGGTAGCATCCATGGGGAAAGGCGGTGGGATGGTGGTTGCCTCGTGGTTCTGGATCTTTGCCATTCACGGACATCTCCAGGTAGCTCACACCCAAAGCATAGGCAGCGGCCTCGGCTTGGGCCAGATCGATGGTGACCCCCTTTTGAGTGACCCGACGACGAAGCAGTGCGGCCACCAGCAGCGTGGGAGCCATAATGAAACTCAAATGATCCGGATAAACTCCCTGGCTGCCAATGGGACGCGGCTGATCGGGGTGGTTCCACAGATAGGTCATGCCGGAGTAAGCGGTGAGATTAAACCCCCAGGTTCCGTACCAGCTCTTGGGCCCCTTCTCTCCCAGTCCGGGCAACCTGAGAATAATGATTCCCGGGTTGACCTGCCTGAGTTCTTCCTCGCCCAGGCCCAATCGCGTCAGGACTCCAGGGCGAAAGTTCTCCAGCACCGCATCCGAACAAGAGGTCAGTTTCTTAATGATTTCCACTCCGGCCGGATGCTTGAGGTTCACGGTGAGGGATCGGACTCCCAGGTTGCACTCGATGAAGCGGGCTGAAGAATCCAGGTCCTTGCCAAAATGACGAAAGGTGTCCAGCCCACCGGTTGCAGACTCCACCTTGATCACCTCTGCACCGTGCTGCGCCAGAAGACGTCCCGCGTAGGGACCGGCATAGGCATTGGTGAAAGCGATGATCCGGATACCCTTTAAGATCTGGTTGGTGCTTTGCGCGCTCATCACCCCTTCCGAGGCCAGGTGATCCAACGCCTGCTGGTCCAGATCCAGCTCCTGGCCGAAGACTTCCTCATTATGCTGGCCCAGCGTAGGTGCTGGAGCTGCGGGTTTGGGGCGCTCGCCGTCGACCGTGAAGGGCACGCCTGGCTGCTGGTACTCGCCAATCTCAGGATGGGTCACTGAGGTGAAGAATTCCCGGGCCTGGATGTGAGGATCCTTTTGAAAATCCGATGGGGTATTGACGGGAAGACCGGGAACCCCCCGTTTTTGCAACAGGTGGGCCAGCTCTTCCTTTTTGTACCGAGAGGTAAAGGACTCCAAAAGCGGATTGAGCCAATCGGCATGGGCGCGGCGCTCCGTGTCCGTCTTCCAACGGGGATCATCCAACTCGGGTGGATGATCCTCCCATATCTCGAGAAGAATTGGCCAATGGCGATGGGTTGCAAAAAGGGCAATGTATCCATCCTGGCAGCGAAAGAGGTTGGCCGGTGCCACATGCTGGTGTTGGCTTCCCGCTCGTTTCACCAATTTCCCTTCTGCCGAATAGGTGAAAGCAACATGTTCGTGGATGGCAAGACTGGCCTGAATCGAGGTATCAATGTGGACTCCCTTTCCCTGCTCTTCTCGTCTCCACAGCGCCAGCATCACTCCGTAGGCAGCGTAGAGGCTGGCGTAGTAGTAGGATTGGGTCTCGGGCGGCATGCAAGGAGGCAACTCAGGATCTCCGCTGACGTACAGCAGTCCACTCATGGCGGTGGTCACGATGTCGGGAGATTTAAAGTGGGAGTAAGGTCCGGTTTGTCCAAAACCTGAGAGAGAAACAAGAATGAGCTTGGGCTGGCGCTCTGTGAGAACGGAATAGCCCAGGTTGAGCTTCTCCAGGTAGTCGGGACCCGAGCTCTCCAAAACAACATCCACCCGCTGGAGAAGATCGAGGAACAGGTTTCGTCCTGCCGGACAGGTGAGATCCAGGGTGATTCCCCGCTTACCAGCATTGAGGTAAGCGAAGGAAAGACTGGTTTCACCGTCACTGCGTCCCTGGGCGAAGGGTGGCTCACGGCGCAGGTCATCGCCCCCGGGAGGCTCGACCTTGATCACCTCCATACCCAGGTCGCACAGGAACTTTCCGCAAAAAGCTCCCTTGGCGGAACTGATATCCAGAACCCGGTAGCCCGATAGCAAGGACCTAGCCGGTGTACCCATCAGTGTCGGCTGCGTTTCTTCAGTAGGTTCCGGGCCAGCCGCCAGCGCAGAACCTCAGTAGCACCTTCCGTAATCCGGATGCTGCGAAGCTGCCGGTACATCCACTCCAGTGGCAACTCTTTGGTGAGCCCCATCCCTCCAAAGACCTGGATGGCCCGATCGACGACCCGGCTGGCCATCTCCGCACAGGTGATCTTCACCATATAGGAAGTGTCGCGAACATTCTCACCCCGATCGTAACGCCAGGCGCACTCATGAACCATGAGCCGCGCCGCATGAACCTCCATGGCCGAGTCCGCGATCATAAACTGTATGATCTGCCGTTCGGAAAGAGGCTTTCCGAAAGTGATGCGAACCTGGGAATAATCCATCATCATTTCCAGGGCCCGCTGGGCCATCCCCACGCTCTGGGCTCCGTGGCATCGAACCCGCCCATCGGTGAGCCATTCCTGAGTCATGGCAAATCCTCCGCCCACCTCCCCCAGAACGTTGGCCACAGGAACCCGCACATTGTCGAACACGATCTCCCAGGGAGAATCTCCCATCATGGTCGGCTGCTGGCGTGTCAAATTCACTCCCGGGGTATCCAGGTCCACCAGAAACGAGGTGATCCCCCCCCGGGCACGTTTCTCCGGGTCCGTCAAAGCCCACACCTGTGCGAATTGGGAGTAACCTGCGCCACTGATAAAGCGCTTGGTTCCGCTAATGATGAAGTCGTCTCCATCGCGGACGGCACGGGTTTGCATGGCCGCCGGGTCAGATCCGGCATCAGGCTCGGTTAATGCAAAGCACATCCTCTTCTCCCCGTTCAATACCGGGTGAAGGTACTTTTCCTTCTGCTCACCCTTGCAGTACAACAGGGGAGGGCGGACATCCGGACCAAAGATCTCATTGATCCGGTAGGGGATCACCACGGTTCGACCGAGCTCTTCTGAGATGACACAGCGAGTCAGAAGATCCAGGTCAGCCCCGCCGTATTCCTTGGGAATATCCAGCAGCCATAGACCTATGGACTTGGCCTTCTTCTGCAGGGGGCGGAGATACTTATCCGGCATGGCCTCCGCTTCAGGACGGTACTCTGGCTCCAACGGAATCAGCTCTTCGTCTACAAAACGCCGAACCGTTTCCTTTAAGAGCAGCTGCTCGTCAGAGAGATTGAAATCCATACCGATTGCCCCACTTAAGCATCGCGGTTATAGGATTCAAGCCCCGGGCGATATTTCTTTTCCTTCACGAACTGGTCAATCCCTTTGTTTCGGCCTTTTTCCGGATCAGTGGCCTGAAGGGCGACGATCTTGGCGCCAATGTACTCTTCAGCCAACGTGTAGTCCATGTTGCGGCAGGTTTTAAAAACCTCCTTGGTTGCCCGAAGGGCGGCAGGATTCTTCTCCATCAGCTTCTGGCACAGCTTCACGGTTTCCTCACGCAATTTCTCGCGGGGAACAGCGAAGGTCACCAGCCTCATCTCCGCAGCCTGCTTTCCATCGAAGGTGTCCCCGGTCATACTGTAGTAAAGGGCATCCCGATAACTCATGGCATCAGCGATCACCCGGCTGACCAGCCCACCAGGAAAAATTCCAAAGTTGATTTCGCTCAAACCAAAGATGGCATCCTCGGCAGCGATGGCAATATCGCAGGCAATCAACTGAGTGAAAGCTCCACCAAAGCAATAGCCGTTGACCATGGCTATGGTCGGCTTAGGAAACGTCAGCAGGCTTCGCCAGCGCCACTCATGGGTGGCCCATTCGGCACGCCGCCGCTCAGCCGGTTTGTCATCCAGTTCGCGGAAAAATTCCTGGAGATCCTGACCGGCACACCAGCTATCCCCTGCACCCGTGAGCACCAATACCCGGGTCTCGTCATCCGATTCCAGCTCAATGAGGACATCCACCATCTCAAAATGGAGCTGAGGACTCATGGCATTGCGCTTCTCTGGACGATTGAGGATGACCCAGGTGATGCCGTTCTCTTTCTCAACCTTGACCGTCTTATAAACCTTCTTGGTCATTCACGTTACCTCCCTGTCTGATTTTGGGCCGGAGTATATTGAGCCCCTCTGGGTGTGTCAAGATGACATAGCCCGCGTCGGCCTTGACAATTTCACAGGCCAGTTCCAGTATTTAGTTTCGACATTCACCATTGCCTGACTTAGCACGGATGCCCATGACCCAGCAGGAAATTTTCGTTGCCCGCAGTTCGGAGCTCAAGGAAAGGGATCGTAAAATCGTCCCCCACGGAAACACCGAAATTGGGGTGTACCGCGCCAACGGAAAATTGTACGCCTACCAAAATCTGTGTGCTCATCAGGGAGGTCCCGCCTGTGAAGGGCTTCTGATGCCCAAGGTCGAGGAGGTCATTGCCAGGGATCAGACCTATCAGGGGCAAAAGTTCAACTATGAAAAACTTCACATCGTCTGTCCCTGGCATGGGTGGGAGTACGATCTTCAGACGGGAGAAATGGTAGCGGATCGCAAGTTCCGCCTGAAGAAATATGAGGTGGTGGAAAGAGGGGAGGAAATTTATGTCCTGGCATGAACTCCCCACCAGCGATATCCACAAAATGGCGGTCGAGGAACTGGACACCTCCAAACTCCTCACCAACGCAGCCAGACAGCGGGATGAGCGGAATTACAAGGACCTTCTGATCATAGACGTGGACTGTCATCACTATGAGAATGAGTCGCTGCGGGAGATCGTCGAGTATATCGAAGATCCTGTCATGAAACATGCTGCCCAGATGGCCACCACCGGGGGTACCGGGGTGCAGACTTCTTTTTTGCCGGGCCTGGTCGGTTATCAGGACATTGCGGGACGGGTCACCCGTTATCCCTTGCGAAAGAGTGAAAAAACTCCAGCCGGCAAGGTCCATCGCGACGTGACCCTCACCCTTCGATGGATGGACGCCATGGGAGTGGACTATGTCTGCCTCTTTCCCACACCGATGCTGGCCATGGGCTCACACCCCCAAACGGAGGTGGAAGTCAACATGGCGCGAGCTTACAACCGTTGGCTTACCGAGAACATTCTCTACAGTGAGTCCCGAATCAAGTCAATGCTCTATCTGCCCTTCAACGATCCTGATGCCACCTACAAAATGGTCCAGGACTTCGGAGACAAGAAAGGGGTGGTTGGCTTCATGGTGACGGCCGTGAGATACGCGCAGGTCTACGACAACGCCTACATGAAGACTTATTCCCTGCTCGAGGAATTGGGTAAGCCGCTCGCCTTCCATGCCGGTTACAACTGGTCGGATCCCCTCCTTGCCACCACCAACCGGTTCATCGCCACCCACGCCTTGGGTTTTACCTTTTTCAATATCGTTCACTGCACCAACTGGATTGTCAACGGCCTGCCGGTACGCTTCCCCAAACTCAAGGTGATCTGGATTGAATCGGGCATCGCCTGGATTCCCTGGCTGATGCAGCGGCTGGACAATGACTACAAGATGCGCAGTTCGGAGTGCCCTTCTCTCAAGAAGCTGCCCAGCGAGTATATGCGCGAGATGTATTACACCTCCCAGCCCATGGAGATGCCGGATGACTTGAGCGTCCTGGAGACCACTTTCAAGATGATGAATGCGGAGACTCAGCTATTGTGGGCCTCCGATTACCCCCACTGGGACATGGACCTACCCAGCAAAATTTACGATCTGCCCATCCTTTCCGAGCAGGCCAAGCGCAACATTCTGGGCGAGAATGCCCGCGGCCTTTTCAACCTGGATACCAACGACCGATTTCCCAAGTGACCCCCTCTAGCCGGCTTGACAAGTCCGCGGCTTTGGCCTCAATATACGCAGGAAAATTCGTTTCGTTTAAGCGCTTACCATACGAACTTCGGAGGGTTGTGATGAGTAGAAAACGGGTCATTCCTTTCACTTTCCTAACGCTCGGGCTGCTCTTGCCTGCTCCTGGCCTGTCCCAGGACTATACCGCTTTGGTAGAAGACATGGGCTATGCCGACACGATCTTGGTGAATGGAAAGATCGTCAGCATGGATGACCGGAGCAACGTCCCCAATACCCCGGGAAATATCTTTGAAGCGATGGCCATCAAGGGGAAAAGGATCATGGCCCTGGGGACCCAGGAACAAATGCAGCGGCTGGCCGGGTCCAGAACCCAGACCATAGACATGGGCCAACGGACCGTTATCCCAGGCTTGATTCAAACTCACTACCACCTGTTCACCAGTGCCGCCAGAAAATATGGCCCTCAGTTCGGGCTCACCGATCCCAGCGTCAAGCTGACCGTGGTGGCAGAGTCCACGCCCGAGGCTACCGCCAAGAGGATCCGGGACATCATCGCCAATGCCATCCGAACCCAGAACATTGCCCGGGGACAGTGGATCAGCGTGGCTGTCCAGGAGGGTAAAGAGAATCTTCCAGGCACCAACCGCACCTGGTTTTATGTCGGAAAACTCAACAGAAGACAGTTGGATGCAGCGACTCCGAACCATCCTGTGATGGTTTGGGGAGGGATTGGTGGATACTTTAACTCAGTGGCGATTGAAGAATTCAAGGAAGTTTTCCCCGACTGGGAAGACAGCACCAACTTGGAAACCGGTCCCGGATCCGCTCTCAACGGCTATTTCGCAGTTCCCGAACAGGGCGCACTGACCTTTGAATATTGGTGGAAAGACAAGCCTCTTTCCGATTTAGCGGAAGTGATGCGACTACAGGGCTTGGATGTGATCAGAGCCGGTATCACCACCGTAGCCACCCGCCTTCTGTATCCCAGAACCGTGGCTGCCTACAGTCTGTTGAACCGGGAGGGACAGCTGCCACACCGTCTCGCCTATTACATCGAATCACAGAGAGGAAACCTTTTCAACCGCAAGACCATCAACGCATTCTATCGAGGGTACGGGGCTCCCTGGACGAACCATGCCAATGGAGGGGAGATGATGTGGCTCAACGGGATGTGCCACGAGATATGGGATTCCACCCAAAACAACATCTGCATGGGTCCCGATCTATCCGCACCTGAGGACATCAAGGCCCGCGAGCGCTGCCCCAATCCAGACCTCAAGGCCTGGGTCGCCCTTCGGGCCGGGCTCATCAATGGATGGCGTGCGGCGGGGGTTCACGGGACTTCTCCCCACGGGGTGAGACTTTACATCCAGATGCTGGAAGAGGCCATGAGGGAAGCGAATTTCTCCGTCGACTATGTGAGAGATCTCAGGCTGACCCTGGAACACAATCAGGTGTTGGGAAACGTGCCTGACGTCATGGAAGCAATCAAGAAGTACGGCATCATTCTCAATGTCAACACCGGCTATCTGGCTGAGGTGCCGAAGCTGATCGAGGATTATGGTGAGGAACTGAGAAAGTTTGCCATGCCCGTCAAAACCTGGATCGAGGATGGAATACGGGTGACCTTCGAGGCCCGCGGGACTGATTTTTGGACTCCCATCCATACGCTGGTGACCCGGGAAACAGCGGTCAGCAGGGTCTACCCGGAGTCGGTGGTCCTGCTTCCTGAAGAAGCAATCGACCGCGTCACGGCTCTGAAGATGGCCACCACCTGGGCTTCTGAATATATGCTGGCCGAGGATACCATCGGCACGCTGGAGCCGGGAAAGTACGCAGACTTTGCGGTGCTGGACAGAGACTATTTCACCATCCCGGTGGATGATATTCCCAATATGAAGTCGGTCATGACGGGTCTCAACGGCAAGATCGTCTACGACAACAGCTCGGGCCAGGATCGGTTCCCCGAGTGAAAAATTGGAGGGAGAAGGGGACAGGCCCCGAAAGGCCTGTCCCTCTTCTCCCCCCTTTCCTTTACAGCTCCCGTGCAATCACCCCGTGAAATTTCTCCACCTGCTCAGGCGACTGAGGCCGGGTCAGGAAACTGATCACAACGAACAAAAACACGTTGACGAAAAACGCGGTGGCGAGCCCAGGTAGGATATGGGTGGGGACCGGATAGGGAAGAATGTCCAGCTCCCAGGCAAAGGTTAGCCCCATGCCCACAGCAGGAGCAATCAGGGCCGCTTCCGTGGAGGCGCGAGACCAGGTGATTGCACCCAACAGCGGGGTGAGAAGCTGGACGGTAATGGCACCCGCAAAGATGGCCAGAGGGGTAATCAAGACAGGATTCAGCAGTGCCAGCACAACTCCTATTGCTGCCACCAGGATGATGAGGGCACGATTGAGTTTCATCTCCTGGGAACTGTCCATCCCCGGCAACATCACGACCTTAATAAGATCTCGAACAACCGTTGCTGTCAGAGTGTGCATGTAGGTGTCGGTCGTGGAGATGATGGCGGCCAGGACAGCCACCAGAAACAGGGCAGCAGGAAAAATCGGCATCACCTTGAAGGCCAGAAGCGAGGATACGAAATCAGGGCTCTCGACCTCGGAGAAAACCGACCGCCCATAGACTCCGATCAGGAAAGTACCCATCACAAAAGCCAGCCCCCACAGCACCAACATCATGGCGCTAATCTTGGCGAAGTGTGCTTTGCTTCTAGCCGAGTACATTCGAATCCACATCGCAGGGGACAAAACGACGGAGCCGACACTCAAACCAATAGCAATGCCGTAGATGTAGGAAGGCGTGTAGGCACCCCCGATACCGGGAATGGTGAGGAAAGTCTCTTTGATGGCCCCCAATCCGTCCATGACGCCCGCCAGTCCCCCTGCCGCGCCGATAATCATAAGGCCGTAGGCAATCAGCGAAGCCAGAATGAACAGCCCATTGAAGAGATCCAGCCAAGCGATGCCGCGAAGCCCTGCCGATACGACGTGCAGGACAACAATGATGGCAATGATGACGCTTCCCAGCCCGGAGGAAATCATATCTCCTGAAAGGACATTGAGCAGAATTCCCCCCGCCAGAAGCTGGGCCACAATATAGGTGATGTTGTAGAGAATGCTGGCAATGACCGTATAGATTCGAATGGTATCGCTCTGGTAATACTCCCCCAGCAGATCACCGGGCGTGTTGAAGTGATATTTCTTCCCCAGAACCCAGATCCGGGGACCGACATACCACATCAGCATGGCGCAAACGGAATTTCCCGCCAGGATCGAGACCACAAAGGGAACCCCCACGGAATAGACCGTACCCGGCAGACCCGCCATTCCCACTCCACTGAGAACAGAAGCGAACATGGTAAAGGTCACGACCAGCCATCCCAGATCCCGGGAAGCCACAATGTAATCGGTAGCCTCCTGGGCGAGTCGTCGCTTGGCCGCCCATGAGATGAGAAGAAATATGGCAAAGTAGCCGCCCAGGGCGGCCAGAATCAGCGGGTAGTTCGAGAGCACAAGCTCTCGGATTTCAGCGGGAAATGAGCTCATCGATCCTTTCTCAACATTTTCGGGTCCTCATCGTAAGTTGTCAGCCGCCCAAACACAACTCTTTCCCGCATTCATGCCCGTGACGTCACTCCTGCACGACTGCACGACTGCACGAACAAGAGCAGGGGTCTGAGGTAATAATAAAAGCCATAATGGGCCTGAATCTCATCTCTCTTTTGGGGCTGTTCGTGCTGGCAGGGTTGGCCTGGGTGGTGGGCGGACTTCAGCGACCGATCGCCTGGCGCACGGTATCGGGCTCCGGACTGTTGATGCTGGCCCTGGGTACGGTGGTCTTTCTGCTGCCACCCACCCGCCGGCTTCTTTTGACACTGAACGAGGTGGTGGTTGCACTGTTGGGAGCGAGCCGGGTGGGAGCCGAGTTCCTCTTCGGGCCGCTGGTACTCAATCCGGGCGAGAGCACCGCGGCGGGAGAACCCTCGGTGGGATTCATCCTGGCGGCTCAAGTTCTGCCGGCAGTGATTTTCTTCGCCGCCCTGATGGCCGCCTTCTACCACCTGGGACTCATCCAGCCGGTGATTCGCATTTTTGCAAAACTTTTCAGACAGACACTCAATCTCTCCGGAGCGGAGGCATTGGCTGGAGCGGCCAACATCTTCGTGGGCATTGAATCGGCCACCACCGTCCTGCCCTATCTGAACGGAATGACTCGCTCCGAGCTTTTAACCCTCCTCACCTGTGCCATGTCCACGGTAGCCTCGACCACCCTGGCCCTCTACGTCTTCTTTCTCACCGACACTTTTCCCCAGATCGCCGGACATCTCATCTCGGCCTCGGTTCTTTCCATTCCGGCGGCCGTACTGGTCTCAAAACTCATCCTTCCGGAGACAGGTCAACCCCAGACGTTGGGTACCTTGCCACCCATTGCCGAGTCGAAACGCCACGCCAACACCATTGCCGCCCTCAGTGCCGGTTCCTGGGATGGCCTGAAGCTGGCAGCGGGCATCGCTACCCTTTTGATTGCCATCCTGGGCATGGTCGGAGTCCTGGACCTGGCGCTGGGCAAGCTGGGCTCGCCACTCGATGAATGGTTGGGCAGACCCCTGAGTCTCGAACTGATTCTGGGCTGGCTCTTTACCCCACTGGCCTGGTTGCTGGGCCTGGCAGGCGCTGATCTTCAGCAGGCCGCCCAGCTTCTGGGCCAACGGATCATTCTCACCGAGGTGGTGGCCTATCAACAGTTGGGCGAGATGGCCTCCACCCAAGCCCTCTCCCCCAGGTCCATGCTGGTGCTCTCCTATGCCCTGTGCGGATTCGCCCATGTGGCCTCGGTGGGAATCTTCGTGGGAGGCATCGCCGCTCTGGTCCCTTCTCGAAGAGATGACCTCACTTCCTTGGGCTTTCGCGCCCTGGCCGGCTCCACGCTGGCCACCTTAATGACCGGTGCCCTGGCCGGGCTCTTCTACCATGGACAGCAAGGTGTGCTGGGATTTTAGCCCGGATTATGCATGAGTTCTCTACTACAGCGACGAACCCATCCGTCCTGCCTGTGTTGCACTCGGTCGGCCTCCTCAACGTACTCAGAGAGTACATTTCCGGGGGCCTCCGACCCGCAAGCGGGTGCCCCCGCCCTTGTCAGGTCGGCGCTTTCGTCGCTTCGCTACAAGAACCTATGCATAGTCCGGGCTAGTCACTTCGTGACTCCGTGCGTCGCGCTTCGCGCGCGAAGCGCGCTCCCTAATTGTCCCCTGCCATCCGGCGTGGTTTTCCAATGTGGGCAACGTCTTCGTCCCTAAAGTCGTAGGGCGGACCCACGGCTTGGGTCCCAAACTCCCTGGCCAGCGACTCCTGGAGCACGATCATCTTCCCGCCCACCATGGTCATCAAGGGACGGATCTTCAAGATATCATCCACCGGGATGGTAAAGTAGTCGCGATCGATCACCAGCAAGTCCGCGAATCTTCCCACTTCCAGAGAACCCAGCTCATCCGGTTTGGTCACATACTCGGCTGCCCAGCTGGTGAACATCTTCATGGCATGCACACGATCGATTCGCTCTTCCGGCTGCCACACTTTCCCCTCGTGATTGCGGGTGACGGCCAGCCATTGCTGAAAGAAGGGAGGCTGAAATCCACCTCCCGCGGCACCCTCTCCGCCTCGTCTCAGCGAGCCTGCCCCATAGTGCTGCCCGACCAGCTTCACCCCCGACTCTATCCAGGTCTTAAAGGGCAGAATAAAGGGCTCGATGGCAGGGCCGTAGTCTGCCACAAAACCGGGAGCATAGCGCAGGTAGTCGGCCCCACAACTCAAGATGATCCCGTATTTTTTCAAACCTTCCAGGATGTCGGGCTGCTGTCCGATCACATCGCAGTGCTCACCCGTCATATGCATATCGTGGACCTGCTGGATGGTCCATCCGTTGACCTCACGGGCACGATCGATCATCTTCATGAATGAGCGGGCACTTTCGCTGCCGCAAATGTGTACGCCAGACAGCCGCCATCCGGCCTTCATGGCATTTTCCAGCGTGTCCCAGGGCAGATCACCCGGTTTGGGACAGACCTCCCGAGATTTAATATGGGGTGGAGCAGGCACATCCGGTCCCAAACACGATTCGGGATAATTGGAATCCCAGCGCTCGGAAGCGACACCGTCAATCCAAAAGTAATCGTCTCCCAGACCTTGCAGCACTCCCGTGCGCCGATAAATCTGACGGGTCTGCTCCGGATCGGTGGGCATGCGGTGAATTTCATAGTGGGCAGAGAAGCGAATCGGCATCTGCCCCATGCCTGCCAGCGTGGCATACCCGGTCATGATCTTGGGAAACTGAATGCGGGAGGAAAATGTGGTCACCCCTAAAGAGGCAAACTCCTCGGAGATCACCTTGAGTCCCTGGGCCAGGGTGGCCGGGGGCAGTTGCTCCAGGAAAAGCTCCCAGGTGATCACGCCCATCTCCACGCTTCCCACCCATCCAATGGTGGGAATGTCCTCTCCAATATCGATTCCGTGCATGGTCTCCTGCACGGAATCCGAGTAGCCGGGAAGAAACTCATTCAAGACTTCCAGGGCTTTGGAATTGACCCAGCCTCTGGAACCGGGTTGCAGCAAAACCGGATTTTCATTTCCTCCCCACAAATCGAGAGTCCGTTTCTCACTCAGACGCCGGGTCCAGGACCAGACCCGAAGTTCAATCGGCTCATCAGGATGAGGTTGTACCCTGAGCACCACCCAATCACCGGGATCGGCCTTCTGGACCGCTTCTTTGAGTGCGTCTCGGATGTTGGCCTGAGTTTCTTCAAGCGAGCGCTCGGCCTGTGTTGTCGCCATCAGCACCCCTTTGGGGGGGTACTCGAAGCCAAGCCTGTCCAGCAGGCTGGTGACGCGGCCATAGATGTGGCTGTGAGGCTCAATAATGCCGGGAATCAAGGTTCTTCCCTGCAGGTCGAGGACTTTTGTCTCGGGTCCGGC